>Ga0265293_10001365_pt1 | contig 53296 bp, 44 predicted proteins | sample Munlanlewell138R_FD_192505 | JGI IMG/M metagenome (GOLD analysis project Ga0265293, IMG submission 192505) | Leachate microbial communities from a municipal landfill in Southern Ontario, Canada - Leachate well 138R | ecosystem: Engineered > Solid waste > Landfill > Unclassified | place: Canada... | reverse complement strand
TTGGTACAACAATGAGAGAATAAAACTAACTTTAGGTGGATATTCTCCGGTTCAATATAGACTTAGAAACCACCAAATGTTAAAATAAATCATGGAACAAAAAGTACAACTTTATGGTATCAGTTCATGAAAAAGAGAATACAATGGTTAGAAATATTAATTATATTTTCACTTTCTTTAAACAGTATAATTCACTTTGTGTTTTATATTATTGATCGAAAAGTTGGAGATTTAATTCTTTTCGTCATTTCGTTTGTTTGTTTGAATGCGTATTTAATTGTTTCATTAATAACTAATTTTTCCAAAATGTACTATTTTATTTATAATCATTCTTTTTGGATTAATTGGAAAAACATTTTAGAAGATAGGAGTTCGAAAGTAATAGGAAAAAAACATCGTAATAAAATTAGAGGGTATAATTTAATTGATAAATATATATACAGATATGCTGATGAAAAAATCGAAATTACTTATTCTTTACTAGATTTTAAAGAAAATATTAGCATTTTGGTTGTATATAAAATGAAGTATAAAGAAACTAACAAAGCCATGTTTGGCGAAGAAAATATTCGGAAATACTATGAGTCGCATTCAATAAAAGATATTGAGGAAGATAATGTAATTAAGCTTAATAATCGTAATTGCATTGTAATTAGATATGAAAATGGTAATTTTGTTGCATCAAAATATAGGCATTATGTCCCAATAAGGATTTATGATATAAAAGCAATTAATAATTATCAAATTGGGTGGGAAGAAATATCATATAAATGTTATTATGACAGTTTAGAAGAAGCAAAAAGATTGTCTGAACAAGATTTACTTAAATAAAGGAATTACAAGAATATTAATCAATTAGACTGAATAGGTGTCAATACGAACTCATTTTCAACAATCCCCTTTGTTAAGCCGTTTTTATAGGGGTGCTAAAACTAAGTTAAGGGTGCCAAAAAAAATCATGGGGTGCTAATTTGTATCAAAATAGGTAACATAACACAGAAAAATGTTGAATTGGTAATAAAAAGTACAACTTTATGGTATCAGTTCATTCATGTAAAGGAGTAATATTTTTGTTTTCTAAAATATTAGATTACATTTTCCTGTTAAGTGAAAGATTAAAGTAATTTGTTTCGTCTTCGTAACTTGAATCTTTGCCAGAAATAACTTGTAAAACTGTGGAAAAACTAAGCGCAGCATAGCGTTTGCCTTCATCATAATCAAAAGTAATTAAATACTCGAGGTGACTCCATTCATGTGATTCTTCGTAGCCGATTTTTTCTATTTCGTAAATATCTTCACCAACCGTATAAATTGCACTTAAGTCCTCAAATATTTCTAAACTAATTTTAAGGCTTTCATCAAGTTTAGAAACGCCTTCCCATGTACCATAAGCTTGCTTATTAGCTTCAGTTAATAATATACTGTCTATGTAATTTTGAGGGATTATGGTCGTGCCAACATCACTAAATGATATTGTATCAACTGCTTCCCCTTGTCCTGTTTCATAAGGAAAATTGCGGTATTTAATTTTAATATTTTTAATTTGTTCGTTTTCAACATTAATTTCTACAGATACAGCATCATCCAGGTTTGATAAATTGGCATTCGGTGTTGGTTGAGCGTAGCGAGCAACGATTGAAGCAGCACCCTCTATTGAAGTATAAACTCCATTGCCATCATTACTAAAAAGACCTAAATTAAGTTGTTCTAGTCTTAGTGCTAAATCATTATATGTCCAGTCATCCTGATATAAAAGTTCTGAGAAATGATTTTTGTCCCAGGAGTAAATCCCGCCATGTCCTTTATCATAAACTAGTCTATTCATTACATTACTATCTTCTTCTTGGTAGAAATAAATGTCGCCTCTTGTTACTCCGTCTGCCCCATTGTCATAAACAATTTGGTCGCCAGTGTAATACAAAATAGATTGTTCACCCGGCCAGTCATGAATAACTGTATAATTTTTACCAAGATTAGTAATAGCCACGCTTAATTCACTTTTCTCACTCATATCTTCCACAAGTGGGCTAAGGCGAGCAGGGACAACTAAATCACCAACAGCAACAATCTTTATAGTAAGGTGAAGATAGGCAGCAATACTAACATCAACTCCGAGCATTTCCCCTTCTTCACTTATAATAAACTCAACATTTTCGTCTCCTGAAACAGCACTATAAAAATGAGCAAGAAATTGTTTTTTTGCTTTTATGTTTATAAACTCTAACTGATCATTGTCGCTAAGGATAACATCAAGCGGAGAAATGGTGGCAAAAGGATTAACGTATGTCTGTGAAAAATATAGTGGTTCTCCATTCATATACGTTTGGTAACTCTTCTCCACTCTATTCTTAGCACTTAGCACTTCCTCATATACTTCATCTGCTCGTTCGCCTTTTTGATCAGCAAGGTAAAACAGTGTATCGTCACTTTTTTTGTAACTTCCATCAGCGTTAAAAGTTAATGATGTTTGACCAATGGCCTTTAACTCTTCACTTGTATAGTAGGTCCTGCTTTTGCCGGTATATTCAAGAAAATCACCAAGTTCCATCTTGAATATCTGTTCAAAAACAACCGATTCTTTTAATAATTCAAGGGAAAGATAAAAACTTTCTTCTTTATTTTGGCTGGAAGTAACACTACTTGAATCGCTACTAGTCTCACTATTTGGTTCACTACTTTCGCTTGGATATGAACTAGGTTCACTTGAACTACCCCGATCAGTGCAACCCGCTAAGACTAGAGTTCCCAAAACTAATAATTTTAACAAAACACTTTTCTTCATTTAATCACCTAATATACCTTTGTATAATTGTATATTATACACTAATGAGATATCAAAAATAATGGCCGACCCCTAGGGGTCTTTCTCATAATGATTACTACATTATCATCATATGTAAATAGATTGGGGAAGATTGGGGAATCCAATTAAACTATAGCAAAAACTATTTAATAGAGCCTTTTTATTTCTTAGGTGAATTCGTGGTATATTATTTTAAAGAAAAGGTGATGAATATGAATATTAAAGAACGTTTTATTCAATATGTAAAAATTGATACGCAAAGTGATCCTAACTCACTCTCAAGTCCATCGACATTGAAGCAGTTAGACCTCTCTAAGTTACTTGTTGAAGAGCTTAAAGAACTTAAGGCAACGAGTGTCGTACTCGATCAATATGGCGTTGTTTACGCGCATATTCCTGCTAATGTTGAGGGAGCTAAAACAATTGGACTTGTCGCTCACGTTGATACGGCAGGAGAAATGTCTGGTAAAAACGTTAAGCCACGCTTAATTAACAACTATCAAGGCACGGACATTGTTTTAAATGAAACAAAGAACATCGTAATGAAAGTTGATGAATTTCCACACCTTAAACGGGTCATTGGTCAGGACATTATTGTGACCGATGGGACCACCCTTTTAGGGGCGGATGACAAAGCAGGCGTCGCCATCATTATGGAGGTTGTTAAATATTTAAAAGAGCATCCGGAAATTCCTCATGGTGATATAAAAATAGCCTTTACGCCTGATGAAGAAATTGGTCGCGGGGTTGAAAACTTTGATGTTGATTCTTTTAAGGCGGATTTTGCTTATACCCTTGACGGGAGCGATATGCAAGTTCTGAATTTCGAAAATTTTAATGCGGCTTCTGCTGATGTTGTTATCAAAGGAAATTCAATTCACCCAGGGGATGCCAAGGATAAAATGGTTAATGCCGTCCTTGTCGCGATGGCGTTTAATGCTTTATTACCGAAAGAAGATGTCCCGCATTTGACTGAAGGCTATCAAGGCTTTAACCACATCACACATATTGAAGGGGAAGTTGAAGGGGCAAAAATGCACTATATTATCCGTAACCACGATATCGACAAACTCGAAAACCAAAAAGAGGACTTTTTGAGAGCCGCTGCAGAAATAAATACCCAATATGGCGAAGGAACTGTCAGCTTAACTCTAAAGGATAGTTATCGGAATATGGGACCCTTACTTAAGGCCAATCCAGAAGCCCTTAACCGCGTGTATGACACCTATAAAAGATTAGGGATAGAAGTGGTTGCCCTACCAATCCGTGGTGGCACAGATGGTGCACAACTATCCTATAAGGGTTTATTAACGCCAAATCTAGGTACCGGTGGATACAACTTTCATGGTAAATATGAGTTTGTTTCCCTCTCCCAAATGGAAAGAATGGTTCAAGTTGTTGTTGAATTGGTCACTCACCGAGAATAACAACGATCATATCTTCATATACTCAAGAATATTCAGTGATATTAATTAAATTCGAATAAATTATTTGGTGGTAAAATATAATCATAACAATGAATTTGCAAATGAACTTTTATCTTAAAATGAGGCACCATGGATAACCTATATGAAATCCTCAGGGTTTTTACAACGCAGGCCTTTACTGTTATATTTTTACTACTCTTAATTCCATTAACTGAGCCCGTAAAAAAGAAAACGACGATTTTCATTATTAGTTCAATTATTCTTACCGCTTTTAATGGCCTTTTAATTGTGATTTATGGAAGGGAATTCTATACACGGATCTTTTTCTTTACGATGACCTTGCCGCATGTCTTTCTTATTGCAATCCTTTCCGTCTATAAATGGGGAAAACTCATTTTCGCTTTAATTTCCGTGCAAATTATCGGGAATATTGCCATTACGAACGGACTCTTTGTTTCTTATTTAGTGGTTGGTGGATATGACCCGCTTTATGATCTCATTGGACGTACGGTTAGTAATTTAGTCTTTTTGCCAATTTTCATTTTGTATGTTCGACCGGTATATTTTAAAATGGCAATGATTCTTAAGGATGGTTGGCGGATTTTAAATGCCACTTTTATCATTGATTACGTTCTTACCTATACCATTTTATTTGTTCCCGACCCAATCTTCAACCGCCCTCTCTTTTTTATTCATGCCTATATCGTGATTGTTTTTTCATTATCAACCTATATGATTGTCTTTTATCTTTTCAAGTTGTTTGAAATTAAAATGAATACCGAAGCCGCTAAAGACCGTTTATCCAATCAAGTGGCAAGTCTAGCTCGAGAAACAGAAGTCATCAACGCGATTGCCTTTGTTGATGGCTTGACCGGACTTCGTAATCGTTATTCACTCTACCGCCAATTAGATCATTATATCGCTAGAAGTGAGCCTTTCTCTGTTTTGTTTATTGATTTAGATAATTTTAAAGATGTTAATGACCGATTTGATCATGCGAAAGGCGATGATTATTTAAAACAATTTGCGCTCGCATTAGAGAATACGATTGGGCCAAATGGTGAAGTTTATCGATTCGCAGGAGATGAGTTTGTTTGTATCCTTAAGTGTGCTGTTGAGAATTACAACCAAGAACACTTAGAGCAAACACTCAATCATCATTTTATTTCTGATTTAGCGTTTTTGGGTGTCTCTTGTGGCATCTCGTCTTTTCCTAATGATGCCACAACGGTTGATCACTTAATCAACATTGCCGACCAAGCGATGTACAAAGTTAAACGTGAACGAAAGCTTCGGCGATAGAACTCACCCTATATCGAGCATTTTGTTTACTATCTTATATATAAAAAAATCCTTCGGCATTGAAGAATTTTTTATATCAAATGTAAATAGTATTAATGTCTAAAGCCCGTATGGCCAACCTTTAATCTTGATTTGACTAATGCCAAAGTTATAGCATTGACTTCCTTTATAGGGGAAGGCATTCAGTCTAATTTCAAAATAAGCCATGTCAGGATTTGCGATATAAAATTGAATTTCTTTTAGGTCACTAAATTTATTGACTTGATTAAAGGTTTGCATCGCAATGTAGTTGCCATTTTTGTCATAACTATAAATGTGAAAGATTGGTTTGCCTTCAAATTGATTTTGATTTGCACTATTATTATTGAACTGACTGATAGTTAGTCTTACTTCAGTTTTTAACCAAGAATTTAAAAGGGGTGATTGAAGCCCATAATAGAGCTGGGAGAATTTAAAACCACCGCCTGAAGCAGTAGCGTAGAAATCCCCACCAGTGGTCCGCTTATTATTGCCCATAATGTAGGACCAGTCGGGGGCTAAGGAAGAAGAGAAATCATGAGTTGTCCATTCAGTAATGTCGATTGGGGTACGGTTATTAGGGCCGCTTACAGACTTATTGCCAATTGGTAGGCTTTCTCCTTTTGCGGGTATTAATTCCGTGTCTGGATCAGGCGGTAATGTTTCTTCGGTTACTGTTAGGCTTAGGGTAGCTTTTTTCTCGATCAGATCAAGGGAGTCATTATGATTTTCATCGACATAGGCGGTAATCGTCGCATTACCGGCGCTCACTGCCACTACAGCGCCGTTATTAACGGTTGCGATTGAGGCATTTGATGTTAACCAGGTAATCGATGAAGTAGTCGCATTACTCGGGGTGACGACCGCGTTTATAATTTCACTTTCGCCTTCTTCAAGTGTTAAAGACGTTTTGTTGAGTGTGACGCTTGTCACATAGATTGTAGCGTCCGCTTCGGTAACATATATGGTCGCGCTGGCATGTTTTTCATTTTCGTCATAAGTTTCATTTTGGTTTTCATCAACATAAGCCGTAATTGTTGCTTCGCCGCTTTGTTTGGCGCTGACAAGTCCGTTATCGACGGCAGCAATGGTGTCATCTGAAGAAATCCATGTTATGTTGGCATAAGTTGCATGCGCTGGAAGAACGGTCCCAACTAAAAGATATTCTTCGTCAATTGCTAGCGAGACGCTATTTGTGTTAAGGGTAACGCTTGTCACGGGAATGGTTTTAACTTCAGGGGCAACGACGGTGAGACTTGCGCTATCCTTAGGTTCGCCAATATCAAAATGGGCATTTTGATTAAGGTCAAGATACACACTTACATCCGTGATACCTTCATTTAATGCCGTGATTGTCCCTTTATTAATTGATGCAATCTGACTATCTTCGATGGTCCAAATATAAGCTCCATTTGGGAGATCGTTCGGTGTTAATGTGAGCGTTAGGGTTTCACTTTCACCAATCGTAAGATTGACATTATCCTTATTTAAGTTAAGTTCATAACTCGTTTGAGTGGTATCACAAGCCGCAAGTAGAGTAAGCGAAGTGAGTAAAATAGCTAAAGTTTTATTCATAGATGACATCCTTTTTTCTAATGTCGTAAATACAACCTTTTAATTATATCTTTTTATCATGCTTTTCATAGTCATATTCTTGATTGTTTTAAAAAGATAATCAAATAGATCCGATAAGAATAATGAAAAATGCCTTGATGATGCTTACACGTTTCATTTAGCCTACTCATCAATGAACAAGGTTGTGAATTGATCAACATCTTTAATCATACGTAAGGTGGAATTAAACCCACCCGTAATAAGATACCAAGCTTCGGCATCAAGGATAAAAATTTGATTGTTTTGGTATGCGCTTAATGTCTTAACTAAAGGGTCGCTAATAAAATTGTCAAGACCACTTACTTCACCAATCGCGGAAGCACGGTCCATTAAGAAAATAATTTCGGGATCATGTTCGGTTAAATATTCTTTACTAATGGTTAACCCATGGGTACCAGTTTCACTTAAAGCCGCAACGGCAGGCTTAAAGCCAAAATCAGTGTAGAGACTATTATAGCGGCCTTTATCCCCATAGGCCGATAAGGATTCGCCATTTGATAATACAAAGAGGGCTTCATGATGCTGGGTAACTGCTTTAATGGCGTTTATTTTTGTCTCAATTGTATTTAGAATGGTGTTCACTTCAGGGACTGCTGTCGTGAATAATTTTTGAATATTGTGGGCGACATCCTTTTGAATAGATACATTATAAGTTGTAAGTGATGCATCTAAGATATCACTATTTGGATAGCGGCTTTTAAACGTTTCATATAAAGCGCTCGTCCGCCCATCGAGAATGATTAACTCGGGATTAAAGAAATCAAGTGCGGTATAGTCGGGATCAAACAAAGTCCCAACATTCGTATATTTAGCGTCTTTGAAGCTGTTAAGACTGGGTGGTAGACCGGCTTTAGGCATTCCTAATTTCGTAATCCCAAGGTTTGATAACCCAATTGTTAAGAACATATCAAGGACGCCATAATTAAACGTCGCCACCTTTTTTGGGTTCGTTAAAAAGGTTTCGATTCGTTTACTTTTAACGCCATCAATGGTCACACTGTGGGTGATTGTTACTTGTGTCCGCGTCGGATCGTCTTGATCATGATTGATCGTTTGACAACTGCTAAGAATAAGCCCTAGCAACATTAAGGAGATGTATTTTTTCATATTGTCTTCCTCTTTTATTCATCTGAATTTTCGTATAGAACAACCTGCTGATTATCTAAACAGCAGACTTTAAAATTGTGATTATAGACTTCATCAAGGACGGATTTAACAATCACCGCGTTTGCATCTCCGACTTTGATGATTGCCCCGTTTTTCATTGCGACAAGTTCATCACAAAAAGCCCCTGCGAAGTTTATGTCATGAAGCACTAAAATGACCGTTTTGCCGTAGTCTTTGACAATCCGTCGTAAAAGCGACATCATTTCAATCCCGTACCGTAAATCAAGATTATTAAGCGGTTCATCAAGCAAAATATATTGGGTATCTTGAGCTAAAATCATTGCTAAAAAGACCCTTTGCTTTTGACCGCCGCTTAGTTCATCAAGGTATCGATGCTGAAGTTCTTCAAGTGCTAAATAGTTTAACGCCTCATCAATCATCGTGATATCATTTGTTGTTAACCTCCCTTTGGAATGCGGAAACCGTCCTAAGCTGACGAGTTCACGGACGGTTATTTTAATATTGACTTGATTCGATTGCTTTAAAATAGCAATCCTTTTTGCTAAGTCATGTCCTTTCATCCCTTTAACATTAACACCGTCAACATGTACGGTGCCGGATAAGGGTTTTATAAGACGGGAGACAATTCCGAGTAATGTCGATTTACCAGCGCCATTTGCCCCAATGACGCCCGTTATCTTTTGGTCTTTAAAAACAATACTCACATCATCTAAGGTTTTAAGTTTGCCGTATTGATGGGTGATATTTTTAACTTCAATCATATTGTTTTATCCTTTCTAATTAATAAATTGATCATGTATATTCCTCCAACAAGATTAATGACCGTTGTCAAGGTCGTTTGGTAATGCGTTAGTTCAATCACCACTTGACCAAAGAATAGGAAAATGATTGAAATAAGCGCACTTGTGATAAATAAGTGTTTATGTTCGTAACGTTTCGTTATTTCGCGGGCTAAATTCACTGCCAAGAGACCAAGAAACGACAGCGGACCAACAAGTGCAGTGGTCATCGCAATAGCAAGCGCAATATAAATCAACGCCCGTTTACTTTCTTGTTGATAATTGACACCAAGATTTGAGGCTTGTGACTCACCAAGCGCCATTACATCATATGTCCGATGGCCACGGTAAATTAGGAAAGCGATAAGGATTACAAATGGCATCAATAAATAAACGAGTTCGCGGTTAATATTTGTGATGGTGACCGTTGTTAATGATTGAAGTTGATAAAAAGCATCGTCGGAGAGCATTGATTGGATGACATTGGATAGACTTAGGGCCATACTTGAGATCACGATACCGACGAGGAGTAAAAAGATGATATTGTTTTTATTTTTTCTCAGCACCATTTGATACATGAGTAAGATAATGCCCAACATGATCAAACTACTAAGTATAAAGTTGAAGTACACATTGGTTAAAAAGACATGAACGAATCCAAGTCCAGCAACAAGGAGAGTTTGAGTGACGGCAAATATAGCGTCAAACCCGAGTGAGGCGGGGGTAAGAATACGATTGTGGGTGAGGGTTTGGAACGTTAAAGATGTACTGCTAATTAGGAGTGCACTAATAATCATGGCCACCATTTGGCCTGTTCGCTCGGAAAGAATATTAAGAATTGCTTTTTGAATATTTGGCAAATGCATATTACCCGCAATGTGCGGATAATAGCGCACCAACCAGGCTGACATAAAGAAAATGATCGAGAGGAAAGATAAGCCGATTAAGATGAGGTAGATCTTTTTCAAAGTCACGTTATGTCTCATGCACTTTTCACCTTTTGGGCAATTAAATAAAAGAAGATAATTGCCCCGGAAATTCCCATAATAAAGCTAATTGAAGTTTCCCCCGGAAAGCGGACTAAACGCGCGATGATGTCATTAAGTAAGACGAAGGAAGAACCAAAAAGGGCAACATCCATCATGTTTTTCTTAAGATTGTCCCCAAGGTATATTGAAAGAAGGTTCGGAACGACTAAACCTAAAAATGGAAGTGGTCCGACGACAATATAAGTAGAGGCAGAAATCGTACTGACAATGAGTAAACCCATCATCATCACAAGTTTATAATTAACTCCAAGATTCTTTGAAAAGTCGATTCCGAGAGCGATAATGTTAAATTTTTCGGCATAAAGAATACCCATCACTAATGCTGGTACAAGTACCCACAATAATTGCGCATTGATAATATTGATATGGGCGAAACTGCCAACTCTTAATTGATTGAGTACCTGAAGCAATTGAAATCGTTGGGCAAGGAGTGTTGTCATCGCCCCGATAACACTCGCAATCATCATGCCAATCAGGGGTATATAAATAGATGATTTGAATTTAACACGGTTCGTAATCATTAAAAGTAATAATGTAGCAATCATCGCGAAGGTAAAACTAAAGATGAATTTAACGAGTGTTGATTGACCGGGGATTAGAAGATAGTAAAGGACAATGCCAAGCAAAGCGGCGTCAGTTGCCCCCGATGTTGAAGGACTAATAAATTTATTACGGCCGAGGGCATGCATAATCATCCCCGCAATGGATAGGCCGGTGGCACATAAAATAATGACAATTGTTCGTGGTAAACGGCTCAATAAGAAAATACGCCAAGTCATTTGGTCAAATGTAATTAAATTAATGAAAGTGACTCGCTGATCAACTCCAATGAGTAAAGAGGTAATTAAAAGAATCACAAATACGAAAACAATGATGATTCTGCGTTTGATCACAATATATCCCTAACAGTGAGAGAAATGCCATATTAATGATTGGTTAAGTGTATGTGATTAATGTTCAAATCACACTATTAATGAGTGCATGAATGTATTTTTTTAATGTGTTTCCCCAATGTAGAGTCACTCATTAAAAATAACGGATATGCATGAGGTATATATGGCCTATGACGTCGTGATTGACATCATTAGATTTTCACTGCTTTTCTTTTTTTCTCATCACGGCTTTTAAAAGCATCGATGATGGTGCATGACGCACAAAATCATTGTATATAATGTTATTAATTTGGTCAATCTTAATTGTCATATTTTCTAAATATTTTGAAATATTCTAAAAATTAAGAAACTCATTAAAAAATACATAAAAATGATTGATAGAAAAGAGATAGGGCCACTAATTTTTTGTAATGGAGAGTGTAACACTTGTGCCATTAATGGCATTAACGATGAATGAATAAGGTAATGTTAAGTTGCTATTTAATTTGCCACTATTAACAAAGAACGAGGCATAACTACTCATCGAGAAAGTATCACTAACACCCCAGACATCACTACTAGAAAATTGACCACCATTCATATAGGTGTTGGTCCCGCCACGTTGTAAGAGGTGGAGTAACTTATAACTACGATAGCTTGCGTAAAAAGATCCATATGTACTATTCGTACTATTACTCATGGCGTGGGTATAATCATTTCCGCTTGTAATGGAAGAGGTTAGCGTTGGTGCATAGCCTGGGGAATAATTTCGCATGAGTCTAGCATCAACGTGCCAAACACGGATTCCCGTTACATTTGGGCCTTTTGGATACATTGAACTTGTACCGCCATATTTATACGTCGCGTCAAAGGCATTCAGACCGGTTGGTGAATAGACGTCAAGAATGAGATATTCATCAAATGGTGATGCCGCGCTTAAATCATTTGGAGATAAGATAATGGCTTGTCCTGGATTGATCGTTAAAGTCGTATTGCCGGTTGGCACAATTGGATCAATCCAGCCAAGGGCAACCCGGGAATAAGGATCATGTTCACCCACATTATAGTCTTGCATGTTAAAGCCGCCCGCAGCACCATAACTACTAGCCCGATCATAATTATAATAATCCTCAAGCCCAAAGACGTGACCCGCTTCATGAATATAAGTATGGGCGTCAATGGCGGCATTTGAAGATTCATCCATAAAGTCATAAGATGCCCAGAAAAATGTCTTTGCCGTCGGAGAAGAGGTGTTTTTATTATTGTTTGTCCAGTAGCAGTATGCCCAAAGATTGTCGTTATTTGCGGCATTATTCGGTGCACTATAAATGAGAATAACGCCGTCAATAAAGCCATCACTATCCGCATCAAATTCTTTACCGCTATTGGTACTATAAGTGGTCTTATACCAGTTCGTAGCCGTGGTCACGAGTGAGGTGGTTTCGGTTTCAGTAATGGAGACGCCATAACTTGCCTTATAAATCGGCGCGACCGTACCGGTGATGTTTAATCGACCATTTGATTCTTCTTCGTAAAACGATGCGACCGAATGCCAGCCAGTTTCTTCTTCAGTTCCAAAATAGGCTTTTTGAATCCGAGTGCGGGTTGCCTCACTCATCGGATAGCCACTTAGTTCAACAGGGATTACCAGGAAATTAACATCACCTTTCGAGGGGCTTGAATCAACATTACTATAATAGTTATTATCCATGTAATCTTGATAATCATGGACCATTGTTTTAACACTATAGTTTGTGGCGACACTAACCGAAACCGTGCAGGTTGCGGAGAAGACATTTAACCCTTGGGTGGCAGTGACGGTAATGACTGCGGTGCCAGTTGATACCCCGGTCACGGTACCATTATTAACTGTGATGACTTCGGGATTGTTACTTGACCACGATAAGGTTGGTTTTGGATTGACGTTACTTGGTAAGAAGGTCGGGAGAAGTGCTTCGGTGCCACCAACCGCTAAACTCGTGGATGTCTTTAAGGTGACGCCTGTGAGATTGACGGGGGAAGCCGCACCAATGCCGAGCGTTATACTGTATAAAAAGAATCGGTTATTGGCTCCGCTTGATATGGTAATACTATTTGACTCTACGGTATCATTAGCAAATGCGCTGTAGGCTAACGTAGCGCTCGCTGTACTAAGCGTCATATTTTCTCCAGTCGAATTTGCGCTGGTCGCAACCTTAATGCTGATAGAATCAGATGTATTATATTCACCTACCGATAATGAAATACTTGTAATGATTGTCGGTTGTGAAAGGTTAATCGTTAGACTACCACCATTTTTACTCGAACTAAATCTAAATTTTGACTCATCCGCCCCGCCAAAGACGTTAGAAGCAGTGGCACTCGCAATGCTCACGCCAGTCGAGGAAAGGTAGGTTGCCGGTGATGCAACTAAAGTACTATCACTAAGGTCATTTGTTAAAACATTGATTGTTGCTTGTGTAACTGGACCCGCTTCTCCCACCACGATAAAATCGACATCATTGCTTTCGATGTTTTTATAGGTCACGGTTAGAAGGTACTCACCAGCAATTGAAAAGGGATTGCTCGTATAAAAGTCATCGGCGTTCGGATCAAGGCAGTAGATGGTATAGCCATTCACGCCAGTTGGATCATAATTGATTGTAGAAGTTGATGAATCTGAATAAGTTGCGGTGACTGTCAGCTGATTTTTATTATCATAAATATCACCAATCGCATAACTTGTCTTGGCATCCACCGCTGAGATTGAGATTAAAGTTTTTACTGGTGTAGCTGAGACGATTAGGGTTATGGTAATCGGTTCATACGATTTATAAGAAATGACGACATAGTATGTTCCTGCCCCTGGAAAAGTTTGGTTAGCGGAGATAGTTTGGTAGGAAGCATTTTTGAGGACATAGTTATAGCCTGTGACGCCATTTGCATTGTAGTTTAGTGAAACGGAAGGACCGCTTGTCATCGCTACTGATGCTGAAATGGCATTTGAGGTTGCATATATATCGTCTACTTTGTATGTGGCGGCTTTGGTATCGGTCGCATAAAACCCAGTTTCAATTGGGGTCCCAGTAGCGGCACCCGCACTAATGATGCGAATGCTTTCGAGATGAAACCGTCCCTTGACACCTTCGATGGCGAACCAAGTAGAACTTTGCGTATCATTTAGGTCAAAAGTATAATTTGTAGCAGTAGGACTAGGTATTGGTCGCGAGGCCCCAGTACTATCATGAGTTGAGGTAACTTTTATACTAACAGTGTCGATGCCATATTTATAGGCATTTAAAATAATGCGGGAGATTTTGGTATTTTCAAATTCAAATTTAAGGGTTCCAATCGAACTACCTGAACCGATTTTAAAATTTGTTGCATTAATATTGTTGCCATAGATTTTTGTACCTGAAACGGTAGTAAAGGGAAAATTGCTCGTGAAATATTTTGTCTTATCTCCATTAAGAGATGAAGATATGTCGTCGCCAATATTAGTTACTTTAAAATCATTAACGTTGATGGAAAATTCAGTTTCTTGTCCAATTGGACTAAGGTGTGGGGCACATGAATAAGTGATAATAACCCGTTCAATGAAAACAGGACTATTATTAGCGGTTAATCGGAAATGATAAGGTAATGTACTTGTTTGATTGATGGCCCCACTTGTGATTGTGGTTTGTGTGAAATTGAGACTATCAAAACTCGTTGCGAGCGTTAAAGTTCCGGTTGATGTAAAGTGGACTTCAATACTCGTAATGGAAGTGATTTGTGAGTTTACCTTATTCCCTAAATAGCCTGCTCCGTTTAATTCTACGTGATGACCACTGCTAGATCTGGCACCGACATAATCAAAAGTCGTATAACGAATGAGATTTTCCGCGGTAGAATATGTAGATCCTAGGGCCGGGGCGTTCAGATGATTCATGGTGACAGTATAAGAAGGTTCTCCACCTTGAATGCGATCGGCACTCGTTTGTTTCCCACTAAAAAATAGTAAAGCGGTCGTTAAGAAAATTGAGCCCAAAAGCCCGAAAAGTTTTTTTGTAGTGATCATATTTTTACCCATCGATTGATTTTAGCGAAAATAGATTTATTTAGCAATGTTTACATATAAAATATGTATGGAGCCGTTCCAAACATCATTTGTTATGAGTTGTTAGTGGGTAAATTGCTAATTAAGGTTAGATTAGAAAAATGTGATTCCAAATGCACGGGTGACAATAAAGGCGATGTAGAATGCATAAATGATGACTAAAACTAAACCTTCTAATTTGGAGATGGTTTGTTTCGTAAACGCCATGAAAATGGTTAATAAGAAGATGCCAAGCATGATATAGATATCTACTAATACATCCGCATTAATACCAAGTGGGGTCACCACACCCGAAAGACCAAGGATGAATAACAAATTAAAGATACATGAACCAATCAAGTTACCAAGGGCAATATCATTTTCACCTTTCTTCGCTGCCACGACACTAGTGACTAACTCAGGTAGCGAGGTGCCAACTGCAACAATTGTTAAACCAACCAAGGTTGTTGCTTTCGAGATATCCATTGAGAAAAATGAAACGAGAACTTTCGTTGCTACAGCACTCGCGGCCTCAGTGACCATATATCCACCTAAAGTGACACCACCAAGGCCAAGAATGAGAAGCAAAAGAGCCTTCTTGGGTGCCATTAACGGTTCGGTGTTTTCAACCTTTGTGTCACTCCCTGTTTTAATCATCATATAGACATAGCCAACAAAAGCGATGAGAAGAATAAGTGCTTCCCACCAAACAATGACATCATTGACTTGGAATAAAACGGCAAAGATAATCAGTAGGACCGAAGAAAAAATTAAATAAGGAAATTCTTTACGATGTATTGATTTAGAAACAAAAATCGGATTAGCGAGGGCAGTGAAGCCAAGAATTAGACTTATATTAGCAATGTTCGAACCGACCACATTCCCCATTGCAATATCAGCAGTGGCGCCCGGAGCAACAGTTAAGGAAGCAATAAAACTTACCGCCAGTTCCGGAAGCGAGGTCCCAAAAGCAACGAGCGTCAGACCAATGACAAGTGGGGAAACATGAAATTTTCGGGCGATTGATGAAGTTGACGAGACAAAGAAGTCTGCGCCTTTAACAAGAAAAACAAATCCGACAATGAGTAGTAATACACTAATGATATAATCCATTTTATGATTCCTTTCGGGCTACTTAATAATATTGTTATCCGCCATGGTCATATTTTAAGCTGCGATAAACGTTGTCGGCTTACTGCAAATGCCATGTACTTAAAATGTTAACATAGAGAACATAAGACTTCAATTTGAAATTGTTGTTTTTTTAAATCCAAACAAGTGGCGTCATAAAACATTGATATTCTTGCCAACATTAGTCGATTTTATGAAATGAAATGCTATACTTAAAAAGTAGAAGCTTCTCGATTTATGTCACTAAAGGAGGCATGTTTATGGAAAATTATTCGAATTGGTCTCGTCAAGACCTAATCAACCTCATCGCCTCGCTCGAAGAAAAAATCAAACATGAAAACGAGCAATTTCTAATTAATTTTCCATGGGCCGGTAATCTCGGGCAATGGGTTTGGTTTTACGACCGAAATATTGTCCATTTCAATAAAAAAAAAGTTGCCCAACTAGGGTATGATCCCAATATTATTGGTCGGGTGGGTTTTGAATTTTTCACGAGTAAATTACATCCTGATGACTACGATCGTGTAATGGATAATATGAAAAAACATTTGATGGGGATCACCGCTGCCTATGAAGTTGAATATCGGATTAAACATCGAGATGGTCACTATCTTTGGTATTATGATCGCGGCACCGTCACGAAACGTGATAGTGCCGGTCAACCCCTTCTCATTGAAGGCATTGTTTTTGACATTAGCAAAAATAAGACCCTTGAAGAACGCCTCCTTGTCATGGCCCAACGGGATCCTTTAACCGGGGTCTATAATCGACGGATGTTATTTCATCATTTACAAACGAATATAAGTCACTATCTTGAACAGAAGACACCTTTTTCCATGATTATGTTGGATATTGACTATTTTAAAGAAATCAATGATTCCTTCGGTCATTTGGTCGGTGATGAAGTGTTAAAAAACGTCACTAAAGAAATTGCTATCACAACGGGCAATCATGATTATATCTATCGCTATGGTGGGGATGAATTCTTTATTCTTCTCCCGAATATGGGCATAAATGAGGCCAAAGAAGTAGCCAGTCAGCTCCATCGTGAACTCACAAAATTAAGGGTTAACAACCAAACCCCACTATCGATTTCCATGGGCGTTGCTCAGTATCAAAAAGAAACTGATGATTCCTTTCTCAAGGTACTTGATGAGTGTCTTTATCGTGCTAAAAAAGGCGGTCGTAATCAAGTTTGTTCTTAAGCCATTCACTACGTGAATTGACTTACTTTATCATTAATCACTTCCGTTTTTTTTCATAATAAAATGACTAACGCCTGCGAATTTCCAATTTTCTATGCTTAACAATCCGGGTTGTAATAGAATAGATATAGTACTTTTGAAAAGAGGATTAAATAATGGATATTTTTAAAAAATGTTATGCTTTCGATACTGCTAAAAAACTTAAGGAAAGTGGTCATTATCCCTACTTCCACGAGTTAGAATCAAAACAAGACATCGTCGTCGAAATGGAAGGCAAAGAAATGATCATGATTGGTTCGAATAACTATCTTGGTCTCACCTCACATCCTGAAGTCATTCAAGCCTCGGTTGAGGCGACAAAAAAATATGGAACCGGTGTATCGGGGTCCCGGTTTTTAAATGGCACGCTCAACCTCCATGTTACTTTAGAAAAAGAACTTGCAGCTTTCCTTAATAAAGAGGATTGCACGATATTTGGAACAGGATTCCAAGCTAATCTTGGGATTATCTCTGCCATTGCGGGACGTCATGATATTATTTTTTCGGACCGTGAAAATCATGCCTCTATTTATGACGGCAATAAACTCAGTTATGCCGAAGTTGTTCGTTATCACCATAATAATATGGAAGATTTGGAAGAAAAGCTAAAAGATGCACCCGTTAATCGCGGTAAATTAATTGTCACGGATGGCGTTTTTTCAATGAGTGGTGATATTGCTAATCTCCCAGAAATTGTGCGCCTCGCAAAACAATATGGTGCTCGCGTGATGGTTGATGATGCTCATGGTTTTGGGGTGATGGGTCCGACGGGACGCGGGACCGCTGAACACTTTGGCTTAGAACAAGAAGTCGATATTATTATGGGGACTTTTTCAAAATCATTAGCCTCATTAGGAGGGTATGTTGTTGCGGACAAGGATGTTGTTGATTACATCCGGCATCATTCTCGTCCCTATATCTTTTCAGCCGCCATCCCAGCGGCTAACACGGCTGCGGCACTAACAGCCTTACGGATCATCAAACGAGAACCTGAGCGTGTAAAAGCGCTGATTGATATCGCAAACTATATGCGGCAAGGTTTAAAGGCGAAAGGGATTAAGATTAAAGAATCATCAACGCCGATTATTCCAATTTATACCTATACACCGATGCGCACCATGATGGCGTGTAATATGCTTTTTGAACACGGGGTTTACGTCAATCCTGTCTTACCACCCGCGACACCTGTCGGAGAATGTCTTATCCGGACCAGCTATACTGCGACGCATACCCCTGAATTACTTGATAAGGCCATTGAAAAAATAGCATTTGTGCTCAAAGAACTTGAAGGATTTGAGGAATAGCATATGGTTATCATCGTAACTGGAGCGTCCTCCGGAATTGGTCGTTCTTTAGTGCGATTTTTCGCGCAAAAAGGGCATCATGTTTATGGTTTATCACGTTCAAAATTTATCGAAGATCAAGTAGAAAGCCTACAATGTGACGTCACGAATCTGAATGATATCGAAAAGACGTTTGCCTATATTTTTAAAAAAGAAGGCCGTATTGATGCGTTAATTAATAATGCTGGGATGGGCATCTCGGGCAGTATTGAGGATACGTTAAAGGATGATGCGGAAACTCTATTTAATGTCAATTTCCTTGGTGTATTTCTGACAACAAAAGCGGTGCTTCCATATATGCGCGAAGGGGGAGCGGGAAAGATTTTTAATATCAGTTCAGTCGCCTCCCGGTTATCAATCCCTTTTCAATCTTTTTATAGCGCTTCAAAAGCGGCGATCAATACTTTTTCAGAAGCATTAGCAAATGAAGTAGCGCCTTTCAATATTGGTGTTTGTGTTATTCTACCAGGAGATATTCGTACAAACTTCACGATGAACCGCAAGAAAAATAGGCTTGATGGACCCCTTTACCGTGAGCGGATTGCCCAATCGATTCAGGTGATGGAAGCGGATGAACAAAACGGGATGGATCCGAGTGTATTATCAAAAGTGGTTGGTAAATTACTTAAGAAAAAACGATTACCACTTTATAAAACAATCGGTGTGAAATATAAAATATTTATCTTGTTACATAAACTATTACCGGCAAAACTAACAAATGCGATTGTTGGATCAATCTATGGGTTTAAGAAAACCAAACCAAGAGACTAAAGGATATTTTCGCGGCGACTGTTCTAATTCGGTTTGGTTATAGAAAACGATATATCATCCATATCGATGGATTAAACCAATAAAAATAGCGTTTACATCTTTTGTTTTAAAGTTTCGATAATAGACAATGATGGCTGATAAGTATAAAATTAAACTAAGATGAGTTCGGAGGATTTCATGAGGAAATTCGGTTATATAGTCGCCATCTTAACGTTTAGTTTCATGGCGCCATTAGTTGGTAAGACGCAGTATAAACCGATTTCGGCTGCTTTAAGTGCCCGTCCGATCGATGTGACGAATGCATCAGAATCAGTCATCCGTAATTATTACGCAAATTTAAATAATCTCAGTGAAACTGAGCGACAAGGCGATAATCTTTTAAAGAACTTAAAACCAATTTTAAAAAATGGCCACGCGAGTTTTAACTATGCAACCGTATGGGACTGGACCAAAATTACCGACCGCGATTGGAATCTTTCACCCATGACCCCTGCTGAACTTTCCAATTATGCTTTTAATGATAATCCTTATGTTAAACTTCTATATCGCAGTGACAATGGCACAAGTACCGCAGCCCAACATGGGGATGCACATGGCCAAGTCATCGACCGTGAACATGTTTGGCCGAAATCACTCGGAAACTTTGGTGAAAATGCTCCCGCAGGCACAGATTTACATCATCTAATCCTCGCAGACTCCAAAAATAATCAGATTGGCCATAATCAATATGCTTATGGGAATGTAAATCCGGAGGACTATACACCGATTGATAGCTATGATAATCCAGATAATCCGACGAATGTTAATGTTTTTACGGGAAAAAGAGGAACCATTACGTATAATGGGCAAACCGCGACCGTATATGAACCACAAACTTTTGATAAAGGGGATATTGCCCGAGCGATGTTTTATATGGCGGCTCGCTATTCTTCATATACGAGTCCAAGTGATCCCTACTTAAAACTTTCCAATTCATTAAATAGTATTGTCTCTACTACTTCAACTACGACTATTCCTGGTCAAGGGGGCCTTCTTGATGTTCTTTTGACTTGGCATACCATTGATCCGGTAGATGATTATGAAATCAAACGGAATAATCTTATCTATCACAATGCCCAATTCAACCGGAATCCGTTTATCGATTATCCGTCATGGGTCGATAGTGTATGGGGTAGTAAAGTTGCTGCCAATCCCGCGCTTGATGATGTTGCTTTGTTTGGTGAACAAGGGAGTGTGACGCCAACGGCACTCGCGTTATCACCAACAATCCTTTCTTTAGGGGTTAGCGATACATCAAATTTAACCCTTAGCGTCACGCCAATAAGTGCAAGTAAGAGTGTCACTTGGTCGTCATCAAATGAACAAGTTGCCACCGTCACCAACGGCACGGTAACGGCTTTAGCGATTGGGACGACAACCATTACTGCAACCTCAACGCTCGACACGAATGTAAAAGCAACCATGACACTTTCTGTTGTTGCTGAACATATTAAAAAGTTAGAAGGGATTTCTTTATCTGGCATCACTGGGATAGTTAAATATGGTGATCTATATCCACTTCAAAATATCGTGGTGACTGCGACCTATGATGATGGCTCAACTGCAAATGTTACAGCCTCATCAACAATTCCAGGTCCAAGTATGACGACGTTAGGAGATCAATCGCTTGTGGTTACATATACCGAAGGTGGCGTAACGAAGTTTGCTAGTTACAATGTAAAGGTGACTAATAACGGCGTTGTCGTTGGTGATGTTGTCCGTGTGGCCACTGATCTATTTATTTCTGAATATATTGAAGGTAGTAGTAGCAATAAGGCGATTGAAATCTATAATGGGACGGGTTCATCAATTATGATGTCTGCCTACCAAATAGTCGTGTATTCAAATGGTTCGGCAACTCCTTCAAATACGATTACTTTAAGCGGGACATTACTAAATAATCAGACTTATAAAGTCGTACATTCAAATGCAAACAACCCCCTTCTGACCCTGGCAGATTTGCAAAGTGGTTCACTTTTACATAACGGTAATGATGCGGTTGCACTGCATAAAAATGGTGTACCAATCGATATAATGGGAACGATTGGCTCTGCCGATATTTTTGCAGAAAATGTTACTTTGGTGAGAAAATCCGCCATATTTTCGCCGACTACAACATTCAATGCGCTTGAATGGACTACATATGCTCAAGATACCTTTACTTACCTCGGTAGTCATGACTATAGCGCCACGATGCCAGGCTTAACCGCTGAAACCCAAGCAACGGCCTGGGCGGACTATTTTTTAGAAGTAACGGGAGTATATTGTGAAACGGAAGCAGGCGAAACCTTAGCGGGTTCGATATGGACTACCCTCGGGCTAGAATACGGTTATATGGATGCTTCTAGTAAGACCCTTTTTGCTAACACCACAGCAGATCCTGATGGGGTAGGCATTGCAGGGGCAAAGGCTCGATATCATTTTCTGATTACCAAGTATTCACTTTTAGATTCCAATAATTTTATGACTAATGGTTCTAACCAAGCAATCTATAGTCTTTTATCAAATAGAAGTACAAGCGCAACACACGTAAATGACCTCCTCTTATTAGGGGTGCTCGGAAGTATTGCCTTGCTTGGGTTTGTGAGTTATAAGAAAAGAAAATTCAATCATTAAATAATCTTTATAAAATTTGTGATGCTAACGTTTTAAGATAATCTTTTTTCAATAGGTTTAAAATATCACGATATGAATATAATTCCACATCACGTAATAAATGATAGAGATTATAAAAAATTTGGTCAGTGTCTGTTTTAGGGTTATCGTAATCTTTCGCTTGCCATCCTTCGGTTGCTTCACGCATTAAAGAAATAACATAACGACGTAACATTACAATCATTGCTTCTTCAATCCAATAAAGAAATTTGCATGAACCAGCTTTCTTTTCAAGGCCTCTAAATTTTAGATATAGTGGAAAGCCATCATCTACTGTGCGCCAAATGTCAACAAAAGCATAGTCGTAACTTTCTTGTGCCATTGTTTCTTGTAGATAAATGAAGGCATCATTTTCGATGATATGGATTTTCTCTTGATGTGGGAATTGCGGTAAAATATGTTCCTTGAAAAGGGCAATGATTTTAGGATCTTTTTCAACAATTGTAACCGAAGAAACTGTCGGTTTGAGAGCAGCCATAAAGGCAAAGTAACCTAACCCTAGACCAAAAGTAATGACTTTACCGGTGACGGTTTCAATTGCTTTTTGCATCGTTTCGATTTCATTTGGAGTAATTGACATCCATGTAATATTATCTTGTGCTAAATTGAGATATGTAAAAGGCTCTTTACAGATTCCAACTTGGTAAATTTCTTGAAAGTATTTTCTCTCATTGACCATTACATCATCGGCAATAAAGGCTTCATACGGTTTATAAGTAACAGGTTCAAGATGCCAGGCGACATCACGGATCTGGTGAAGTGAGATCGTTTTATAGTAAGGGTTATTCTCATATTTTTTGGCTTCAATGATGCTTACTCTACAGATGGGGAAAGGGGCACTCTTAATATTCAGTTTTCGTCGCATCATAATCTCATAAGCTTTTTCCTCTGGTAAATCGATCTTAATCAACGAATGAGGTTTAATCGTTCGTGCATGGGATTGCACAAAATTTAAAACATAGTGAGCATTTTGAATGTTTGTTTCAAGCATTGTAAATAATTGATCCAATTCTCTTTCATCTTGACGGGTTAGTGATATTTTCATAGTCTATATTATCAATGATTTCATCAAGAATAGATAACAAAAAGATAAATATCTTGATTTAATGATGATTTCTACTTCTTGAGTCATAAAATTTAACACATGCTAATAATTACCGATTTAACGGATATAAAATTAGTTTGATGATATGAGAATTCTTGCATTTATGTAATCGCTTTCAAGGTAAAAATAAATTATGTTGTTATTTATTCCTATAGCCTTTTTGCTATGCTTAACCTGTAGCGATTTTCGCTAAAAATGAATAAAAGGAGATTCAACATGAATAAATTCGTGATTATTACTGACGCGACATGTGACTTACCACAAGCGCTTGTGGCCGCCCATAAACTTGATTATATTCCAATGGAAGTTAATTTTGGAGAAGAAGTTATTAAACAATATTTAGATGAAAGAGACTTCAAATTGGTGGATTTCTATAAACGACTTGATAATAAAGAACTTGCGAAGACAAGCTTAATCAATATGCAAACGTTTATGGAAAAATTCACCCCTTATTTAGAAAAGGGAATCGATGTGATCTACATCGGTATTAGTAGTAACTTGTCAGCGAGTTTTGCCCAAGCAAACTTAGCTAAGGAAGAATTAGAACATACTTTTAAAGGTCGTACAGTACGGCTTGTCGATAGCAAGAGTGCAAGTATCGCCGAGGGCGTTCTTGTTTTAGAAGCACTCAAGAAACAAGAAGAAGGTCATAGTCTTGAAGAAGTCGCCCGCCATGTTGAAAACATGGTCCAAAAAACGATTGCTTTTTTAGTGCCGATTAATCTTGATACATTACGGCGCGGGGGACGGGTGAGCGGCGTTAAGGCGCTTATTGGTGACGCTTTCCGCATTAAACCAATCTTGAAGCTTGATGCTGAAGGTAAATTAAGCCAAGCTGGGAAAGCAAAAGGTTTTAAAATGGCCCTTCATACGATTATTGATTTGACAAAAGAAAAGATTACAGGGCCATATAGTGGGCCTGTTTATATTGTCCACGCCAATAATGAGGCCGATGCCAAGTTATTAGGCGATTTATTCAAAGAAGCTCACGGTGGTGGTGATATAACAATTGGTGCTTTAGGCCCTGTTATCTCCGCACATACGGGAACAGGCGCTGTTTGCCTTGTTTTCTTTGGCAATAGCCGATAATCAACGACCGATAATTGAAAAATAAATCCCCGTTCCTGGGGATTTTTTATCTCTCTAGGGTTAGTAACTGCTTCCAAAATATTAAGTAAACCTATTTATTTTTATGCATTTTCATATGTTTTACACTTGTTTAAATATCGTTAAAATGTTTTCATAAATTATGAAAAGTAAATATGTATCAATTAAAAAAGCCGCAGAAATACTTGGTGTTTCTGCGGATACCCTCCGTAGATGGGATAGAGAAGGAAAACTAACGACAATTAAAACCGAAGGAGGTCATCGTCGTTATGCTATTTCCGCATTACGTCCTTAATCAGTTCATAAGTTTAATCCGCTTGAAAGTCGGAGAACAATCGCCTATGCCCGAGTCTCAAGTCATGATCAAAAAGCTGATTTAGTTAGACAACAACAAGTATTAGAACTTTTTTGTGCGAAGAACGGTTGGACATATGAAATTATAAGTGATTTAGGTTCAGGAATGAACTATCATAAAAAAGGATTAGTAAATTTACTTAACTTAATTTTAAGTGGGAAAATAGGACGTTTAGTGTTAACGCATAGAGATAGACTTCTTCGTTTTGGAGCTGAACTTTTTTTAGTGTTTGTGAAATTCAAGAAATTGAAGTTGTAATTATAAATAAGGGAAGTGAAGTTAGTTTTGAAGAAGAATTGGCGGGTGACGTCCTTGAAATTATAACTGTCTTCTCAGCGCGCCTCTACGGAGCAAAAAGTAAAAAGAATAAAAAATTAGTGGATGGACTTAGTAAAATTGCGCATGAGGTAATAAGTGATACTAGCCCACCAGATCAAATTTGAACCAAACAACAAACAAGTAACTTACTTTAAAAAAGCAAGTGGTGTTGCCCGTTTTGCTTATAACTGGGCTCTTTCTTTCTACAAAGAACAACGTGAACTTGATGATACTTATAAATTTAACGAGATGGAACTCCGGAAGATTTTAAACTCCATAAAACATGAAAAATATCCGTGGATGGATGAAGTAACGAAATGTGCGCCTCAACTCGCGATTAAAGTAAATCTTAACAATGCTTTTCGTAATTTCTTTAAAAAGAACGCTGAATACCCAAAATTCCATAAAAAAGGAATTCATGACTCTTTTGCGCTTTCTAACGACCAATTCAAGATAAAAGATAATAAAGTGTGGATACCTAAACTTGGCTGGGTGAAGATGAGTGAAACACTTCGTTTTACTGGCAAAGTCATTAGTGCAACTATAAGCGGCCGTGCCGGACTGTGGTTCATTAGTGTTCAAGTCGAGATGCCAGATAAGGAAACGATTAGAAACGATAATGATGTAATAGGTGTTGATTTAGGCGTAGAAACACTTGTCACTCTATCAAACGGCGAAAAGTATCAAGGAGTGAAAGCAACCAAGAAATACGAAAAAAAATTAAGGAGGTTACAACAAAGTTTATCTAGATCGGTGGGGAGTAAAAAGGGAGAGAAAAAGTCGAATAATTTTTGTAAGAAACAAGCGAAGATAAGTAAACTTTATTTTAAGATTTTTAATGCTCGTAATAACCAAACACACGAGTTAACAACGATGATTGTGAAAACATATAAAACAATATGTGTTGAAGACTTACATGTTGAACAAATGCTTAGTGATAACAAGTATGCAAAGTATATAGCTGACAGTTCTTTTTATGAGTTTAGAAGACAATTAGAATATAAAGCAAACCTTTATGGTTCTAATATGATTACCGCGGATACTTATTACCCCTCAAGTAAGATATGTTCTGGGTGTGGAAAGAAAAAAGAGAGTCTTTCAATAAGCGAAAGAACTTACACCTGCAGTTGTGGTCTATCTATTGACCGCGACATTAATGCGGCAATTAACTTACATAATTACGCACTGAAAATAATATAAAGAAAAACTGCCGTGAGTTACACGGCGGCAGCCTGTGGAGAGTTCTCGCATTAGCCCCTCAATGAAGCAGGAATTGAACAGTAAGTTTAACTAGAAATAATTAGATTTACATAAGTTTCAAGTAACGGTTGGATAATAGGGACAGCGGGCTTCGATACAACTCGGATTCTTTTTATAAAACCCGCATTTAATTGTTGTTAATTCCATCGTGAGATTTTCTTTTTCATTGATCCGTTTGACGGCCTCGGAGATTGATGTGAAGGCATTTCGTTTACAGCATCGTGGTCCACCGATTGCGGCCATCTTATTGATGACGTTTGATGTATAAGTCATATTATCTCGATAATGTTCGTCGGTGGAGAGGGGGCCAGTTTCATAAATGATTGACATGGCTGCTCCAAGGGAAGTGACAGAACCACATACACCCCAAAACCCACACATCGCGCCTGGCATCGCCATCGTACGGCCTTTAAGGGTTTCAAGTGCTGCTTCAAGATCAAGATGCCCACCCGCATTCACATAGGCAGCAAGAAAAGCTCCGCCATCAAGAAAGTGATGTTCAGGTCCGTGCATATTGATGTAATCTTTGCGCATAATCGAAAGCGCGATATGAAGCGGATTTTTCCCTTTAGCGGTTAAAAGCTCTTGTTTGATTAGATCGTACTTTTCAATGAGTTCCATGATCCCTCCAGTATGAATATAGTTTACATTGGGACATTAAAAAAGACCGCCAATATTAGTGGAATTGAATAGATTATCACTTATCGGTTCTTTTTACACTATTTTATATGTTATTTATGTGCATCAATCTTGAGGTTAAAGCCCATGCCAATTGTTCCTGGTCCTGCGTGGGCACAAACGTTAATAGAAATTGGACGGACAGTCAAAGTATATTCCGGAAAATGTTCATTAAAGAATGATTTAACAAGTTCAAGGTTACTTGGGAGTGTGGCAAATTGTAGAATTTCAATGGTGTACTTATCAGGTGTATAACCGCGGCTTTTTAAATCATTTAATTGTTCAAGAAGCGCCTTCTTTAGATTTCGAGTGGTCCCTTTTTTTCCGATTTCACCTTTTTCAAAAGTAAGAATCGGTCGTAAACCAATAAAGTTACCAATTAAGGCGACTGCGGGTGAGACCCGACCACCATTTTTAAGATAAGTTAAGGACTCAGGAATAAATAGCGCGTATTCGGTATCGACGCGGTCTTTAAACCGATTGCCGATTTCTTCTAATGTTGCCCCTTCATCCCGCCATTTTTTAGCCGCAAGGACATGATTGGCCATAAAGTGGCAAACAGACGAAGAGTTCAGTACGAGTACGCGATCGCCATATAACTCCTGGCACATTTTAGTGAAAAGATCATACATTGAAGAAAGTTTTTGCGAAATGGTGAAATGAACCACATGGTCATAACCTGCGGCAAAAATTTTATCAAAGTATTGTTCAATTTCATAAGGGGTTGGGGTTGAGGTAGAAATGCGGCGATTGGCACGCATAAAATTAATCAGTTCCTCTTTGGTAATATCAATATCATCATGATATTCTTTGCCATCCACGATGACGTTTAAAGGCATGACGTAGATGCCTAGCTCTGTCGCCTCCCGTTGGGTAATGGCGAGGGTTGAATCGGCGCTAATTGCTATTTTCATATTATTTTCTCTCTTTGTTTTATTATAGTCTATTTAAAGCCATTTTTTGAATAAATAAAAATGCCATCTTATTGGTAGCATTTTATTAATTAATAAATGGGTTATCGTTTTGGTTTGTTGTAAACAATATGATGTTGCCGGGAACGCGGCTCGTAGGATTCGCTTGCACCGATCAGGACAATGGGGTCATCATAGGATGCCGGCTTACCGTCAATGAGACGTTGGGTTCGGGTTGCAGGTTCTCCGCTCACAACACAAATGGCAGTTAGTTTAGTCACGCTTTCGGCGAGGGCAAGAAGAAAAGGCATTGGACCAAATGGCTCACCACGGAAATCATTATCTAATCCGCCAATAATCACGCGCTTACCAGCGTCCGCAAGTTCATTCACAACATGAATGATATCGAAGTCGAAAAATTGTGCTTCATCTATGACGACAGCATGAGTCGTTACTTGCACTAAATCTAGAATATCCCGGGCTTTTTCAACATTGATGGCTTCAGTTGAACTTTTATTATGGGAAACAATGTAATCTTCTGCGTAGCGATTATCAATTTTAGGTTTAAAGACTAAAACGTTTTTCTTTGCGTAATGGAGACGACGGACCCGGCGAATAATTTCTTCAGTTTTACCTGCAAACATCGGACCACAAATGACTTCGATTGATCCCCCTCGACGCGTTTCTTCAACCATATAATACCTCCCAATTCATCATGTCCAATTATATATGTTTTATGGCGACACTCAAATCAAAGTGATGGGAAATAGACACAAAAGGGAAAGTCGCAATTGTTGATATTCTCGGAACTAAGTGAAGATTGATTTCCCCTCATTATTCACGCTGAAAGATGTATAGTATAATGGAAAAACGAGGTAAATATATGGATATTATAAAACGAATCGCAGAGGGGTTAAATTTAAAACTGACGCAAGTAAAGGCTGCTGTTGGCCTTTTGGATGAAGGAAGTACCATCCCCTTTATCGCGCGTTATCGTAAAGAAGTGACGGACAATTTAACGGACACAGATTTACGCGATTTAAGTGTTAAATTAGAATATCTCCGTAATCTAGAAGACCGGATGGTGACCGTTATTGGTTCAATCACTGAACAAAATAAATTGACACCTGATCTCTTATCGCAAATCGAAAATGTGCAAACACTTAGTGAACTTGAAGACATCTATCGGCCCTATAAGCCTAAACGTAAGACACGGGCAAGTATCGCTAAAGACCGCGGGTTAGAGCCGTTAGCGTTTTATTTAAAAGTAGGGAAAAAAGACGGCAATTCAAACGCTTATTTTGAAAGCTTTATCAATGAAGAATTGGGTGTTAATAGCGTTGAAGATGCCATCGCTGGAGCACTCGATATCATCGCTGAAGAGATTAGTGATCAAGCCAAATATCGTAGTTTTATTAAAAAGTTAATCGTTCAGGAAGGTTTTATTTTATCTAAAGAAGTATCCAAAGATGAAAAAGATACGTTTGGCCAATATAAGGACTATAAAGAAAAGATTAATACCATTCCGCCACACCGCATCCTAGCGATCTATCGCGGGGAGAAATTAAAATTATTGAAAGTATCGCTTTCCTACGATGAAGAAAGAATGGTCTCGTTTATTAGTCGTGATTATTTGGTGACTAATGCTTATTCTTCGCTTCTTGAAAGCGCAATTAAAGATGCTTTAAAACGCTTGGTGTTACCTTCGGTAGAAAATGAAATCCGTCAAGATTTATTCGAAAAAGCCGAAGATAGCTCGCTTATTATTTTTAAGAAGAACTTGAGTGCTTTATTACTCTATCCACCGCTAAAAAATAAAGTAATCCTTGGCTTTGACCCTGGGTTTCGAACGGGTTGTAAATATGCGCTTGTCAATGAACGAGGCATGATGGTTGATGTCGGGGTTGTCAATTTAACAGCTGGTTCTCATCACGAGGTTGAACGGGCAAGACATGAAATTATTCGTTTACTTAAAAGTAATCGCATTGACTACATTGCCCTTGGAAATGGCACTGCCTCACGGGAAAGTGAAGTGGAATTAAGACAGATTATTGAAGAGAATCACTTCGATACCAAGTTATTTATTGTTAATGAAAGCGGGGCGTCAGTTTATAGTGCCTCAAAACTTGCCGAAGAAGAATTTCCTGATTTAACAGTCGAAAAAAGAAGTGCCATTTCGCTGGCACGTCGGGTTCAAGATCCTTTGAGTGAACTCGTTAAAATTGATCCGAAAGCAATCGGCGTTGGCCAATATCAACACGATATGAATCAATCAAAATTAACCGCGGCGTTAAATGGCGTTGTTGAAGATGCCGTTAATCGTGTCGGAGTGACCCTTAACAATGCCTCAGTTGCACTCTTAAGTTATGTCGCGGGTATTAATAAAACCATCGCGGCTAATATTATTGAGTATAACCATGAAAACGGGGGGTTTAAATCCCGTATGGAATTAAAAAAGGTGAAAAAACTGGGTGAAAAAGCTTTTACCCAATGCGCGGGTTTCTTAAGGATTTACGACGGCGTTGAACCGCTCGATATGACTGCGATCCATCCTGAATCATATGACGTGGCGCGTTATATTCTTAAAACACTTAAGATCGACTTAAAACTAACGAGTGTCGACGATAAAGAACACCTCCTTGAGGGCCTAGATCGACATTTCATTAAAGAAAAGTTTGCAATCGGTGACGCGACTTTACATGATATTATCGAAGAAATTAAAAGGCCAGGGCGCGATATTCGTGATGATATCGAAATTGTAAGTTTGAATCACACGGTAAAAGAAATGAAGGATCTAAAAGAAGGGATGATTCTCCAAGGAACAGTGCGGAATATTATGGATTTTGGTATGTTTGTGGATATTAACGTTCACCAAGATGGCCTTGTCCATATTTCTGAAGTTGCAAACACCTTCGTTAAGGATATCAGTAGTCTTTATGCAATTAACGATATCGTCAAAGTGAAAGTGATTGGTCTAGATTTAACTAAAAAACGCATTAGCTTGTCCATAAAACAAGCAAAGTAAAGGTAAACATCATGATTTACGAACAAACAAAGGCGCGATTAGCAACCACTAAAAAACTCAATACGGCGGCGATTGATCAAATTGCTAAAGAGTATCTAAAAGACGCTGTTGATGTCACCAGTTTATATCCTTATCTTAAAGAGAGTGGTGCGATCCATCGGATCTATTTTGTTGTTTCGCTTAATAGAATCAAATCATTTGAAGCGCAACTAACTTTTATTGAGGAGCATTTTGCTTTTCTAAATGATTGGTGGCACGTTGATTTATTACTCCAACTACTGCGTCCCGCTCCCTCGTTTGAATATGTCTTTAATAAAGCTAAAGATTATGTTTTATCAGCACTGCCCTTTGTTCGGCGGTGGGGATATGTCATCTTTTTAAGTGGTCATCAGAAAAATAGTTTGCATACGAAAGAGATTATTTCCTTGATGAAAAATGATGATGCTTATTATGTGCAAATGGGGATGGCCTGGCTCCTTGCAGATTTAGCAGTGTATAATCCTGAAGTTGTCCTTGATTATATTGGAAAACCACGCCTTCAATATGCCATTATCGGTAAAGCCATTCAAAAAATTTGTGATTCATATCGCATTAGCGAGTTAGTTAAAATGCGTGCAAAAGAGTTACGTGTGCTTTATAAAAAGTAGCTAATTATTCTAAAGCTTGTTTTCGTTCCATTTTTGACCAACTAAAAAATGCATTGAGGTCATTGAAAAGAAACACGAGAAAGCAAAGAACCATCGGCAAGTATGAAAGTGATTCTATCGTGGCGAGAACCCATAAGATAATCAGTACAATATCATTAAAAGCATAAGCGACAGCGTAGTACTTTGAACGATAAAAAGTAAACATCGAAGCAATAAAGCTTGTGGTGATTGAAATCGTGCTAATAAGTAAGTTTGGGGTTTTGAATGCCCTTAAGATAAAGAAGAAGATCAAGGTGACAATAGGTGCCGTTAAAAAGATGAAGAGGATTTTCCCTTTGCTCATCTTACCTACCTTTATTTGACTGACACCTGCGTTCAGCGGATTTTTTAACCAAATATAAGTGGCAAACAAGGCACTTGGAAGGGTCATGAAAACATAGGTGATCATTTCCCCATAATATTTAAAATTGTAGGCTACAAAGGCATACCCTAAACTAAAAACAATCGACAAAATTTGCCCAAAAGGCTCACCCTTCGATAAATAGACTAAAGCTGTGACGCCAATAAGGGAAGTCGCTAAGTTTAAATAATCATTCCCACTAATAAGAAAAGAGAACGTGATGAGAATGGCTGACACTAACCAAATATAAATATCTTTGCGGTCTAGGACATAGATTAGATTTTTCTTTTTCAACTGCTGGACCTCATTTGTCTTTTTAATCATTACTACTCACTTCTTAAATAGCAGTAGGCTTTAGTAAGTATAACATGTTTGAGAGGGTTCACTTTCGGTAGCTCTTAAGTGCATTAATTGGAATCATCAGTCGAGATTTGATACCATGAAAATGGAGGCAATCTTATATGAAACGAACCCTTAAGCTAATTATCGCCATTTGGTCTATTTTTATTAGTATTGATGAAGTGGTAACCTTTTTCTCAGGGCCATTATCACTGACCCGTTTTCCTTATGTCGCAGCCTTACTCCTTGTCACAGGCATCCTTTTACTCGTTCCTAGAATGGTTAAATACGAGAAAACATTCATGACGATCGCCCTCGTTTTCTTCGGTTATTTTACGGCGGTTGGGCTAATTGATTTTATACGTCATCTTGGTGATGTCGAACTTAAAGCTCTCTTTACTTATATTTTGACATCGATTAAAGCTGTCGTATTCTATCTTATTCCAGCTTCGTTAGCGGCGATGTATCTCTTTAGTAAAAAAGTCTAATCTAGTCTTTTTGATGGTCACTATTTCCTTTCCTAAATCACTCTGAAAAAGTCTTATTGTACCTAAAGCATAAGACTTTTTTTAACCCCCTTTTTCGTTATAATAAAGGTGTCCAAAAGGGGGACATAATGATGAAATCATTAATTATATTCACACACCCTTGGGACGGATCTTTTAACTACAAAGTGCTCGAAAGCGTCATCACTTCCTTACAAAATAAAGGCAATGAGGTGGACGTCATCGACTTAAATAAAGATGGGTACAATCCCGTAATGATGAGTGATGATCTACGACTTTTCGGGCGGGGAGACTATCATGATCCGCAAGCCAAGGCTTATGTCGAGCGATTAAAAACCGCCGATGAAATAATCTTAATCTACCCTATCTGGTGGTATGGAGAACCCGCGATTCTAAGTGGATTTTTCGACAAGGTCTTTTTAAAGGGTCATGTCTATCATCAGGTCAATGGGTCTGAACTAGCCCCTCTTTTAGATATTAATAAAACGACGGTAATTACGACGGCGTCGATCACTAAAGACGATTTCAAAGCTTATGGCGATCCAGTTAATTCACGACTCATTAATGGTATTTTCAAAACCGTTGGGATTAACAATGCCGTTTGGCTTCATTGTCCAAGCGTCCATCAAGCACAGAGCCGTGACGTGTTTTTAGAAGAAGTAATGAGGCATTTTGCCTAGAAATAAAGAGGTAAGCATATGATTCTTGTGAGACATCATCATGAAGGAAACTATGAACCATATTTCTATTTTGCCCTTGAAGATTATTTACTCAATGAAGTTTTAAAAGATGGTGAATCTTACTTTTTTACTTGGGAAATCAAAGGGGTCGTGATTGGGAAAAATCAAATTATCGAAAATGAAGTTAATCTTGATTTTCTTAAAGCAAATGATATTAAGTTATTCCGACGCCCAACCGGTGGCGGGACCGTCTATGCGGATGAAAATAATACGATGTTTTCAATGATTGCAAGACGTCAAGCTAACTTTAGTTTCAAGGAACATTTAAACCATATTATTAAAGCAGTAGAAAAACTTGGTGTTACCCTTGAATTCAGCGGACGTAATGACATCCTTTTCCAAGGAAAGAAAGTGTCAGGCAATGCCTTCTTACAAAATAAAAACGGCATGTTACTTCATGGCACCTTTTTATATGATGCCAATCTAGAAACAATGATTCGGTCGATTACCCCGGATGATGAAAAATTGGTGAGTAAAGGGATTGAAAGTGTCCGGAGTCGGGTGACGAACCTCAAACCATATTTAGGTAGTATTACCCAGCGTCAATTGGTGGCGCATTTTGAAAAAGAAATTACCGATCAAGTTTACACCCTATCGGATGAGGAAGTCGCCATGCTTAAAGAACGCGCTAAAAAATATGCCTCAAAGGCATGGATTTACCATCAACAAGCGGCTTACACCAAGAGTTTAAAAGCGCGGATTGGTGGCGGACTATTTAATCTCCAACTTTTACTCCAAGAGGGAAAGATTAAAGATTTCAACATTAGTGGCGATTTCTTTGAACTCCAACCGTTAACTGATTTCACACGGCAGTTTATCGATGTCTATTACAACAAAGAAAGTCTTGATGCCTTGCTATCAACTATTAACCTTAACGATTACTTTCTTGACGTGAATAAAGAGAGCTTCATAAATTTACTCTATTCCGGGATAATCGAGTAAAGTGGAAGAATTTCCCGCCCCGACATTAAATACATAAGGAGGAAAAGACATGTTATTTAAGAAATATGACCCCCAAAAAGGTCAAATGTTAAAGATCTTGGATGAAAAAGCCAATATTGTGGCCAAAGACCTTGATCCAAAACTTGATAAAGAGACATTACTTAGAATGTATGAAGTAATGCATTTAGCGCGTGTAGCCGATATTAAAGCGCTTCAATTCCAACGCCAAGGACGGATGCTAACTTTCGCCCCAAACCGTGGCCAAGAGGCAACGCAAGTGGGTGCGATGGCGGCACTCGAACCAAAGGACTGGTTAAGTCCCGCGTTCCGTGAATTACCCGCCATGTTATATCGCGGTGTCCCGCTTGAAAATATATATTTATATTGGTACGGCAATGAATGGGGTAGCCACATTGACCCCGCCCTTCATACCTTACCAGTCAATATTATTATTGGTTCGCAAATTAACCACGCAGCAGGGATTGCCTATGCCAGTAAAATTCTTAAAAAAGGTGAAGTGGCCCTCGCTACAATTGGTGATGGTGGAACTTCACACGGTTTCTTCTATGAAGGCTTAAACTTTGCTGGATCTTATGATGCTCCGCTTGTGGTCTTAATTCAAAATAACCAATGGGCGATTAGTACTCCACGTAAAAAACAAACAAAAGCCGTTACTTTGGCGCAAAAAGCAGTTGCTTTTGGTATTCCAGGCATTCAAGTTGATGGCAATGATATTCTTGCCATGTATGTCGCTACGAAAGCGGCGGTTGATCATGCTCGTGCCGGCAATGGTCCGGTCTTAATTGAGGCCGTTACCTATCGTCTTGGAGCCCATACGACGAGTGATGATCCAACGATTTATCGGAGTAATGACGAAGTTGCGATTTGGGAAGCCAAAGAACCAATGATTCGCTTTAAGAAATACCTTGAAGACCTTGGTTATTGGGATGATGCCCAAGAAGCTGCATTGGAAGTGAAACATAATGAGTATGTTAATGAAGTGTTTAAGAAAGTTGAAACCGAATTAGGGGCCGCTAAACTTGAAGATGTCTTTAAGTATACTTACGCCGAGATGACCCCCGCCCTTGAAGAACAACTTGAAGCATATAAAGACTTCTTAGCAAAAGGAGGGAAATAAGATGGCTGTTATTAATCTATTAGAAGCAATCAACCAAGCCCTTGATCAAAAACTTGCCGATGATAGTCGGATCGTTGTTTTTGGTGAAGATGCTGGTTTTGAAGGTGGTGTCTTCCGTGTCACTGCCGGTTTACAAAAAAAATATGGCGAAGACCGGGTCTTTGATACCCCAATTGCCGAAGCTGCGATTATCGGGAGTGCATTTGGGATGTCCTTAAATGGCCTCTTACCGGTGGCAGAAATTCAGTTTGATGGTTTTATCTTTACCGGCATTGCTGAACTTGTCAGTCACGTCGCCCGTTACCGTAACCGTACGAGAGGGGCGTTTAGTGTGCCACTCGTCTTAAGAATTCCCGTTGGTGGCGGTATTAAAGCACTTGAACACCATAGTGAAAGCTTAGAATCACTCCTTGGTCAAATACCAGGCCTAAAAGTCGTGACGCCGAGTACCCCATATGACGCTAAAGGTTTACTGATTAGTGCCTTAGAAGACCCAGATCCAGTCGTCTTTTTAGAGCCAAAACGTATTTATCGGGCAGGGAAGCAAGAAGTGCCTGAAGAAATGTATCGCATTCCGATTGGTAAGGCTAAGGTCGTGCAAGAAGGAAAAGATATTACGGTGGTGGCCTGGGGAGCGATGGTTCGGGAAACTGAAAAAGCCATTAAATTATTAGAAAATGACAATATTAGTGTTGAACTTATTGATTTACGGACCATTAGTCCAATTGACAGTGAAACGATTATCAAGAGTGTGCAAAAAACAGGCCGATTCCTCGTTGTTTCTGAAGCGGTCAAAACGTATGGTGCAGCCGCAGAGCTTATTGCCCTTGTGAATGAAAAAGCATTCCTCCATCTTGAATCGCCAAGTGCAAGGGTGACCGGTCATGATATTACGGTGCCACTCGCCCGTGGTGAACATTTCCACTTTGTTAGTCCGGAACGAATTAGCGACGCCATTAAAAAGAGCGTTCGGTTCTAGGAGGTAGATGATGTACGATTTTAAATTTAGTGATATCGGCGAAGGGCTCCATGAAGGAAAAATTCTTAAATGGAACTTTAAAGTCGGTGATAAAGTCAAAGAAGGCGATACATTAGTCGTTGTTGAAACCGATAAAGTTAACGCCGAGTTACCCTCTCCCGTCAACGGGATTATTGTCAAACTCGGGGCGGCAGAAGGCGAAATTATTCACGTTGGTGAAACGGTTGTCCTCATTGATGATGGTAAAGGTGGTCGTGTGGGAGCGGAAACTAAAGCTGCATCACCAGCTGCTGAACCTGTGAGCGAAGAAAGTGCGCCGGGCGTCATTGGTGAAATTCAAGTCTCCAGTGAAATTATTGGTGCGAGTAGTGAAAGTGTCGTGAAAAATGAGGTCAAACAAGCCCGTGTACTAGCAACTCCTGCTGCGAGAAAAGTAGCGCGTGATCTCGGGGTTGACATCCAAACTGTAAGAGGAAGCGGACCAAGTGGCCGGGTGATGAAGGCTGATATTGAAAAAGTCGCTATTGGTGCAACCACTGTGACTACAAGTGTCCCTGTTATGCCCGTTAATGTTTCCCGGCAAGGAGATGTGACAATTGTCCCGATTACTAAACTTCGGAAATCCATTGTTAAAGCAATGACGATTTCTAAACAAGTCATACCACATACCGTTTTAATGGATGAAGTGGTGATTGATGACTTAGTCTCCCTTCGCGATCGAGCGAAAGTGAGTGCCAGTCAAAAAGGCATTAAACTGACGTATATGGCGTTTATTATTAAGGCCACAACACTTGCTTTAAGGGAATTCCCAATGTTTAACGCCAGTTTTGACCATATCAAAGAAGAAGTTATTATTAAAAATTATTTAAATATTGGGATTGCAGTTGATACCCCTGACGGTCTCATTGTGCCAAATATTAAGGATGCCGATGCAAAAAGTATCTTTACTTTAGCTAAAGAATTAACGGAAATCGCAACCTTGACGAGAGAGCGCAAAATTCAACTCGCAAGTTTACAAAATACGACCTTTACGATTACGAATTTTGGAGCCATGGATATTGCCTTTGGGACCCCAATCATTAACCATCCTGAAGTCGGTATTTTGGGTGTCGGAAAGATTGGCCAAAAACCAGTGGTACGCGATGGGGCACTTGTGATCGCCCATGTCTTACCACTTAGCATTGCCGTTGATCATCGGATTATTGATGGTGCGGATGCGGGTCGTTTCTTAATTAGAGTGAAAGAGTTATTAGGTAATCCCGACTTAATGTTACTCGGTTAAGGAGGAACTTATGATATATGATATTTTAGTTTTGGGCGCCGGACCCGGCGGCTATGTAGCCGCCATCAAGGCCGCTCAATTAGGCGCGAAAGTCGCCATTATTGAGAAAGAAAAAGTTGGCGGAATATGCCTTAATCACGGGTGTATTCCGACAAAAACCCTCTTAAAGAGTGCGAAGGTTTTTCAAACTGTTCAAAAAGCGGACACTTTTGGCGTTATCGTTGATGGCAAAGTAAGTGTGGATCTTGAGGCGATGGTAGCGCGCAAAAATAGAGTGGTTACCCAGCTCACAAGTGGCGTTGCTTATCTACTTAAGAAAAACAATGTCGATGTGATTAATGGCTATGGCGAAGTGCTTAGTGCCCATCAAGTACAAGTTGGAACGACGGTTTATGAAACGAAAAAGTTAATTATCGCGACCGGTGGTTCCCCAGTTGTGCCACCGATTGAAGGTGTCAAAGAAGGCTTCGATAAAGGCTATGTTGTGACGAGTCGTGAAATGTTAACGGTTACCAAACAACCTAAAAACCTTGTCATTGTTGGTGGAGGCGTGATCGGGGTTGAGTTTGCAACCATCTTCGCAAGTATTGGCACGAAAGTTTCTATTATTGAAATGATGCCAACGATCTTACCGATGATTGATGAAGACATCACAAAGGCTTATACGAAATCACTACGCGAGTTAGGGGTCGATGTGATTACCGGCGCGCAGGTGGTGGCTGTTAATGAAAGTTACGTCAAATATAAGTTAAATGACGCTACCAATACGGTGACCTCTGATTTAGTCCTTCTCGCTGTTGGCACAAAAGCTAATAGTGGCGGACTTGAAAAGCTTAAACTTGAAATGAATCGCGCTAATATTGTGACGGATGAATATCTTCGTACAAGTGTTAGGGATGTCTACGCCATAGGCGATGTTAACGGTAAGTACATGCTTGCTCACGTTGCTAGTCATGAAGCAATCATCGCTGCCAGTCATGCGCTTGGTAAACCAACGATTGCAATGGATTATCAAAAAGTACCGCAAGCGATCTATGGTTCACCAGAAATCGCAAGTGTTGGCTTAACGGAAAAGGAGGTAAAGGAAAAGAAGATTGATTATAAGGTCTCTACTTTCCCGCTTAGTGCTTCCGGTAAGGCACTTGCTGATGCTGAAAAAGAAGGGTTTGTAAAACTCATCGTGGACAAAAAACATAATGAACTTCTTGGTGCGCATATCTATGCTTATCATGCGACCGAACTCATCAGTGAGCTGGTCCTTGGTTTGAACTTAGAAGTAACGGCTGAAGAATTAGCAGCAAGTATTCATCCGCATCCAAGTCTTTCAGAAATCATTATGGAAGCAAGTCTCGGCGCTGAACATAAAGCCATTCATATTTAATACATCTAGATGCCTCTGGTTGACGCCAGAGGTTTTTTCTTTTCGTGAATTGCAACATATCTTCGCCCCTCTTTTACATTTCTTTATTGCATTTTATTTACATTAGTACTTTTCTTTTATATAATTAAGATATAGTTTTACAGATCAAAGGAGATTATATGAAAAAATGTATTTTATACACTTCATTAAGTGCTTTTGTGTTAACCCTATTAGGTGTTCTTCTCGGATTTGTAGGGAACGGTGCGCTCTTTAGTGGTGCAATCGCAGAACTTACTGCTCTGTTTCCACTTTTATGGTATGTGATTATTCCGCCAGGCGTATTCTTATTACTGATTGTTATCGTTCTCATAATTAAAATTAAACGTAGAGTGCGTATGCTTTGGGTACCACTTTTCAGTTTAATCTCTATATTGGCTTATTTACTTTTGATCCCGAAAGCTTTTACAGAATTAATCACGACTAATACGCCACCTACGAGTTTATATTTCACAACTGGTGCAGGATTAGTTTTCATCGGTTTTGTTGCTTTACTCGTCCTTCTCATTTGCGACTTGTTTGATCGTAAGAAAAAGGAAGATGAAGAAGCCCTCGAAATTGAAGAAGAACAATACGAAGTGATTGAAGAAGAACCTAAGGTTAAACCTGTCACTGCAAAGGTTGAATACCTTGACGAAGAGGTTGAAGACGAAGAGGGATTTGAACTTGAATCACCGGACGAAGCGATGCAACGCAAAGCGGATGCTAAAAAAGCTAAATTAAAAACAAAAGATGAAAAAGATAAAGAATATGATCGTATCTATCATATTATGAAACGGGCAAAAGACGATCGGTGGATTGTGAAAATTGCCCAAAGCCGGAAGGCGATTAAAATCTTTGATACGCAAAAAGAAGCGATTACTTATGCAGAAGGGCTCGCTGGTAACAACAATGGAGTTGTACGTATCTTCGCCTCAAAAGGCGCCAACAAAGGGCGCATTATTACTTAGGGTATTAAGGCATCTTCGATTGAAGGTGCCTTTTTATGTATTGCTAACTAGATAGAAAGGAAATGATAGTATGGCAAAAATTATTATTATCTCTGGTGATCTCGCATCCGGGAAAAGTGTTCTCGCAAAGAGACTTTCTCGGCATTACCAAATCCCTTATTTTTCAAAAGCGAAATTTAAGGAAATTCTCGGCGAGAAGATTGAATTCGAAGGGATTGATCAAAATAAACGGATTTCTAAATCTGCTTATGATCTATTAACCCACGTGGCATGGCGTTTTGCGCAAGTCCATGGCAGCGTTATTCTTGAAGCAAACTTCCATGAAGCCCAACTTGAACAAATTAAAAAAGACGCCGAATTCATGAATCACAAATTAGAACTTGTTTATTTAACTGGCGATATTGATGTGTTGTTTGAACGCTTCCTTTACCGTGAACATTATGAAAATCGTCACCCCGTCCACTTAACCCATCCACTCCGTTCGCTTGAAGAGTTTGAAGCCTATATCTTAAAACTCCGCAGCGAAAAAGAAATTATTACACGTAAAATGTTAGACACGACCAATTGCGACCATGAGATGATCTTTGAAAAAGCGATCAAACTCATTGGTGGTCTTGACTAAAAGGGGAGATTATGAGTTATACAACAGAGAAAATTAGAAATATATTATTCTTAGGCCATCAAGGTTCTGGGAAAACAACGCTTGTTGAAACGATTATTAGTAATGTCTTAAATCAACCAGCGGGATCAATTGAAAAGAAGAATACAGTGAGTGATTTTACGACCGAAGAAAAAAATCGCCTCAGTTCTTGTTCTTTAACGGTTTCCTCGCTCGATTATAATGGTTACCATTTAAATTTATTAGATGCTCCGGGTAATGATGACTTTGTGGCTGATATTATTGGTGTCCTTGATATGGTTAAGGCCGCGGTACTTGTCATTGACGCCACCAAAAAAATCGAAGTCGGGACTGTCAAACACTACAATATGCTTAAGAAGCACGGGATTCCGACCTTCATCTTTGTTAATAAAATGGACAAGGAACTCATTAATTTTGATGCTTTACTTGAACAAATCACCGATCGACTTGGTAAAAAAGCGGTTAGCTTCGTCTATCCACTTGGGAAAAATGAAAATTTCGATGGCTTTATCAATGTGATTTCTCGTAAAGCTCGCAAATATGATGGTGGCAATGTCGTCGATGATATCGTGCATGATGATAAAAAGGAAAAAGTTCTTGAACTCCATAACGCTTTAGCCGAGCAAGTCGCGTTAACCGATGATGCCCTCCTTGATAAGTTCTTTAGTGGTGAATCGTTATCGATGGAAGAAATACGAGCAGGTCTTCACAAAGCCGTCTTGGGTGGAGAAATTGCACCAGTCCTCGTTGGGAGTAGCGTTAAAAATATTGGCGTGAATACGTTACTTGAAATGATGATTGAGTATTTGCCAAATCCAGCGATTCTTAAAGCTTATGTGGGCAAAGATCGGAATGGCCATGAGGTCAAACGATTAACTGACGTCAATGAACCCTTTAGTGCTTACGTCTTTAAAACGGTCTTTGATCAATATAAGGGCGTAACGAATTACCTCAAAATTATAAGCGGTGTACTAAATGTTGGTGATGAAGTTTTTGTCCCTGCTCTTAATAACTCATTCCGCGTTTCGCAAATGTTTAGCCTCCTTGGCCAAAAACAAACGCCAATTCAAAGCGCGATCAGTGGTGATATTGTTGCCCTTGTTAAACTTGATAACGTGAATACAGGACACACATTATGTGATAAAAATAATGTCATTATTTATCCAAAAGCTAAATATCCGACGATTGTATATCGCCGCGGTATTCGCTCAAAAACGGGTAAAGATGATGAAAAACTTGTCCAGTCACTTTATAAAGTCGCCGCCGAAGATCCGACCATTGAAATTGTACGCGTTCCTGAAACGAAACAATTACTCCTTGGTGGCTTAAGTGACTCGCACTTAAACTTCATCCTTGAACGTGTTAAGAATAGTTTTGGGTTTGAAGCTGTCACTGATCAACCCCAAATTATATATCGCGAGACGGTTAAAAAAGAAGCGAGTGCGGTCGGGCGTTATGTGAAGCAATCGGGCGGTAGCGGCTTCTACGGTGTCGTGGAGATGCGCTTTATGCCAAGCGGCACCGACGAAAATATATTTGTCGAAGAAATCTTTGGGGGAACCGTTCCTAAAAACTATCACCCTGCGGTCGAAAAAGGATTCTTTGAAAGTGTCCAACAAGGTTTACTAGCCGGGTTCCCAGTCATTGGTTTAAAAGGGGTCCTCTTTGACGGTAAATATCATTCCGTCGACTCAAATGAACAAGCCTTTAGAATGGCGGCCATCTTAGCGTATAAAGAAGCCTATATGAAATGTGGGCCAACCTTACTTGAACCGATTCGAAAGATTTCCATAAATGTCACCAATGAATGGACTGGTAACGTTATGAATGACTTGAATCAACGGCGGGCCCGCATTCTCAGTATGGATGAAAAAGGGTATGGGATTCAAGAAATTGTCGCCTTAGTGCCAGAAGCAGAATTACTTGATTATGCGATTAAATTACGGGTGTTAAGTCAAGGAAGTGGTTACTTTAATAGTGAATTTGATAGCTATCAAGAAGTACCAGCAAACTTATTACAGTCCGTCATAAGTGCAAATAGTCGTTTAGAAAATAAATAATTCAGTCGTAAATGATACGGAAACACTCTACGTTTAAAGGCGTGGAGTGTTTTTTATTTTATTTAGTTACTTTTTTAACACAAAGCATGTAAAATTAGTTACTATAATCTTGAGGTAAAAAATGAATAAATTAACATTCAGAGACATTAAAAAAACAGACTACAAAGATGCCAATATTGTCTTCACTGGAATCCCATTTGATGACAATGCGAGTCTTGGTAAAGGGGCAAGTCACGCCCCAGCCTTTTTACGAGCTTTAAGTGAAAATATTCCGGGCGTCACCCGCGCTGCAAAACTATTAGATAAGGTTTCTTTATTTGATAATGGCGATATCGTCCGCAAAGAAAAAGAATCGATTCCAAGCTATTTTAACCGCGTTGAAAAGGCCGTTTCACCTCTTTTTGCGCCTGGTAAGTTAAATGTCTTTATTGGGGGTGACCATAGTGTCAACATTCCCCTCTTTAAGGCTTTTTTATCATTTTGTGACCTTCATCACAAAACACCAGTCTTAATCCATATTGACGCCCATCCCGATATGATGGATGATTATCTAGATAACCGCCTTTCCCACGCCACCCCAGCCCGTCGGGCTTTAGATCACGGCTTGAAGCAAGAAAACCTTGTTTTTATTGGTCTTCGTGGTTTTGAACGGGAAGAAGTTGTATATTTTAATGAAAATCCGGCGATTACGGTTTACCTTGCCGGTGATGTTCGTCGTCTAGGCACGAGTCCCATCATTGAAAGTGTCACCAAACGTTTTCAAAGCGATGAGTATGCCATTTATGTAAGTTATGATATCGACGCGAATGATCCAGCTTACGCCCCAGGGACAGGCACACCAGAAGCTTTCGGACTTAAAAGTCTTGATACCTTACGGTTAACAAGTGCATTCGTGGCTTTAAAAAACACCTACGCCATTGATTTTGTCGAAATCAGTCCGCCACTTGATGTCAATGATATGACAAGTTGGCTTGCCTTAAAAACACTTTATGAACTATTTTATATTCAAGGAGAAAAAAGATAAATGAAGAAACATTTGACCCTCGATGCCTATGGCGCCAAAAATCTACATCTAGACGATATTAAATACATTAATGACGTTTTAAATAAAGTTATTTATGAATTAAAACTCGATCCAGTTACCCCGCCCCAACTTATTCCTTATTACTACGGAAAGGTAAAAGAGGACATTGGTGTCACCGCCTATATGCTTTTAGAAGGGGGGCATATTACGATTCATACCTTCCCATTACGTGAATGTTATTTTGTCGACCTATTTGTACCGACTTCATTTGATGATAAACGGGCCCTTGAGTTATTCCATGAACTTTTACCATATAAATTTGATATGAGTTTATCGGAAGTAGTCGATCGTGATCAAAAAGAATTAGAAAGTTATGAATATGATCCAAATACTGATTTTGGGCCGCATATTATGAATGAAATTGTGGCGAAAAGTGTGCCGACGATGGAAACATTTTATGATTTCCTTGAAAACTTTGTCACCAAAATTAATATGGATCCAATTACCCGCGCGAGTGTCCATAAATCAACCGTCCTTAAACCAAAATATCTCTCAGGCATTATTATTATTGCCCAAAGCCATGTCGCTCTTCACTATAACTATAAAACCAAAACCATCATGGCGGATGTTTTTAGTTGTGCCCCGTTTGATTTTAGTTTAATGCGCGATTTTTATGCTGAACTCGGTGATACTGTCAGTGATCGTTTGATTGCCCGTGGAACGAAACATATTTATAAAGTGCGTTCCAAAGTTAAAAAAGACGACTTACGAGCCTCAACCAGGTGGCAAAAGGCGATGAAAATCAAGTAGTCGGAAAAGCGTTGTGATAGTCGATTTTAATTAGTAAAAATTGTTTGATTTCAGATAAGATAGCATAAAGTAACGCGCGGTGTTCAAATTCATCGCGCGTTTTTGGTAGGGGAAGTTGGCGGTAGTGATTAAGCAATGTGTCATGCTCGATTAAAAGTTCAGCGGCATAATTTTCTTGACCTATACGACCATTAAACATGCCTAGATAAGCAAGAATCTTATCTTTATAAGGTGAAGGATATAATTTCGAAAGGGTGTCAATAATCCGTTCAAGGATTTTTATTTGCTCACCCCGAACATTCATATAATAAAGAGCCGCACTAATATTTGCGACGCGATAATTATCAAGCGCAACTTGCATACTATTTTTTGTGTCACTTAGAATCCGATTGACCTGGGTAAAGTCATAGCGCTCATTTTTTTCAATATAGGTAAAGATGGTGGAAATTTCTTGATCAAGTTTTGCTTGTTGGTTTACTAGAATAGTTGATTTTTTAAAGGTGAAGAGGTTAAGCAAAAGAGCGGGGACTGTCCCGATAATCATGATGATGAGGGCGTTTAATGGAGCCCAGGTTGTTCTTTCGGCCCATTGTTGACCGATTAAAACGAGGGCAATGGTCGCCCCACTTTCTAGTCTTACAAGGTATAAGACTGCTAAGACGGTAAAAACCATGATAAATAGATTAACAATGGTGTAGCCGAAGACGAAGAAGAGAAGGGCACTAATAGCGAGGCCAATGAGACTTGAAATTAAGCGGGTGACGGCCGTTTTAACGACCGTATCACGGCTGTACCATGAATGAAGAATTGCAATCACGCCAGCTGTATAACTATAAGGAAGACTGAAGAGTTCAGCAATGAGAAAACTAGTGATAAAACCGATGAGCATTTTAAGATAGAGGGAGAGTCGTAATTTCTTTTCCATACCTTCATCATATCAAAAATAGGCGTATGAAATGAAAGATTAATCTCTTTTATTATTTTTTCGTGTAAACTAATTATTAGATGTATATTACTTATAAATAAAGGGGTAATCTATGAATTTATTTAAAACCTATAAAGGTGATAAAGTCCCACCTTTAACGAAATACGTTTTTTCGTTTACGGGCATTGGTCGTGATGCCGCTTATACACTCATTAATTTATTCTTAATGATGTATTTACAACTCACATTACCGGAAAGTGATGCGGGTCAATATAAGACCATGATTTTTGTGATCATGATGGCGATGCTCGTGATTCACTTATGGGATGGTTTTAACGATCCGATCATTGGTTCTCTCATTGAGAATGCTCGTTTTAAACTCGGTAAATTTAAACCATGGATTTTATTTGGCGGGATTATTAATGGTCTTTTATTAATGGTGCTCTTTAGTTTCCGTCCGTTTGGGGGATGGGGCTATGTCGCTTTCTTCCTCGTCATCTATTTATTATGGGAAATATCGTTTACTTTCAATGATATTGGGTATTGGGGCATGGTCCCAAGCTTAACCCGTGATCCAAAACAACGCAATCAAATTACGATGTTAATGGCCATCGCAGTCAATATTGGGGCTTTTACCGTCGGTGCGATTGTCCCGGATTTATATCCAGGACGGGCCATCGTCGCATTTAGAAGTCTCAGTATTATTATTGGTTCGATTTATATCTTTTCACAACTACTCATTGTCTTTTTATGCAAAGAAAGAGATCGCAGTGAAATCGATTCAATTGAAAAGATTAAAGTGCGCGATATCTTTAAAGTAATCGTCAATAACAAACCACTTTTAGTGATGCTTTTTGCGATTGTCCTTCATTACCTTTCGGGCTCGATGTTTAATAACTTAGGCCAAAATTATATGCACTTTGTGTTTGGTTATAAAGAAGCGTGGCAAGCCTTTTTCTACTTCTTAATTGCTTACGCCTTTGGTTCGATTATGGCAAACTTTATCTTTGGTTTTCTTGTCAAAAAACACACTCGCGCCCAAATCCTTAAAGGAGCGATCATTATCTCGTCAGTTGGGAACGCACTATTATTCCTTGTAGGCTCGCTTCACGCGTTTGGACTTTTGCCAATCGCCGATAATTTATATCAATATGTGCTGCCAGTCCTCGCTTTAATTATTTTCACACCACAAGGGGTCTTTTATCTCGTCCTTCTGGTCCAAATCACCAATACAGTTGAATATAACGAATGGAAAACAGGTGATCGCAAAGAAGGGGTGGTATTTGCCGCCCGACCATTTGCCGCCAAAATTAGTAATGCCATTACTGTTCTTGTTGTCTTCTTGACCTTGAGTGCGGGTGGCGTCTATACCATTACTAACCAAATCAGTGAATTTGAAGTTCAAGGTGAAAAGCTTGGATGGACCGATACGTACATTGCCGAACAAGCACAAGCGGCAATTGATGCTGCTAATAAGAGTCAAGCCCAATTTGCGCTTATTGCTGGGATGGCGTTATTACCATTAGTTTGTAACTTAGCGGCCTACGTTCTCATTAAACGGAAATATCCGATTGATGAAAAAATGTATGACGAAATGCTCGTTGATATTGATAAACGCCGGATGATTACGGATATTCTCTAACCGCTCAAATTTAAAGAAAAGAACCATCTTTAGTAACGATTGATGGTTCTTTTTTTGTTAACTTAATTCCGTTTGCGGTTTCGGACGAATGAAGACGTCTAAGCCTTCATTACGTTTTTCAAACCCATTACTGAGGAAGAATTGCAGGGCTTTGCCTTTGAATCCGTAGTTACGGGGATCAAAACCCGGATATTTTCGAACTAAGGTGTTGTTGGTATTGCTCCAATACGCCCAGCCATTTTCATCACAAGATTCATTAATGATATTCGTGACGACATCGACAAGGTCATCAAGTGCGATGATTCCTTCGTCAACTTCTTGTCCATTGGTCGTGGTCTTCGTTTTCCGTTTTGGTTTGGTGTTTTTATCGCGAATGGTTTTAATTTTATCAAGATAAATGAAGAGATCAACAGAGTTTACGAGTGAGAGTGGGGTTTTACTTTCGCCCATACCAATAATAAATTTATTATTTTGGCGAAGACGACTAACGAGTCTAGTAAAATCACTATCACTACTGACGAGGACAAAGCCTTCAACGCGGTCGGCATATAAGATATCCATGGCATCGATGATAAGGGTAAAGTCACTTGTACTTTTGCCGCTGACATACGATACTTGTTGAATTTGTTCTAAATTATACTCGATACATTTATTACGCCATTTGCCAAGGTTACTACTTGCCCAATCGCCATAAATGCGCCGATAAGTTAGATTGCCATGTTTATTGGCTTCATCACGAATAATTGACATATACTCTGAAGAAATATTCTCTGCATCAATTAAAAGCGCGAAATTTTTTTCGGCCATGATTGCTCCTTTCTATTTAACGGTGAGGTTAAATGATTTTGTTGTGTTTTGTACACTGATGGTTATTGTAGCACTTCCGACTTCTCTTACTGAGCGAATATACAAAGTTAAACAACCGGCGTGTAATGTTTGGGTCAGGGGGCCAACAAGCTTGATCGGTCCAGTTGTTGAAATATTGACTGGACTAAAGTCATAGGTATTTCGAAGCGGAGAGGTACTTTCAATGTGAATCATCGTCATATCATAGGTGTCACCATTACGTAGTTCGTCTTTATGGCAAGTAATTTGGTACGAGGTTGTGGTAGTTTGATTAAGTTGGGTCCGTGCGACTTCTTTTCCTTTTTTGTCGTATCCAACGAGTTCATAGCCTGCGGATTTATACCCCCAAGCGGCAATGTTTTGGGTCCATAAATCCACGAGATCATCTCGTTTGATTCGATATTTTAAGATAAGCAATCCTAAGCGGATTTTTTGTCCGATGGATAAACGATTAAAGTTGTGGGTGGCGGCGAAATTTAATAGCTTTGCAACGCGTTTACGATCTTTTTTACTAAAAGTAATATTGCTAATAAAGTCTTCACTCACAAAGGTATCTAAAATAAACGGTGGGTTTGGTAAGTTTTTATATAAATCTTTGCGCGGATAATGAGTCTTTAAAAGGACACCATTTTTAAAAATTTTAAGATGATTAGCGTTACTTAAGACCATGGTTTCGTATAAGCGGCTCTCTGGGAGGTCACCATTATCACCTTTAAAAAGCGGAAAGAGGACTGGTTTTTCACTAAAGTTTGCCATATAGGCATAAGCGGCTGGTTTTGGATGACGGAAACTATCAAGAATACCGTGATAGCAAATTTTATCGCCACTACCAAATTCTTTATGGGTGTAGTAATCATGCATGCACCAAGGAGAGATGCCGATCATATCTTGGTTTTTAAAAAACGCATCGAGGACCGCAAGATGTCTTTTCGTGTGACTTTCAAGGATTAACGGATTATCAAATGGCTTAGTCGGATACATATGGCCATTATTTTCACTCACGATATAAGGTTTCTTGCTTTTGGTAATTTTCTTTTTAGGCTCTAAACCACGATTCGTACCATCATGACTGAAGTCGTTATAAGAATAGATATCTTCCAGTGGTTCACTATTAGCGAAGTTTCGTGTGCCTGTTGTGGGACGATATGGATCAAGTTTTTTCGCAAGGGCTTGTCCTTTTTCATACATTGGATGGTCAACTGACTCATTAATCCGGATTGACCAGGCAATGATACTTGGATGGTTGTAGTCGCGGGTGATCATCGTTTCGATATTTTGAAGGTGAATGGTTTGCCACTTTTCGTCACCAATATATTGCCATCCAGGTACCTCATTAATAACGAGAAGGCCTAAATAATCGCAGGCATCTAAAAAGTGACGACTGGGTGGATAATGCGAGCAACGAACATAATTGACACCTAATTCTTTAAGGGCGACCACATCGCTAAATTGTAGGTAACTGGTAGCTGCCCCGCCTAGATAGGGGAATGTTTCATGACGGTTTAAGCCGACAAGTGGGGTTTTAACTCCGTTTAAATAGAAGCTTTCTTCGGTAAACAAAAGATCCCTAAAGCCAAAGGGGTAACCATAATATAAGTCGTTACCACCATGGCTTAGTTTTACTCTTAAGTAATAAAGATGGGGATCATTTAATGTCCAGATGAGCGGCTTATCAATCTTAAAAGAGGAAGCAGTGGTTTCGAAAAATAATGTGAGGTCATCAAATACTTGATAGGTGATTTCATAGTCGACATTATTGAGGTTTCTTACGTATGGTGAAAGTGTAACTAAGCCATTTTGGCGCGCGTCGATTTTAATACTAATTAGATCAAGTGGTTCATAAATATGAAGGGAGACTTCACGATAAATGCCGCTAAACGGAAGGAAATCAACGGTATTTCCAAATGGTGGGGCATTAACTGCCTCCGAACCATTGACTTTGAGAACCAAGAGATTGAGACCTTCTTTTAGTGATGCTGTGATATCGATTTGGACTTCCATGTAGGGACGAGTGTAACAACCGATATGATTACCATTAATATAGAGGTCAAACTGATTATTGATTCCCTCAAAGCAGAGCATATATTGATTATGGGGGGAGTAGTTAGAAATAGTAATCTCTTTTGCATAGGTCCCGATGATTTGGAAACTTTTTTCATCAAAGTAATTAAATGGGAAATCAACCATATTATGAGGAAGATCAACGAGGGTCGCATTTTTGGGGACACTGGTGGTGTATTCCATACTAAAAGAAGGAATAAATGACCATTCGAAATTAAGTGCATGTTTCATGTTTCTATTTTAGCATTAAAACGAGCCGACTATCTAGGTATTTATTAAAGCGCGTTGTATGTTAAAATTATTGTATGGAAAATACATATATACACTTAACAACCGATCTTTCCTCTTATGTTTTAATGGTGAATAATCATCGCCATCTAGAAAACTTATATTATGGCTCGCGCCTAAGTGAAAATGAAGATTTGTCGATTTTGATAAACAAGCAAAAGAACTTGCTCGGGACCTCGACGAATTATAGGGCGGAAAAAGAGGATGTCTATTGTCTTGATTTTCTAAATTTAGAAGTCGGGGCAATTGGAAAAGGTGACTATCGTAAACCAAGCATCCTCATCGAACATTCGAAAGGATATGCGAGTGATTTCATTGTTAAAGAACATGGGTTCGCCCCACTTTCCGTTTTAGTGCGCAATGAACTGCCGATTCCGCATGGTTCCGACCAATACTTTTATGTGTTACTAGAAGATGTAATCAGTGGTGTGACACTTAAAATCGATTATTTAGTTTTCAAAAAAGCAAATGTCATTGCTCGGCGTTATGTTCTTTTTGGGAATGGCCAAAAAGTAGTCAAAGCCAGTAGTTTCAACCTTGACCTTGATAATCAGCATTTTGAGATTTATTCTACTTATGGCACGTGGGCCAATGAAATGCATCCCGTTCGTCATCGCCTAGTACCCGGTGTCTTTGAAGTATCCACGAATGCTGGACCGAGTAGCAACCGCCATAATCCGTTCTTTCTCTTACTTAATGAAGATACTTCTCTTGATCAAGGGGTTGCTTATGGGTTTAACCTCCTTTATAGTGGACCTTTCAAAGCGACCGCTGAACTGACCTTCGCCAATAAACTTCGTCTACAACATGGCATTAATGATGAAACCTTTAGTAGTATGCTGATAGCAGATGAACCTTTTATCACTCCGTTTTCGGTGATGACCTTTAGTGCAGACGGCGAAAATGGCGTAAGTGCCCATTTCCATGATTTTGTAAAAGGACATGTGGTCCGTCAAGAATATGCGGACAAAGTACGGCCTATTTTACTAAATAACTGGGAAGCAACCTACTTTGATTTCACTGAAAAGAAGATTAAAGATTTGATGGTCGCTGCCAAGCAAATTGGGATTGAACTTTTTGTGCTTGATGATGGCTGGTTTAATCATCGCCATGATGACTATGGCGGTTTAGGTTATTATGATGTGAATATGAAGAAATTACCACATGGCCTTAAGGGTTTAAGTGATTTTGCAACCAAAGAGGGACTTCAGTTTGGTTTATGGTTTGAACCAGAGATGGTAAGTGCTGATCATGACATTTTTAAAACGAAGCCTTCGTGGGTTGTTCAGATTCCCGGGGTAACCCCGAGCACTGGTCGATTCCAATATGCGCTTAATCTCGCTCTTGATGAAGTGGTTGATTATATTATCTCAAATGTAAAAAAGGTATTAGATTCGGCAGATATTCGGTATGTCAAATGGGATTATAATCGAAATCTTAGTGATTTTTATACGGCGACCCAAGCATTTTCGACTTTCTTTTATGATTACACGCGCGGTTTATATCGCATTCTTGATACATTAACTAAGGCTTATCCCCATATCTTGTGGGAAGGATGTGCCAGTGGCGGGAATCGTTTTGCTTTAGGGGTCCTCTCTTTTTTTGATCAAATATGGGTTAGTGATTGTAGTGATGCTTATGAACGAATTCGCATGCATACGGTGCTTGCCAAAGCTTATCCATTAAGTGTGATGTCTGGCCATGTAAGTGCGGTCCCCAATCACCAAATGTTACGGGATTTACCGCTTCAAACGCGCTTCAATAACGCATTTATGACCGGTGGCTTTGGTTATGAGCTGGATGTTACTAAACTATTACCTAAAGAGGTTAAAGCATTAAAAACTTATAATGGAATCGCTAAACTTTTTCAATCAGTCGTCGTTAATGGTCGCTATCGAGAACTCAGATCAAATAGTGCAAAAAATAAAACAACTTTTGGTGTGATTGCTCCGGACCAAAGTTACGCGATTGTGTTGATCAGTAATCATATCCATTCAACCCTTCCAGAAGTAAGCAAATTGCCCGCAATACCGCTAGATGAAGAAGCAATGTATGAGGTCTATACACTCGATCAAGCGACGGATATTACGCGTTTTGGTAGTTTACTAAAACGCGTCCTCCCCAAATTTATCAACTATGATGGGACAATTATTCGCTATTTAAACAAACGAAAAACAAGTGAAGAACTCATCAAGACACCGGTCAAAGAAAAATACGTTGTGAGCGGGGTAGCTTTAAAGGCTGGGGCGCTGACCTTATATCCAGAGTGGACCGCAACCGGAGTGAGTGATTCAACGAGAATTTTACGAGACTTTGGAAGTATTTTATACTTCATTACCAAAAAAGATGAGGATTTGTCATAATAGATGGGAATCGAGGTACGACCATGTTAGAAATCTTAGTTGAAAAAATATTAATTTATGGTGAAGCAAAACTTGCTTTGAGTCCTGAAGATATTAATTATTACCGTAATGTATTACTTTTTAAATTCGGTTTGAAAAAACCATATAAGGGTGTCATTAACGTGAGTGAAATCAATAGTTTGACGAACCCAAGTGCCCTCATTTCTGAACTAGAAACAGCGCTTAAAAATGAAAGTTTACCGCATCTATCGATCCAAGATCCAGAAGCCATTATTACGGATATTCTAGGCATGATGACCCCCATTC
>Ga0265293_10001363_pt1 | contig 53304 bp, 46 predicted proteins | sample Munlanlewell138R_FD_192505 | JGI IMG/M metagenome (GOLD analysis project Ga0265293, IMG submission 192505) | Leachate microbial communities from a municipal landfill in Southern Ontario, Canada - Leachate well 138R | ecosystem: Engineered > Solid waste > Landfill > Unclassified | place: Canada... | reverse complement strand
CCGCACACAGCCAGGGGCGAGCTTTCAGGCCGACTTGACGCGATCCCGACCTTCGCGCTTGGCGACGTAAAGCGCCCCGTCAGCGCGATTGACCAGGGCTTCCAGGGTTTCGCCCTGCTGGAACTCAGCGACACCGATACTGATGGTCACCGTCAGCTCATCGCGGCCGTAGCGAATCCTGCTTTCCCTGATGGCCCGGCGGAGCGCTTCGGCGCGCTGCCAGGCCGACGGCTGGCTGCAACCCTCCAGCAGCAAGATGAACTCCTCACCGCCCCAGCGACACAGGACGTCGCTATCGCGAGTATGGGCAGCGATCAGGGCCGCCACTTCGCGGATCACCTTGTCACCGCCCTGGTGACCAAAGGTATCGTTGATGCGCTTGAAATTATCGATGTCGATGGCCGCCAGCGTCAGCGGCTGCCCCTGCCGGCCGGCGCGTTTCACGGCGTGGTCGAACAGGTTCTCAAAGGCCTGGCGATTGAGCGTGCCGGTCAGTTTGTCGGTGGTGGCCATCTCGACCAGCCGTCGCTGGTAGCCGCGCAGCGTGAAATGGGCCACCGTCGATACCAGCGCGGTCACCACCAGCGACAGCAGGATGTTGATGATGAGCGTCCTGTCGATACGCTCCTTGCCGCTGTCGCTGTGCTGCTCCACGATCAGGTACCAGTCGAACTCCGGCACCAGCCGGCTGTTGACATAGACTTCCCGACGGTCCCCGTCGAGATAGGTGAAGGAGGTGCTGGGAACGGTGAGCATCCGGGTGACGTGGGGCGCCAGCCCCGGGCGGTCGCGCAACCGGGCGGCGAGATCGAAATCCCTGCCGCGCAGGGTGACATCCCCCTGGCGGTTGACGAAATAGATCACCCGGCCGTAACGGCGCTGGTAGCTTTCGATCAGGGAGACCACCGAATCGACCGACAATCCGACGCCGGTCACGCCGATGAACCGGCCCAGGTAGTCCATCACCCGATAGTTGATAAAGATGGCCAGGCGCGATCGATCCGCGGTGTCGTCATCGATATTGATCTCGTACTCACCGGTGTGGTTGCGCAGGCGAAAATACCAGTCATCGAGGGGGTCGTGCGGGTCGAGCACTTTGACGACGCGCTCCGCATGGTAGTAGCGGAGGGTCTCGTCGGAAACGAAGAACGCGGTGATGGTGCCGTATTTCTTCTGGATTTCAGCCAGGTAGCTGCTGATCTGGCGGCTGTTCTTCTCGCCGCCCAGAGCCCAGTCGCGGACAAAGGTGTCGTGGGCCATCAGCGAGGAAATCAGCACCGGGCGCAGCAGATCGCGCTGGATTTCCGAGTAGACGTTGTCGCCGGTCAGGGGCAGCATCTCTTCGGCGATATGCCGTTCGAGCGAATCCCGCGCCACGTAGTAGCTGATCAGAGTGGTGGCCAGGAACCCTCCGGCAAGCAATATGGCGAGCAACACCATAAAGCGTCTTTTGCTGTCGAAGCTGGGGTAGGCCATGGGGTCCTGTGCGCGGAATCAAACGCGCAACCTTAAGGAATCTCCCCGGCTTTGGCCAGAAAAAGGTTGCGCCACGGCCGGCCGCCCCGCCAAAGACGTCGGCGCCCTGAGTGCGACCCTGCGCTACATCGCCAGTTTGCCGTCCTCATCGTTCGCGGCGCGTTGCGATTTCTTGAGGAACTGCGAATTGTTGTCGATGGCGGTGAGTATCTGCCGGGTATTGCGCTCGATCAACAGCGCTTCCTGATCGTCATCGAGGGGTTCATCGGCCGGCCCGGTGGGCTCCCAGCCGCCGTCGCCGCGATTGAGATAGGGAATGCGGAATTTCAGCTCCGGCGTCAGCACGCCGATGCTGTGCCAGTCGCTGATGGCGATGAAATCGCGGGGTTCGATACTGAGCAGATGCCGACCCAGGCTGTAGTTCGCCACCGGCCCGGTCGCCCCCAACAGTTGCAGCAGGGTGGTGGCGATGTCCATGTGGCTGGTGGTGCGGTCGATGGCCCGCGGCTCCTGCCCCGGCAGCCACACCACCAGCGGCACCCGCGTCTGCTCATCGACGAAATGGGAATTGTGCCCCCAGGAACCTTTTTCCAGGAACTCCTCGCCATGGTCACCGGTGACGATGACGATGGTGTCGTCGAGCATGCCTTCGCTTTCGAGGGCGGCGACGATCCTGCCCACCTGTGCGTCTACCCAGTGCGCGGCGTTGGAGTAGCGGTTGCGGATCAGATCGATGCGCGGCAGCAGGTCTTCCCTGGACATCCGCGCATAGTTGACCTCCTCGGCATAGGGCTGCACCGGAGCGCTGTGCTCGGGGAACGAGTAGCGGGCGTGGGTGGACTCAAGAAAATAAAATCCCATGAACGGCCTGGCCCGATCCCGGTTTTCGAGGGCCTCGACCAGGGCTGTGGTATTGACCTCATCGCGCTGCCAGGGGGGCAGCTCGTAGTCCCCTTCGTGCAGGCTGTCCAACGGGACGCGGGCAAACAGCGTCTTGTCGAACTCGGGGTAGGAGAACTGGGCGCTGGTGCGCAGATCGAGCTGGTAGCCGAGTTCGATGATCCTGTCCATCAGCAGCGGGCTGCGCCGCGCGGTGAGAAAACTCTGCCAATAGGAGCCGTAGAGCCCGTAGAACATGCCGAACAGGCTCTCCCGGGTACCGTTGCCGGTGGAGTAGTGGCGGGTGAAATGCAGGGATCGCCCGGCCAGTGCCCAGGTGTTGGGCATGATGTCGGGCTGCAGCCGGTCCCAGCGCAGCGATTCCGCCACCAGCCAGATGATATTGTGCAGGTCGTCCAGACGTTCGAAGGCAACCTGCTGCCGCGGGTAGTCGAGGCGGGCGGTATCCACCTCGGCGCGGATCGAATGGCGGGGCGCGGCCTCGAAGCCGAAGTGAGCCGCCAGGGTGCGAAACCTGACCTTCTTGAAGAACGGATAGACCCGGGCGGTGTCGAGGACCGCGCCATCTTTGCGGATGTCGGCGACCCCGTAGCCGACTCCCTGCACCACCACTGCCAGTACCCACAGGCTCGCCGCCAGGGCGAGCGCCGGTCGCAGGCTGCCCGGCCGCCAGGCGGCGAGCCTGCGGCTGGCGACCACCAGCACCAGCTGGATCACCACGATGCGGGCCGCGATCAACGCCATCGAGATGTAGGTTTCACTCCCGGAGCCGAGCGATTCGACACCTCCGCGCGTGACCAGCAGATTGAGCACGAAACCGTTGAAATGGAAGTTGTAGAGCTGGTAGATCATGCTGTCGGCCTGCACGTACAGCAGGCACAGGACACTGGCCGCGGCGGCGCTGACCATCGCCAGCCGCGGCCAGGATGGCGCCAGCCAGGCAGCCAGCAGGGCCACCGACAATGCCGGAGCGATGTACAGCAGGCTGTAGACCGGCCAGGCCGCAAAGTGAAACAAGGCCGATCGCAGCGAGAGCGGATCAGACAGCCCGAGGTCCAGGAGACCGGCGGTGACGACCAGCATGTGTCCCCAGGACAGCAGGGCAAAGACCGCCAGCCAGGAGAGCGTTCTCGGTGCCCCGGCAGATGAGCGAGTGGTTGTATCCATGGAGACTCTTCTGGCTTGGTTGATGTTATGGTTCCGGGTCGATGTCCATCGCTATTGGCCGACCCGACAGCCAGCCTAGCCAATCAGCCTTAAGCATTCCTTAATGGCGGTATGCACCGGCAGATGTACCGGGCAATTGTTTCGGCCATCCGTTCAGCAACTGTTCAGCACCAATACAGCGGCCATTCAGCACCGGCCGGTTAGCATGACCGGGCATTCATGGAAACCATCCCGAGGAGAAAACCATGCGTATTGCCCGGAAAATCGTGCCTATCGCCGCCATCAGCCTGCTGGCCACCGGCGCCCTTGCTCAGGAAAACCTGTTCGTCGGCGGCACAGTGGGCCAGATCAGCTCCAACTACGACGAGTCCAACCGCGCCAAGATCCAGATGCCCGGCGTCAATTTCGACCGCATCATCGACGACTCCGGTAGCTGGGGCCTGCGCGTCGGTAACGACCAGACCACCGCCCGCTACTACCTGAGCTACGATTACGTATCCGACAGCTATCACAGTGCCGCCAAGCTCCGCCAGCAGACCATCGGGCTGTCCTATGACCTGATGCTGCCGGTTGCCAGCGCCACTCGGCTGTTCGCCGGCGCCACTGCCGGGTTGACCCATCTCGACCAGAAGAGCAACGGCTACCGCAACGATAGCGATTGGGGTCTGCATGCCGGGCTCCAGGCGGGCGTCCTGCAGAACCTGTCCGACAATCTGGAGCTGGAAGCGGGTTACCGCTATGCTAAGCACGACGCCGACGTGGATTTCAAGCCGCGCGGCATACGCAGCCGGTCCGGCAGCGCCGACCTGAGCAGTACCGAGCAACTGTACGTGGGACTGAACTGGCGCTTCTGAGCCTTGGACCGACAAGGTAGCAGTACCACCAAAGGCCAGGCTCGCCTGGCCTTTGGATTGACCGACACCGCCACGCCATGAACGTACTGATCGCCGAGGACAACAATCTGCTGCGCCATCATCTGGTGGAGCGCCTCACCGGCAGCGGTTATCAGGTGCTGGCCGCCGGCGACGGCCGGGAAGCCCAGCACCTGTCCCGCGAGTACACGGTGGAGATCGCAATCATCGACCTCGGCCTGCCGGCGATGGACGGCTTCGAGCTGATCCGCAGCATCCGCACCGATGGCAAGGCGTTCCCGATTCTGGTGCTGACCGCCCGGGGCAACTGGCAGGATAAGGTCGAGGCCCTGCAATTGGGGGCCGACGATTATGTGGTCAAGCCGTTCCAGTTCGAAGAACTCGAGGCGCGACTCAATGCCCTACTGCGCCGCGCCGCGGGTTTCACCCGTCCGCGCATCGAGGCCGGGGTCTTTGCCCTCGATCTCAACCGTCGCCAGGCCTTCGTCGCCAACGAGCTGGTGGCGCTCACCGCCTTCGAGTACCGGGTACTCGAATACCTCATGCTCCACCACAAACAGACCGTCAGCAAGGAGAAACTCCTGGTCCAGCTCTACGGGCCCGACGAGGAGCGCGACGACAATGTGATAGAAGTGCTGGTAGGCCGCCTGCGCCGCAAGCTGGAAGCCGCCAGTGGCATCAATCCCATCACCACGGTGCGCAGCCGCGGCTACCTGTTCGACGTGCCCTGCCATTGAACCTGTCGATTCGCCTGCGCCTGCTGCTCACCGCCTCGCTGACCCTCGGCGGCTTCGCTATTCTCTTTCCGCTGTCCCAGATCGCCACCTTTTCCAACACCCTGGAGGAAGGGGAGCTCAAGCGCCTGGCCGCGGATGCCCGCACCGTGCTCGCCGCCGCGGGTGTGGAAAAAGACCGACTGGTGATGCCCGACGCGATGGAGAATCCGCGCTTCAACCAGCTCGAATCCGATCTCATCGCGCTGATTTTCGACGAGCGCGGCGAAGTGGTGTGGCGATCGAGCTCGTCCCGGCATTTCACCCCCGACTACCAGCCGCATTATCACCGCGACGAGGTGGTGTTCACCCGCCTGCCGATGATGGACGGCGCGGGAGACTACTTTATCCACGACTGGGATGTCGAAGTCGGCGACAAAACCTATTCCATCGTCACCGGCGACCGGACCACCAATTTCGACAGCAGCCTGCGCACCTACCAGCGTCAGTTACGGCTGTGGCTGATCGCCGGCCTCGGCAGTCTGTTGGTGTTGCTCGCCGGCGGCCTGAGCTGGGCACTGCGGCCGCTGCGACGCATCTATCGCCAGGTGATCGCTGTGGAGCGCGGCCACATGCCCCGCCTGGAAGGGGAATACCCGGCTGAACTGGAGCGCCTGGCACGGGGTCTCAACAGCCTGCTCGCCGGCGAGCGTTCGCGGCGCAAGCAGTACCAGACCAAGGTCAGCGACCTCGCCCACGGCCTCAAGACGCCGCTGGCGGTCATCAGCGAAACCTGCCGCAACCTGCCCCACGATCAGCGCCACATCCTCGAGGATCAGGTGCAACGCATGAATCAGCTGGTCAATTTCCACCTGCAGCGGGCGATGGCGGCGCGCCCCGCCTGGGTGATCACGCCCCTGCCGCTGGCGCCGGTGCTGGAAAAACTGTGCGGTTCCCTCGACAAGGTCTACCACGACAAGAACATCGCCTGGGATGTCGATATCGGCGCCACCGAGGTGCTGGTGACCGAGCCGGAGGCCCTGGAGATCTTCGGCAACCTGCTCGATAACGCCTTTCGCCTGTGTCTCGGCCGGGTGCAGGTCAGCGCCCGGGCCGGCGAGGACAGCGCCATCGTGCGGATCGAGGACGATGGCCCCGGTGTGCCGGAGAACCTGCGTCAGCGGATTCTCGAACGGGGCGGGCGCGCCGATACCCAGAACGCCGGCCAGGGTATCGGTCTCGGCCTGGTGGTGGAAATGCTCGCCGAAATGGACGGCAAGCTGGTGATCGACGATTCAGTCCTGGGTGGCGCCGCCTTCTGCGTGCGCCTGCCGGCGATGGCCAAGGCGGCGACATCCTTTTTGCGTCACTGATCGGTGCCTTGCAGCTCGACTGCCGGGACCGGCGCAGGCGCCGCCCTTCCTGCCGCGCCACTGGCTGGCACAAAGGAGCGGGCTTTGGTCCCCAGTTCCTGGAACTTGCTGCTCAGGCCCTCCAGTTTCTGCACCCATTCCGGGTTGGGCTGCTGGCCTTCGATTACCTTGAAGTACGCCTGGATCAGGGCCGCCATGGCCAGTGGATCGACGATCGCCGCCTTGAGAGCGAGGGCGAAGACGATGGCGATCACCATGGTCCAGAATCCGGCGATGCCGGGAAACAGGCCGACCAAGGCGGCGACCGGGCCGAGCACCAGCAGGAAAATCACAAAGGCGGCAAGCCAGACGATAACGGCGAGGAACAGGGCATTCTTGACCATCCTGCCGTAATTCTGCGCGTACAGAACCAGGGCGTCACGGCTCGACGCCCAGGGGTTTTCCGAACCGATGCGGATGTTGTAGGCGAGAATCACTTCGTCGACGTAGGTCAGCGACAGGTTGATCACCTTGTTGATGAAGCGCAGCAGGGGTTCCAGACCGGGCACCGGCAGGAAGCGGCCAATGGTCAATAACAGTCCGTTGATGGCCTTGAGCACACCCTTGATGATCTGGTCGATGGCAAACAGAGTCGATGCCTCGGCGAAACGGCTCTTGACCTCCGCGGTCGCGTAGTCGATCTGGCTGCGGCCAGCGGGAATCGGTTTGTCGTCGATCAGTTGTACCAGTACCGCGATATGGCCGGCCTTGACCAGATAGAGCAGGTATTCCCGCAACAGATAGAGAATGCCGGACACCAGCCCGAAGCCGCCGAACGCGCCCCAGAAGGCAACGCCCTCGGGATTGTCGCCCGCTTTGCCGACCAGGTAACCGATACCGGCGCCACCGCCGGTGCCAATCACGTAGGCGAGGGTAATGGCAAAGAAAATCACCAGTCGCAAGACGATGAACGGTGCGGTCTTGCGCAATAGAGACAGGGTCCTGCCCAGGCTGAAGTCCATTTGCTATGCTCCTTCTATAGCGTTGTTATGTCAATTTGCCGGCTACCTTACCAGCTTGCCGGCAACGGTCAAGGCTCCTCCGCCGGACAAGGAATTAAGGTTTGTTTAATCTGCAGGCACTAACCTGTAAATGGCTTCAAACACACACGAGGATACGCTTATGAAACCGATTCCAGCCATTTTGTTCGCCGCCACGCTCGCCACCTTCGCCGCCGTTCCGGTCAGCGCCGGTGACCTCGGTCCCGACAAGGCCATCGAACTGGTCGAGCAGGGCACCATCAAGCATTTCCGCGATCTCAACAAGATCGCTCTCGATCTGCACCCCGGCGCCACCATCGTCGATACCGAACTCGAAGATGAATACGGCAAACACGTCTACAAGCTGGAGTTGCGCGACACCAACAACGTCGAGTGGGATGTGGCCATCGATGCCCAGAGCGGCGCGGTGTTGAAAAACCGCCAGGACAACGATGACTGACAGGCGGGCCATCGCCGCCCTGGCTGCGGCGGCACTGCTGGTCTGCGGCAGTGTCGTCGCCCGTGGCATCGACCATGACGAAGTGCTCGAATTGCGCCGCAGCGGCACCCTGCTGGCCTTCGAGAATGTGGTGGCGCTGATCAGCGAACGCTATCCGGACTCGCAGATTCTCGACGTCGAACTGGAGGATGAGAACGGCACCTACCTTTATGAGATCGAGATCCTGACCACCGACAACCGCGTCCGCGAGCTGGAAATCGACGCGCGCAATGGCACCTTTCTGGAGGACGAGCTCGACGACTGATGCGTCTGCTGCTGATCGAGGACCATGTGCCCCTGGCCGACGAGTTGCTGCGGCGCCTGCGCACCGAGGGCTACGCTTGCGACTGGCTGGTGGACGGCAGGGATGCCAGCCGGGCCCCTTTCGACGAGGTCTATGACGCGGTTATCCTCGATCTCGGCCTGCCCGGTAAGAACGGCCTCGATATCCTCCGCGAATGGCGCGCCGGCAAGCTGGCGCTGCCGGTGCTGGTGCTCACCGCCCGCAACAGCTGGAGTGATCGCATCGCCGGCCTCGAAGCCGGGGCGGACGACTATCTGGGCAAGCCCTTCCATCCGGATGAACTGGTGCTGCGGCTGCGGGCGCTGATCCGGCGCAGTCACGGCGCCGACGCCTCGCCGCTGCTCACCGTCAACGAGTTGGTGCTCGACGAAGGGCGGCAGTGCGTCGACGGCCCCGAGGGCGAGATCCCCCTCACCGGCGGCGAGTTTGCCCTGCTCCGCTACCTCATGCTCCACCCGGACAAGATACTCTCCAAGTGGCAGCTCGCCGAACATCTCTACAGCATGGACGCGGAGCGCAACAGCAATGTCATCGAGGTCCACGTCAGCCATCTGCGCGACAAACTCGGCAAGAGCGTCATCGAAACCCGGCGCGGACAGGGTTATATTTTCCGCGGGCTCGGCAGTTGAACCCCGCGCCGCCCGCCCATTCACTGAGGCGCCAGCTGGGTATCGCCGTTCTGGTGGTGTTGACGGTGCTCGGTTCAGCGGTCGCCATCGGCGCCAATATCCTGTTCGACCGCATCCAGGCGCGGGTCATAGAAGCCGATGTCGCCGCCAGCACCGAGCGCCTGCTGGCGGCCATCCGCATGGCTGGCAGCGGGCCCTTTCTCGATCAGGCGAGATTGGATCCGGCCTACAACCGCCCGCTGTCAGGCCACTACTTCATCATCAGCTTTGCCGACCGCCAGTGGCGCTCACGCTCGCTGTGGGACACCGAGATCGCGGTCAGCACCAGCGACCCACCGGGACGGTACCGGTCGATGCCCGGCCCTGACGGACAGCAATTGCTGCTGCTGAGTCGCGACTTCACCCGCTTTGGCCAGCGCTTCACCATCACCGTGGCCAGCGACTACAGCCATCTGGTGGCCGAATTCCATCGCGGGCTCGCGCTGTTCACCGCGCTGTGGCTGCTCGCCCTGGGTATGACACTGATAACCCTCAACAGCTGGATGGCGCGGGCGCTCCAGCCTGTATCCCGGGCGCGGAGCCAGGTGGCGGAAATCCAGGCGGGGGAGCGCCAGGCCCTGGATGAGGACGTGCCGCTGGAGCTGCTGCCGCTGATCCGCCAGATCAATGCGCTGCTCGAGGAAACACGCCACGCCCTGTCCCGCTCCCGCTACGCGCTGGGCAACCTCGGCCATGCCCTGAAAACGCCCCTCGCGGTGCTCTTCACCCTGGTCGAGCGCGAGCAACTGCGCCAACTGCCGGAGCTGCACCAGTCATTGCGCACCCAACTCGACCAGATCGACCAGCGTATCAGCCGGGAATTGAGCCAGTCACAGGGCCCCAGCGCCAGTGGAGTCCAGCAGTCATTTGCCCCCGACCGGGACCTGCCGCCCCTGGTGGACGCCCTGGAGCGCGCCCACCGCCGCCGGCTGGCGGTCGAGCTGCGCCACGCCGCCGGCCTGATGCTGCCCTTCGAACGCGCGGATATGCTCGAAGTGCTGGGCAACCTGCTGGACAATGCCTGGAAGTGGGCGGGCTCGCGGGTGCTGGTGACCATCGACGAGGCGCCCGCGGAGTGGCGGCTGAGGGTGGCAGACGACGGGCCGGGCATCGATGTCCCGGACGACCGCGAGCAGGCCCTGGCGCGCGGATATCGTCTCGATGAATCGGTGGCCGGCCAGGGCCTCGGGCTCGCCATCGCGGCGGATATCGTCGCCACCTATCGAGGTAGCCTGCGTCTCGATCACTCGCCGCTCGGCGGCCTCGAAGTGCACGTCCAATTGCCTAAACCCCAGGGGCGAAATTACTGAGCATCAGAGAGTTGCACATAAAATCGACAGAGTGGTATGGTGGCGTCATGTCCGTCGAATATTGCACCACAACCTCCACCACCAGCGTCCGGGGCTGCAGCCCTGCACACGCCTTTCTTTCTGTGGGCGATTAAGTACTGCTGCCAGTCTTAATCGCCCTCGACACCAGCACATCGCCCGTTTTGAAATATGTCACAGGTTCTTCGCAACCTAGGACCAATAACTTTCAGGAGTCACCATGTCCACCAACGCTAACAACACCATAACTGTCACCGAAAGCGACTACCGCAAGCTGCTGTCGCTGATCGAGGCTGCGGATTCCGCCGCGGCCGACAACCTCGACGCCGAACTCTCCCGCGCCGAGATCGTCCCCGACCATCTGCTGCCCGCAGACACTGTCGCAATGGGCTCCACGGTGACTTTCCGCGACCGCGACAACGGCGCCGAAACCACTGTCACCCTGGTGTTCCCCCGGGAAGCCAATGTCGATCAGATGCGGATTTCCGTGTTGTCGCCGGTGGGCAGCGCCTTGATCGGCTTGCGGATCGGCGGCGCCATCGACTGGCCGATGCCCGGCGGTCGCCAGCGCCGCCTCGAAGTGGTGACGGTGCAACAACTGCGCGAGGATTGAACACCGTGGCCGACCCACAGTTCTGGAACCAGTTGCTGGCCCGCAGCGACGCCATCGCCAGCATCGATGGCGGCGATGATGACCCCCGCCAGCAATTGCTGGCGCAATTGGAGACCCTTGCCGAGCAGTACCGGCACGCCTTTGATCCCGTCGATGACTTCGAGGCCTTTGTCACGGTTGCTCTGTGCCGCAGCGTGGCAACCGCGGTAGCCGCGCTGAAATCCTGAATCAGCCCGGCCGGCCGTCGACCCTCGGGCTGGACAGCACCCGCCAGTAAAGTACAACAAACATCGCAAAGGCGGCGCTGAAAGCCAGCCCCGATACCATCAGCGGCAGCTGGTAGCCCGCCCAGCCGACAGCCGACAACAGCCGCGCCAGGGCGGCGATGGTCACCAACCCATAAATTGCCACCGCCCCGCGCGGCAACACCAACGGGCGCCCGGTATGGCCTAGAGCCACCCGGGTCATCACCCCAAGGATGAGGGTACCCATCGCGCCCACACCGGCAGCATGTACCCATACCAGCGAAGACATACCCGGCAGCCAGGGCCCCAAACCTTTCAGCAACAGGGCCACCACGATCCATCCATAGCCGAGGTGCAGTACCCACAGCAGCGGCTCGCGCCGGCAGTGCCACCCTCCCCAGCCGGCGAGACGAACGGCATTGAGCGCGGCCGCGGCCAGCGCCACCAGCGCCCCGGCCAGGGGAGCGGCGACAAACCCGTCGGCAACGATCATCATCGCCGTTACCGCGATCGCCACGCGGTCGAGACCCGGGCGCTGGCGTACCCGGTTCCGCTGCCCGCCATGACGGTCCAGCCAGTTGGCGGTGAACGCCGGCGTGATACGCCCGGCCACCACGACCATCAATAGCACGATCAGATCTATCGCCATGGTCTCGGCAAGGCGCGCAACACCCGGCAAAATCCCGGAAAAATCCAGTTGAATCAAAAGATTGGCAATAAACAACAGGCTCAGGACGGCGACCATCACCAGGTTGCGGCGATTGCCGCTGGCGATGATCACCCGCGCCACATAGAGCGTCATGGCCAGCATAAAAACGAGGTCGAGCAGTGCCGCCGCCCAGGGCGGGATGCCCGGCCACCAGGGCGCGAGCCGCCCCGCCAGCCAGGCCAGGGCGAGCAGCGACAGGCCCCGCCCCCGGAGCGGCGCGGCGCCGGTCCAATTACACATCGCGGTCAGCAGAAAGCCGGCAATGGCCGCCGCCACCAGCCCAAACAGCATCTCGTGGACATGCCAGCGCAACGGATCCATGCCTCCCGGCGGCGGCCAGCCCCACAGCACGACGCCGAGCCACAGCGGCGCCAGCAGCGCGCCGTACAGGCCCGCCAGGACGAAAAACAGGCGAAAGGGGTAAGCCAGCACGGCCGGTGATTTCACGGCGGCAGTTCCGTCGGGTGGCGCGTCGGGGGAGGGCGGGTCCACACCAGTCCGGCGATGATGGCGAACAGCAGGCTCGCCGCCACCATTGCCGCTGCGGGAATGTCCGCCAGCAATAGCACCAGCCAGCTGATGGCGAGCATCAGTGTCGCGCCGACCTTTGCCGCCAGCGGTACCGCCCGCTCTCTGTGCCAGGCGGCGATCGGTGGTCCAAACCATCGGTGGCGGCATAGCCAGTGGTGAAAGCGCGGGCAGCCGCGGCCGCCCGCCCACGCCGCCAACAGCAGGAATGGCGTAGTCGGCCACAGCGGCAGCACCATACCGATGATGCCACTACCCAGGGAGCACACCGCGACCAGCAGGTACAGATGCCGGACGATGCCACATCTGGCAACGCCACCGCTCATGGCGAGGCAGCCCGCCGGGATCGCCCGCCGGCTTCGAGCCGCCGTTGCAGCTCCCGGGCGAACGCCATGTGATGGTGCGGGCTGTCGTCGAAGCCCTGGTCGACGCGCGCGAATGCCGCCTGCAGGGCGGCGAGCCTTTGATCATCGAATACCCGTTCCACCATCGGAAACACCATTTCGTCCTCCTTCCACACATGATCGGGATACAGCTTGACGAGGCCGTCCAGCGCTTCGCGAATGATCACCTCGGCGCGATCGGGCTCGGTGGCACGGAGGCCCACGCCGGTTTCCAGCAAGCTGACCAGATGGCGGCCCTTGGTGTGCTCGCCCTTGAGGCCGCCGATCGGGCAACCGGCTTCCGGCACGCCGGCCTCCACCATGGCGGGAAACAGCACATCTTCCTCCTTGGCATGATGGTAATGGTCGGCAAACTCCCGCATGAATACGATGATCTGGCGCAACAGGTGGTCATCCAGGGGTTGGTCGTCCATCCATCCCTGGCGAACCGCTTCCACGAAGCGGACCACCATCATGATATAGCTGTGTTCATCGACAAGCTGCTGCATGGGCTTATTGGTCATGGCGCACCTCCTTTATGTTTATGGTCGTTTCAACTGCCGGCCTTGAGCAACCGGCGACGAATATCACTGATCGCTTTCATGGGATTGAGCTCCTTGGGGCACACCCAGGTGCAATTGCCGATATCGCGGCAGCGAAAGACGCTGAAATGATCGTCCAGCGCCTGTAGGCGTTGCGCTTCCGCGCTGTCCCGGCTGTCCTCGAGGAACCGCTGGACCTGGAGCAGTACCGCCGGGCCGAGATAGCGCTCCGGATTCCACCACCACGAGGGGCAGCCCGACGTGCAGCAGCCGCACAGAATACATTCGTAGAGGCCGTCGAGTTTTGCCCGGTCCTCGGGGGATTGACGCCGCTCGATGGCGGGCGCGGGTTCATCGTTGATCAGATAGGGTTTGACTCGGCGGTACTGTTCGAAAAACAACGTCTGATCCACCACCAGATCGCGTATCACCGGCATGCCGCTCAGGGGGCGGATGGTCAGCCGCTGCGGGCCGGCCATCACCTGGTCCACGGCGGTGATGCACGCCAGGCCGTTCTTGCCGTTGATATTCATGCCATCGGAGCCGCAAACGCCTTCCCGGCAGGAGCGCCGGTAGGCGAGGGTGCTGTCCTGCTCCCGCAGGTGCTCGAGGATATCGAGCACCATCGCCCTGCGGTAATTGTCCGCCACGGTGAACGTCTGCATCCGCGGTTCACGGTCGGTTTCCGGGTTGTAGCGATAAACCTCCACATTGAACATCTTTTCCTCCTGCCTCTGTTGATGGACAACCGGGCACGTCGGCTATGCCACTACCGCCGTGGCTTGTCGCCGCGCGACGAGGTCTGGGGAACCGGTTCGCGCCCGATGTCACGGCAACGTGGCGGCGACAGCACAAGTAAAGCAGGCTTTGGCGGTTTTACACTATCAACATAACGAGGAAGCTAGAAGCATGCCAAAAAATTATTGACCACTTTCATAAACTTATTGATTTATGCTGTTTAAATAACAACAATCTAAAGACAACAAAGTGACAACAGGGTGTCAATATGCCTACATCCCACACCTTTGCCAATCTCGCTCAGCTGGTTGCCGATCTGACCCAGACCATGCCCCGCGATCTGCGCTTCCAGCGGCTGCTGGATGTTTTTCGCCGCAACTTCCCCTGTGACGCCATCGCCCTGCTGGAACTGGACGGCGGTCAATTGGTGCCTCGCGCCGTGCAAGGACTCTCTGCCGATACCCTCGGCCGGCGTTTCGTCATCCGCAATCATCCGCGCCTGGCACAAATCCTCGACAGCCACGGACCTGTGCGCTTTGCCGCCGACTCCGCTCTGCCAGACCCTTACGACGGCCTGATCGAGGACAGCGACGACCACCTCTACGTCCACGACTGCATGGGCGCGCCTCTGTATGTGGACAACCAGCCGTGGGGCGTCATTACCCTCGACGCGCTGCAGGCCAATACCTTCGATACCTTCGACATGGGTATTTTCGAGACCTTCGTCACCGTGGCCGCGGCCACGGTGCGGGCGGCCGACTGGATCCACCACCTCGAGGCGCAACTGGAGCGCCGCCAGCGCATCGAGCTGAGCCATCAGCCCCACGGCGCGACGGACGAACTGCTTGGTGACAGTGAACCCATGCGCCAGCTCAAGCGCGAAGCCGAAACCGTCGCCGCCTCCGACCTGACCGTCCTCATCCTCGGTGAAACGGGAGTCGGCAAGGAGCTGGTCGCGCGCTACATCCATCGCCAGTCGTCCCGGGCAAGCCAGCCCATGGTCTACGTCAACTGTGCGGCACTGCCGGAAGCCATCGCCGAAAGTGAATTGTTCGGCCATGTCAGGGGGGCGTTTTCCGGGGCCACCGACAATCGCGCCGGCAAGTTCGAACTGGCCCACGAGGGCACTCTGTTTCTCGATGAAGTCGGCGAGCTGCCCCTGGCGATTCAGGCCAAGCTGCTGCGGGCTCTCCAGGATGGTGAGATCCAGCGTATCGGCAGCGACCAGCATCACCGGGTGGATGTGCGCCTGATCGCGGCGACCAACAGGGATATCAAGAAAGAGGTGGCCGAAGGGCAGTTTCGCCCGGATCTCTACCATCGCCTCAGCGTTTACCCCCTGGTGGTGCCGCCCCTGCGCGAGCGGGGGCAGGACATCACCTTGCTCGCCGGCCATTTCCTCGAACGGGATCAGCGCCGGCTGGGGCTGCGCGGGGTGCGCCTCAGCCGGCGGACGCGCAACTGGCTGATGTCCTTCGACTGGCCCGGCAATGTGCGGGAGCTGGAACACGCCCTGTCGCGGGGCATCATCCGCGCCCTCAGCGAAGGACAACCCCGCGATCGCATCATCGAGCTCGATATTCGCCATCTCGGCAATGACATCCTGGCGCCGAGCCAGCAGTCACCGCTTCACGGTGGTGGCGCCGTCATGGGGACCGCGATCGGCAAGTTGCCGCTGCGCGAGGCGGTGGACGATTTCAAGCGCGCGTTGATCGGGCAGCGCCTGCTCGAGTGCCAGGGCAGCAAGGCGGCGGCAGCGGAATCACTGGGCGTCGACAGGGGCAATTTTTCCCGTCTGATCAAGCGCCTTGGAATTGATCAGACGGGAGGCTGAGGGGCTGTCCGCCAGCCTGATCAGCTGCAGAAGTAACTCTGGGTGCCGTGGGCCTCGATGGCGGCGGACAGGCGCTGGAGGCCGTGAACATAGGCCGCGGTGCGCATTGAAATCGCCTTGCGCTGGGCGATGCTCCACACATGCATCGCTTCCTGCTCCATCAGCGGCTTGAGGCGTTGCTGTACTTCCTCGGCGCTCCAGTAATAGCCCTGGCGGTTCTGTACCCATTCGAAGTAGGAGACAGTCACGCCACCGGCGTTGGCGAGGATATCCGGCAATACGGTGATGCCCCTGGCGTCGAGCAACTTGTCCGCGCCGGCGGTGACCGGACCATTGGCCAGCTCGAGAATCACCCGGGCATTGATGGTGTCGACGTTGCCTTCGTGGATCTGGTCTTCCAGCGCGGAAGGCACCAGCAGGTCGCACTCGAGGGCCAGCAGCTGGTCGTTGTCCAGCACCTGCACATTGCCGAAGCCCGCCGCGTAATCGCTGACCCGCCCGGTCTTGCGCTTGCACTCGTAGACCGCTATCGGATCGAGGCCCGCCGGGCAGTAAATCGCGCCGTTGGAGTCTGAGATACCGAGGATTTTCCAGCCGTCCTCGTGGAGCATCTGGGCGATGAAATAGCCGGCGTTGCCAAAGCCCTGGACCACGGCCCGGCGCTCGCCATTCAGGCCCAGTTCCTGCGCCAGGTGCTGGAGGACGTAGAAGCCGCCCCTGGCGGTGGCGTCTTCGCGACCCAGGGAGCCGCCGAGGGCGATGGGCTTGCCGGTGATCACGCCGGGGCAGGGGTAGCCCACCAGAGAGCTGTACTCATCGGCCATCCAGCCCATGATCATGGCGTTGGTGTAGACGTCGGGAGCGGGAATATCGCGCTCGGGGCCGATCAGCTGGGCAAAAGCGTGAACGTAGGCCCGGGACAATCGCTCCAGCTCCGCCTTGGACAACTGCCTCGGGTCCACCTGAATGGCGCCCTTGGCGCCGCCGAAGGGCAGACCGGCGACTGCGCATTTGAAGGTCATCCAGAAAGCGAGGGTGACCACTTCATCCATGGAGGATTCGGGGTGAAAGCGGATACCGCCCTTGGTGGGACCGCGAGTGTCATCGTAGCGGCAGCGCCAGGCGAGAAAGGAGCGGCGGGAACCATTATCCATGCGGATCAGTAGCCGGGCGGTGAGCACTTCCTTGGGATAGCGCAGCTTCTCAAGCACCTCGGGGTGCACGTCGGTGTATTGGGCAGCTTCATCCAGGTGGCTCAGGGCACCTTGCAACATGTTTTCCACGCAATATGTCTCCAGGGTAAAATTTAGCCGGCTATTTTAGCGTCCAGGCACCTCGGCCCGCACTATTTAGGTACATTTTCTGCCGCTTTTTTGTCCAACAGGCCTCAAAACAGTGCATAACAAGTATTATTCGTGATAGGAGGGGCCCCGGAGGCCGCCAAAAAAGACCTTCCGCCCCATCTTTCATCACAATGCGTGAATTTTCGCACCATCAGGGTGCAGGCTGGAGACGGCCGTTCCCGACCGTCACCCGCTGATTCGCTGCGAGGGCCTGTCGGATGATCTCGCCATCACTCGACGGTGACGGATTTGGCCAGGTTACGGGGCTGGTCCACGTCCGTTCCTTTTTGCACAGCCACATGATAGGCGAGTAATTGCAGGGGAATAGTATAGATGATGGGTTCGAGGCTCTTCGGCACATGGGGCAGGTTGAACAGGGTGATACTGCCATCCTCGTTGAAACCGGCGTTGGCGTCGGCAAAGACATAGAGCTTGCCGCCCCGGGCCTGGACCTCGTGGAGGTTGGATTTGAGCTTCTCGAGCAGTTCGTTGTTGGGCGCAATCGCCACCACCGGCATATTGTCGTCCACCAGTGCCAGCGGCCCGTGCTTGAGTTCCCCCGAGGGGTAGGCTTCGGCGTGGATATAGGAGATTTCCTTGAGCTTGAGCGCGCCCTCGAGGGCGATGGGGTACTGCTCGCCGCGGCCGAGGAACAGCGCGTGGGATTTCTCGACGAAGGGTTCGAAAGTGGTCTCGATCTGCGAATCCAGCTCCAGCACCTTGCGGCACAGCGCCGGCAAGCGGTGGAGGGCAGCCACCAGCGCCTGTTCGTCACCATCGGACAGGCCGCGGGTCTTGGCCAGGGCGATGGCGAAGATCTGGAGTGCCACCAACTGGGTGGTGAAGGCCTTGGTCGACGCCACGCCGATCTCGGGGCCCGCCTGGGTCATCAGCGCCAGATCGGACTCCCTCACCAGTGAACTGTTGGGCACGTTGCAGATCGTCAGGCTGCCGAGGTAGCCACCCCGTTTCGCCGCCCTGAGGGCGGCGAGGGTATCGGCGGTCTCTCCCGATTGAGAGACCGAGATGAAGAGGGTATCGGGCGGCACCACCACCTTGCGATAGCGGTACTCGCTGGCAACCTCGACCTGGCAGGGGATGCCCGCCCAGGCTTCGATCCAGTAGCGGGCGACGAGCCCGGCGTGGTAACTGGTACCGCAGGCGACGATATGGATATTCGCCGCACGGCGCAGCAGATCCACCGCGCCGAGGCCGAGGCTCTCGATCAGCACATGGCGCTCGCTGATGCGCCCCTCGAAGGTCGCCTGCAACACCTCCGGCTGCTCGTAGATTTCCTTGATCATGTAATGGCGGAAATGGCCCTTGTCGGCCATCCCGGTGTTGCCCTCCAGGCGCGTCACCGGCCGGTCGACCACCTCGCCCGAACCATTGCGGACGGTAAAGGTCTCGCGGCGCACTTCCACCAGATCGTCCTCTTCGAGGAACACGAAGCGGTCGGTGACCTGGCGCAGCGCCATCTGGTCGGAGGCCAGGAAGTTCTCCTCGATGCCGACGCCGAGCACCAGCGGGCTGCCGTGGCGCACCCCGACCAGGACCTCGGGATCATCGGCGCTGACCACCGCCAGCGCATAGGCGCCATCGAAACGGCTGACCGCCTTGGCCACGACTTCCGCCAGCCCGCCACCCTCGGTCTGCCGGACATGGTGGATCAGGTGGACGATCACTTCGGTGTCGGTATCGGAGCTGAAGCGGTAACCCTGGCCCTGGAGAAACTCGCGCAGCTCCAGGTAGTTTTCGATGATGCCATTGTGCACCACGGCGATAGCGCCGGAGGTGTGGGGATGGGCATTGGCTTCATTGGGCATGCCGTGGGTGGCCCAGCGGGTGTGGGCGATGCCCAGCCTGCCCTGGCTGGGCCGGGCGGCGAGCCGCTCCTCGAGGGCGGCGACCTTGCCCGGCGTCTTGTGGACTTTCAATTGCCCCTGCTCATCCACCACCGCAACACCTGCTGAGTCATAGCCGCGGTATTCAAGACGGCGCAAGCCCTCGACGAGGATTTCGATCACGTTGCGTTGGGCAATGGCCCCGACGATGCCACACATAGACTATTCCTTTTCCGGTTTGCGGGGGCGCTGCCACCCCTCGACATTCTTTTGCCTGCCCCGAGCCACCGCCAGCTCCCCGTCGGGAACATCGCGGGTAATGGTGGAGCCGGCGCCCACCGTGGCATTGGCGCCGATGGTGACCGGCGCCACCAGCGACGTGTTGGAGCCGATAAAGGCGCCATCGCCGATGAGAGTCCTGAATTTGTTGACGCCATCGTAGTTGCAGGTGATGGTGCCGGCGCCGACATTGACTCCACTGCCAATACCGGCATCGCCGATGTAGCTGAGGTGATTGATCTTGCTGCCTGGGCCGATCTCGGCCTTCTTGGTTTCGACAAAATTGCCCACCCGGGCGTTCTCCCCCAGTGCGGTGCCCGGCCGCAGACGGGCAAAAGGCCCGACGTCGACATTCCTGCCGAGGGTCACCGGGCCTTCGATCACGGTATTGGCCTTGATCACCGCGCCATCGCCGATCACTGCGTCGCGGATATGGCAGTTGGGGCCGATATGCACATTGCGGCCAAGGCTGACGCGGCCTTCGAAGATGCAGTTGATGTCGATGAACGAGTCTTCACCGGCCTGCAATTCTCCACGGCAGTCGAAACGATCGGCATCGGCCAGGGTAACGCCGGCCGCCATCAGCCCGAAAGCGTACTGCCGCTGGTAGTGACGCTCGAGCTGGCAGAGCTGCTGGCGGCTGTTGACACCTTCCGTCTCTTCCGGGGTTGCCGGCTGGTGGGTATTGATAGCCAGACCATCACGGCGGGCGATGGCGATCAGATCGGTGAGGTAGTATTCGCGCTGGGCGTTGTCGTTGCCAATGGTTGGCAGCCAGCGCGCCATGCACCCCGCCGGCACCGCCAGTACCCCGGTATTCACTTCGGTGATGCGCTTTTGGTCGGGACTGGCGTCTTTTTCTTCGACGATGCCCGTCACCCGGCCCTGATCGTCGCGCAGGATGCGGCCATAGCCCCGGGGATCGCGCAGCTCGACGGTCAGCAATGCCAGGCAGTCGCCGGCCACACTGGCCACCAGGGTATCGAGAGTAGCGGCGCCGATCAATGGCACATCGCCGTAGAGCACCAAGGTTGTGGCATCGGGTCGCAACAAGGGCAGGGCCTGCAACACCGCGTGACCGGTACCCAACTGCTGCTGCTGTTCCACCCAGCGCACCGGGACGCCATCGAAATGTGCGCGAACCGCTTCGCCGCCGTGGCCGACGACCACGGTGACGGTGCTATCGGCGATCCCGCCGGCGGTATCGATGACGTGGCCCAGAAGCGGCTTGCCAGCCAGTTCGTGCAGCACTTTGGGAAGCGCGGATTTCATCCGCGTTCCCTTGCCCGCCGCAAGAATCACAATATCCACTGCCATTACTGATCTCCATGAAAGCTCAGCATTGTAGACGCCTAGCGAAACGATTTGAACACGACAGGGAGGCAAAAAAAAGGGCAGCTGACGCTGCCCCGGTAACTGTCGATCTGCCGTTATTTGACGGATCTCGCCTTGCGGCGCAATTCCTCGATGGTGCGCAACTGCGCGGCGGCTTCGGCAAGCTGTGAAGCCGCACGGGAGAAATCGAACTCGCCACTCTGGTTGAACATCACCTGCTCGGCCTCCTTTTTGGCTTCGAGGGCCGCGGCTTCGTCGATATCGTCGGCGCGCAACGCCGTGTCCGCCAGGATGGTGGTCACATGGGGCTGCACTTCGAGATAGCCGCCGGAGAGGTAGTACAGTTCTTCCTCGCCGTTCTGCTTGACGATGCGTACAGGGCCCGGCTTGAGGTCGGTGAGCAGGGGGGCGTGGCCATAATTGATGCCGAGCTCACCCAGGGAGCCGGTGGCAACCAGCAGCTCCACCAGCCCCGAGAACAGGGATTCCTCGGTACTTACGATGTTGCAGTGAAATGTCATAGCCATAACTCTAGCCTCGATTCAGCGGCATTACTACTTTTTACCCGCTTTTTCCACTGCCTCTTCGATAGAGCCAACCATGTAGAACGCCTGCTCGGGCAAATGGTCGTAGTCACCCTTGAGGATGCCCTGGAAGCCGGCGATGGTGTCTTTGAGAGACACGTATTTGCCGGGACTGCCGGTAAAGACTTCCGCCACGAAGAACGGCTGGGACAGGAAGCGCTGGATCTTCCGGGCGCGGGCCACCACCATCTTGTCTTCCTCGGACAGTTCGTCCATACCGAGGATGGCGATGATGTCCTTCAGTTCCTTGTAGCGCTGCAATACCGATTGCACACCGCGGGCGGTCTCGTAGTGCTCGCTGCCGATCACCAGCGGGTCGAGCAGTCGCGACGTCGAATCGAGCGGATCCACCGCCGGGTAGATACCCAGCTCGGCGATCTGCCGCGACAGTACCAGGGTGGCGTCGAGGTGGGCAAAGGTGGTTGCCGGCGACGGGTCGGTGAGGTCGTCCGCCGGTACATAAACCGCCTGGAAGGAGGTGATAGAACCGGTCTTGGTGGAGGTAATGCGCTCCTGGAGCACACCCATCTCTTCCGCCAGGGTCGGCTGGTAGCCCACCGCGGAGGGCATCCGGCCGAGCAGCGCCGATACTTCGGTGCCCGCCAGGGTGTAGCGGTAGATGTTGTCGATGAACATCAGCACGTCGCGGCCTTCGTCGCGGAAGTGTTCGGCGATGGTGAGACCCGACAGGGCGACCCGCAGACGGTTGCCCGGGGGCTCGTTCATCTGGCCGTAGAGCATGGCCACCTTGTCGAGTACGCCGGATTCCTTCATCTCGTGGTAGAAGTCGTTACCTTCCCGGGTGCGTTCACCGACACCGGCGAACACCGACAGGCCGGAGTGGGCCTTGGCGATGTTGTTGATCAGTTCCATCAGGGTCACGGTCTTGCCCACGCCGGCGCCGCCGAACAGACCGACCTTGCCGCCCTTGGAAATCGGCATGATCAGGTCGATGACCTTGATACCGGTTTCGAGGATATCCACCGTGGAAGACTGGTCCGCGTAGGCGGGGGCCTTGCGGTGGATGGGCATCCTGGTGTCGGCATCGATGGGGCCCGCCTCGTCGACGGGATTGCCGAGCACATCCATGATCCGGCCCAGGGTGCCCTTGCCCACCGGCACGGAGATCGGCGCTCCGGTGTTGGCCACGTCGAGGCCGCGACTCAGGCCCTCGGAGGAGCCCATGGCGATGCTGCGCACCACACCGTCGCCCAGCTGCTGCTGGACTTCGAGGGTGAGGCCTTTTTCGGTGACCGTCAGGGCATCGTAGACACTGGGCACCTGATCGCGGGGAAACTCCACGTCGATCACCGCGCCGATGATTTGAACTATACGTCCGCTACTCATTTCCGCTTCCTCATAAAATCTTGCTTTGAGCTTTCGACAGTCGACCCGCTATACCGCGGCCGCTCCACCAACGATCTCCGAGAGCTCCTGGGTAATGGCCGCCTGACGGGCCTTGTTGTAGATCAGCTGCAATTCATTGATCAATTCGCCGGCATTGTCGGTAGCATTCTTCATGGCCAACATGCGCGCCGCCTGTTCGCAGGCATTGTTTTCGACCACCGCCTGGTAAACCTGGGATTCGATGTATCGGGTCAGCAGGCCGTCGAGCAGTTCCTGGGCGTCAGGCTCGTAGATGTAGTCCCAGTGGTGGCCGAGTTTTTCATCCTGTTCCGGCAGCAGCGGCAGCAGCTGGAGCACCTGTGGCCGCTGCGTCATGGTGTTGATGAAATCGTTGCTGACCACGAACAGCCGGTCGATGCGGCCCTCGTCATATGCATCGAGCATCACCTTGACGCTGCCGATCAGGTCGGCGGCGGAAGGCTCGTCGCCGAGGCCGCGCACCGAAGCGACGATATTGGCACCGAGGCCACCGAAAAAGCTGCTGGCCTTGGCGCCGATGGCGCAGATATCGACACCGGTGCCCTGGTCGTGCCACTCCTTCATGGCCTTGATGGTGGCCTTGAACAGATTGATGTTGAGGCCACCACACAGACCGCGGTCAGTGGACACCACGATAAAGGCGACGCGCTTGACCTCGCGCTGTTCCAGATACTCGTGGCGATACTCCGACCGGGCGTTGGCGATATGACCGATGACCGCCCGCATCCGCTGGGCGTAGGGTTTGCCCAGCGACATTCGCTCCTGGGCGCGGCGCATCTTGCTGGCCGCGACCAGTTCCATGGCGCTGGTGATCTTCTGCGTGCTCTTGACGCTGCTGATCTTGGTTTTGATCTCTTTTCCGACTGCCATAAGCTGCCTGCCTGTCCTGCTATGCGTTGCTGTGAATCAAGGGCCCCGTTACCGGGGGCCGGAGCCTCGCCGGCTCCCCTTACCAGCTCTGGGTAGCAACGAACTTGTCGAGGGCCGCCTTGAAGCCGGCTTCGATATCGTTGTTCCAGTCGCCTTTCTCGTTGACTTGATTCATCAGATCACTGTGCTCGGAGTGCATGTAGTCGAGCAGTGCCTTCTCGAAAGCGCCGACCTTGTTCACTTCGACGGCCTTGAGATAGCCTTCGTTGGCGGCGTACAGCACCACGCCCATCTCGGCGACACTCTGCGGGGAGTACTGGGCCTGCTTCATCAGTTCGGTAACCCGCTGGCCGTGCTCGAGCTGGGCGCGAGTGGCTTCGTCCAGGTCGGAGGCGAACTGGGAGAACGCCGCCAGTTCCCGATACTGGGCGAGGGCGAGACGGATACCGCCGCCGAGCTTCTTGATGATCTTGGTCTGCGCAGCACCACCCACCCGGGATACCGAGAGACCGGCGTTCATCGCGGGCCTTACGCCGGCGTTGAACAGACTGGACTCGACGAAGATCTGCCCGTCGGTAATGGAGATCACGTTGGTCGGTACGAAGGCCGACACGTCGCCCGCCTGGGTTTCGATGATCGGCAGCGCGGTGAGCGAGCCGGTCTTGCCCTTGACTTCGCCGTTGGTGAATTTCTCGACGTAATCGACGTTGACCCGGGCAGCGCGCTCCAGCAAGCGGGAGTGCAGGTAGAACACGTCGCCGGGGTAGGCTTCGCGGCCCGGCGGACGCTTCAGCAGCAGGGAGATCTGGCGGTAGGCCCAGGCCTGCTTGGTGAGGTCGTCATAGATGATCAGCGCGTCCTGGCCGCGATCGCGGTAGTACTCGCCGATGGTGCAACCGGTATAGGCCGCGAGGTACTGCATCGAAGCCGGGTCGGAGGCGGTGGCCGCGACGATCACCGTGTGATCCAGGGCGCCGTGCTCTTCGAGCTTGCGCACGATGTTGGCAACCGTGGAGTTCTTCTGGCCGATGGCCACGTAGACGCACTTGATGCCGGTATTCTTCTGATTGATGATGGTATCGATGGCAATCGCGGTCTTGCCGATCTGGCGGTCGCCGATGATCAGCTCGCGCTGGCCGCGACCGATCGGCACCATGGCATCGATGGCCTTGAGGCCGGTCTGCACCGGCTGGTCCACACCCTGGCGTTCGATGACACCGGGCGCGACCTTCTCGATGGCATCGGTGAGCTTGGCGTTGATCGGGCCCTTGCCATCGATGGCGTTGCCGAGAGCGTCGACCACCCGGCCTTCGAGCTCGGGGCCGACCGGCACTTCGAGAATGCGGCCGGTACAACGGGCCTTTCTACCTTCGACCAGGCCCTGGTAATCACCCAGGACCACGGCGCCCACGGAATCCTGCTCGAGGTTGAGGGCGAGGCCGTAGAGGCCGCCGTCGAATTCGATCATTTCCCCGTACATGACACTGCCGAGGCCGTGGATGCGCACGATACCGTCGGATACGGAAACGATGGTGCCTTCGTTCTTGACTTCGGTGGCGACATCGAGGCGCTCGATGCGCTGCTTGATGATGTCGCTGATTTCAGATGGATTCAATTGCTGCATGGTCGATTCCTCGATCCTACGAATTTAATGCTTCAGCGAGTTTGGTGAGACGACCGCGAATACTGCCATCGATCACGGTATCGCCGGTGCGGATCAGCACACCGCCGAGGAGAGACTCGTCCACGGCAACCGTCACATTGACGCGACGGTCCAGGCGCCGGCTGAGGGCCTGGGCCAACTGGTCTTGCTGGGCGGCATCCAGGGGGCTGGCGGCCACGATCTCCACGTCGACGGCTCTCTCCCGTTGCGCCTTGAGTGTTTCGAACTGCTCACTGACGAAGGGAATCAACGGCAGACGGCGGTTCTGCGCCAGCAGCCGCACCAGGTTGCAACCCTTTTCGTCGAGGGCGTCGCCGCAGAGTTCCACCAGGGCTTCTCCCTGCTGTTGCGCACTGCGCTCCGGCGAATCCAGCAAGGTTCTGACCTTGCTGTCGCTGACGACGGCCGATAGCTCCTTCAGCATCGCCGACCAGGGTGCGAGGGTGTCCGCCGCGACGGCGTATTCATAGGCCGCCTTGGCGTAGGGTCGAGCCAAAGTACTCAGTTCCGCCATATCAAACCCCGTTACAGCTGCGCCGCCAGTTTGTCGACCAGCTCACGATTAGCGTTTTCGTCAATGGAAGCTTCGAGGATCTTCTCGGCGCCGGCGAGAGCCAGCGCGGCCACCTTGGCGCGGAGTTCCTCGCGAACACGGTTCGCTTCCTGTTCGATTTCAGCCTGGGCCGCGGCCTTGAGGCGCTCACCTTCGGCGCGCGCCTTGTCCTTGGCCTCTTCGACGATCTGATTGGCACGCTTGTTGGCCTGCTCCAGAAGCGCTGCCGCTTCCTGCTTGGCCCCCTTCAGTTGTTCCGTAGCCTTGCCCTGGGCCAGTTCGAGATCGCGCATCGCGCGATCGGCGGCATCGAGACCATCGGCGATCTTGTTCTTGCGCTCATCCAGGATACGGGTAAGCGCGGGCCAGACAAACTTCATGCAGAACCACACGAAGACGGCGAAAGTCGCCATCTGGCCAAACAGCGTCATATTGATATTCACGCCTTTAACCTCACAGTTTCAGTTGCATTTTGGTCGGCCATCTCATGATGGCCAAGAATTAGCCAGCAACGCCGGGCGCAACGACGAAAATGAGGTACATGGCGATACCGACACCGATGATGGGGATGGCGTCGATCAGACCGGCAAGCAGGAACATCTTGCCTTGCAGCATGGGGCCGAGCTCGGGCTGACGAGCGGTTCCTTCGATCAGTTTGCCGCCGAGAAGGCCCATGCCCAGGGCGGCGCCGATGGCAGCAGAGCTGAGCATGATGGCAGCAGCGATGATGACGAGTTCCATTGTGTATCTCCTAGAGTTTTAAGGTTGGTAAGTTGAAAGTGAAAAACTGTTTCCCGGTCGATCAGTGGTCTTCGTGGGACATGCTCAGATACACCACCGTGAGAACCATGAAGATAAAGGCCTGCAGGGTGATGATCAGAATATGGAAAATAGCCCAGCCCAGCTGGAGGAAGCCGCCGAAGATACCGAGCAGCAGCCCGGCACTGTACATGGTGGCGATCAGGATGAAGATCATCTCGCCGGCAAACATGTTGCCGAACAGCCGCAGGGCGAGAGAGAACGGTTTGGCGAGAAGGCCGACGACCTCCATGAACAGGTTGACGGGGATGAACGCCCAGTGATTGAACGGATGAAGGACGAACTCCCTGGCGTAGCCTGCGCCCTTGATCTTGAAGCCATAGAAAATCATCAGCACGAAGACGCCGAGGGCCATGCCGGCGGTGACGTTGACATCGGTGGTGGGCACGATCTTGAAGTAGACGTGGTGGGGGTCCATGCCGAGAACGTGCTGGCCGAACAGCTGGGCGGTGTAGGGAATCAGGTCGACAGGGATGAGATCCATCAGGTTCATCAGGAACACCCACACGAAAATGGTGAGGGCGAGGGGACCGACCACCTTGCTGTGGCCGTGGAAACTGTCCCTGACAGTGCCGCCGACGAACTCCATCACGTATTCGATGAAATTCTGGAAGCCGCCGGGCACACCGCTGGTGGCTTTCTTGGCCGCAGTCCGGAACAGCCAGCAGAACACGATGCCAAGTCCGATGGACCAGCCCAGGGAATCCACGTGGATAGCCCAGAAGCCCATATCGGTAGCCTCCTGGGGAGAGTGGGCGAAGCCCCAGGTGCCATCAGGATGTTTCCCATAGACCAGATTTTGAAGGTGGTGCTGAATATACTCTGTTGTGGTCTGGGTTCCTGATGCCATTGATACGGGTCTCTATTGAAGGCCTGTTGGTTAAACCAGTCTAGGGCTCATGTCGTTGCAGAATTTTTGCAGCCACCCCGACATGGATCAGAACCATGACGCCATAACCAGCAAAAAATGCAATCACCCCTAGCGGTTTGACAAATAAAAACGTTGCGATAAAAAATAGCGCGGACAGCACGATCTTGCCGGCCTCGCCCTGGTACATGCTGCGCACCGCCGAACCCAGCTGGCTGGCGCCGCGATAGCGAAAGGCCAGCCAGCCAAAATAGGTACTTCCCGCGATCTGCACGAGGCCGCCGGCAAGCAGCGAGTAGGCGTGCACCACACCCACCGGCAGCAAAGCAGCAGCAAGCAGCACCAGTGCCAGCAATTCGATACCAGCCATCTTTGGCAGTGACGGTTTGCCTATGGTATCCACTAGTCGGCTGCCGTCCGCTCACAACGAACCCCATGGGAATAATTAGCTACCCATGAGCGGGGCAGAATTATAAGGACTTCAGTACAGTTATTCAACAAAACTTGCCCTGTCTGGATCATCCGCCGGCCGCCCCTGGGCCAGTTCCGTGTCAATCGCCGACCCTGAGCCGTTCGAGCAGACCGTCGAGCTCGTCGAGCCGGCTGTAACTGAACACCACCTTGCCCTTGCCACCACTGCCGTGCTGGATCGATACCGGCAGGCCCACGTGTTCCGCCACGCGCTCTTCCAGACGGCGGATGTCGGGATCGACATCCGCTTTCGCCACTGCCGGTTCGGCTTTTTCCTTCAACAACTGCCTGACCAACGCCTCGGTCTGGCGCACCGTCAGCCCCTTGCCAACCACAGTGCGGGCGGCGACGGCCTGGTCGTCGCCGCTGAGGCCGAGCAGGGCCCGGGCGTGGCCCATTTCGATATCGCCCCGCTCGAGCATGATCCGCACTTCGCTTTCGAGGGCGAGGAGGCGCATCAGGTTGGCGACAGTGGCGCGCGACTTGCCCACCGCCTCCGCGACCTGTTGCTGGGTAAGATGAAACTCCTCCTGGAGACGGGTGAAGGCGTGAGCCTCCTCGATAGGATTGAGATCCTCGCGCTGGATGTTCTCGATCAGCGCCATGGCGATGGCGGCCTGGTCGGGGACATGGCGGACCAGCGACGGGACGGTGTCGAGCCCGGCCATCTGGGCGGCCCGCCAGCGGCGCTCGCCGGCGATGATTTCGTAACTGTCGGCGCCCAGCGGGCGGACCACGATGGGCTGCATGATGCCCTGGGCGCGGATCGATTCCGCCAGCTCCTGGAGCGCCTCGGGATGCATGTCACGGCGCGGTTGGTACTGGCCGCGCTGGAGAAATTCGATGGGCAGGTGGCGCAGGCTGCCGTCTTCGTCGCCGTGCTGCGAAGGGGACGCAACCGCGCTCTCGCCAATCCTCGAGCTGCTGTCGCCGGGCGATATTCCCAACAGCGCGTCGAGGCCGCGACCCAGTCCTTTGCGTTTTCCGCTCATGCTTACTGTCCTGTGGCTCGCAGACCCGCCGGCTCGACCTGCTTGCCGCGAAGAATGATTTCGCCGGCGAGGCCGAGGTAGGCGATGGCACCCTTCGAATGGCGGTCGTGCTGCAGGGCGGGAAGGCCGAAGCTCGGGGCTTCCGCCAGGCGGATATTGCGGGGAATGGTTGTGCGGTACACCCGGTCGCCGAAATACTTGTGCAGCTGGACGGTCACTTCGTTGGTGAGCGAACTGCGCGGATCGTACATGGTGCGCAAGATCCCTTCGATCCTCAGCGCCGGGTTGAGCAGCTTGCCGATCTTCTGGATGGTGCCCACCAGGTCGCTCAGTCCTTCCAGGGCGTAGTACTCGCACTGCACCGGGATGATCACCCCGCGGCAGGCGACCATGGCATTGACGGTGAGCATGCTCAGCGACGGCGGGCAGTCGATGATGATGTAATCGTAGCGGCCACCGACACGGGCCAGGGCCTGGCCGAGCCGGCTTTCCCTGGCCGGCAGGTCGAGCAACTCCACTTCGGCGGCGGTGAGGTCGCGGTTTGCCGGCAACACGTCGAAACCGCCCACTTCGTTGGCCTGGAGGGCGGCGTCGATATCGGTTTCCCCGATCAGCACCTCGTACACGGTCTGGCTGAGGCTGTTCTTGTCGATGCCGACACCCATGGTGGCATTGCCCTGCGGGTCCATGTCCACCAGCAGCACGCGCTTGTCATAGGTTGCCAGCGACGCCGCCAGGTTGACGCTGGTGGTGGTCTTGCCAACCCCGCCTTTCTGGTTGGCGATGGTAAAAATATGACTCAAGGTGTTACCCCGATCTCGATCAAGTGACGCTCCCCGTCGATGCCCGGCACCTGCAAGCGGTGCGTGCCCGTGACATTATAGGGTTTTGCCAGCGCACTCAACTCCCCAACGGGATAACGGCCCTTCATGGCGTAGAACCGGCCGCCGTCGGCCAACAGGGCGGCGGTGCTGGCGACCATCATCTCGATGGCGCTGTAGGCACGGCTGATGACCCCGTCGAAAGGCGCTTCGGCCCGATAGGATTCGGCCCTGGCTTGCACTTCACTGACATTGCCGAGGCCGAGTTCGGTTTTCACCTGGAACAGAAACCGCACCCGCTTGCCGTTGCTGTCGAGCAGCGTAAACTGCTTGTCGGGCAGGGCGATGGCGAGGGGAATTCCCGGCAGACCCGGCCCCGTGCCAACGTCGATGAAGCGCTCGCCGGCCAGATAAGGGGCAATGGCCAGGCTGTCCAGCAGATGCCGGGAAACCATGTCGAGCGGGTCGTCCACCGCCGTGAGGTTATAGGCCCGGTTCCATTTTCCCAGCAGGCCGAGATAGCGGAGCAGGAGCTCGACCTGCCGATCGTCGAGGGTGAGCCCCAGCGAGGTCAGGCCTTCCCGCAGCAGGCTGCGCGCTTTGTCGGTTGCGGCACCGGCACCTTCTGCGCGGCTGTTCACGGCGCTGCGGCGGCCTCTTTGCCGGCCGCGGGTTTGCCGACATTGCCGGCGGCAGATGCCTTCTTGAGGAAGATCAGCAGCAGGGAGATCGCCGCCGGGGTCACCCCGGGAATGCGCGAAGCCCGGGCCAGGGTCTCGGGCCTGGCCTCGGCCAGCTTCTGGCGCACTTCGTTGGACAAGCCCTTGACCTGGACATAGTCGAAACCGGCGGGAATCGGCGTATTCTCGCTGCGCCGCAGGCGCTCGATATCGTCCCGCTGGCGCTCGATATAGCCGGCGTACTTGGCCTCGATCTCCACCTGTTCCGCCACCTGCTGGTCGACCACCGGGTCGCCCAGCAAGCCGCCCACCAGCGAATAGTTCAGTTCGGGACGTTTCAACAATTCGAACAGGTTGTACTCCCGGGTCAGCGGGTTGGCGCTCAGCACATTGATCCGCTCCGCTGCCGGCGAGCCGGGCTGCACCCAACTGCCGCGCAGGCGCTGGCGCTCCAGCTCGATGGCCTCACGCTTGGCGCTGAAGCGCTGCCAGCGGCTGTCATTCACCACCCCGAGCTGGCGCCCCTGTTCGGTGAGACGCAGGTCGGCATTGTCCTCGCGCAACACCAGGCGGTACTCGGCGCGACTGGTAAACATCCGGTACGGCTCGCGGGTGCCCATGGTGATCAGATCGTCCACCAGCACTCCGATGTAAGCCTCGTCCCGTCGCGGACACCAGGGTTCCAGCCCCCGGGCGCGAAGCCCGGCATTGATGCCGGCCAGCAGCCCCTGGGCCGCGGCCTCTTCGTAACCGGTGGTGCCGTTGATCTGGCCGGCGAAGAACAGCCCCTCGATGAACTTGGTTTCCAGCGAGTAATTGAGATCCTGGGGATTGAAGAAATCGTATTCGATGGCATAGCCTGGGCGGGTGATATGCGCATTCTCGAAGCCCTTGATGGAACGCACCATCGCCAGTTGCACGTCGAACGGCAGGCTGGTGGATATGCCGTTGGGATACAGCTCGTGGGTGTCGAGCCCTTCCGGCTCGATAAAGATCTGGTGGCTGTCCTTGTCGGCGAAACGCACCACCTTGTCTTCGATGGACGGGCAGTAGCGAGGGCCGACACCTTCGATCACTCCGGTGAACATCGGCGAGCGGTCCATTCCGCCGCGGATGATGTCGTGGGTGTGTTCACTGGTGTGGGTCACCCAGCAGCACACCTGGCGCGGGTGCTCGGCGGCGGCGCCGAGGAAGGACATCACCGGTACCGGCGTATCACCCCATTGCTCCTGGAGGCCAGTGAAATCCACGCTCTTGGCATCGATCCGCGGCGGGGTGCCGGTTTTCAGCCGACCGACGCGGAAGGGCAGTTCCCGCAGACGGTGGGCAAGGGCGATGGATGGCGGATCACCGGCGCGCCCCCCGGCGTGGTTTTCGAGACCGATATGGATCAATCCGCCGAGAAAGGTTCCCGCCGTCAGCACCACCGAGGGCGCACGGAAGCGCAAGCCCATCTGAGTCACCACACCGACGACCCGGTCTCCCTCCACGATCAGATCATCGACCGCCTGCTGAAAAATCCGCAGATTGGGTTGATTCTCCAGGATGGCGCGGATCGCCGTCTTGTACAGCACGCGATCCGCCTGGGCGCGAGTGGCCCGCACCGCCGGCCCCTTGCGCGCGTTCAATACCCGGAACTGGATGCCACCTCGGTCAGTAGCCATCGCCATGGCGCCGCCGAGGGCGTCGATTTCCTTCACCAGATGGCTCTTGCCGATACCACCGATGGCCGGGTTGCAGGACATCTGGCCGAGAGTTTCGACGTTGTGGGTCAGCAACAGTGTTCTGCAGCCCTGGCGCGCCGCAGCCAGGCAGGCCTCAGTGCCGGCATGGCCGCCACCGATGACTATGACGTCGAACTGGTCCGGGTGCAACATCGCTCTTACCTCGACAAGGGGCCGGCATTATACGGCAATGTGCTGAAATTTTAACCACCGAATTTTTGTTTCTGCTTTGTTCTTTTTATAAGCTCTTTCTAATTAACATTTTTTATATTCTTTATAAGAGTATTTATGTTAGAAGCTGTTATAGAGCTCTCCAGGATCTGTGGATAACAAAAATAACATATTGAAAAACATTGTATTTTTTAGTTTATAACCGTATGGGTTTGCTCTGCGGAAGCTGTCGTAACCCGTACCCTGATCCTGTTGATCAAACGCGAGTTATGCACAGCCCGATGATGAGGGTGGTATTTCTGCCCAAGTTACACACGGTTTTGTTAGAGCTTTTCCACAGATATTCACAGGGTTATCCACTGTTTTGGGGTTTTTTTGAGTTTCCTGTGGTTTTCCTGTTAGTTTCCGTTTTATAGCCTGTGTTTAGCTATTGTTTGCTTCGCGGCCCTTTTTTTATTAGAATCGCCGCCCTTTATCCGCTCGACCCAACTGCTCGCTCAACAGGATTTCGTCATGAAAAGAACCTTTCAACCAAGCGTACTGAAGCGCAAGCGCACCCACGGTTTTCGTGCCCGTATGGCTACCGCCAAGGGCCGTCTGGTACTGAATCGCCGCCGTGCCAAGGGCCGTCACAGCCTGGTTGCCTGATCGATAACAGGGAACCTGCCCCGCATCCCGGGGCATGTCCTGCACCGGTGGTCTCCTTTGGCAAAAGCCGACGGCTGTTGAGTTCCTCGGAATTCAAGGCAGTGTTTGACAAAGCCCAGTTCAAGGTTGGCCACCAGTACTTTCTTGTACTGGCCAACCGCAATGCCCTGGGGCATCCGCGACTCGGCCTGGTTATCGGCAAGAAGAACATCCGCCGGGCGGTCAAGCGCAACCGGGTCAAGCGGGTGGTGCGGGAGACATTCCGCCACAACTGCTCCCGGCTGGACTCCCTGGATATCATTTTTCTTGCCAGGAAAGGCTTCGATACCCTGTTGCCCGCGCTGCAAACCAGTATCATGCGTGACACCTGGGAGCGTCTGGCGAGAAAGGTGGACAAGCAATGAAAAAGCTGCTGAAAGTGGTGATCAAGGGGTACCAGTACCTGGTCAGCCCGTTCCTTGGGCAGAATTGCCGCTTTCACCCTTCCTGCTCGGCCTACGCCAGCGAGGCGATCGATACCCACGGCGCACTCCGGGGATCATGGTTGGCTCTCAGGCGCCTTTTCCGTTGTCACCCGTTCCACCCTGGCGGAGTCGACCTCGTGCCCCCGGCAACCCGCAGATCTTGAGATAAACCGATTATGGATTGGCAACGCAACCTGCTGATAAGCGCCATCGTTCTGGTGCTCGCCCTGCTTTATATCCGCTGGAACGAATTCGAGACGGAACGCGCGCCGCCCCGGGAGAGCTTTGTCAAGGAAGCGGTGGCAGTGCCCGAAATCGCCAATCGGGACAGTGCCGGCGCCGATTCGACCATTCCCTCGGTGAGCAATGGCAACGCTGACAAACCCGTGATTGCGGAAACCGGCAGCGGCCGGTTGATCACCATCAGCTCCGATGTGCTTGAAATCACCATCGATACCTACGGCGGGGATATCGTGCGCACCGCCCTGCTCGAGCATCGCGAGGGGCTCGATCCCACGTCCGATCCCTTCGTCATTCTCAACCGCACTACCAGGCACACCTATATTGCTCAGAGCGGGCTGATCGGCGCCAATGGCACCGATCACAGCGAATCGCGGCCGCTGTTCCAGGTCGAAGGCGACAACTTCGCACTCGCGGCCGGAGAGGACACTCTGGTCGTCCCCCTGGTCTACCAGCAGGGCGATGTGCAGATCACCAAGCAATTCGTCTTGCGGCGGGGAGATTACCTGCTCGATGTGGCTTATCGCATCGACAACCGGGGGGTAGACTCCTGGCAGGCCCACCTGTTCGGCCAGATCCAGCGCGATACCTGGCAGCCGCCCGCGGGTGACGGTTTCGGCATGAAGCCCTACCTGGGCGCTGCCATCACCACTCCTGACGAAAACTACAAGAAGATTCCCTTTGGCGACCTTGCCGACGGCCCTTTCAGCACCGAGAAGACGGGTGGCTGGGTGTCGATGGTGCAGCATTACTTCATCAGCGCCTGGGTCCCGGACCAAGAACAGCAGAACAGCTACACCCTGCGCAAGCTCGGCGGCAAGGACCTCTACACTTTCGGCTTTACCTCGCCGCCGCTTACCGTCGCTCCCGGCCAGCAGGGACAGATCAAGGCCGGTTTCTATGCCGGCCCCAAGGATCAGCACCGGCTCGAGGAGATATCGCCGCATCTCGACCTGACCGTCGACTACGGCTGGCTGTGGTGGATCGCCAAGCCGATATTTGCGCTGATGACCTTTATCCACGGACTGGTGGGCAACTGGGGCTGGACCATCATCCTGCTCACGGTGCTGATCAAGCTGGTGTTCTTCAAGCTGTCGGCCACCAGCTACCGTTCCATGGCCAAGATGCGCAAGGCCCAGCCGGAAATGGCGCGGCTCAAGGAGCTCTATGGCGACGACCGCCAGAAGCTGTCCCAGGAAATGATGAACTTCTATAAAAGGGAGAAGGTGAACCCGATGGGCGGGTGCCTGCCGATACTGGTTCAGATGCCGGTATTCATCGCCCTTTACTGGGTGCTGTTCGAAAGTGTCGAGCTGCGCCATGCACCCTGGATCCTGTGGATTCAGGATCTGTCGGTCAAAGACCCCTATTTCGTGCTGCCCGTTCTCAACGGCATCAGCATGTATATCACCACCTTGCTGCAGCCGGAGCCGCCGGACCCGACCCAGGCCAAGATAATGAAGATCATGCCGGTGGCGTTCTCGTTCCTGTTTGCCTTCTTCCCGGCCGGCCTGGTGCTCTACTGGACGGTAAACTCGGTGCTGTCGATCCTTCAGCAGTGGGTCATCACCCGGCGGATCGACGCGGGCAAGGGCTAGCCCACCGCAACCATGACCACGGCCCTGACTGACCCCGACTGGGATATCATCGCCGCGGTGGCCACCCCGCCGGGCCGCGGCGGCGTGGGGATCGTCAGGGTGTCGGGCCAGAGCCTCGCGTCTTTCCTCGAGCAGCTCCACCCTGGAGAGGTCAAGCCGCGCCACGCGCTGCTCTGCGACTTCCGCGACGCCGATGGCCAGGTGATCGACCGGGGGCTGTTGATCCATTTTCCCGCGCCGCACTCATTCACCGGCGAGGATGTGATCGAGCTCCACGGTCACGGCGGCCCGGTGGTGATGGACGCCCTGCTGGCCCGGATGGTCGAACTCGGCGCGCGTCTTGCCCGGCCCGGCGAATTCTCCCAGCGGGCGTTCATCAATGACAAGATCGACCTGGCCCAGGCCGAAGCCATCGCCGACCTGATCGACGCCTCGTCGCAGGAAGCGGCACGCGGCGCGATGCGCTCGCTTCAAGGGGAGTTCTCCCGCCGTATCCACAGTCTGGTGGAAGGTCTGATCGATCTGCGGATATTCATCGAAGCCGCCATCGACTTTCCAGAAGAGGAAATCGACTTTCTCAATGATGGCCGGGTGCTCGCCGGGCTCGATACACTGCTTGCCGACCTCGATACCATCATTGCCGATGCCGGGCAGGGCGCCCTGATCCGCGAAGGCATGACGGTGGTGATCGCCGGGCGACCCAACGCCGGCAAGTCGAGCCTGCTCAACGCCCTGTCGGGCCGCGACAGCGCCATTGTCACCGCCATCGCCGGCACCACGCGGGACGTGCTGCGGGAGAGCATCCACATCGACGGGATGCCACTACACGTGGTCGACACTGCCGGCCTGCGCGACAGCGCCGACCCGGTGGAGCAGGAGGGTATCCGCCGCGCCTGGGTGGAAATCGAACAGGCCGACCGCATCCTGTTCGTGGTGGACGCCACCCGGGACGGCCACACCCGCCTGGAAGACCTGTGGCCGGCATTTTTCGAGCGGCTACCGGGGATGACCCAACTCACCATCGTCCTCAACAAGATCGATGCCGTGGACAATATTCCCGAAGGCAATGTTCCGGGGGCCGATTTCGCGGTAATCCCGCTGTCTGCCAAAACCGGGGAGGGCGTCGATCACCTGCGCCAGCACCTCAAGGATTGCATGGGTTACCACGGCACCCGGGAAGGCACCTTTATCGCCCGCCGTCGCCATCTCGACGCCCTGGCCAAGGCCCGCGCGGCAGTAGGCCAGGCTCGTGAACAACTGCAAACCGCCAGCGCTGGCGAACTGGTGGCCGAAGACCTGCGCCAGGCCCAGGACGCCCTGGGAGAGATCACCGGCGAGTTCACCTCGGATGAGCTACTGGGGAGGATTTTTTCTAGTTTCTGCATCGGCAAATGAATCAGGTTCCATGGACGTCCAAGGAAGTCTGCTGATTGTATAAAAATCATTATAAATAAAGGATTTTTTGTCTTTTCAATGTTCTGGTGGTACAGTCAGAGCCATCGCTTTCCGGGTCCATATTTGGGTCCAAGTTCCCCGGAAAGTATGGCAGATTGACTTTCATGGACCCAAAGGAGGGTCCATGGCTCTGACAGACACCGCTCTCAAGGCGCTCAAACCCAAGCAAGCCTCGTATATCGTCAGCGACGATCGGGGCCTGTATGTAGAGGTGCTTCCCACCGGCAGTATCGTGTGGCGCTATCGCTACCGGCTGAATGGCAAGAGGGAAAAGCTTACGTTGGGTAAGTACCCGGCGCTGACGCTGAAGAACGCCCGCATGAAACGGGACGAAGCCGCCCAACTCGTGGCGCTTGGAGAGTCCCCAGCCCAGAAGAAGCAACAGGCAAAGATCGTCGGCCCGGAAGACACCACCGTGGCCGAGTTCGCCGAACGCTTCTTCAAGGACATCCAGGAGCGCGACCGCAAGGACAACACCATGCCCCGTCGCTACCTGGAAAAGGACATCCTTCCTTATATAGGCAGCAAGCCCATCAAGGACATCACCGCAGAGGACGTGCGCAGCGTCATCTGGCGCAAGAAGGACCAGGGCTTCGATGCCGCCGCCGGCCAGGTGCGCGGCCTGCTCAAGCGCATGCTCGACTATGCCTTGACCTGCGGCCTGATCCAGGCCAACCCGGTCACAGCCCTGCCCATGCGGCACGTCTACCGCGCCACTGCCCGCGACCGCGCGCTGACTCCGGACGAGATCCAACGTTTCCTGCGCGCCGTGCACAAATCCAACATCCGCCGCCAATTCAAGATCGCCTTCCAATTGATCCTCATGACCCTGGTGCGCAAATCCGAACTGATGCTGGCCCAGTGGAAGGATGTGCATCTTGAGCAACGCGAATGGCATATCCCGGTGGAAAACTCCAAGACCGGTAAACCTCACATCATTTACCTGTCCACCCAGGCCGCTATGCTGTTCCGGGAACTCAAGACCATGGCCAGCACCAGCGACTGGGTCATGCCTGGCCGTGGCAGCCTGACCAAGCCCTTCTCCAACAACGCCCTGAACACGGCCCTGAAAGTGTCCCTGCAAGACCAGGACATTCCCGCCTTCACCATCCACGACCTGCGCCGGACAGCCTCCACCCTGCTGCACGAGCAGGGCTGGCCATCGGATGTGGTGGAGAAGGCGTTGAACCACACCATTGGTGGTGTGCGAGGGGTCTACAACCGGGCAGAGTATGCGGAGCAGCGGCGGGAGATGTTGCAGGCCTGGGCGGATTTCATTGATGGACTGGTGCCGGCCAGAAACCTGGTCGTCAATCCGAGAGCGGAGTGATGCCGGCCTTTTGCCTTTTCCGGGTAGAGCCGTTGTCCCTTACGACCCATTCCCTTGAGCCTGACCATTTATGCCTCTCCAACAATAGCCGTGACATTATCCCCAGGAGTCTGATAGATTCCTGACGATTGAGAACGAGTTTGTTTTATTGCACTGGGTACCAATGCCATGATAACCGAACCCTGGGTCACCGCCGAGCAAGTTGCCCAGCACCTGGGCATAGTGAAAGACACAGTCTACCGCTGGAGGGAGAGCAAAGGTTTGCCCGCCCACAAGGTAGGGCGCTTGTGGAAATTCCAGTTATCCGAAGTGGATGAGTGGGTGCGGGCCGGTGGCGCTGATGAGGGTTCGGTCAAGAAAGACAACAACACATGACAGAATCCAATCGCATCGAATACAAGCGGGAACTCAGCGACGGGCTGGAGAAGGAAGTCGTCGCCTTCCTCAACTACCACGACGGCGGCATCGTCTATATCGGCATCGACAAGAATGGCCAGACCATCGGGGTCAACAATGCTGATGCCCTGCAACTGGCTATCAAAGACCGGATAAAGAACAACATCCAGCCTTCCGCGCTGGGGCTGTTCGACGTCATCCTGGAACAGCGCGACGGCAAGCCGATCATCAAGATCATTCTCGCCAGCGGCACGGAAAAGCCCTATTACCTGCGCAAATACGGCATGTCGGAAAAGGGCTGCTTCATCCGCCTTGGCAGCGCCAGCGAACCCATGTCTCTGAGCATGATCGAGGAGCTGTTCGCCCGCCGTACACGCAATTCCCTGACCCGCATTCGTTCACCGCGTCAGGACCTCAGCTTCGCCCAACTGAAAATTTATTATGAGGAAGTGGGCCTTGCCCTCAACGACAAGTTCGCCGCCAATCTGGAACTGCTGACCGAAGATGGCGCGTACAACTATGCCGCCTACTTGCTCGCTGACGACAACGGAAATTCAACACAGATAGCCAAATATGCAGGCAGTGATCGCGTCGATCTGATTGAAAGCAAGGAATACGGCTACTGTTGCCTGGTCAAAACCTGCAAGGCCGTACTCGACCGGCTGGAGGGGGTAGAAAACAGTATCCACACCCAAATCACATCCCGTGAGCGTATTGAAACCCCCTTATGGAACCCCGTGGCACTGCGCGAGGCCGTTATCAACGCCATTATCCACAATGACTACAGCACCGAACTCGTGCCCAAGTTCGAGATATTCAGTGACCGCCTGGAAATTACCTCTGCAGGCGCCATCCATCCTGGCCGTGAGCAGGAAGACTTCTTCGCCGGCTACTCCATGCCCCGTAACAAGACCCTGATGCGTGTATTCAAGGATCTGGGCATGGTCGAATACCTTGGCTCCGGCATGCCGCGTATCCTCAAGGCCTACCCGCGCGAGGCGTTCACCTTCTCCACTCATTTCATCCGACTCAGCATGCCCATGTCCGAAGAGGCCCAAACAAAGTCAGGGGTAGAGTCAGGGGTAGAGTCAGGGGTAGAGTCAGGGGTAGAGTCAGAACTGGCCTTGCAAGTCATGCGCCTGCTTATGACCTCGCCCTTGTCCAAAGCCGAAATCGCCAGGGCGATCGGGAAAAAGAAACCCACCCGTTATCTCAATGATTTGATGAAAAAGCTTCTGGAAGCTGGGCAGGTCGCCTACACCCTTCCAGACAAACCTCAGAGCCGCTTGCAGCAATACCGCCTTACGGAATCAGGGCAAGAGCTGCTGGCCCGGTTCAAGCTGGGCTACCACAAGGGTGCCAAGTTCCCGTCAAATAGAGAAAAATCTGGATGAATCGCCAAAAGACCATATACAGTCACGGCATACGTGATAATCACACACGCGGGAAAGTAGCCGAATTTCTAGCTGAAAAGATTGCATCGGGCAGCCAGTTATCCGTGGTGTCAGCGTACTTCACCATCTATGCCTACGACGCGCTGTCCAGGCAGCTTGACCAGATCGACCATCTGAACTTCCTGTTCGGCGAGCCCCGCTTCATCGCTTCGCTTGATCCGGAGAAGACCGACAAGAAAGCCTTCAAGATCGAAGATGAAGGCCTGGAGTTAGCCAATCGCCTGCAACAGAAAGAAATCGCTCGTCGTTGCGCTGAATGGCTGCGCGACAAGGTCGATATCCGCTCGGTACGCCAGGCTAATCTCTTACACGGCAAGCTCTACCACATTGACGATGGCCGACGTGAACACGCCCTGCTGGGCAGTTCCAACTTCACCCGGCGTGGGTTGGGCCTGTCCAACACGCCCAACATAGAACTGAACCTTATTGTCGATGGCGACCGCGACAGGGCGGACCTCAAGCAATGGTTCGATGAAATCTGGGGCGACGAAAAACTGGTCGCCGACGTCAAGGCTGATGTCCTGCGCTACCTGGAGCAGCTTTACGTCGATCATGCACCGGAGTTTGTCTACTTCAAGACGCTCTATCACGTCTTCGAGCGCTTCCTGTCCGGGCAGGAAGCCGACGCCGCATTGTTCGACCAAACCGCTATCATCGACACCGAAATCTGGAAAGCCTTGTTCGACTTCCAGAAAGATGGCGTCAAAGGTGCCATCCACAAGATCAACCAACACAACGGCTGCATCTTGGCCGACAGCGTGGGTCTGGGTAAAACCTACTCGGCGCTGGCGGTCATCAAATACCACGAACTGCGCAACCACCGCGTGCTGGTGCTGTGCCCCAAGAAGCTGCGCGACAACTGGACGGTCTATCTCGCCCAGAACAACAGCGAACTCAATCCCTTCCTCAAGGATCGCTTCGCCTACACCGTGCTCTCTCACACCGACCTGTCCCGTGACAGTGGCCGCGTGGATGGCATCGACCTGGCAACGCTCAACTGGGGCAACTTCGACCTGATCGTCATCGACGAATCGCACAACTTCCGCAACAACACCAAAGGCAAGCACGACGAAGACGGTAACCTCATCCGCAAGAGCCGCTATGAACGGCTGATGGACGACATCATCAAGACGGGCGTCAAGACCAAGGTACTGCTGCTTTCCGCAACCCCGGTCAACAACGACCTGAAAGACCTACGCAACCAGATCTACTTCGTCACCGAAGGGCGTGATACCGCCTTTTCGCAGAGCTTCGGCATCAACAGCATCAAGGACACACTCACCGTCGCCCAGAAAACCTTCATGGAATGGGCCAGGCGCTCCGGCGAAAGGGATGCCCGCGACCTGATGGAACGGCTCTCCGCCGGGTTCTTCACCCTGCTGGACGAACTCACCATCGCCCGTTCGCGCAAGCACATCCAGAAGTATTACAAAGCCTCGATGGCGCAGATCGGCCAGTTTCCCAAGCGCAGGAAACCGGAATCCGTGTTCTCCGAAATTGACCTTAAAGGCCGCTTTCTCTCCTACGACAAACTGAACGACGAGATCGACAACTATCAGCTTTCCATCTTCAAGCCGTCCAAGTACGTGCTGGGTGAGTTCAAGACGAAGTACGAAGACCATCGCGTCAAGAACTTCAGCCAGGAGAACCGCGAGAAGTTCCTGATCGGCATGATGAAGGTGAACTTCCTCAAGCGCCTGGAAAGCTCTGTGCGCGCCTTTGCCATCACCATGGAGCGCACCGTCAGCAAGATCGAAGATCTGGAAGAACGGCTCAAGCAGTTCCTGCAACATCAAGCCGAGACGGCGGAAGACATCCAGCCTGATTTCTTCATGGAACCAGCCGAAGAAGACGAAGAGTTGGCTCAGGCCTTCCAGGCTGGCACCAAGCTCAAGTACCGCATGGAGCATATGGACGTGGCCGCTTGGCTGGCCGATCTGGCCACCGACAAGCAGCAGCTTTCGCTACTGGCCGACGCAGCCCAGGCCGTCGATGCAGCACGCGACGCCAAGCTAGCTGAACTCAAGCGCCTGATCGAGCACAAGGTTCGCCACCCCAGCACCAACACGCTGGGCGAGGAAAACCGCAAGGTCATCGTGTTCTGCGCCTTCGCCGATACCGCTGCCTATCTGTACGAAGAATTGGAAGACTGGTCACGCAACACGCTGGGCGTTCACGTCGCCCTGGTGTCCGGTGGCGCACGCCCCAACCGCAGCACCTTCGGCCAGGCCGAGTTCACCCGCATCCTCACAAACTTTGCCCCCCGCGCCAAACAGCGAGCCAAGATGAAGTCCATGCCACAGGATGGCGAAATCGACCTCCTCATCGCCACCGACTGCATCTCCGAAGGCCAGAACCTGCAGGATTGCGACTACCTCATCAACTACGACATCCACTGGAACCCGGTGCGCATCATTCAGCGCTTCGGACGTATCGACCGTATCGGCAGCCCCAATCAGGCCATCCAGCTCGTCAACTTCTGGCCGACACCGGATCTGAACAAGTACATCAACCTCAAGAACCGCGTCGAGGCGCGCATGGCATTGGTGGATATCGCTGCCACGGCGGAAGACAACATCCTGCAAGCCGAAGACCTGGAAGACCTCATCAAGCAAGACCTGCGCTACCGCGACAAGCAACTACTCCGGCTCAAGGATGAAGTGCTCGACCTAGAGGACTTCAACGAGTCCGTCGCGCTGGGTGAATTCACGCTGGATGATTTCCGCATCGAGCTGGCCACCTACATCGAAGCCAACCGCGAAAAGCTGGAAGAAGCTCCCTTCGGCCTTTACGCCGTAGTGCCTCCGCACGCCGAGTACAGCACCATCAAGCCCGGCATCATCTACTGCCTGAAGCAGCGCATTGACGCCGCCGGCAATGAGGCAGTCAACCCGCTGCAACCATACTTCCTCGTCTATATCCGCGACGATGGAGAGGTGCGCTACACCTTCACCGCGCCCAAGCAGATTCTGGAAATCTTCCGTGCCGTCTGCCAGAGCCAGACCGAACCGCACGCCAAGCTGTGCAAGTTGTTCGATGAAGAGACCGCGCACGGGCAGAACATGAGCCGCTACAGCGGCCTGCTCGACAAAGCGGTTGCCGCTATTGCCGCTCAGTTTAGCCGCAAGAACGCAGGCAATTTGTTTTCTGGGCGTGGCGGCAAGCTTGCCGATGCGGCGAAGCAAATCAAGCAAACCAACGATTTCGATCTCATCACCTGGCTGGTGATCAAGGACGTGAACAATGGCTGACAACTCCGCCCTTCGCCAATCCATTCAGGATGCACTGCAAAACCTCGCCAGCCAGCCGCTGGCAACAGGTGCCATCGCTCTGCTCAACACCTTGGGCTACAGCAGCGATAAAACGGCAGAACTGGGTAACACCGCAGAAGCGCTGCTGGGCAGCATCGAACAGTTTCGTCCCGAACTTGGCAGCATCAACCACGCCAAGGTGCATGCCAATCGCTGGAAGTCCTGCGCTTTCCTGTTCCAGCTCACCAACGACGAGATTCCTTCACTGGCTCTGGGGCAAGCACCTGTAGGCGCGGATGGCAAGCTGACACAAGGCCAGATCGAGTCCTTCGTCTTTCTTGCCATCGATCTGCAAGGTGAGGGTTGGTCGCGCAGCCAGCTGGCAACCATCGCACGTGAGTTGAACAAGCGATTCCCCATGCCAGCCATCTTCCTGTTCCGCCAGGAAGAGCTGTTTTCTCTCGCGGTGATCGACCGGCGGCAAAACATGCGCGATGCCAGCCGCGACGTCATCGACAGCCGCATCACCGTCATCAAGGATGTGCGCCTTACCGCCCCTCACCGTGCGCACATAGACATCCTGGCAAGCCTCGCCTTGGTAAATCTGGGCGACAAGCGCCGGCCTGGCAACTTCCGCGAGCTGTATGACGCCTGGATCGACACGCTCTCCACGCAGAAGCTCAACAAGGATTTCTATCAGCAACTGGCTTGGTGGTACATGTGGGCTGCCAAGGAGGTGGAATTCCCGAAGGGCGGTGGGCAGGATCGCAATGCCATTGGCGTCATCCGCCTGCTTACGCGCCTGATCTTCGTCTGGTTCATCAAAGAGCGCGGCTTGGTACCCAATACCCTGTTCGAGCGGGAAGCATTGCGCGGTCTGCTAAAGCAGGCGCCGGATACCGCGCCGGATGAAAGCAACTACTACCACGCCATTCTGCAAAACCTGTTCTTTGCCAGCCTGAATCAGGAGATGGGCAATGACCGCCGCTGGGCAAAAACCGGCAGCGGCATGAAGGGTGATTACCTCATCTCGCTGGTCTATCGTCATCAGGACGCCTTCAAGCACCCTGAAACAGTACTGCAAGACTACTTCGCCCATGTGCCCTTCCTCAACGGCGGCCTGTTCGAATGCCTGGACGAGCAACTTACGGATGAGGAACTGGCCCGCCGCCCGGAACTTAAAAGACTGGTGGTGCAGGAGGGTAACGGGTCCGTATTGCGCATCGACGGTTTCTCACGTCGCCCCAATGCCCAGGCCAAAGTACCGAACAAACTCTTTTTCGGCGGCACAGATGATGCGGCGCTGAACACCGAGTTCGAGACCAAGGGCAAGCGTTATCCGGTCAAGGGCTTGATAGACCTGCTCGACAGCTACAAATTCACCGTGGACGAGAACACGCCGCTGGACGAGGAAGTAGCGCTTGACCCCGAACTGCTGGGCAAGGTATTCGAGAACCTGCTCGCCAGCTACAACCCGGACACCCGCAGCACTGCGCGCAAACAGTCCGGCTCCTTTTACACCCCACGCGAGGTGGTGGACTACATGGTGGATGAGGCGCTTATTGCCTACTTCACCCGTCATCTACCCAACGGGGAACAGCGCGAACAGGATTTGCGCCAGTTGCTCTCCCACGCCGACACGGAGCACGCTTTCGGCGAAGTAGAGTCCGACGCGCTGGTGCTCGCCATCGAGCAACTCAAAGTGCTCGATCCGGCTTGCGGCTCCGGCGCCTTCCCAATGGGCGTCTTGGCCAAGCTCTTCGTGGCCTTGAAAAAACTCGATCCCGACAACCGCCGCTGGCGCGACCAGAACCTGGCCCCGCTGCAACAGCGCCTCGCCCTGGCGAAGAAAACGCCCGACCCCGTGCAGCGCGATGCCGAAATCGAAGATGCCGAAGCCGCACTGGAAAAGCACAAGAAGGACTTTGCCGACCCGGCCTATGCCGACTACACCCGCAAGCTCTATCTGATCGAGAAGTGCATCTTCGGCTCGGACATCCAGCCCATCGCGGTGCAGATTGCCAAACTGCGCTTTTTCATCGCCCTCATCGTCAGCCAGCCCATAGACCGCAGCAAGCCCAACTGGAATATCACCCCGCTGCCCAATCTGGAAACCAAGATCGTCGCTGCCAACACCCTGTTCGGCGTACCGCGTCACGGCGCGCAAGGCTCGCTGCTCGATGATCCCGCCATCGCGGAGAAGGAGGCCGAACTGCGTGATGCCAACGCCGCCTATTTCACCTCGCGTACCCGTGCCACCAAGAAGCGCCGCAAGGAAAAGGTGCAGAAGCTGCACGAGGAACTGGTAACTCTGCTCAAGCGCGATGGTTTCGTCACCGCCAACGATGCCGAGCGCATGGCGCGCTGGGATCCGTTTGACCAGAACCGCTTTGCCGACTTCTTCGATGTGGAATGGATGTTCGGCCTGCCGCGCGCGCAGGACAACTCCGAAGCCGTGTTCGACATCGTGATTGCCAACCCGCCCTATGTGCGGCAAGAGGAAATCAAGGAACTCAAGCCGCTGTTGAGGGATGAATACAAATACGAGTGCTACACCGGCACGGCGGACTTGTTCGTCTACTTCTACGAGCGTTCGGTCAAGCTGCTCAAGCCGCAGGGAATGTTGTCCTTCATCACCTCCAACAAGTGGTATCGCGCCAAGTATGGCGAGAACCTGCGGCTGTTCATGGCCACGCACACGCGATTGAAGAGCATCATTGATTTCGGCGACGAAGCGGTGTTCACCGCTATTGCCTACCCGACCATCGTCATCGCCATGCGGCGCGAGCAGGCTGTGTCGTTGAGAAATGCGGAAAACACCGTGCGCGCTCTGAACTGGGCGCAGACACATCCCGTCGAGCAGTTTCCGGCGGTGTTCCAGGCGGAGGCTTTTTCAATTCCGCAGACCGAACTCAAGAAAGAAGGCTGGCAACTGGAACCACCCGGCAAGCGCGACCTGCTGGCGCGCATTCGCAGAGCAGGCACGCCCTTGGGCAAGTATGTGAATGGGCGGTTTTATTACGGCATCAAGACAGGGCTGAATGAAGCCTTTGTCATAGATGGTTCCACGCGAACGCGGCTGATTGCCGAAGACCCGAAATCGGCTGAGGTCATCAAGCCGTTCCTGCGTGGGCGGGATGTGAAGCGATGGAAGGCGGAATCAGCAGATTTATGGCTCATTTTCACGCGGCGACCGTTTCCCATCGACAAATACCCAGCCATCAAAAAGCATCTGTCCGGATTTAAGAAACAACTTATGCCAAAACCGGACGGCTGGGACGACAAGCGCGATGGTAAATGGAAAGGACGCAAAGCAGGAAGCTATGAGTGGCATGAGATTCAGGACAATATCGCTTACTGGCAGGAGTTCGAACAGCCGAAAGTCATTCTTGGCCGGTTCATGGATAAGCCGACCTACGCCTATGACGATAGTGGCTACTATGCGAACAATGCCCTATCCATCGTCGCCGGGGCTGATGAATATCTCGTTGGGATTCTCAATAGTTCGGTGACATGGTGGTTCCTGACCGCCACCTGCACCGATCTGCAAAACGGATTTATTCAAGTCCACAACAACAATCAGGAAGCGGTAGTCATCCCCGAAGCCTCTGTTAACCAACGGCAAGTGGTCGTGAGTTTGGTAAAGGCCGTGCTTGCAAACGCGCATGCTGCACATTTCGAGCAAATCATCAACGGCCTCGTCTTCGAGCTGTTTTTCCCGGATGAACTGCACGCCGCGAATATTCGCCTGTTCGATGCCTGCGAGAAAGCCGACGTCGGCAAACTGGCAAACCTCAAGGACAAGGCGCTTGTCACCGCCGCCACGGAGCTGGCCGGACGCATCTTTGCCACCGACCACCCCATCTACGCCATGCTTTTCGACCTGCAAGCTCTGGAAGTGGTGCGCATCATCGAGGGCAAGGAATGAGCGCCGTTCCGCCTGCGCCAGCACCGCCACCAGCGTCTGTCGCGCCGCCAATGCCCCTGCGCATCAAGCGCCTGACGCTCACCGACTTTCGCGCCTTCCCCGGCCCAGCGCCTGCGCACTTCGATCTGGATGGCAAAAACCTGCTGGTGTATGGCGAGAACGGGGCGGGCAAGTCGTCGGTCTTTCATGCGCTATCCGACTTCTTCTCTCTCAAGCGAAGCAGAAACCTCCGCGTCTACAAGAATGTATTTTCAGGAGAACCGGAAACGAGCTGTGCGGTCGAGGTTGAGTTCAACGATGGTGCGCCAAGTGCAAAGTGGTTCATGCAGGCAGGTTCAGGCGCGATCGGAGCCGCGCCGCTCGGTAGCCACGCCATCGGCGGCGCAACATCGGCCCGTGAGCGGCACCCCGCCACAGTTGCCGGTGCTAACGACACACGTGTGACGCAGGCCGCCCTGCGCAGGGCTGCACTGGACTATCGCGCCCTGCTTGATACCAACTACAAGCAGGGCGATGACGCAATCAATCTGTTCGACATCGCCTTGGAGAAACTGCTGGCCGACTTTCCAGTGACGGTGGCTGGCGGAACAACGCAAACCATTGGCGAGTTGTGGAGGGCGGTGGAACAAGCAAAGCCAGCCAAACATACACAAGCAGCATTGACTAGGGTGAATCAGGCCTGCACGAACTTCAACAATGGTTTCAATCAAGCCCTGACGGCGCTTCATCCCCTTATTGGTACTTTGCTGGGTGATCTGATTGGGGCGGACGTTGCCGTCGCGCCATTTGCTTTTGGCGGCATTACTTACACAGCAGCCTACTACAAGCGGGATCGCGAGATTGCTGGCCGTTCACTCACGTTGGATGTCAGTTATCGCAGCCACCAGCTTTCAGTACCGCAGCATTTCCTGAACGAGGCCCGCCTATCCGCACTGGCATTAGCGATCTATTTGGCGGGACGACTGGCATGTACACCGACCGCCACTACAACGGCGTTGAAGCTGCTGGTACTCGACGATGTACTGATTGGCCTCGATCACTCGAACCGCCTGCCAGTGCTGGATGTGCTCAGCTCGAAGTTCGCCGACTGGCAAATCGTGCTGCTAACCCACGACCGGGTGTGGTTCGAAATGGCCCGCTTCCATCTAGGTAACACCGGCCACTGGAAGTGTTTGGAAGTCTTCGAAGGCGAAGATGTCGTGCGAGGTATTCCGGCACCCACCGTTCGTGCTCCTGGGAATAAGGCGGCAAAGGCATCGCTTGACCAAGCACGTATTTTTTTGGCAAATCATCACGTTCCCGCTGCTGCCAATTACACCCGTGCTGCCTTCGAACTCGCCCTGAAATCGTTCTGTGAACGATTCGGTGTCCCTGTTGCATTCAAGACTGACCCCCGTCATCTGGATACGGAAAAACTTTTGTCTGCTGTCGAAGGATGGTTTAAGGCCCATTCGGCAAAAGTCTGTATGGCCGGGGTCATCGAGCGCGTTAAATTGTTTCGAAAGGTGGTGCTCAATCCTTACTCTCATGCTGCACCTCCAAACATCGCACGCGCGGAAGTGGCGGGTGCAATAGCATCAGTCGATAAATTGCTGACTGTAATCGAGAATGGTGGGATGGAGGGTAATCCGATTCAGGCAACGAGATCACTCATCGCCAATGCCGCTCCGCCTTCAGGCGATCTACATGCTGCATTGGGCTATCTGCGAGTGGCATTCTCAGGAAGTCTACGCTCGTTTTGCGAACGTAAGCATGTCGATATTGCGTTTCGGGGGCAACCGGCTGATACCCAGACTTTGTGGCGGGCAGTACTTGGAGGGCAAGCGACGCTATTTCCGCCGCCACAAAATACGGTGCCGGCACAAATCGATGCTGAGAGTAGCTGGCTTGTTTTACCGATTACTGATCCGGCTCTTGCGGCAGTAACTCAGGCAGATTTGGTGCGGCTTGTGGCGTTGCTTGCTCCAGGTAATGATGGTCGCTTGATTCTTGATACGATCTGAGAGGTAACCGTAGTATGAGAAAACTAGCTTCAGCAGGCTGATGGAAATCTGGAAGTAGCGCCAATAAGGACACTTGAATGATCAGGACACTGACGGGACCACAATTTGCCAGCACTTTTTACTTGAGGCCTGAGCAGTTTGCCTGGTTCCTCGGTGCCGGGGCTTCAGCCGCAGCCGGTATTCCGACCGGCTATTCAATGATCCTCGACTTCAAGAAGCGCTTGTTCTGCCAACTATCCAGGATCAGTCTCCGTGAAGTGGATGCCAACGATCCGCTATGGCAACAGCGTATCGACTTGTTCTTCAGCACACGTTCGGAGTTGCCGACACCTGACGATCCCACTGAATACGCAAGGGCTTTTGAGGCGATATATCCGACTGCTGCCGACCGCCGTACCTACATAGAGCAGGCGGTCACCAGAGGTACGCCGTCCTTTGCTCACCGCGTACTTGCCGCACTGTTGACAACCCGCCGGATTCCTTGCGTATTCACGACCAATTTCGACCAGTTGGTCGAGACGGCGACTACTCTGACCGACCAGTTGGTACCAGCCAACGAACGCGCAAACATGACGACTGCCGCCATTGACAATGCGGAGCGTGCCGAACGCTGCCTGCGAGAGTCGAGTTGGCCATTTCTAGCCAAGCTGCATGGCGACTTCCAGTCAGTTGAACTGAAGAATACGACCGACGAGTTGAGGGAGCAGGACGTTCGGATGCGACGCGTTCTCGGTGCCGCCTGCGCACGTTTCGGGCTTGTGGTAGTCGGCTACAGCGGCCGCGACGAATCGGTCATGACTGCGCTAACCGAAGCATTGGCGCAGCCGAATGCCTTTCCAGGCGGAATTTATTGGGTAACGCGTTCGGCAAGCTCCGTTCTGCCTGCTGTCAGTGAGTTGCTTGAGAAGGCTGCCCAAGCGGGTGTGACAACAGCGATTGTCGAATCCCCCACGTTTGATGAATTGGCCGGAGACATCATCGACGGAATAAGCCTGCCGCCGGTTTTGTTGCAGCATGTTCAGGAGTCGAGACCGACTCAGATACTGGCAGAGCTGCCACTACCTGTTCGGGAGCAGCGCAGTTTTCCAGTGCTGCAGTGTTCGGCGATCCCGATCCTCTCTATGCCCAAACAGGCGCGTCGTATTGAGATCGATACCGTAATCACGACGGTTCGTGCCCGTGAGCTGGTTCGTGATGCGAAAGCAAGGGCTGTGGTAGCCAGTGTTGGCCGTGAAATCGCCGCCTTTGGTTCCGACGCGGAATTGCTTAAGGCGTTCGCACCTGTCGGCGGGAAGCTCGCTGGAACCATTAATCTTCATCCCGATGCCGATAGTTGGGCGCTGGGATTGCTTTACGACGCCTTGACTTGGGCGATTAGCAGAGGCAGGCCCTTGTTGCCGCGCTTGAGGCGCAAAGGGCATGCGATCATCGTGGCAAGCGGCCTGCCAACGGATAGCCCGGAACGGGTGGCTGCGCGCAAAGAGAAGTTGTCACACCTCCGGCAAGCGTATTCAGCACCGTTGTCGGGAACAGTTGAGGGACACGGCTACCCCTTCAGCGAAGGAGTGCAGATTCGGCTGGATTGCATGGCGGATCGCTGGTGGTGTGCATTCGAGCCTTTTACCTATGTTGAACTGCCCCGCCCGGAAGCCGCTGATGGGGCAAACCATGACGAGGACGATGGCAATCTCGCATCTTCCGTGCGCCGTACAAATCCCATCATGGATTGGCAGCGTGAACGCTGGGCAGGGCGACGAAACAAGGAATGGGCGCGGATTATTGCAGGATGGGCGAAGCTCTTGCCCGGCAGCCATAGTGGCGTCGTCAAAGCCATTGGCCTCAGAGAGGACTCAGGGCCAGGGCAGGATGCGGAGTTTCGACTGTCGGCAGTGACTGCGTGGAGTCGGCCAAGCCACGACCATGACTACTTTCAACGGAGCGGGCGATGAGTGCAGACTATAGTGCATCGAAGTTGCCGCCCTTCTCTCTGCTGGAAGAGCCGCTGCTGACCTTCAATACGGAAGACACTTCGCTGGACGTGAACCCTTTGCGGGGAATCGTTCAGCATGGTGCGTACAGTAGTTCGATCTTTCCAACTTACACACCTGAACTTCGTATTGCGACGGTAGGCCCGGTCGGTGGCTGGAACAATCTTCGCACATTGGTCAATACGCTGCGATCCAGTCACGCGCCTTCAGATCGAAAACAGTATGTACCTGCGTTTCGTGGCTTCGAAAATACGTTCAATGTTCCTCTGGTCGCTGCCAAAACCGGAGAAGCGCATATCAAGCTGCCGGATGATGTTGGGTCTTTAGGGCTGGAAGGCCCGCCGCATGTCCGTTTATTGCACGCCTTGAGTACGGCGATGCAACGTCTGGCATTGGTACGTGATCACTTCGATGTCGTACTGGTACATCTGCCGGATGCTTGGCAGATTGCATTTCGTGCACCTGGTTTTGATGCGCACGATGCACTCAAGGCACTAGGTGCGGGGCATGGCATTCCCACCCAAGTCATCAACGATCGCGTTTTCACATTTGGTTATAAGGCTTCATTGGCGTGGCGTCTGTCCATTGCACTCTATGTAAAGGCCGGTGGCATTCCTTGGAAGTTAGCTCCATTGGAGGGCGTGCCTGAGAATACGGCATACATCGGGTTGGCCTATGCCCTGAGGGGAAATCCGCAAGAGGCGCATTACGTGACCTGCTGCTCGCAGGTTTTTGATGCTGATGGCGGGGGCATGCAGTTCGTCGCCTTCGAGGCGCGTGATCCGGTCAAAGACGTTGATGAGGCACGCCGAAATCCATTTCTTAGCCGAAGTGACATGCGTGCGGTGCTTGCACGGAGCCTGACCCTTTATCAAAGTCGTAATGGAGGCATGCTGCCACGCCGTCTGGTCGTTCATAAGACCACATCGTTCAAGCCAGAGGAACTGGAAGGCGCGTTGGATGCGCTCTCCGCTATTCAGGAGGTAGAGTGCGTCGAGGTGGCCAGCAACGCCGGATGGCGAGGCGTTTGGTTGCAAGAAAGCCGTAATCCCACGCCGCAAAGGAAAAGTGAGCCTGATGGTTACCCTGTGCCGCGAGGCGCAGTGATGCAGCGTTCGGGGAGGTCTGCGCTAGTTTGGGTTGCTGGCAATGCACCTCGTGCTGCATCTCGGGGCGATTATTACCAGGGTGGCAAAAGCATTCCGCGCCCAATCAACATCGTGCGATACGCGGGCGTCGGGCCGATTGAACTGACTGCATTCGAAGCGCTTGCTCTGACAAAGATGGACTGGAACAACGATGCGCTATACGACCCAGTTCCAGTCACTATTCGATATTCACAACGGCTGGCAAGAACCATTGCCAATGTCCCGACACTGCCAGGAAATGCTTACGCATACCGGTTGTTTATGTGAAGTACTAGCGCCCACAGTAGGCCGATACGATCCCGGCACGATTGTGGCCAAGCTCCTTACTGATGCTCTCGCGAGCTTCGGTGTCGAGCAAACGTTGTGGCATTGTCAGCGATTGGCGTTGCGGTCCGCCTGCCGCTGGAGCTTTCCAACCCGTCAAGGCTTCATAGCGACTTTGCGCGTACTGATGACGAAGGCCATGCATGTTGCTCAGCCCCGCCGCCTTGCACTGTCCATCGTAGACGTGCCGCTGCTGGATGTAGGTCTTGTTTGCCGGGATCAGTGATCCTGTGCCCGCCAGCCGGTGGGCATCGTCGAGCATAGTGCGTTGCTCCGGCGTGGTGATGGGCACGATGCGTTCTCGCCCACCTTTGGTCCAGGAACCTTTGAGAGCGATATGGTCGCCACGGTCGGCGTAGCTGGGCTGGAACTTGATGGATTCCTCCCGCCGCAGACCGAATGCCGCTTGAAGCTGCAGGCTCATGCGCACGTGGGGATCGGTGATGCAGTCCAGCCGGTCGTCGAGCCGCTGGGCTTTGTTCTCGCTGGGAATATGGTGGCGTTCGGGAATGCCCAGCCGGGTATTGTCCGCCGGGAGGATGCCCGCTTTGCCAACTTTCTCGGCCCACCAGCGAAGGTGGGCCATACGGTTCTTCAGTGTGCCTACGGACAGGCCTTCGGCTTGCCAGCGTTCCACCAGTACTTCGACATGCTTGCCTTTCAGTGAACTGGCGCGCATCTGGCGGAAGCCGGCTTCGCGCAGTTGGCGGGCGGTGTTCGGTGTCAACTATCTTGTCCGGTCGCATTGACTCATTAATAACCT
>Ga0265293_10001362_pt1 | contig 53323 bp, 43 predicted proteins | sample Munlanlewell138R_FD_192505 | JGI IMG/M metagenome (GOLD analysis project Ga0265293, IMG submission 192505) | Leachate microbial communities from a municipal landfill in Southern Ontario, Canada - Leachate well 138R | ecosystem: Engineered > Solid waste > Landfill > Unclassified | place: Canada... | reverse complement strand
CATATAACCATTTTTTTGAACCCCCCGAATAAAAGCTTTTGCCATTTTAATTACATGCTCCGGTTTTTCTCCGAATGTTCTGGTCCCCATCATGGAATTTAAGGGGTTGATAGACAAATCAACAATCGGCGCAAGCGTCCAATGCACACCGAATTCTCGACCTTCAATTGCTATCGCCTCACCCATCTTTTCAACCAAACCCTCGTCGTTTGCAGCGCCGCACGCCATTTGCCACGGGAAAAGCACCCCACCGTTTGGCGGGTGTATGCGGCAGCCTGCCCCGTTAACCAAATCTGCACATGCAATAACAGGAATTTCGCAAATATCTTCAATAGTATTTTTCTTTTCCCTATATTCATCACCGGTCATATGACCATAAAAAACGCACCCAAGCGGCAAATTATCAAACCTTCTTTTAATATCTTCTGTTTTTGTTTCGGTAACATTCCAACAAAGAACTTGAGCGATTTTTTGCTCCAATGTCATTTTTGAAAGAATGTTATCAATGTTGTTTTTTTTGTTCAATTTCATGTCTCCCATTCCAATATTTGGGGCATACCAAGTGTGTTTATTGCTGTTTGGCATGCCCCAAATTCATATATTGATAAAATTATTTACTATAAGTCCCTGTCCGCAAGCGCCCCCTCGATGACATCTGCAACCGCATCACCCAAAAGCTTCGAACCCACAGGCTTAAAGTGTACATTTGCAGGCTGTTGGATTGTGTTTAACTCCGGAAGCGCCAACGCATACAAATCATTGATTTCCACCCCATTGGCTTGCATAACCTCTATTGCCGCATCGTTGTAAATGATTGCATCCTCCGGCAGCCTGCACGGTAAGACGCCGCTTGGGAAGGGTGTGGTAGTGGCAAAAATCAGCTTTGCGCCCGTTGCCTTCATTATGTTAACTAATTCCTGTAAATTTTCCTTGTAGGTTTCTATTGGCGTAAAGGGCGGCACTGAAGGGTCGTTGGATTCTGTTCCCATCTCGGGTGTCACTCTTTTAAGGTCATGCAACCCCCAATTAAAATGAATTACATCCCACTGCTTGCTCCCAAGCCAATTTGCGATGAGTTCAAGGCTCTTTCCCGTATCTACGCAATTTGTCGCCACAGTACTATCAGACGCCGAATAGGGACGGTGTACATATGCCTTGCCCTCCAACGCATCAACGGTATAAAAATGATAGCCTATTGAAATGGAATCACCCAATAACAAAATGTGGGGCAATGCGGCAGTTTCCTGAACGCGATAACTTCTCAGCCCCGATTGCTCCTCGTCCGACCCCGGTTCTACATTACCGGGTACAAATAATTTTTTTTCACAATAAGGTCTTAGAAACTGATTCCACACAAAAAACTGGGCGGTGGCAGCTTGCGCACTTGTTGTCAGCGACACACTCGCATTAACGACCCCATCTTTCGCAGAAATTATTTTTTCTACCATGCCAACCTTTTGCAAATTGCCAAATTCATCTTTTACCACAACAAAAAGCAATAATGGCTTGTCATTTTGCATGTCATAGTTGCGAACAGATATTTTTCCCGTTACATCGCAATCCGCCGAAATAACGCTTTGCGAAATGCCATTCTTGGTAACATACAAATCAGGCTCGCCGATAAGCATAACCGGTTCATAGTCAACAAAATTAACGGTGTATTCGGAAGCGGAAAAATCATTTTTTACAGTGATTTTAACTTCATCCGTAACGCTTGTGTCATAAGAAACGGTTGATGTTGGGTCAGCCGGAACACCTGTGATGTTTGGTACGGAACCATCTGAATTTTTATATGCTGTTACATTAGTTTGGTTTGGCTCGAAACCAAACAATGAATACCCGCCTACCTTTATATCTTTTAATGCGGCAAGCGAATAAATTTTAAAATCCTTCACTTGCATATCATACGGCTCGGTAACTGCAACCGTTCTATGTATTATAACGGTACCGCCTTCGGGAACACCATCGTTGATGCTAAGCGTTCTTTCGATTTCGCCTTGTGATATATATGCGGTAACATTGGAGCCTTTTGCCACCAGCCTAATCGTCTGTTCCTCGGTAATGTCTATCCCGTCGATTGGAACAACTCCTGTGCCGACCTCTGAGCCTGTTGGATAAAGCAAACGGGCTTTATATTGATTATTTACATAATAAAACTGCAATTGGACGGTTCTGCCCACCGTTGTAAAGTTGTCTTGATTACCCTTAATTCTAATAGTTGCAAAAGGGCTTTCAGCAGAGATTGAGGAAGGATTTGCTTTAAACTTTAATTCGTACACCGCATCCCCGTAAACATGGCTTGTTGGCTCTGTTCGGTTAGTGTTAAGACGCATTCCGTTTGGAACGGAGTTTCCTTTTAATTTCATCCAACCGTCTTGAAATTCATATACACCATCACTAACGCCATACACCCAATCGGTGGTGTTTTTCATGCTTAAATCATCGGAAAAGAAAAATAAATTGCCCGTATTTTGATAAATTTTTAAGTCCTTCACCTGCATATTAAGCGCGCCCGGAACAGCAACGGTTGTGCCTATTATTACAGAGCCGCTATCGGTATAAACATTTTCAAGGCTAAATGATTTTGTTACACTTCCTTGCATTATATGTGCGTATACATTTGTTCCGTCTACTACGAATCTTATCGTCTGCTCTTGGGTTAAATCTATCCCCTCCACCGTTTGAACACCTGTGTTTGACGAAGTGGGACCGCCGCACAATAATTGCGCCCTGTATTCATTGTCAACATAAAAAAACTGAAGTTGAACAGTTTTCCCCACCACATTAAAATTATCTTGGTCTGTTTTTATGCGAATATTTCCAAACGAAGCCTGAGTAGCGGATGAAGGCGGGTTTGCTTTAAACTTTATTTCATATACTCCATCACCGTATATATGGCGGGGCGGTACAGCTTTGAAATTCTCCTCCCTGTCGGTTTTCAACCTAAGCCCATTCTGACCAATGCCCGTTCCATTCAACTTTAACCAACCGTCTTGCTGAAATTCGTGATTGATGCCATTTTGGGCATACACCCAATTTGTTTCGTCTTTTTCGCTCATGCTGTCGGTATAAACTAAGCTAAGGGGCGTTTGCGCGCCCGCCATGATGGGTAGGGCTGCCATAATCCCAACAATTAAAATTGTGCAAACCGTAACTGCATAAAGTCTCTTTTTCATTTCTTTCCTCCTTTAAATTTACTTATTATTTTATAATGAGCACATCATTTAAGTTGTTCCAAGTTTTTCTCGCAAAAATGGTATCGCCTACTTGCAAATCCATTCCCGCCGCCTTGTTTATCTTGCCGTCTTCGTATATATAGTATTCGGTATCGCCCATAATGAAAGGCATGTTATACTGGGGGTTGTCCCCCGCGCCTTGGGTGTTTAATATAATTGCATCGTCAATAATATCAACCACTTTTCCATAGCCAATTGACAAATGAAATATGCCGTTGATTATATTTACAATCCCGCTGTCGCTGGAATTTCTTGACCTGCCTTGCTGTCGGAAATCACCGGGGGAGCCCATTTTAAATAAAACTCTTATGCTGTTAACATTTCTGTTTTTATCGGTTGAATATTGAATTACATCGCCGGGTGTTAAGTTTTTAAAGTTAACGCCTAAGTGCCAGTGTTTATCACTACTCTCAACGGTATCATAAACGGTTGAAATTGTAGTGGGATTACCTTTTTGATAACCCGAAACCTTATATATTTCTTCGCCTGCCTCATTCATTGCAACGGCAGTTTTTTCAACGATAAAAGAAGGTAAGTTCGTATCTACACTAATGCCATCGCTTTCGTTTTCCACGACCATAGCGCCAATTCTAAACGCTTTATCAATACTATAAAGCGAAACATTATCTAAATACATATCGTTTGCCAAGTCTGCAACATTTTGTATTTGGTAGTGCTCATGCATGCTTTTATTGTTGGGTATTACAAATATCTTTGTTGCGGGCTCTATTCGATATTTTATTGCCAAAATGCCCTGGTACACCCTTCTAAAATTGGGGTTTTCGCTAAACATGCTAAAATAATCTTTTGTAAACTCGTAATTTATGTTTGTTTCCTGTGAGGTATTGTCAAAGCTTAAATAAATGCGATTTATTTCATTTTCGTTGTTAACCTCAAACAATATCAGTTGACCTATTGCATTGGCTGACTTAATCAAGGCAATCGTTTCATCGGCATTTTTTAATGTACCATCAATATTGTTGATGTCAAAACAGGTTATCTTTTTAGAGCTCTTTAAATGGAGCACCTCACCGCTTTCCGCAAAAATTTGAAAGTTTGCACTCTTTTCCATGCCCTTTTCCTTCAAAACCGCATCAATTAAATACCCGAATGTTTTACCCGTTATCATATTTATATCCGTTGCCGCCAATTTGCCAAGGAAGTCAAAATAAAAATAACCTTTTTCACCCACTTTAATGTTGCTTTTTGAAAGGTCTTGCCAAAAGCCGAATTCATATTCATATCTATTTCCGTTTATATATAGCGCATCATCGGTTATTTCTTCTATCGCCCCGTTAATTCTGTTGCGGCTTACAATAATATTTGCATAAAGACCATCCTTTGATGCGCCAACAGATACAACATCCCATTCCTTCAGGTTGACAAGCGGCGCCTTGCGCCCATTTAAAACAACATTAAAATTTGCTTGACTGCCTGTGGAGCTAAGTTGTAAATATTGCTGACCATTATATGTTTTATCGAACTTGAAGAACAATCTTTCGTTCAATGCATCGACACGATTTAAAACATATGTTATGTACGAGTTAATTAACACCACATCGTACAAACCGTCCAAATTAGTGTCAATCAATGTCATTTCTCCTGATTTGACGTTAAAATCTTCATCCCAAAGCAATTGTACGCCGCAATATTTACCGTTGAAAATAATGCTGGCATTGTTTGCCAACCTTGCTTCTTTTGGTCTTGCGTCCATTGAATCATCGTCTTGGAACACTATACGGCTTTTTGTGGTGCTCGATTCAATATTATCCGCCCCGAGTTTTAGCACATCGTTTTTTGAATCGTCGGGTGCAACATATCTTAAGATGGAGATATCCGATGCATCATCCTCTTTTATGTAAAACTGAACATTATATCCCAATAATGAGTTTGCAAGCGTGTTGCCAACCTTGTACACAACATTATCAATTGCAACTTCGTCATCCCTCAAAGCGCTTTCGCCCGTTAACGTTGTGATGGAATTTGCATTAACCTGCCCTCGTTTTTTCTTTAAGCCGAGGTTTTGCGTTAATACATTTTGCCCCGGTATTGTTTCATATCTGGTTTCGCCGCCAAACTTGGTTTGCTGCATAATATCAACTTGCAGCGAATTGCATACAAGCGCAACTGCTTCTTCCCTTGTAATAGGCGTTCCAATGCTGCCGCTAATCTCTCTTGTTATTTTCTTTTGGGTTGCTATGTTTATATAGCCTTGCGGATATGGGGCGGCATCGTCCAAGAAATTATCATAGCCCAAAAGGATAACAATCATTTTTAAAAATTCTTCAAATTTTACCGGCTCATCCGGCATGAATTCTTCGTCATTATATCCGTTTACAATGCCGGCATTATAGCAAAGCGCAATTTCCTCCGCCGCCCAATAATCGGTTGGCACATCATAAAAGGTGTCATCTGGGAAACTATAAGCATCAAACTTTTCAAAGCCTAAAAGGGTTGAAAAGATTGCAGCGGCCTCCGCCCGAGTTAACAAATCCTCGGGGCTAAAATTCTCTGCTTCTTGCACCCATTCCAAAAGATTTAAGGAATATAGCGTTTCTATTTCCCGCTTATAACTTGAGTTATTAATATCCTGATACGGCGTTATATTAATCCCTTCGCTTGTTTTGCCCGAGTCCTTTCCGTATATCCTAAAGTTTTTAATTTGGGTGTTATGACCGACCGCCCCCGGATGAATATAAACAGAACCGCTTAGCTGGGGCGTGCCGACTGTATCGATAAATTCAAACTTTTGTTCTATTTCTCCTTGAATCACATAAACAGTTACCGCCTTTTCCATGGTTACCACTCTAAGGGTATGCTCTTTTCTAATGTCAACGCCTTCTATTTTTTGTTCGCTTGCAGCAGCCGAAGACATCTTTTGTATATAAAGCTTATAGCCGTCTTTTCTGTTAAAAAGCCTTACTTGATGTGTGCCCGGGCCTGTGTCATCACTATCTTTTGCGGTACGAAATCTAAAGGACAAAATAAAATCATCAAATTCGGCAACCGGGTCGGCCTTTATGTCCAGCTCGAAGGTGCAATCGTCATACACATGCTCGCCGGTTTCCCTATTTGCGTTAAGCCTGATTCCCGATGTGGAAAAGTTGCCTTCAAATTTCATCCATTCATCAACATAAGATACAACCCCATGATAAGTCCAATCAGCTTTGTTGGTGCTGCCCAAATCGTCAAAAAACAATAATTCTATATTATTTGAATCGCTTGCGCTAACAACAAAACCTCTATGTGGCGCACCCATACTTATTGTTGTGCATATTAAAAATATTGTTATTTTTTTTATGATGCTTTTCAATATATTATCCCCCCTGCAAAACATTTTTTAAAACTTATCATAAAATATCAAGCAATCTTTTTATTATTACCGCCGCTTGCGCTCGGGTTGTGTTCGATTTCGGCATAAACATATCATTTGTAACGCCTTTAACCAAACCAAGGGTTTCTGCATCCGACACAAATTCCTCTGCCCATTCGCTTATGTCAGATTTATCTTCAAATGTCATATTATAAGCGTCGGTTTGTTTCGCATCGATTTTACCGCCTGCATTTCTAAAAGCGCCAACAATAATTTTAGTTACTTCTTCTCTTGTAACGGCATCATTCGGTCTGAACGCTCCGCCGCTTCCCGACACTAAATTTAAATCAAACGCGGTTTGCACTTCTTGCGCATACCATGACCCAATTGCCACATCGGTGAAGCTGTTTTTATATTCGCTTAAGCCAACACCCAAAGCCCTTATTGTTATCGCCAAAAATTCAGCGCGGGTGATGTTGGATTCCGGCTTGAAATTATCCTTATCAACGCCCGTCACTATGTGTTTTGTGGCTAAAAATTCTATTTCACTTTTAGCCCAATGAGAAGTTATATCCGCAAATATCTTTACTTCATCCAAAGGCGCTGTTGGGGTTGTCGGTATTTCAGGCTCGGCATAAACCGGTTTTGTAATATAAGCGCCGCCGCCCCCGCCTCCGGAGGATGATTTCCCGGTTTCGGTCACTCTAACCGCTTTACTCTTGACAGTCACACCTTCAAAGGGGCTAACATTTGTTACCGGCGTTATTTCAAACATAATATAATAATTTTCGTCGTATTTATCAATTTTATAATATTTTCCTTCCGCCAAAAAACTAAACTGCCCTGTTGCGCCGGAGGCTCTATACCACTTGCAAACAGACTTGGTTTCCGGATATCCGTTAGGGTGATAATAATCATATTTTGCCGATATTGTTTCACCGACTTTTGCAGTTCCGACAATAGTTAAGTTTTCTATATATGGAATTGACGGTCCGTAAACAACGTCGCTTTCATACGCATCACCGTGCAGTAAGTACCCATGCACATTAACAATAGGGGTTATTGTAACCTTTAGGGATTTTCCTATATCTTCCGATGTTAAAACATAACTATTTTCCTTCGCGGATAAAATATCTTTATAGACCTCGCTACCCTTATCAGCCCTTGACCATGTGTAGATGTGGGGCACACTTTCAAATTTGCCGGAATAGACTAAATCATATGCCGCTTGCAATGTTTCGCCGATTCCGATTTTGCCCTCTATTTTTATGTTTTCAACTTTGGGTTTACCATATAATGTTTCAAAAAAAGTTAATGCCCCGCCTTGTAATTGTTCTAACGCTTCGTTTATTTCAGCTTCGGTTGCATCTTCATTTTCCGCAATCGACAACGCTTGCTGCAAAACAGTTTCCATAGCTTCAACCGCCGATAAATCTTCTGTTTCTGTTTTGTCTAAAATACCTTGCAATCGATTTATCTCCCAAAGCAACTCGTAAGATAACGGCGCATCCGAATAATTTACATTGTAAGCGACACTGCCTTGTTCTGTTGCAACATTAATAACGGTGGCGTTTTCATCAGAATCGTCATAACTAATGACAGCTTCCGAATCAAACGGTATTGGTTCTATATCCGGCTTTGAGCCGTCTAAATTTTTATAAGCATAAATATCGGTTATATATGGAACGAAATCAGGCGTCTGCCTATCATTAATCCTAATACCTTTTAATGCCGCAAGCGAATAAATCTTAAAATCCTTCACTTGCATTTCATACGGCTCGGTGACAGTAGCCGTTCTATGTATTATAATAGTTCCGCCTTCGGGAACACCATCATTAATGCTAAGAGTTCTTTCGATTTCACCCTGGGATATATAAGCGGTAACGTCAGAGCCTTTTGCCACCAGCCTAATCGTATGTTCCTCGGTGATGTCTATTCCTTCAAGAGGCACAACCCCTGTGCCCACCTCTGCGCCTCTTGGATAAAGCAAACGAGCTTTATATTGATTGTTCACATAATAAAATTGCAGTTGAACAGTTCTTCCCACCGTTGTAAAGTTGTCTTGATTTCCTTTAATTCTAATAGCTGCAAAAGGGTTCTCCGCCGAGATTGAAGTTGGGTTTGCCTTAAATTTCACCTCATATACCGCATCTCCGTACACATGTTGCGTTGGCTCCTCGCGGTTGGTGTTAAGGCGCATTCCGTTTGGAACGGCATTTTCTTTTAATTTCATCCAACCGTCTTGGTATACATAAGCGCTGTCGCTAATGCCATACACCCAATCAATAGTGTTTTTCATGCTTAAATCGTCTTCAAAAAGCATTATATCGCCGTTTGCGAAAACGGCTGTTTTTATTGTCGATATGCATGCTGCAATTATAAAGCAATTAACAACAAATAAAATAATCCTTTTCACATGCAACCCTCCCTAATATGCTTTATTCTAATTTACCGTCAAAATGCGAGCAATTTCGTCAATTAAATCTTGTTCTGCAGCAGTATCAAGCAAATCGTTATCGTCACTAATAACTATTAACCCTTGTGGATCCCAAAACACCTTTTTATCAAGCGATTCCACCAGCGCTCGAAGTGGTATCAATGTTCTTCCATTCACTGCTTTTGCCGGAACATCCAATTTAGAATCCTGACCGTTTACACTAATTACATCCTGCTCAAGCGTCATTTTTATTATTTTTTCGCCCAAAGTAACGGTAACTTCGTCGGTTGTTTCATCCCAGCCCACCTGCGCGCCAAAGCTTTCTGAAATAAATCTTACCGGAACAAGAGTTCTCCCATTTTCAATTATAGGTATAACATCAATGTTATCAGAGTCTATTTGTTTGGAATTTTTATAAACAAAAGTATAAGGGCTGCCTATATACAACACAACTGCGTCTTTAATTTTGTCCATTGCGCGTTGTGTGTACATTCCTATTTTTTCAAAAGGAATCGCATCGAAATCCGGCAGTTTTTTGTATATTTCCGAATCTTCTTTTAAAGCAAAGTTTTTAGACGATACATCAACAAACTTAGCTTCCTGAGCGGACATTTCTATGTTATCCTCAAACTTTCCCGTAGATAAAGCTTGCTCCGCCGCATCTATTGCAGGCGTTTCGATAAACACATTTCTTTCGACAGTATTATTCTTTGGAACTTTATAATCATCATTCAATATATTTACCAAAGACGGGTATCTTTTAGCCCATATTTCGTTTTGGTAAGGCACTCCGTCCAACCGTTCCATAAGGGTGACGAGATGATTGTCTATGGAATTCGGATTGTGCACCCTAAAAGAAAAGGAGGACTTTGAATCAATCACCACATTATTTTGCACGACATGATCTCTGCCGCCATGTGAAAACAGCGCCTTATAAACATTGTGAAATATATTGCCGTTTATATACGCTTCGGATGTTGAGTCATCGGTGTATATAGCGAAAACGCCAAGCGGCCCGATAACATTATTAATATCTCTAAAGTAATTGTTTTTAATAATGTTGCCCCTTGTGGTCCAATCACGACCTGTGTAAATGGCGCCCATATCATCGCTGTTTTTAACTGCGTCAAATATCTCGTTTCTTTCGATTATGTGGTCATTACCCGAAAATTGAATTATTAAATGGTCTGATTCGTGCAATCGGTTATTTATCGCTTTGTTCCCAACACCGCTCAGGCGTATGGCAGGAACATAAGTCTTTGATATTCTGTCTACCTTATATATATCATTGTTTTCCGCATAGTTTCCGGCAGGGGTTAAGGTGTTTCTGTCCCCGCCGCTAAGCCTAACGCCGCCGTTACCCATGCCATAAACTTCACTGCTTATAATACCATTTTGCTTGCCGGAAATATCTAGGGCGCAGCCTGCCATATTGCGTATAACGCATTGTGAAATAAGGTTATTAAAGCCTTCTTCTATATTTATTCCGTTGCCGCGTGAGCTTTCAAATGTAATTCCCCTTATTGTGATGTTTGAAGTATCATTTAAGCTAAACAAATAATCATCTATAAGCGATATATCCACAAAGGAATTTGTGTCGTCCGTCGGAGGGTAAAAATAAAGCATACAGTCGTCTTTATTTATGTACCATTCGCCCGGCACATCGATTTCTTCCAATAAATTATAAACATAGAACTTCCCCGTTCTATCCAGCGAAACGCCAAAAGCATGAGGCTGAACGCTTTTTATTTCCATTTTATTTGCATCAACATAATCTACCTCAACGCTTTGGTCCGACCAATCAAATGTCCAAAAACCATGCATCATTATATCTTTCGCCTGCCCCCAACGAGCAAGCCTTTTATCATTAACCTTGATTGTAAAACCTTGCGGAGGTCCATCCACCTCTAAGCTTTTACCTTGCACCATATATATCGTTCCCGGGTCAATAACCTCATCAATCGCTTGATAGCCTTCATTCGGCCATCTGGCTATTTTCATTTCCTCGTTGTTCAAAAAAAGCTCTACCGATTGCACACCGGTTTTATACTCGGTGCGCTGTTGAAGTACACTCATGCCATGACCGTAGAGCGGCATTTTATCAACTTTTGTAATGCCGATGTTTTTTAAATCGAACTGCAAAACCTTGTTTCTTGATTCTTTCGGCAGCCGAGCAATAATCCCCCCGTCGGTAACCGGTGTAAAATCCGCCAACTTTATTTTTTTGCCGCCTGAAACAGTAACATTTTCATTTGGAAATGCTCGATATACAATCGGCGCATTATCAGTTCCCGAATCTTGTTGCTCTAAAACAAATGTTTTGTCCCTTTCATATGAACCTTCCCTTAAATAAACAGTAGCGCCGCTTTGCGGAAGCCCACCCTCTTTTTTTAATTCGCGTATAGCGTCCCTTGCCCTTTCAAGCGTTGCAAATGGGGCAGCTATTGTTCCGTCAGCAAGGTCATTACCCTCTGTTGAGATATAAAACACCGCCCTATCAGACGATTGTGCAAAAATTGGCATGCTAAAACCAATTAAAACAACACTCATTGTTAGTATCGCCGTTAACACCGTTTTTACTTTTTTATTAAAAATCAAAGCGTTCAATTTAAAACATCCTTTCGTTTTTTGTTCCTTCGTAATGCAACATCCTAATTACTGCTTTTCCAAGCATTAATCTGCTCTTGCAATTCGTTTAGAATTTTGTCCCTTCCCGCCAGCTTTCTTTTTGCAGTAACAATTTCCGATATTGATTTAGGGTCGTCCAAACCGCTATCAATTATTTTACCAAATTCTCCGCCAATCCCTATAATCTGAGCTATTTCGGATTCAACATTTGTGGAGTTGAAGGAAAAGCTTATTAAAGGATCCACATAAGCGTTATCGTTCATTTCCTTCGTTTCTTTCCATAAGTTGTCGTCTTGACCTTCCAATAAGTAGGCATTTAGTTGATTGCCAAATTGCCACGCATTGAAACCATATGAGTCGGGCAATTTAGCTATTTTATTTTCCGCTTTTTTAACATAGTCTTGCCCTTCAATGCCGTGCACCATATAATTTAAAAGCTCTTTATCCACATTCATAAGCTCAATCAATTCCATTGCTTTTGTCGGGTTTTTAGAAGTGTTGCTGATGGCAGTCAGTGCAGCCAACACCGAGCTTCTTGTAATAACAGCGTCGGTAAGCGCTTTCATAACAACCTCAAGACCGTGTACAATTTTAAAATCTTCTTCGCCGCCGGGTTTTTGCTTTGCATAACCGCTAAATACCGTTCCCGTTTTTATAAGAACATTCAAATTTTGCGCTGTTGCAACATCAGCAGGGAAAAAGTCTTTCAAATACCACTCCCTCATGAGCTCAACATTTTTTTTGCTTTCCAAAACTCTGGGTTTGTCAGAACTTGTGTCATACACCTCCCAAGTTTCGGTGTCAACAATAAAACCGCTGCCGCCGTCATCAAGAGCCTGCATTGGAAAATCCCTGCTCAAAATCCACGGTACTCCCGATAAAATGGGTGAAACGGTCGGCTCTTTTTCTTTAATGAATTCATAAATGGCTGTAAGGTCGCTTATTTTATTAACAGTTGATAAATCTATATTATACTTATCAACAAGCTTTTTATTAAACCACATGCCTTGCTGAGCATATAAAACCTGATAATTCGGCACGGCATATATTTTACTGCCTACTTTTGCCGCCCCCCAAATTTCATCTGAAAAGATTTCTTTAACACGGGGGAATTTATCCAACAAATCATCAATAGGAATGTATGCGCCTTTTTTTACATTTGGAACATAGCTGTTTGCCCAGTCTGATGTGAAGCAAAGGTCAAATTCTTCAGAGCTCGCCATAATCATCTGCATTTTTTGATTATAATCGCCCGGCTGCACAAATTTAAAGTCTACAACTGCCCCTATTTTGTCTGCGATTATTTCATTTGCTTTTTCGGTAACTAAATCAGAATTTTTTGGAGCAGCCCCTCTTAAATACCAAGCCAATTTTGTATAATTCGTGTCGGAACCTACTTCGCTCCCCTTGCCCGTTTTTTTTCCTTGTCGACCAAATGAACACCCTGCCGCCATTAGAACGATAAAACAAATAACTAAAGTTAAACTGATTATTTTCTTAACCTTTTTCACTTTCAAACCATCTCCTTAACATTATTTATGAATATTTTATCCTTTTACAGCTCCCACCGTCAACCCGGTTACAAAATATTTTTGAAAAAATGGAAAAACAAAAAGCATAGGCCCTATTGCAAGTATGCACATCGCCATTCTAAGCGATTCTGTGGGAAGGTTTTGAGCATCGTACAATCCTCCGGGTATGTTGTCCATTGTTCGGATTGCTTCTTGTATGTTGCGCAGCATTACCTGCAACAGATACTGCAAGGTGTATAATCTGGGCTCGTCTATATAAAGCAGTGCGGGAAACCATGAATTCCAATTAGCCAAAAGCTGTAACAGCCCTACCGTTGCCAAAGCAGGGGTTGAAAGGGGTAAGACAATTTTGTAATATGTAAGCCATTCGTTTGCGCCGTCTATTCTTGCAGATTCAATAATAGAGCCGGGAAGTTGTTGAAAAAAGGTTCTCATCAAAAAGACAAACCACACATTCCCGAGTAATGGAATTATTAATGCAGCATAAGTATTTTTTAAACGAAGAAAATTTGTCATCAAAATATAGACGGGAACAAGCCCTCCGTTAAACAACATGGTGAAGAACAAGTAAAATGTTATTGCGCTTTTATACTTAAAATCATATCTTGATATTGCATATGCGCACATCGAGCTCATAACCAAATAAATGAGCAGCCCAACCGAGGATAAAACGACATTAACTTTATATGCGTTTATCAATTGCTGGTGGTTTTTAAACACAAATCGATAAGCATTAAAATCAATGTTTTTGGGGATTAATCTATACCCCGACAAAACTATATCTGTTTCATTGGACAAAGATATAGAAATTATCGTAATAAGCGGTATAACAAAACCAATCGACAGCAATAAGAAAAAAATATGTATTAAAATTTTATAAACCGAAACCTTTTTCTTTACATTCATTTATTTGCCTCTATTCTTAAAATTCTTTTAAATAAATCAGAATAATGCGTTTTCCGGGCTTACCCTTTTAACAAACGCATTGGTGGTAATAACTAAAACTAACCCAACCAACGATTTAAACAACCCCACAGCGCTTGAAACGCCAATATTGCCCTCCTCCCTCAAAGTTCGAAAAATATAAGTTTCGATAACATCGGTTGTCTTATAAAGCATAGGAGAATTCATGGGCAGTTGATAAAATAGCCCAAAATCCGCATTAAATATTTGACCTATTGCAAGTATTGTCAATATAGTTATAAGCGGCTTTAAAAAGGGCAATGTAATTTTGGTTGTTATATGCCATTTGTTTGCTCCTTCAATGGATGCCGCTTCAAAATACTCATGGTCTATGCCTATCAGACTTGCATAATATATCAACGCCGACATTCCTACCGACTTCCAAATATGGGCAATTGGGAAAATAAAAATCCATGGATTGGGCTGGTTATACCAATCTACCGGCTTTAAATGAATTGACTTTAACAGCATATTAAGCAGCCCCGACCTTGAATTCAAAAAGGCATATGCCATAAATGAAATAACCACCCATGAAAGCAAATGCGGAAAAAACATTATGGTTTGATACATTTTTAACATTTTTCTATTAGATATTTCATACAGCAACAACGCTATGCCAACGGCTATCACTACGCCGATAATTATAAAAACAAAATTATAAGCAAGGGTGTTTCTTGCCGTTCGCCATGCGTCTTGCGATTGGAAAAAAAACTTAAAGTTATCAAAACCTATCCATTCGCTACCCCAAAACCCTTTGTCGTAGCGAAATCTTTTAAACGAAAGAAAAATTCCCGCCATTGGGATGTAATTAAAAACAAATATATATATAACCATTGGCAAAGTCATCAGAAAAAGGGGGCCGTTCTTTTGAAAGCCGTTCAATTTGCCCTTTTGCATATTTTTTAAAACCCCGCTATCATTTAATGTTGTCCGACTAAATGGTTTCATAATTTTATCCCCTATCCGCCATAGCAATTTGCCCCACGGGCATTGGATATTGCTAATACTTTACCTTGATTATAACAACGGGTTATATCAAAGTATAGTGTTAAAAATGGTTATTAGTATAAATGGATGGTTCAAATTTTAAGCTTAAGTTTAAAAATGGACACTATTGCAAATTTTGGCACCGTTACTGCGGTTTCGTCAGTTGCTTTTTGACATGGCATGTGTTATAATCATGCTAAAATGTGCAGTTTATAAGGATGCGAGAAATGGTAACTAAAACCTTTTTTTCAAAAAACATTAATTCATATTTTTTTCATGTATTCTATCGCTTGATAGCTCTTAGTGTTTGCATTATAATTGTATTATCTTCATTACTATATGGCATTTTCAAAAGCTCAAGCATCAAAAGAATCAACAAATCAAACGAGCAGTTTATCTCTCAAATCAGTTATAGCCTTAAAAACATTAACAGCTATTCAACCACATATGCAGCGTCTTTAATGAACAACAATCATGCGCAACTGCTGATGTATAACGAAAATGCACCTACAACAGAGGTGCTGAGCAGCATTTCTTCTTTAAACAATACGCAACAAAGTTTACCCTTTGTTCATTCAATATATCTTTATAATGGCAGGCTCGACAGGTATTATTGCATAAGCTCGCATTCGATTATAAGGGATAATTCCTTTTTTGATACGGATATTCCGGGTATGCTATTTGAAGAAAAACACAATTTCGGCATTAACCCTATACCGAGAAAAATGCCCGCTTCAGATTATGAGCCAACTAAGTTGATTAATGTTTATTCTTATATAATAAAAGAGAATTTCCCTGATAGCGATAACCTGAAAAACGCCCTTGTTGTCAACATAAATGCAGACTATATATTTAATACTGTTGTTTCTTTACCGCTAAATGTTTTGCTGTTATCCAACAACAAGCACCAATGCGCCATAATTAACAGCGAAGGCATAACAATTGGCGGTTCGGAACATTTTGAGTTTGCACAAAATGTTTCTGATATAAAATATGTAGAAAAAATAATGCAGTCTGGTTTACCCTCGGGGCATTTCATACATAAAGACGGAAAAAGCAAATCGATGGTTACATACGCCAAATTAGATTTTCCGCAATGGACAGTTATCAGCGCCACACCATACAACTTTATAACGGACTATTCAAAAGAGATAAGGATATTAGTCTTTTTAATAAGCATAGTAATTCTAATTACCAGCTTTATTACATCTATGTTTTTATCAAAAGGAATTTATCAGCCGGTCAACCTGCTAAAACACAAGGTGGAAAACATTGCCGAAGAAATTTGGGATATTCAAAATGCCGATAGCGCAAATGAGCTAAGTTATATATCAAATAAATTTGAATTGGTGACCACCAAAATTAAAAAACTGGAAAAATTCAAAGACCAAAACATTGATTTTATAAAAAGAGATTTTATAAAAGCCCTATTGGTTGAAAATTATTACAACAATGCAAATTCTGACGGCAGTAACTACAACTTAAACCTAAAGCAAGACCAACCAATGTACATTTTCATGTTAAAAATAGATAATTATGCAGAGTTTTGCAATAACTACAATGATGTTGATAGGTTGATGCTTAAATACGGCTTGCTTAACATAACAAATGAAATAACCGCCGCCCAGTTTGTTTGCGAATGTATTGATATGGAAAACGACCAAATCGTGGTGATTTTAAATACAAGCGTTGAAAATGACGAAAAGTTTGTCTTAACCTCGCTGCAACACATTATAAAACAAATTCAAGATGCAATGATAAAATATTTCGAAATATCCCTTTCGGCTTTTATAAGCAACAGGTGCAACGAACTTAAAGATTTGCCGTATGAATATAACTTTGTATCAGAGCTGTCGAATTACAGAATAATACATGGGCACAAATGTATTCTTACTTATAAAGATATAAACAACGACACAATACAAAATCTTGACGCCGCTATCAATAAAATCGACCGCTTTTTTGACCTGCTTAAAACGGGTAAGCTAAACGAAATAGAAAGCCATTGCAATGAAATAATAAAATCCCTGCACAAATATGACTACACAAACATCATTTTTATATTAAACTATTTCTCATCGGCCTTATTTATCGCTTTGAACTTTTTGGAAAGCAGCAGCATGGTTGTGTTCGAAATAAACTTTCTTGATTTTAATACGCGTATAAATTCCTACGAAACTTTAGATGATATCTCAAACGACTTCCTTGAACTGTTAAGGCATATAGTAAGCACAATTAATGAAAATAAAAACAAAAAGACTGAAATAACAATCCGAAAAATCACGACCTTTATTAATGAAAACTACAAAGACAGCAATTTATCATTGGTAATGCTTTCAGACATATTCCGAATTTCTCCGGGGCACTTGGCAAAAATATTTAGAATATATACAACTCAATCGGTGGCAGATTATATAAAAGATGTAAGGTTATCAAAAGCAAAAGAACTTTTAGAAACAACAAATTTAACGATAAACGAAATATTAGACCAAATATCGTGGGAGAATAAAAAATACTTTTTTAGTGTTTTTAAAAAAAGCTTTGGAACTACCCCTTCCACATATCGCAGAAAAAAAGTAATATTTTCTGAAGATGTTGACGGTGCAGCAAAAAAGGATGATTTACAGCTTTGATATCATTAAGCTTAAAATGCTGCCTTTATTGGCTTATGGATGTGCCGTAAGGTATGTTGAATTGATTTTTTACGCCAATTCAAACTTTTTTTCTTAGCTTTCCAACGAAAAACACCAAAGTAGGCAGGATTATTAAAAATATAACATTTACATAAATATAAATTTGGCTTGAGAAACATTCAAGTTCAAAAATATCTCTTGCCAAGTAAAAAGATAAGAAAAACAGAAATATACAATAAATACCCGTTAAAGAGCATGTGTCAGACAACCTGAACAACGATTTAAACATTTCTAAAAGCATTGAAATAAAGAGCGAAATTAAAAGCAAATCCGAAAATATCCATATAGTAACAACAATAGATTCTATTCTTTCTATTGTATCAAACAAACTTATTTGTTTAACTGCAACGAAAAAGGGAATAGGCATTGTTTCGATAATTTTCGGTCCGAGCATGCCTATGCACATTGCAATTAAAGGAACCGTAACGGAAGTAAGAAATAGCACGGATTTTAACCCGTATTTTTTTATGTCTTTCTTACTGTGAATCATTCCGCTGAAAAGAAAAATAAAGGGCAGATATCCCCACATGCCGACAATTCCAATTCCCGCCTTTGAAATTGGGATAACATCAAGCCGGCTGACCGGCAAAAAGTTTTTAACTTGTATTTTGAAAATCGAAAAGACAAAACACCCAACGAAAACCAAAACAAAAATCGGCAGCATCAGCTCATTCATACGCACTAATGCCACAATGCTTTTTCTGACCATAATTGCAACGCTTATAAGCATAATTACCGTAAATAAATAATTGTTTATATATGGCATAACGGTTGTTAGCAGTCGCTCGGCATAATACCTAACATAAAAGGTGGTCAGCACCGTTAGCCATATAATATATAACGATAAAAGAATTTTTCCGATAACAACCCCGCAAATATCGTTCATTACTTCGCTAAAAGGCGTGTCTTGGTATTTATCCACTATTGCATAAACAACATACAAAAACAAAAATATGATTAAAAAAGAAAATGCGGGTGAAACCCATGCGGCTTGCTTGGCTTTCGTTGCAGTAAAGTTTGGTATAAACCGCACAGAGGGTGACATGATAACTGTAAGGGACAAAAGAATTGCTTGGTGGGTTGAGATTTTACCCTTCATGTATTGCAATTTTCATTACCACCTTTCACTGATTGTTACGCTCCAATAAATCAAGGGCGTAACGGGATATGCTTTTGCTAAGCGGTTTTGAGATATAAAAAGCGCCCAGTGTAAAGCTGATAATCGCCAAGCATATATATATAACGATTTCCTTTTTCAACTTTTTTTTGCGCATCTGTGCAATTTCAAAAATTGAAAGAGCGACTATAATAATTCCAAGCGTTATCATAAAAAACTTGCTCCTTATTTTTTAGCAGAAGCCCCAACCGGTCTGTCAATAAGGTAAGACCGATTTATGTTTGACTCTACGATAATTTCGACATCCAAATTCGGATACAATTCGTCCCATTGGTCTTTTATTTTTTCCCATTTTACAGGCTCACTTTTAAACAGGGCATCCCTAAAATGAAAAATATCAACATTGTTTTGCTTTGTAAGCTCCACTACCCTTTCCGTTTCTTCTTGGACTTGTAGTGATTGTTGCCTTATTAAAGATATAAGCTCGTCGTCCTTAAAAACATCCGTTTTACCTTGTGTTTCCGCAATATTACTGCTAAAACGAATGTTAACTTTTATGCTTGGCACTCCATCTTTGATTTTTGCTTTAATTTTTGTTTTGTTGTCGGTAACCTCCAGCGAAACTATATTGCCCTCAGAATCCTCTGCAAGCATTGTAGCGGAATGCAGACTGTCGGAAATCCAATTTACAGCCCTCGCGTCTTTGCCGTTTAAATAACCTATTAGCTCGAACTTCTTAAATACGGCGAAGGAATCCATGTAAAGCAACAAATCTTTGGCATCGCAGCTGTCTTGCTCTTGCAATGATTTGTTTTCCGCCATTCTTACCGCAGGTAAAATTGTTGCGGCGTAATCGCAATTTAAACAATTAATAAACTCGGAAAGCTCAATTTTTTTATTATAAGAAAGCTCGCCTTCGTTTTTAAATAAGTTAGCAAGTTCGTCTATTATTTGCGGCGATGACGCTTGGGTATCTTTTATCAACTGATTGGCGGTGTTCTCTTTAACTATGACAACGCTTGTATCAAGCCTTGTTTCATGGTTGCGCACAAAAAAATCCAAATATTTCATTATATCGTCCCTGGCGGCATCCTCGCCTATAATTATATATTCATTTTGACCCCAATGAATATCTTTATATGAATATGCGGTAAGCAATGTACTTGCATCGAAAACAGTTTTTCCCGTTGATTGCATAAGAGTTTGTTCCGATGATTTTTCCTTACTTTCAGAATCCTTGCCCGACCCGCCGGATTCCGCCCTTTTCGGCGATATGGTGAGCACAACGTTGCCGTCTTTTGTTTTATCAACTGCAGCAACGCCGGGAAAGACCAAATCAACAAGTTCATTTCTGCGAGTAATTTCTTCACAGCCTAAAAGACTTAATGCAGTTGCCCAAAAAACAAAAAACCAAATTGTCTTTTTAAACATTTTTCCCCCTACCTTTGCCGCCTTTTATCCTTTGGTCTTAACATAAACGGTCGAAATATTACAGATGACGGGGGAGAAACAATAATAGAATCCCGCAGCCCCTTCCCATCGGTCGATGAAAAAGGAGCAAAATAAGGAATGCCGTATGTCTCCATTAACGCCAAATAAAACAAGAGGTATATTATCCCGTATGTTAAGCCTATAAGCCCTAAAATACTGCTAAAAACAACCAAAATCGGTCTGCAAATTCGCACAACATATGATAAATCCTGGTTTGGCAACGTAAAGCCTGCAATTGCCGTGATAGCTATAACAACCACCACTGCCGGCGAAATGAATTTTGCATTTACCGCCGCATCGCCAACCACCAACGCCCCTACTATCGAAACTGTCTGCCCGATGGACTTTGGAAGGCGCAATCCGCTTTCAAGCAACACCTCAAACGATGCAAGTAAAAACAGCACCTCTGCAAAGGTGGGAAATGGCACTCCCTTTTTCGACTCCGCTATCGACAGGGCAAGCTCGGTTGGAATCATCTCTTGGTGGAATGTCACAATTGCCACATAAAAGGCAGGCAAGAGCAACGCCAATACTAATGATATATACCTTAAAATGCGTGTAAAGGATGCGATAATAAAGTTTTGTGAATAATCATCCGAAGCCCTTAAAAAATCTGACAACACGCTGGGAATAATGTATGCAACCGGAATTCCGTCTATTAACAAGCCCACCCTGCCTTCAAGTAAATGCCGCGAAAGCTTATCGGGGCGTTCGGTAGCAAGTACCTGCGGGAACATATTATATTTATTATCTATAATGTATTCTTCAATAAAACTTAGCCCTGTCGCCCCATCTATGTCAATTTTATCAAGCCTGCTTTTAAGTTCCCTTACCAAGCTATCGTTAGCGATTGTTTTAATGTAGACTATCCCGAGCGATGTCAGCGTGCGCCTGCCAACCGTTGTTTGTTCGATAACAAGGTCGGATGTTTTTAACCTACGCCTAATTATTGCAGTATTCACCCTTATATTTTCAACAAACGCCTCTTTAGGACCTTTTATTATGTTTTCTTCTGAGGGTTCGGTTATCGCCCGCTGCTCAAAGCCTTTTACTTCAAATGTTACCGCAATATTTTCTTCGTCAAATATTAGGGCGCAGCTTCCGGTAAGAATATCAAAAAGCGCATCTCGTATGCTTTTTCTGGTGTCCATTGCAGGGGCATAAACAATTCCCCCTTCTATACGGTCGATAATCTCTTTTTCGCTGCGCACATCGCACAGCTTATCGTTATCCATAAGAGGCTTTATTATATTATCGGCAATTGTTTTGCTATGAACCATCCCGTCAACATACACAAGAGATATTGGAAAGCTTTTCTTTCCGCAAACATTTATCTCCCTAAATATAACATCGGAGTTTATTGACAGAACCGACTTTATATTGCGCGATGATAACGGCATTTTATCTAAGTCTATGTCTTGGCTGAATAAATCCTCAGACATTTTACCAACCTTTCTGCTTTTAATAACAAATCAGGTTTATTAAATTTGCAACAATAATCGTTTTTTAGTATTTGCATTTTTTTATGGATGTATGCGTAATTATTGGAATAAAGCAGAAGTCTTTTTCATAAGTTTTCTATACAGGGGGTTATAATTATGATAATATATGTTGTTCGAGAGGGTGATTCCTTATATAAAATAGCGCAAGCTTACGGGGTTTCATATCAAATGATTGCAGATGACAATGAGCTTGCAAGCCCCGATTCTTTGGCGGTTGGTCAAACGCTTGTAATTATGACGGACACAATACCGCACATTGTGATGCCGGGGCAATCGCTTTATTCAATATCAAGAGGTTACAGAGTGCCGCTAAATGATGTGATAGCCGCTAATCCGGAAATTACAAACCCGGCGCAGTTATCGGTGGGGCAGTTGGTCAAAATACCCGTTTCACAGCCAAAGCTCGGCACGATAGAAGTCAACGGCTATGCGTTCCCGAATATCAATGCCGAAGTGCTGCAAAAAACATTGCCATACCTCACCTATCTTAGCATTTTCAGTTACGAGGTGAGGGCTGACGGTTCATTGTCCGCACCGGTTGATGAGCCGCTTATACAGGCGGCGCGTCAGGCAAATGTTGCACCGATGATGGTAATTACCAACATAGACGAGGAAGGCAGCTTCAGCAGCGAGCTTGTGCATGTGATACTGACAAATACAGCGGTGCAAGACACCCTTTTGGACAATATAGTTGAAATACTGCAAAGCAAAAACTATTTCGGGCTGGATATTGATTTTGAATACATATACCCTGACGACCGCCAAAACTACAACAACTTTTTAATAAAAGTTGTCGACAGGCTGCGCCCGCTTGGCTACACAATTACAACAGCGCTTGCGCCAAAAACAAGCGGCACGCAACAAGGGCTTTTATATGAGGCGCACGACTATCCGTTCCACGGCGCAATTGTTGACCATGTTATATTGATGACTTACGAGTGGGGATACACCTTTGGTCCGCCAATGGCAGTAGCGCCCCTCAACCAGGTAAGGAGGGTGCTAAACTATGCGGTGTCTGTTATACCAAGCGAAAAAATACTTATGGGAATGCCAAATTACGGGTACGACTGGAGAGTGCCGTATGTAAGCGGAACCGCCGCAGAAACAATATCAAATGTGGGGGCAACCCAGCTTGCAGTGCAGGAAGGCGCTCAGATACAATTTGACGTTGAGGCGCAATCGCCCTTCTTTAATTATGTTGACCAACAGCAGCAACGCCATGTTGTTTGGTTTGAGGATGCACGAAATGTCGCCGCAAGCCTTAGGCTTGTGTCGGAATACGACCTTGCGGGGGTAAGTTATTGGACGATAAACAGGTTTTTCCCTCAAAATTGGTTGGTGCTCAGTTCCATGTATGATGTAAAAAAATTGCTGTAATAAACGCCCGCAGGCGCATAAAGTTGGAATTTATGTACTAAAAAAGCCACAAGGCAGTTATGCCATGCGGCTTTTAAAGGTGTGTTAAATTATTATGGCTGTCTGCCGATGTATGCCAAAATACCGCCGTCAACATATAAAATGTGCCCGTTTACGAAATCCGAGGCGGAAGATGCCAAAAAGACTGCCGGACCTGCCAAGTCCTCCGGCGTTCCCCACCTTGCGGCAGGGGTTTTTGCAATAATAAAGCTGTCAAACGGGTGTGGCGAGCCGTCTGCCTGTTTTTCACGAAGGGGGGCCGTTTGCGGCGTAGCTATATAGCCCGGACCTATTCCGTTGCATTGGATATTGTGTTCGCCGTATTCCGACGCTATATTTTTTGTGAGCATTTTCAGCCCGCCCTTTGCAGCGGCATATGCCGACACCGTTTCACGCCCAAGTTCGCTCATCATTGAGCAGATATTGATAATTTTTCCGCTGCCCTTTTTAATCATAGAAGGTATAACCGATTTAGCGCAGATAAACGGACCCGTAAGGTCAACATCTATAACCTGCTGCCATTCCTCCGCTGACATTTCGCACATCGGTATTCGCTTAATAATGCCTGCATTATTAACCAGTATATCAATGACTCCTACTTCCTGCTCTATCTTTTTAACTGTTTCACTAACTGCCTTTTCGTCCGTCACATCGCAAACATAACCGGTCGCCTCGATGCCGGTTTCTTTATATGATGCTAAGCCTTTATCAATTAGTTCTTGGTTTATATCGTTAAAAACGATTTTTGCGCCCGCGCCTGCCAAAGCGCTTGCCATAGCAAACCCGATACCATACGAAGCGCCGGTAACAAACGCAACTTTTCCTTTTAAGTTAAACATAATTTTCCCCCTATAATAATTCGTTTGTTGCAACTGCGTCCATATCGGTAAATTCTTGGTTCTCGCCGCACATTGCCCAAATAAACGAATATGCTTTTGTTCCAACGCCGCTGTGAATAGACCAACTGGGGCTGATAACTGCTTCTTCGTTATGCATAACAATGTGGCGTGTTTCCTGCGGCTCGCCCATCATATGGAAAACAGCCATGTCATCATCCATATCAAGATACAAATAAACTTCCATTCTTCTGTCATGGGTGTGGGTTGGCATTGTGTTCCATACAGAACCCTTTTTCAACTCCGTAAGCCCCATTGCAAGCTGACAGCTTTGCATAACCTCAGGGTGAATGTACTGGTTTATAACCCTGTTGTTTGCATCGTCATCACAGCCGCTTGGAACTTTTTTAGCTTTTGAAATGTCGATTTTAACGGTTGGATATTCCTTATGCGCCGGGCATGAAGAAATATAAAACTTCGCCGGGCTTTCGGGGTTTTCACTTTTGAAAGAAATTTCTTTATTACCCATGCCGATATATATCCCATCGCGAGGGTTCATGGGATATTCGGCGCCGTCTATTGTGATAACGCCTTTGCCGCCAATGTTTATGCAGCCCATTTCACGCCGTTGGAGGAAATAGTCTGCCGCAAGCTCCTTGCCCGCCTCCAATTTCAATGTTTGGAAAACAGGCATTAAGCCGCCTGTGATAATTCTGTCAATATGGCTGTAAACCATTCTGATATTGTCTTTTGTGAAAAGACCGGAGATGTGAAATTCCTCTCTTAATCGTTCGGTTGTGTAATGTCTAACGTCTTTTGGGTTTGATGCGCTTCTAACTTCCATTTTACTCAAATCCTCCTTTTTATAATTACCGTACACCTCTATTTGCGACAGCGCCGCAAAAGATAGGGGAACCACGGCTTGCTTAAAATTCGTTAACGTAACTGTTTTTGTTGTCTTTTTTTCTTTTAAAACCACCTCTTGCCCTTTGCCGGTTTCGACAAAACTTGCCGATTGCGTGGAATTATCTGAAAATTTAATGTCTAAGCTTTTCCAATAGGTGTCGTGGGGAAAATCAGCCCGCAAAAAGAATACAAACTTTTCAATTTCAACTTCTCTGCCAAAATCAATGGTGTATATCAAGTCCTCTCTTGCTCCTCCAGCCCATGATTGGTATGGAAAGTTGCCATGACCGTCATTGTCTGTCATGCCGTCTATTGCATTACGCTCCTCAAAGCTTGCATGCCCACGGGTAACGAAATTTGCCTTTGCATGCGGATATACCCCCCTTGCGTCCGGAAAATCAAGAGAATTTAACGCTATGTTTCTGTGTGCGTAAACTTCATTGTCGTCAATTTCCCTTACCGTAATCGTTTGCGGTTTTCCGGCGAACGAATCCGGATTGTATGACTTTCCGACCTTTTCAAATGGTATCTTAAAATTAAAGGTCTTATTCGGAATATACAAAATACTTTCCGCTAAGGTATCATCAAGCTTAATTTTAATAAAATTGCAATCAGAAAGCTTTATTGCCACCCTATCGCCCGGTTTAAACCCGCGTTCAAAGTTAAATTCTATATTGTAGCCCCTTTGTTTTGCCAAAACTTCGCCGTCCTTGTCAAGTACGGAAAAATCAATCATTTTTTTACCCCTCCTCTCCCTTGATATTATCATACCATAAAAAATATGCAATTTCTTTGCATTTTTTGATGTGTTTGTTGCAAATCCCACCAACTTGTGATATGATAAATACACCAAACAAAGCAAGGGGGGGGTATTTGTGAAGGTATCGTTTGACAGCTGCGGCAAAGCAATTAAACATACAAACGAAACAAAAACTTACGGGGTGTTTTATTCAAACAAAAGCGAAGCGGACCCAAGCATTCACCTGCACGAATGTTGCGAGGCCTTTTTATGCTTATCGGGCGGAAAAACCTTTTTGATAGATGATAGGGTTTATGAGGTGTCGGATGGGGATTTATTTTTTATAAATCAGTTTGAAACGCATAAAATCACCTTTGAAAATGACAAGGTTTTTTCCAGATATGTTTTTAAAGTGCACCCGGCTTATCTATTTTCATGTTCAACGGATGAAACGGATTTATCCGAATGCTTCTATAAGCGCGGTGACGGCATATCCAATAAGGTTTCCCTTTCCGCAAAAGAGGTTGCGGCTTTAAAAAAACTGTTTCTTGGGCTTACAAAGCAAAATCAATATGCAGATGATATAATTAAAAATGCCGATTCGGTTAAAATTTTGGCATATATAAACTACTTGTTTGCAAAAAACAGCAACGCCAAAGGGACATATTATGTTAATAACAATGTCGTTCAAAAAACCATTGCCTACATAAATAATAATTATAGCGACGAGCTGTCGTTAAAAACCCTTGCGCAAAACGCTTTTATATCGGAAAATCAACTTTGCCGTTTATTTAAAAAGGAATTGGGTATAACAATTTCAAAGTACATTGCTTCCAAAAGAATTACACAAGCAAAGCGATTGCTAAGGGCTGGCGAAACTGTTTCAACGGCGGCGGCAAAATGCGGATATGGGGATTACACAAGTTTTATTCGGGCGTTTAAAAAAGTTGTGGGTGTATCGCCCGGCAAGTATTAGCAAAAATCAAAAAAAGGGCGAAAAGTGTTAAAAAATGCTTGCACCGTCATTTTTTATGTGATATAATAGTTTGGCTGTAAAATAATTTACACGTCTATAATCTTCTTATGTTATGTGCAGCCATGCATATAATAAAGTGGACGGTAGAAAAATAAGGAGGAAAAATATTTAATGTCAATCATTTCTATGAAGCAACTATTGGAAGCAGGTGTTCATTTCGGTCACCAAACACGCAGATGGAACCCCAAAATGGCGGAGTACATCTTTACCGAAAGAAACGGTATTTACATCATTGATTTGCAAAAGACGGCAAAAAAAATCGAAGAGGCATATGCCTTTATTCGTGAGCTGTCGGAGACAGGTCAAAGCGTTTTGTTCGTAGGTACAAAAAAACAAGCTCAAGAGGCAATTGCGGAAGAAGCAAAAAGGTCTGAAATGTTTTATGTTAACAACAGGTGGCTGGGCGGAATGCTCACCAACTTTAAAACAATAAGAAAAAGCATCGACAGGCTTTACCAGCTTGAAAAGATGGAAAGTGACGGAACTTTTGACCTGTTGCCTAAAAAAGAGGTTTTAAAGCTTAGAAAAGAAATGGACCGTCTTTTAAAAAATTTTGGCGGCATAAAAGAAATGAAAAAAATGCCGGGCGCTGTTTTTGTGGTTGACCCGCGTAAAGAAAGAATTGCTATTGCAGAGGCTAAAAACCTTAAAATTCCTGTGGTTGCAATTGTTGACACTAACTGTGACCCTGAAGAGGTTGACTATGTTATACCGGGGAACGACGATGCAATTCGTGCGGTGAAGCTGATAGTCGAAACTATGGCAAATGCTGTTATGGAAGGAAAGCAAGGGGTATCATTCTCGGAAGATGACGATGAACCGAATTCCGGCGCCGAACAGGTTAAGGAAGAAACGGCAAAGCCTAAAGCTAATGTTGAAGGGGCCGTCGCAGAAAAATAAAACTAAGTTAAAAGGAGTTTATTGATATATGATTACAGCAGGGGATGTAAAAAAATTAAGGGAAATGACCGGCTGCGGAATGATGGATTGCAAAAAGGCGCTTACCGAAGCGGGCGGCGACACCGAGAAGGCAGTTGCGTTGCTACGGGAAAAAGGGCTTGCAACCGCCGCTAAAAAGGCGGGCAGAATCGCATCCGAAGGCATTGTAAATGTTGTGGTAAAGGATAATGTAGGCGTTATAGCAGAGGTAAATGCCGAAACGGATTTTGTAGCGAAAAACGACGAGTTCCGACAGCTTGTCGATGATGTTATCGAACAGGTTATCGTTAACAATTCCGCAAGCGTTGACGCGCTATTGGAAGAAAAATATCTTGGCGACGATTCCGTAACAATTAGGGAATTAATAACCGAAAAAATTGCTAAAATCGGTGAAAACATGAATGTCCGTCGCTTTGCCAGAAAGCAAGGCGTGGTTGAGGGCTATGTGCATGGCGAAGGGCGCATAGGCGTTTTAATTCAATTTGAAACTGATGATAAAATTGCCAATACACCTGAATTTAAGGAGTTTGCAAAAGACATGGCAATGCAGGTTGCGGCGGCATCACCGCAATTTGTGAATATTGAAAATGTTGATTCCGATATCATTGAAAAAGAAAAAGAAATTCTAACCGCCCAAGCATTAAACGAGGGCAAGCCGGAAAAAATCGTCGGCAAAATGGTAGAGGGCAGAATATCTAAGTTTTTCAAAGAAATTTGCCTGTACGAGCAGGAATTTATAAAGGATTCGGATAAATCCGTCAAAGCGGTTATCAAAGAAAAGGAACAGCAGCTTGGCGCAGGTATAAAAATTGTTGACTTTGTGCGCTACCAAAAAGGCGAAGGGCTTGAAAAGCGTGACGAAAATTTTGCAGATGAAGTTGCAAGCATGATTAAATAAAAAACCGAATTTAAAAACCGGTTATACAAAGGCAATTGCTTTTGTATAGCCGGTTTTTTTAATTGTAAACAGTTAATCGCTATGCAACCGTATTTGGCTGAACGGTTGAAACAAGTTTGGCAAGCTGCTCTATCTCACTATCGGTATAAGGCTTTTTTGCCACCCTTTTAGTGTCAACCGGAAGATATTTTTCCGGTTTCTTATATTTCTTCAAAACAAACTTTGGAAGAATCGGCAATTCGTTTGCCATAGTCATCAGATCATCCTTTTTAAGCTGAGGAATTACCGTGGTTCTAACCTCAAGCTGCGCATTTGCGTTTAACAAAAGGTTTATTGTTTTTAATACCTCATTTGCACTTGCGTTGTTGCCGCATATTTCCTTGTACCTTGAGGCGGGGGCTTTGTAATCGACCGCGTAATAGTCGCACAGTTTTTCGTTTAACGCCTGTTCAACCACCAACGGCGACGAACCGTTTGTATCAAGCTTTATTTTGTAGCCTAAGTTTTTTATTTTCTTTAAATAAGGCAATAGTTCGGCTTGAAGGGTAGGCTCACCCCCCGTTATAACAACGCCGTCTATCAAGCCAACCCTTTTTTCAAGAAAACTATCTACCATACGCGGGTCAACAATAACATAACTGCCATCAATCAACGAACGATTGTGACAATAAAAACAATTATAATTGCAGCCCGGCACAAATAAAACACAAGATATCAACCCCGGGTAATCAATCAAAGAGCTTTTAATCATTCCCGCAATTTTCACCCAGAACCAACCCTTTCCGCAAAAGACTTGTTTTATTATGCGCTTTAGATGCCTACAATTTGTTCCTCTTTAAGCAAATACTTTTTCCGTTCGCTGTATTCCTCTTTTTTGCCCTTATTATAATTTTGAACAGGCCGCAGATAACCCACCACACGGCTCCACACCTCGGCATTTTCTCCGCAATCAGGGCAGGTAAAGTGTTCACCCGAAATGTAACCATGGTTTCGGCACACCGAAAAAGTAGGCGTCAGCGATATATACGGCAGCTTATATTTGCCGAACGCCTTTTTAATAAGCCTTTTTGCCGCATCGGTATCCTTTATTTCTTCGCCTAAATACAGATGCAAAACCGTTCCTCCTGTGTAAAGCGACTGCAATTCGTCTTGCAAATCAAGCGTTTCAAAAATATCTTCGGTAAACCCGACAGGAAGTTGCGTTGAGTTGGTATAATACGGCTCTTTACCGCCTGCCGTTATAATTTCAGGGTATTTCGCCTTATCAAGCTTGGCAAGTGAATAACATGTGCCCTCCGCCGGAGTTGCCTCTAAGTTGTAATAATGACCCGTTTCGTTTTGAACATCTTTTATAACATCCCTCATATACTCAAGCGTTCGCGTTGCAAAGGCCTGCCCTTCATCTGTTGTAATATCAAAGCCTTCGCCCAAAAGGTTCTGGCACGCCTCGTTCATGCCGATAAGACCTATCGTGTTAAAATGATTATACCAGTAATAGCCCGCTTTTTGCTTAACATCTCGTAAAAAGTTGGCGGAGTAAGGGTAAAGCCCTAATTCCGTTTGGGTTTCAATAATTTTTCTTTTAATTTCAAGGCTGTTTTTTGCTATATTCATTTGCTGCCAAAGCCGTGTTTTAAATTCAGATTCGCTTTTTGAAATGTGAGCAAGGCGCGGCAAATTTATTGTTACAACCCCAATAGACCCGGTTAATGGGTTAGAGCCAAACAACCCGCCTCCCCTTTTCCTAAGCTCTGATGTGTCAAGGCGAAGCCTGCAACACATCGACAGGGCATCCTCCGGCGACAGGTCGGAATTTATATAGTTTGAAAAGTATGGAACACCGTACTTGCAGGTTATTTCCATAAACTTTTCAACAACGGGGCTTTCCCAATTAAAGTCCTTAGTAACATTTATAGTGGGAATGGGAAAAGTGAACACTCGACCTTTGGAATCGCCTTCCATCATGACATCACAAAAAGCAGTGTTTATTAAATCCATTTCCTTTTGAAAATCCCCGTAAACCTCCGGCATTATCTCCCCGCCGAAAACTACATTTTCATTTTTTAGCGTTGAGGGAACCACAATGTCAAATGTTAAGTTGGAAAAGGGGCATTGAAAGCCAACCCGGGTAGGAACGTTTAAGTTGAAAATAAACTCCTGCAACGCCTGCTTTACAGTTTTATAATCTAAATTATCATAACGCACGAACGGTGCGCAATAAGTGTCAAAAGACGACCACGCTTGAGCGCCCGCGCTTTCACCTTGCGTTGTAAAGGTTGAGTTTACTATTTGCCCCAAAAACGACCTCAAATGACGAGGGGGTTTGGATTCAACCTTTCCGGAAACGCCGCCGAATCCGTTTGCCAGTATCTGCCTAAGGTCCCAACCCGCACAATACGGACCGAAAAACCCTAAGTCATGAATGTGAATATCGCCCGACAGATGGGCGCTCCTTATTTCTTCGGGGTATATTTCATGCAGCCAATAATTTTTTGTAAAAATTTCTCGAACATAGTTATTAAGCCCGTTTATAGACTTTTGGGTGTTTGCATTTTCGTTTATCTTCCAATCCCTATCATTTAGGTATTCGGTAAACATATTGATTGTTGCCCCTATAAGAGCATTCGATTCCCGTGCAGAACGCCTTTTTTCCCGATATAGTATAAATGCTTTTGCAGTTTTTGCATGACCATTTTTAATTAATACCTTTTCTACAATATCTTGTATCGCTTCAACTTCCACAATACCGTCAGGGTACAAACGGTTTGCGGTCTCCACAACCTGCTCCGCCAAATTTTCCGCTGTTGTAAAGTCATTCCCGCTGACCGCCGTTGCCGCCTTAAAAATTGCAAGAACAATTTTCTCCTTTTTGAACGGCACCTGCGACCTATCCCTTTTAATTATTGTTTTAATCATTTGCAAAAACTCCCCCTCTTTGTAGTTGTGTACTATATATAGTGTGTTTGGTTTTAAAAAAGCACTATATATATTATAATCACGATAATATCATTTGTCAAGATAATTTTTGCTAAAACATATAATAATATTTGACGAATGGCGGTATTGACATTTTTACGCCATTTTTATATAATGTGGATATTGCTTTAATATACCTTCATGCATCAATATTAATGCATAAGCGCTGATTGATTATTTAATCAGCGTTTATACTAACATTAAAAGGCATAATCAGGAGTTGATAAGGTGAAAAACTTGGAAACAAAGTATAACCCGAAAGCGGTTGAAGATAGGATTTACCAAAGCTGGATTGATGGCGGATATTTCCATGCCAACGCAAAAAGTAAAAAAAAGCCGTTTACCATTGCGATACCTCCGCCTAATGTGACAGGGCAGCTTCATATGGGTCATGCGCTCGACGAAACGCTTCAGGATATAATTATCCGGTTTTATCGCATGAAAGGCTTTGAGGCGCTATGGCTCCCGGGTACGGACCATGCGGGCATTGCAACCCAAATTAAAGTTGAAGAAATGCTGCGCAATGACGAAGGGATATCACGGCATGATTTAGGTCGGGAAGCTTTTTTAGAGCGTGTTTGGAGTTGGAAAGAAAAGTACGGCGGCACTATTATAAACCAGCTCAAAAAGCTTGGTTCTTCTTGTGATTGGGAGCGAGAGCGGTTCACTATGGATGACGGCTACTCAAAAGCGGTTCGTGAAGTGTTTGTGAATTTATACGAACAAGGCTTGATTTATCAGGGCAACAGAATAATAAACTGGTGTCCAAGCTGTGCTACCGCGCTTTCCGATGCAGAGGTTGAATATACCGAACAGGCGGGGCATTTTTGGCACATAAAATATCCCGTCAAAAACAGCGATGAATTTGTTATAATCGCCACAACCCGTCCGGAAACGCTTTTGGGTGACAGCGCCGTTGCCGTTCACCCCGATGATAAGCGTTATGCGCACCTTGTCGGTAAAAAGCTTATACTGCCTTTGTTAAACAGGGAGATTCCTGTCGTTGCCGACGAATATGTTGACATGGCGTTTGGAACAGGTGCGGTCAAAATAACCCCCGCTCACGACCCAAACGATTTTGAAGTGGGGATGCGTCATAATTTAGAACAGATTAAGGTTTTCAACGATGATGCAACAGTTAACGAGCGCGGCGGAAAATATAACGGTTTGGATAGGTTTAAAGCAAGGGCTGCAATAATAAAGGATTTGGATGATTTAAAACTGCTTGCCAAAACGGACGAGCTTTCTCATAATGTAGGGCAATGTTACCGATGCTCATCAACCGTAGAGCCGATTATTTCAAAGCAATGGTTTGTAAAAATGAAACCGCTTGCCGAGCCTGCCCTTGAGGTTGTAAAAAATGGCTCTATTAATTTCGTTCCGGAGCGGTTTTCCAAAATATATATCAACTGGATGGAAAATGTGCATGATTGGTGCATTTCGCGCCAGCTTTGGTGGGGGCATAGAATTCCCGCCTTTTATTGCGGCGATTGCGGTGAAATTACCGTCAGTAAAACGGACATACATTCCTGCCCAAAATGCGGCGGTAAGGTAGTTCAAGACGAGGATGTTTTAGACACTTGGTTTTCGTCCGCATTATGGCCTTTTGCCACCCTCGGTTGGCCCGAGCAAACGGATGATTTGGCATACTTCTATCCAACAAGCGTGCTTGTTACGGGGTATGATATAATATTTTTCTGGGTTGCAAGAATGATTTTTTCCGCAATCAGCCACACGCAAAAGATACCCTTTGACACGGTGTTTATACATGGTATTGTGCGCGATGATAAGGGCAGAAAAATGAGCAAGTCGCTGGGCAATGGCATAGACCCGCTTGAGGTGATTGATAAATATGGTGCGGATGCGCTGCGCTTCACGCTGGCAACGGGCAATTCACCCGGCAATGATATGCGTTTTTACACCGAGCGTGTTGAGGCAAGCAGAAATTTTGCAAATAAGATTTGGAATGCCTCACGGTTTGTGCTTATGAATATTGACGAAAATGCGCTTTGCGCCGTGCCGCAAAAGCTTGAACTTGAAGATAAATGGATTATAAGCAGGCTCAACGATGTCGCTCGTGAAGTGACGGAAAACCTTGAACGGTTCGAGCTTGGCATTGCGGCGGAAAAGCTTTATGAATTTATATGGGATGAGTTTTGCGATTGGTATATAGAAATTGTAAAACCGCGGTTGGGCGGCGAAAAAAACCCGCAGAATGTTTTGGTATATACCTTATCAAACATACTTTCTTTGCTGCATCCCTTTATGCCCTTTATAACGGAAGAAATCTATTCATACTTGCCGCAAAGCAAAGGCAGTATAATGGTGCGCCAATGGTTTAGCTACGACGAACACACATTGCATAAAACCGAGGCGGAGCAGTTTGAGCTGATTAAAGGTGCTGTAAAAGCAATAAGGAATGTGCGTGCGCAAATGAATGTGCCGCCGTCTAAAAAAACAAGATTGGTTATAGTTACAAAAGAAAAAGACGCCTTTTTAAACGGCGGCGCGATTTTTCAAAAATTAGCCGGCGCCAGCGATGTTTCGATAACAGACGACCCTTCGCTTATACCGGAAAATAGCGTTTCGGTAATAGCCCCAAGTGCGCAGATGTATATGCCGCAGGCTGATTTGATTGATAAAGAGAAAGAAATTGTCCGTCTAAAAGCGGAGGAAAAAAGGTTGATGGGCGAAATAAATCGTGTGCAAGGCAAGCTGTCCAATGCCGGTTTTATGAACAAAGCGCCTGCCGAAGTAATTGCAGAAGAAAGGAAAAAAGGCGAAAAATATCGTGATATGCTCGATAAAGTAATTGCCGGTTTGGAAAATTTAAAATGAAATATGATGAGGCAATAAATTTTATACAAAACAGGCTGCGATTTGGAACAAAGCTTGGTCTTGAAGCAACGGCGGAACTTTTGCGCCGGTTGGGCGACCCGCATAAAAAACTTAAGTTTATTCATGTTGCCGGCACAAACGGCAAAGGCTCGACCTCTGCTTTTATTGCAAATATTCTGATGGCAAACGGGTTTCGCACCGGAATGTACATTTCACCCTATATACATTCTTTCACCGAAAGGATACAAGTTAACGGCAACCAAATTTCTAAAGATGACTTGGCAAAACATACCGAAAAAGTGATGAATGTTATAGACGAAACCTTGCGCCCCACCGAATTTGAAGTTGTAACCGCTATCGGGTTTTTGCACTTTTTACATCAAAAGTGCGATTATGTTGTGCTTGAGGTGGGTCTTGGCGGAAGGTTTGACGCAACCAATGTTATACCTGCGCCGGAGGCTTGCGTTATAACAAGCCTTAGCATTGACCATACCGAATTGTTAGGCGACACGATAGAAAAGATAGCATTTGAAAAGAGCGGCATAATAAAAGCGGGAACCAAGGCGGCTGTTTACCCTGATAACCCCCCGCAAGCAATTGCGGTAATTAAAAATGTTGCAAAAAATAATAATGTTCCCGTTACGGTGGCGGACAAAAGCGCTATAAAAATTTTGCACACGGGCATAGATAAAAATGTTTTTATGTACAAAAATAAGCAATACAAAATATCAATGCTGGGTAAACATCAAATATACAATGCGGTTACCGCCATAGAGGCGGTCGGTCTTATCGGCGTAACGGAAAAAATTGAAGAAGGGCTTAGAAATACAAATTTCGGCGGCAGGTTTGAAATTGTAAAAAACAACCCAACGGTTATAATCGACGGTGCACATAATTATTCGGGGGTTATTTCGTTGCAAGCCGCGCTGACAACATATTTCCCCAACAAAAGAATAATAATAGTAATGGGAATGTTAAAGGATAAAGAATATGAAAAATGCGTTGCCGTTATATCAAAGGTTGCGCATACATTTATTGCAACAGAGCCTGAAAACCCCCGTGCACTGCCGGCGCAGGAGCTTTTGGAAATTGCGCAAAAGCAAACGCAAAATGTGGTGGTAGAAAAAAACAGGCAAAAAGCAGTTGATTTGGCAAACAGCCTTGCAAAAAAAGATGATGTTATTTGTATCTGCGGTTCGCTTTATTTAATAGGCGGGTTAAACTATTAATTTTTTGTTAATATTATTCAAACCAAAATATGATAGAATAAAAAGAAAAAGGAGGATTATGGATGAGCAAGAAGTTTTTAAAATGCGCGGTTTATATACTTATCGGGGTGCTTGCCTTGGCGTCCTTTATTGTTTTTGCAGAGGATGACGCTCCTTTTGTACAGCGGTTCGGTTTGCAGCCGAAAATCCAATTTTCTGACGATGAAATCGCTGAGATGAGGGCTGCACATGTTGCAAAAATGAGTGAAATTCTTGACAATAAGGTTTTATCGGGCGAGATAACAAAAGAAGATGCGGATGCTTTCATTGAGCGCTGCAAACAGGCGGAAACATTTAAGAAGGGCGCTGCAAGGCGATTTAACGAAGAAAGTTTGTCCAAAATGAAGGAAAAAAGACAGAACATGTTTGACGCTCGATTTAAAAATCAAGAACAGCCGGGAAAAAGGAGTTTTAAAAATTCACGCCCTGCGGCAGGCAGGTTCGGCAGAGGCGGGAACTTTAAATAAATGCCTGTAAATTAAAAACATTAGGGGGGATATGATGGCAGAAAGCACAATTAAAACTTATGCCGATAGAGCAATTAAAAACAGTAGCATTGATTTTGAGCTTTATAATAAATATGAGGTTAAAAGAGGGCTTAGGGACATTACCGGCAAAGGGGTGCTGGCGGGGCTTACCAACATTTCGGAGGTTTTCGCGTATACCATTTCCGACAACGAGCTGGTTCCATGTGATGGAGAACTCTTTTATCGAGGTCTGAACATCAACGAAATAGTAAATGGTTTTGTTGGCGAAAACAGGTTCGGCTTTGAAGAGGTCTGCTATTTATTGATTATGGGTCAATTGCCTACCAAAAGCGAGTACCGTGAGTTTAGGAAAGTAATTGCGGAAAATTCCACCCTTCCCAATGGATTTATACGCGACACTATACTAAATGCTCCAAGCAGTGACTTGATGAACGCTCTTGCCAAAAGCGTTCTTACATTATATTCATACGATAACAGGGCAAATGATGTTTCAATCGAAAATGTTGTTCGCCAATCACTTGAGCTTATTTCTCGTTTTCCATTGTTGTCGGTGTATGGGTATCAGGCATTTTTGCATTATCATAAAAATAAAAGCCTTTTTATTCATTCGCCCAAGCCGGAGCTTTCAATTGCCGAAAATATTTTGCACATGCTGCGTCCGGACAGTCAATTCACCCAAACAGAGGCGCAAATTCTTGATTTGGCGCTTGTTTTACATGCTGACCATGGCGGCGGAAACAACTCTACATTTACAACTCATGTTGTCACCTCGTCGGGCACCGACACTTACTCCTCCATTGTTGCATCCCTTTGCTCGCTAAAAGGGCCAAAGCATGGCGGCGCCAATATAAAGGTGGCGCGGATGTTTGATGATATTAAAGACAATATATCCGATTGGCAAGACGAAGAAGAAATATACTCATACCTTGAAAACATTTTAAATAAAAAAGCCTTTGATAAAACAGGGCTTATTTACGGGGTTGGGCATGCGGTTTACTCGCTTTCCGACCCGAGGGCGGTTATATTTAAGGATTATGTTAAAAAATTAGCTGTTGAAAAAAACTGTCAGGATGAATTTGACCTTTATTTGAAAATCGAAAAGCTGGCCCCGGCTGCAATAAGTAAGTCGCGCAAAATGTACAAAGGCGTCAGCGCCAATGTGGACTTTTATTCGGGGTTTGTTTATAAAATGCTTAATTTACCGGAAGAAATTTACACTCCATTGTTTGCTGTGGCAAGAATTGCCGGATGGTGCGCCCACAGAATCGAGGAGCTTGTCAGCGCAGGAAAAATAATTCGCCCGGCATATAAAGCGGTTGCCGAAAGAAAGCAGTATATAAAAATGGATGACAGATAAAATTTAATGCTTTATGGGTAGTCATAATTCAATAATATTGTGTGAAGGGCAGGATGCGTATTTTAAATTTTTTTAAAAGAAGTAAAAACACATCCGTTAAAACGGCGGCAATTATTGTTGCGGCAGGCAGCAGCTCAAGAATGAACCATGAAAACAAGCTGTTTATAGACATATTGGGCAAACCTGCCTTGGCTTATACCCTTGAAGCCTTCCAAGACGCCGCGCTCATAGATGAAATAATAATTGTTTCAAAGCAACAGGATATTCTTGTTGTTTCCGACATAATAAAGGCTTTTAATATAACAAAAGCAACTGCTGTAATACCGGGCGGTGAAACTCGGACACAATCAGTAAGGGCGGGGCTTGATTCGGAGCTCTTGTGCGATTATGTTGCAATTCACGATGGCGCGCGCCCATGTATATTGGCGGAACATATTGATAAAACGGTGTCTGCCGCCATAACTTTCGGCGCCGCAGCCCTTGGTTGCAAGGTTTTTGACACATTAAAGAGGGTAAATGACGATTTGCAGATAAAAGGCACAATAAACCGGGATGGTGTGTGGCAAATTCAAACGCCCCAAGTTTTTAAAAGCGATATAATAAAAGATGCTTATGCATATGCATTGGAAAATGGAATTGAAGCAACCGATGATTGCGGGCTTGTCGAAAATACGGGGGTAAATATTGCAGCGGTTGAAGGTTCGCGGGCAAACATTAAAATAACCCATCATGATGATGTGCCGCTTGCAGCAGCAATAATAGCGCAACAAAGGGGTAGTGACTTTTCATAGCTGCTTTGATAAAATAAAATTGATTTTTAATAAGGGGTTTTGCGCATGCGGGTAGGAATAGGTTATGATGTGCATAAGTTTACCAATGGGCGCGCTTTAATTTTGGGCGGCATTGAGATTCCGCACAAAGTGGGGCTTGAAGGGCATTCTGATGCGGATGTGCTTTCCCATGCGATTATAGATTCCCTTTTAGGCGCTGCAGCTTTGGGAGATATAGGCATGCATTTTCCCGACACAAGCGGAGACTATAAAAATATATCAAGTTTAATATTGCTTGAAAAGACCGTTGACCTAATTAAAAAGGAAGGCTATAATGTTGCAAATATTGATTGCGTTGTTACGGCGCAGTCGCCTAAGTTAGCGCCCTTTATCGACCAAATCAGAAAAAGGCTTGCAGACACGATGGGCATTGGATTTGGCGATATCTCGGTTAAAGCAACATCTACCGAAGGGCTGGGTTTTGAAGGAAGGCAAGAGGGGATTTCCGCTTATGCAGCATGCCTTTTGGAAAGGAGTGATAAATGATGTATCAAGACAGTAATTATTCATCACAATATCAGCTTGAAACGCAAACAGCGCTCAATGCTTATTTAGCAAAAGTTTTCGGCACAATGTTTTTGGGGCTTTTGATAACAGCGGTTACGGCATTGTACTTTGCCGCAAGCAACCTTATATATACATTGGGCAACGGAGTTTTAATTATTTTGTTCGCCGAGCTTGCGCTTGTCATCGCAATTTCAGCCGGAGTAAATAAGCTTAGTTATGGGGCTTCGTTCGGTCTGTTTTTGTTGTATTCGTTTTTAAACGGGATTACCCTTTCATTTATTTTCCTCGTTTATGATATAGGCTCAATAAGCACAGCATTTATTGTAACGGCTGCAACATTCGGCGTAATGTCGATTTACGGCGCCGTTACCAAAACTGATTTGACAAGTTTCGGCAGCCTTGCAAGAATGCTTTTAATAGGCGGGTTGATTGTTATGCTTGTGAATATATTTATGAAAAGCAGCACTATCGACTATTTTGTTTCCGCAGTGCTTTTATTTGTGTTTGTCGGGCTTGTGGCATATGATACGCAAAAGCTAAAAAGCATATTCTATATAACGCAAAACGATGTAAGCCTGCAACGAAAAATCGGCGTCACGGGAGCCCTTTCGCTGTATCTGGATTTTGTCAATATATTTCTGCGAATACTCAGAATTTTCGGCAGAAGTAGAAAATAATTTTTAAAAAAGGGTCTTTAGCAAAACGCTAAAGACCCTAAAGCCTTGACACCTAACACTATTTTAATAGTTAGATTGTTTTGCGCATTTTAAAATAAACCCTAAGGGGATTTTATTTGCTGTTTGCAAAACATTCGCTGCAAAGAACGGGCCGGTCGTTTCTTGGCTTAAAAGGAACGACAGCTTCTCCTCCGCAATTTGCGCAGACAGTTGTATGCATTTGTCTTGAGGCCTTTATGGCTTCCTTTCGTGTAACTCTGCAATCCGCGCACCGACTTGGCTCGTTTTGAAAGCCTTTTTCTGCATAAAACTCCTGTTCTCCGGCAGTAAAAATGAATTCGCCTCCGCAATCCTTGCAATTTAGTGTTTTGTCTTCGTACATTTCTTTCCCCTCACTTTTAAAAATTCTTTGCCACGACCGGATTTGCACCGGCTTCCCTGCTTAACTCAGAAACTCTACTCATATGAGCTACGTGGGCTATATTTAATATGTATTACCTACCTTACCAAGCTTTCTTTTTATCCGTTGTAACGCGTTATCAACCGATTTTACTTGTGTTTTAAGCCTTTCCGAAATATCATTGTATGAATACCCGTTTAAATACATTAACAAAACATTTTTTTCAAACTGGCTAAGCTCTGTTTTTATTTTTTTATTCACTGCCCCTATTTGCTCTTTAATTAACAGCGACATCTCCGGATTGTCGGCAGACTTTTCCGAAATGATTTCTATCACGGGCAAGTTGCAATTGTCGCAATCACTTGGTTGGCTAAGCGATATAAAAGTGTTTAGCGGCATATGCTTATTACGGGCTGCAGTTTTTATCGCTGTCATAACCTGCCGTGTTATGCAAAGCGATGCAAAAGAGCTAAATGAGCTTTGATGCGAGCCTTTAAAATCTCTAATCGCTTTAAATAAGCCAATCATGCCCTCTTGTATTATATCGTCATTATCCGCTCCTGCAAGAAAATATTTCCTTGCCATTGCGCGCACAAGGTTTTTATATCTTGAAATAATCTCATCAAGCGCGTATGTATTATGAGATACCGCCATATCAACAAGCTTTTCATCGCTCAAAGTTTCAAAGAAGCCATTTGCAGCGGAGCCCAACTCATTGTTTTGCAATTACCCCCCAACCTTTCAAAAGGCATTCTTTATGATGCACCACTTATTATAAGTTTTTTGTGAGTATTTGTCAAGAAAATATTTGCAAAATAATGTTTTTTGTGATATACTGCTAAAAGGGGTGGGATATTTTGGATAAATATTCATATTTAATAATTGTTTTTTGTTCATTTCTTCCTCTTATGATAGTTTTTGCACTTACTCCCTATATATCGCGTAAAGGCACCTGCTTTGGAATTTTGCTTATGGAAGATATGCAAAGGTCGTCCAGGATAAAGAAAATTAAGCGTGGGTACTCGGGTGCAGTAAGCTTGATAGGGATAATATTTATTTTCATATGCGTTTCTTTTTCAAGCAACAACTTTTTGGGGATTGCTTTAGTTTGCTACGGCGCCGCTTGCCTTATGTTGTATTTTATGTGCAACAACATTTTAAATAATATAATAATGGGACAGAACTTAGAGAATTTACAAAAAGAAATAAATGTTCATCACATACCCATAAAAGCAAAAAAGGCAGGTATTTCTTCATGGTGGCATCTTTTTAATCTGCCGCTCCTTATATTTATTTGGTACATCAGCCGCAACGCCATAAGCGGATACGGCATTGTTTTGCCGATTTTATCGATTATATCGGGGTTTGTCATGCTTTTTATACATTTAATAATTAAAACCGCAAGCCATTACGCAAATAAAAAAAGATTTGAAAAATCAATGACGCACAATATAAGATTCAGAAGGATATGGTCCGTTTTCGTTTTATTTACCGGCATTATTATACAAATCATGCTGATAATCATGCAGTTTGGCTTTTTAGGCGTAATAACCAACCGTATTTTAACAACTGCTCCCCCCTTTGTCATAACCCTTTTTGTAACGGTGGCATCTGTCTATATAGCAATTAAAAATAACAAGGATGCATGATATAAAAGCTTATAGTCCTTCGATAAAACAAAAGCAAGCCAAGGGCAAACCCAACTTTTTTTACAAAAACATAAACAAAACTTTTCCTCTTAGGCAGGGTCTGTGCCACAAATGTTTGACTTCTCTGCAAAAGGAAATTCAAAAAAACAGAAAATAACTTGACAGTGTTGTAAGTTTGTGTTATCCTATTCAAGTATTAAGTGGCATGAAGCTATAACAATGAAATTATCCAAATTTTATAAATGCGGGCGTGGCGGAACTGGCAGACGCGCTAGACTTAGGTTGCTTCCCCTCACTGATTGAATTAATCAATGAGTTTAATGAAATATAGAACAAAAATTAAATATTGTTATAAACAGGTGAAAGCCTGATTATATATGGCTTGCGGGCGTGGCGGAACTGGCAGACGCGCTAGACTTAGGATCTAGTGGGCAACCGTGGGGGTTCAAGTCCCTTCGCCCGCACCAATTTTGTCTGAAAAGTCAGTATTTATGCGATTCTTCAGACTTTTTATTTGTAGTTTTTTACTTAACATCTTTTTTACATCCTTTGGGTAAAATAAATTCTGATGTAAATTCTGACGCTATTTGCAGATATCTACAAAACAACTGTCAGGGTTTTCGTAATTTCTATTCCAAATTTTGCCCCCAACCGAAAGTTTTCAATGAAGGTTTCGATGATGGTAATACCACGTATTCCACTTTGAGTAATAAGCAAATCAATCAATAAATCTCCATAACATCCTTAGGCACATAGCTTAATATTTCCATTAGTTCATTTTCGGAATGCATACCGCCGACAACGGACTCAAACTCCTCGTCTTGTACAATTCCATTTTCATCGTATGTAATAAAATGTGTTGCAAATCTTGCTTTTAAATCTATGGATATATGAAGTCCATTCGTTGTTTCTTTAATGCAGATTTGCTCTACTAACATTCTAAGATGAGTGTCGTTAATGCCGTTGTCCTTTATTATCTCGTCAATCATATGAATATTCTGGCTAAATTCGGTCTTTCGCTTTTGTATAGTGTCATCTATATCCTTAATTTTCCCAACCCTGGAAAAACACTCATCTTTTTCCTCGCGTCTTTTTACAATCATGGCATTATAAATCTTACGGTTTTCCTTATCATTAATGCGTTCCATTAGGATTTTCTCTATTTCCTCATCAATATTTTTAATCCTGTACTCTAACTCTTGAATATGCTTTTCGACATTATTCTTCTGTGAAAGCCACTTCTTAATATCAGATTCAATGCAACGCCAGTTCCGCTCTGCCTGACTTTTAATCATCACTAACTCATCATAAATAAATTCATCAAGTGTTGCTTCATCAATTCTATGGGCGGTGCAATGTTCCTTCCCGTAACGATGATAGCCGTTGCAGTTGTACTCAATCCGCACAGGCTTATCCTTACGATACCTATTTTTTGATACAAAGCTGCATCCGCAATCATCACATTTTAAAAGACCGGTATACCGTTTGAAAGGCTTACCGGAAGAAGCTCTGACATTCCTTTTTACCTTGTCCTCTAAAAGAAATTGTGCCCGATTCCAAATTTCCTTTGAAATGATAGCAGGAACAGCATTTTCATGACGAAATCTTTCTTCTACCGGAACCGTTTTTCGAGTTTTATTAATTTTACTAAGCTCATATTTGTGATTAACAAGGGTTCCTGTATAGAATTCATTTTGCAAAATTCGTTTAACTGCATTGTTTTCCCAAAGGTATCGGAAAGTGATTTCAGGTTTGTTATTTCCTTGCCGTTTATTCAAAAGTTTATGCTGATAATATGCAGGGGTTTTCATGCCTTTTTCATTTAACATTTTTGAAATTGCTTTCAAACCATATCCGCCAACATACCAATTGAAAATCTGATGCACTATTTCAGCAGCTTCCTCTACGATTACAATTTCTCCGGTGTTTTTATCTTTAAAGTAGCCCATGGGCGGAATCATAACGATTCCTTCTTTCTGCTTTTGACGAAAGCCAGCTCGAACCTTTCGGCTGATATCTTTGGCATAAAAATCATTCAGAATTCCCTTAAAGCCAATAATCAAATCATCGTTTTCATTGGTGGTATCAATATTTTCGGTTACCGAAAGCACACGCACATTTTTACGGGCAAGGTAATCAATGAATACTGCAGTCTGAGTCCGGTGCCGACCAAGGCGGGATAGATCTTTGACAATGATTGCATCAATCTTACCTTCGTCCACCACATCATAAATTTTTTCAATGCCCTCCCTGTCAAAGTGCATACCGCTGACATTGTCATCAAAGGATTCACCGACAATCTCAAAACCTTTTTCTTCGGCGTAGTCCACAAGGATTTTTTTCTGGTTTGTCAGGGAGTTTAATTCTTCATCTTCGTCACGGGAGAGACGATAGTAAAGCCATGCTCTCATAAAAGTTCGCCTCCTTCAGCAACACACAATACCACAAGATTTCAAACAAATCCAGCATTATTTTAAGGTTTTTCAGAAACTTTTTCACTTGTGGCAGTTATATCTTTAGATAAATAATCATGGACTACAGCACTTAAAAATCTATTAAAATCATAGTCACTGCCAACATAGCAGTATTCAACGCTTGCAATCTTTATGGGTGTTTCTTTTCTCGCCATTCTATTCCTCCTCCAAATCATTAGGGTTTAAAATATCTTTAAGCTCAACAATACCTTTAGTTGATTTAACAAGCTGCACAGCTTTCCCTTTATAATATTCCGAATCCTCCCATGATAATTGAAGCGCATGTGCAAAAAACATATTCAATTGCGCAAGCTGTACCGCAATTTTAAAATCAATTCTTGCCAGCCTTGTTGCCAACTCCTGTATGGCTTTCGCTGTTTTAGAGTCATCGTTGTTATTAAAATATTCATCGTATTCCCGACCGATATTGCTGCGGACATAATGCTCAATTGCTTTTTGTACTAACTCATTTCGTGAGTAACAGCGGCAGTCCTGCATATGCCTATCCATAAGTTTAATGCATTCCGGTGGTAATGCAATTCCTGTTTTTACTTTGTTTGTGATGCTCATAAAATCCATCCTTTCCGTGCATAACATTGTTTTTGGTTCCATAAGATTCTCTGTAAAATCCGCATAGTTGCCATATCCGGTACCAAAATCGGCGCTGTTTGCGATTTACAGCACCTGTTTTGGTACCGCCCTCGCACGGCACTGCCGGGCGATGTAATCCGCAGCGTGGTGCCAATAGCACATCGCTGCTTTAACCTGCTTGTTTTTCACACTCGAAAATTGTGCCCTCCCTTAAAGGTGATAAATTCCTTACTATACGAAAACCATAGACAAATGTCTTGGTATTTAAATATCAATTAACGATTGGGGTGTTTACCTTTGGTTTTCGTCCAAGACCATGCTTAATTGCATTTAGCTTAGCAAGCTTTTTTTGCTCATCACTTACAGGCGCCCTTACAGAGACCAGATTTTTTGGAATAGAATAGGTAACTGAACCAATATTGTCCTTTTGAATTACTTGTATAAGTTTAGGATTTAACAGTGATAACCTTTTCAATTTATTTTTAAGCTTTGTGTTAAGAGTGTAGATCGTTGCATTAGAATCTGCTTCGGTAAAAGAAATAATAGTTTCCCTCTCAGCCTTACTCAGACGCATTTTTATCCTCCCTTCTTACTTAAATTTAAAATTTGATAGCGGTTCAATGTTTGTCTGCTTGTTTCGTGTTTTTTTTGAAACTGAGGAGTAAAATCAATCGCACTCTTACCTTTATAGCCGAAAAATAGCCTGTTTGAGCCACTTAAATATTCAAACAACAAAAAAACCAGCGTTTTATATAATGCAGGCACTTTCGAGTTAGGTGTTTCGTACAATAAAATCATCTTTCTAAATTGAAAATACATTTGTTGATTGCCCTCAAGCTTAATTTGTGATAATATTTTATATGTGCAATATATTATCTATGAATGCAGGAGAGGTAAAGATGGCGCTTTTATATTTTGAATCATGGTGTAAATATGACAGATACAAACTAAAACAGCATAAAGAAAAGGGCTTGTACCTTTGTTCCGTTGGTGATGAACGGCAGGAATACAACCCTTTTGAGCGCAGAGCTGAAATACTATTTGCTTTATTTAATCTTGGGATGTTAGTAAAGCAGGGAAAAGACATAGTGGAGAAAACTTTAGACTTCACAAGCCGTTTCGGCTTTTTAGGTTTTGGTCAGGCGGTCATTGAATTGGAATACGAGGATTGCAGCATTAAATTTCACCATGGCAATCCCTTTGGTGTGGATGTGATGCATTATACAGACTTTGCGGATTTAATCTTTCCGTTCGAAAAGAAATCTCACAGGATTATCAAGGGAAATGAATCCAAGGCAACAATTTTGTTTGCCATAAACTATGAAAAAAATAATCGAATACCATGTGCCATTTTTCACCCGGAATACTGCGAGCAGTCGGCTTGGACTATACACTATGCAGCGTATTTATACCAAACGCTTTTAAAGTTTTATGACGGAAATGCTTTTGAGCACAGGCTTTGGAATGTAAAGACATATATACGGGAAGATGGAAAACAAAAATGGCAATTTGACAGCTTAAAAAGTGCCGTGGATATCATGTTTTTAGAGCTGCTTCAATCAGAAGCACCAATAATCAAGCTTTGCAAACGATGCCGCAAGCCATATGTATCTCAATCAAAAAAGTCGCAATACTGTTCCGCTTCTTGCCGAAATGTTTACCATGTGAAAAGGTCAAGGCAGAAAAAGCGTAGCTGTAATTAAATAATGCTATATAATATTTTTCTTTGCTGTAAACTAATACTTATATATTAGTTTACTTATAGCCGTATCAATTCCAAACCCTCCCCCATACAGATATGGCATGACACTAAATCCCGGTCTATTCCAGCGTTTAAGCGTATTTTTCTTGCTGCCGCTTTATTATCTGATTATTTTTAGGGTTTAAAGATGTGGTAGAATAATTATTCAAAAGAATTATGAATATTTTTATGAAAGTATCATATAATATTATTGACAATACATCTAATTTGATGTATAATTATCGTGAGGTGCTAAAATGACAATACACGATTATTATACAGATGGTGGCAAAAACTTAATTAAAACTTTTTTAAGCGATTTGCCCGTTGCTGAAAGCACTTGTGGTTATGGTATAAGGCATAAAATAATCAAAGACGGCTTAAAGGCATTTGACGGATTAGATACCAGACAGTTATACGGTAAGCTGTGGGAAATCAAATTTGCTGATAACCGTATTATGTATGTTATATTCGACAAGGACAATGTCTATTTCCTTCATGCTTGTAAAAAACAAAAGGGTAAAGCTGAACAGTTTGAACTTAATAAAGCTATATCCAGAGCTAAAGAACAAAATTTATTGTAGGAGGTGTATATGATGCCATTCAAACCGATTGATATTGGGCAGGAACAAAGAGAATTCAAGGAATTGCTAAAAAACCCAGAAGCAAAAAAGGCATATGATGAGTTTGAGCGGGAGTACGCCTTTCGCCAAAAGTTGGCAGATGCCAGAAGGGCAAACAACATCACCCAACAAGAAATTCATAGTAAAACAGGTCTTCCGCAACAATCTATAAGTCGAATCGAAAAAGGCACGGCTCGAAAACAAAGTCCCACCCTTAGAACATTATTAAAATATGTTGATGCAATTGGCTGTGAATTGACGATAACACAAAAGTAGTGTATTAAAGCCCCCATTAGTGGGGCTTTTGTGCATTAAAACGATATTACCGTGATAAATTAATACAATAAATTTATAAAATACCCACTATTTCTAAATTTTTTTGCCCACGGCGAGGGCAAAAAATCTTACGGTACCCATATTGACAATGGCAAGAAAAGGATTTAATCGTGTGCATATAAAGTGCCTGTTGTCGACATTGTTGCTGAATTTAAAACGGATGGCAAAAACAATAGAGCACTCCATAAATCCTGACTTACCATTCTCACAGCCGCCCGCACCCCACAAAGCTTATCAAATAATCAAAATTATTAATTATTATGATAAGATGCACTTGTAAAGTAAGCCGAAGGAATTTAAATAGGTGGTGAAAGTAGTTTGGAAAAATCAAAAAAGTTATTTTTAACATTATAACAAACAGTTATGTTATGCTTTTTGTTTTCCTTATGTTAACTGCTCTATTATGGAACTTTATAGCATTATGTAGGCATTGTTTTGTTTTTGATTGTCTCAATATATATAACATATCTCATTACATCTAAAGCAACATCAAGGAAGACATTTTTTATGTTGTTTGCCGTGCTAACTATTATTATCATCGCAATTAATAGTCTGTTAATAAAAGAATTGCCAACGGCGAGAAATGCATTTGGAAAATCCTACATAATTAAAAACTCTAAAGATCTTAATTATTGTCTAAATAATAAGATTAAAAATGTAGTCATATCAATAAGTGGTACTCAATATAGCGGATTCGAAGAAACATCTAATATGATGATTAACGGAGTAGAAACATCATCTTTAACAGCATATTATTACTATATAATTTCTTTTGATAACACAAAAATCCTGGCGAAATATTCAAACCAATTGGATACATCAAAAAACTTTATTACAGGTTATTTATCAGAATTTGAATCAACTGACAAGCAAGTTTATAATGAGTTGGCTTTTGAATGTTTGAGAAACAATGAACAATAGTCAATAAAGTAGACACAAAAAGAACAAAAATCTATAAATTTTCATAAAAGTATTTCTCCTTTTCTATGGGTGTTAACCCATTATTAGCTGAATGAGGGCGTTTAGAGGGTGGAGAACTAAAACGCTTGTAATATGTACTTCTGTTGACCCTTAATACCCGACAAAGAGTTTTAAATATGATGCTGAAATCTTAGTGTGTGTACGGCATTTAGCCGTTGTTTGAGTGTGGCGTGAATATGGCAATCGCTTTTTTTAATATAATGTTTTCTTCTTCCAACATGGTATTGCGCTTTTGTAAATCTTTGATTTGTTTTGCAGTAAAAACAGTATCATCATCAACTTTAACCTCCGAATACTGCTTAATCCACTTAGAAAGCGCAGAAATGGATACACCATATTCTTTTGATAGTTCGGTTTGGGTTTTACCATTTTGATGAAGGGTGACAATGTTTTTCTTAAAATTTTCATCGTATTTCCGATAAGTTCGACTCATTTTAATACCTCCTTATTTGTGACTACTTTTAGTATACACTCTTATTAGTTTTGTGTCTACTTTTATAGTATAGCACCAATAAAACCTACATGGCAACAACAGCATCCCTGGCGTGCGTTGCATTTGTTACATCTATAATCAGTGGTATTCATTTTAATCACTTTTCCAAAATTGTAACGATAAATATAATACTCCATGATATTATACGTCAAATTTATCAAAATGGTGATTAAAGACGCAGCTAATCGAAATGCCATACAAATTGGTGTTTTCAAGGACTTGAATCCATAAGAGCAGTTTTTCGGTTATGGATCACAATTCAGGCAGCAAGGCATGCTCCGGCATTATTCTGAAACTGGAAAGCTGAATGGAGGAACGATATATCTTGTTTTGAACGGGAAAATTCGTATTAAGTCAAAACAAAACCGCGCGACGGTTATAAAGCTACGAAAAGCAGTTTGCTCGAAACATCTTACAGCGAATCAACCGGCTAACGAGATACAAACTGTTGGCGAACAGGAGCAGAAACTGTATTTTAATAAGCAAAGACCTGATTTAGTAGATAGCAAAAACCAGATATTTTATATACGACCGTAAAGAAAATATACTTTTCTCAAGTATCTTTCCGCAAAATCTGTAAATATTCATGATAAGCAAAGGTACGATTTTTAGCTGCTTTGTTTGTTTGAACAAGAATACCACATTTGATTAGTTTCTCCACGCTACCTGCAACAGCATTATAGGAAAGCTCAAGAGATGAAGCTGTTTTCTTGATATCAATAATAGGATTGGACTCCAAATAAGCAAATACCCTCCCTGCAGTTTTTGCACTTCTTCCCAATGTTTTTATAACAGCAGAATTTTTTTCGTGTAATGCGGTAAGGCTATCAATGGTTTCAACGGCATCTTGGGCAGATTTATAAATTGCTTGAAGGAAAAACCTCACCCATTGCTCATAATTGCCCTTGTTTCGCACTTCGGTCATACGATCATAATATTCTACTCTATTTTGTTTGAGAAAGTAAGAGATATAAAGAACCGGTGTAGTCAGCAGTCCCTTCTCCATTAAAAACAGCGTGATCAGTAACCGTCCAACACGACCGTTTCCATCTAAAAAAGGATGAATGGTTTCAAATTGATAATGAATCAATCCCGCACGGATGAGAATATCTGTTTCATCCTCCTCATTGATGTATCTTTCGAGGTCAGACATGGCTAATGTCATGTCCTCCGGAGCAGGCGGTATAAACTGAGCATTTTTAAGCGTACTTCCTTGTCCGTCAATCCAATTCTGTGAAATCCGAAATTCTCCGGGATTCTTTTCCTGTCCACGTGTTCCTTCCATCAATACAGCATGAATCTCTCTAATCAACCGACAGCAGAGTGGTAATTCCTTTCGCCTTTCCAAAACAAACTCTGTTGCCTTGATATAGTTGACGACATCGGCAACATCCCTATTGATATTTCTCTCAAGTAAAGGATCCAAAATATCGTCAAGGGTTGCCTGAGTGCCTTCAATTTGAGAGGACAACAATGCTTCCTTTCGGATGTACATAGAGACAAACAGCGAAATATTGGGAATGCGTGTGGCAATGTTCTCTAACACTGCAAGCTGCTTGTGAGCCTCAATCAAAAGATTGATAGTCTCTCCATCCAATTCAATGGGAGGAACAGGTGGTAGCGGAGAAGGTACAAAAGACTGACAACTCATCTCACCTGTTAAATTTGTTTTATAAAAACCGGATCTTTTCATGAATCACATCACTCCTATCTACTAAACTATTATTCCTTATGAAATATGACACCCCTATTATACCACTGACATTTCATATTAGCAATCGGAAGTGAAATATTGAACAAGAATTAATGTTCAAAGTTCACTCTGATATAAAAATTAATCGCTCTTCTGGTCATGCACTACACCTGTTTGATGCCTTGTTTTGTTCGCACTTAACATTATATCATATTGGAGTCTATTTTCCTTTTTATTTGTCACCCATCAATTGTATCATAACATGTCAGCGAAATCATGAATTGGTAACACCTGATAAAATCCCTCACGGAGTGAGGTAAGGTATCCATTAAAAATTTTCGCCATATTTATATTTTAGTTTTGTAAAATTATAACAGTGCTTACCCTTTAGCATATTTGTAATTTTTTTATATGCATGGTACACCTCATTGATATAATTTGATATCATTATGTATCAACAATATGCTTTTTATGCAGAATTGACAAGCAAATTGCTTGAATTACTATACCACATATCTTCAAGCTTTTAAGTTTCTTTTAGAAAACATGTCCTATCTTTTCTGTATTTACTCTCTTTATTTAATGAAGGGAGAAAAACAGAGCCCTAATTGAACTTTGACAACTAAATAATACATCACCAGGATTGGTACAGGCTTTTGGGATAGTATGCATATTGCGTGCCCCAAGAGAAATATGTGCATAGCACAGCCTGCAAATACGCGGTCTAAAATGAGCGTAGGACAGAGATCGGTGATGTATGCTTTTCGTTTCACAAAGTTTTACTGAAAGGCTTTGCTAACCAATTATTTTAAGCATTTAAAAACTCCCCTTATACCGACAATATTTTTCGTGTATAATAATAAACTAACACATTAACATTCTTCGATATCATCATTAGGGGGAGAGGTTAAGTTTACTAACGGAACATGGTATATAGTAAAAATAAATGTAGAGGAGTATGATGTAATATGGCATCAATCGTACAAAGAGGAAAATCATTTGCAGTTGTTTATTACCAAAGTGGAAGGCAAACATGGGAAACATATCATACAAAAGAGCAGGCTATGGCAAGAAAAAACGAGGTTGAGCATCAACAATTAACAGGGACTTTCGTTCCTCCACCGATTATTACTGTCACAGATTTAATGAACAGGTTTATTGAAACATATGGGAAGGTAAAGTGGGGATTTTCAACATACGAAGCCAATGTAGGGTTGATAAATAATTATATCCTGCCAAGCATTGGAGGATTATCATTAAAAAGTTGCACGAACAAAAAAATGACTAATTTCTTTAATAACCTCCGTGAGCAAAAGGCAGTCCGCCGGGTAGGACAAAAAGGGGAATCATCGTTAATTTCAGAGCGATGCATTTACGAGATTTATGGTTTGTTAAATATGGCATTTCAGTTAGCCGTCGAATGGGAAGACATAAAAAAGCATCCTATGACAAAGTCTATGAAACCGACATCCACCAGAGGTACAAGAGAGACATGGGACGCAAAGACAGCACAAAAGGCAATTTCCGTCTGTGAGAGCCTGCGGCTTTTAGTTTATATTCATCTGGCTCTTGGTTGTTCTATGCGAATTGGCGAAATTAGCGGATTGTTGTGGGATAAAGTTATTTTTGATGAAGAAAATAACTTTGAAGATGCTCAAATTAAAATTGATACACAATTATCTCGCATCAACCGTGAAGCGCACGAAACATTAAAACGAAAGCAAGGGCAAATCAAAATGGTTTTCCCAGAAGTTTATCAAGGCAAGAATTACAAGACACTTCTTGTTCTGAAAGAGCCAAAAACAAGAGCAAGTATTCGAACTGTTTATCTACCTCAAACAACCGCACAACTGCTATATCAGTGGAAAACACATCAGGAAGGTATTAAAAAAGCAATTGGTGACGAATTTCAAGATTATAACCTTGTGATGACCTTAGATAATGGACGACCAATCGAAAGTGGGATTATAGGACAGGAATTATATGAGTTGATAAAGAAAAATAATCTTCCTGATGTTGATTTCCACAGCTTGCGTCATACAAGTACCTCTGTAAAGCTGGTTATTACAGGCGGGGATATCAAAGGGGTGCAAGGCGATAACGGACATGGAACTGCACAAATGACCGTTGACACTTATGCGGAGATTTTTGACAACCGCAGAAAAGAAAATGCTAAGAAATTTGATAAAGCTTTCTTTTCTCCTCCAGCTTTGGAAGACGATTCCGCAAAGATTTTAGAAAGTCTTGTTGCTAAGATATTAAAGGTGCCCGGCATAAAGGATAAGTTGATACGGATATTGAAAAGTTAATTCCGTTAGCAGATGTTTTGCTGGACATTAGCAGAGAGTAAACTAAAATCAAATATTAGCAAATAAAAAACCAATGATTTTATTAGCAAAAAGACTCACCTCAAAAAGTATGAAAAAACCCGCAAAGCCTTGGGTTTAGGTTAATAAGGATGTAAAGTAAAAACAAATTTGTTTTTGCCTTGCATCCTTATTTTTTATGGTTTTGTATAAATTAAAAAATTGGCTCTTTGTCAATAGTTGGGGTCAAATCTGTAAAAGTGAAATTTATCTATTTATCAAGGTGGCTCTTATGCCACCTTCAGACTGTAGACTAACCCCTATTTGGAGAAGAAGCGCTCTCCAAACAGGGGTTAAGTTTTTAAACGAAATTAAAATTCACCTTTGAAAATCTAAAAAAACACAAAGCATTAGAAAAAATGGGAG
>Ga0265293_10001361_pt1 | contig 53335 bp, 54 predicted proteins | sample Munlanlewell138R_FD_192505 | JGI IMG/M metagenome (GOLD analysis project Ga0265293, IMG submission 192505) | Leachate microbial communities from a municipal landfill in Southern Ontario, Canada - Leachate well 138R | ecosystem: Engineered > Solid waste > Landfill > Unclassified | place: Canada... | reverse complement strand
CTGTCGAGTTCCTCGAGGGTCTCGGCCACCTGGGCCTTGTTGGGGGCGTCCGGGTTGGCGTGATAGTCGCGCACGATCAGCTCCCGCGACGTCTCGTTGCCACCCAGCAGTTCCTCGAGCTGAAGCCGTAGCTGACGGCCATCGGTTCCGAGTTCCACTGTGTCGGAATCGATTTCGAGGCCAATCCGGCGGACCATCTCCAGCCGCTGCACGACGGTCATGACGTCGCGCAGCGTGACGAAATCCTCGATCTCGGCCGCCGAGAGCTGCCGGCTGACCTCGACCAACCGCGCCTTGTACCGCTCCAGGGTGGCGATCGCCTGGTTGGCCCGGGACAGGATGGTGGCCGAATCGGCCACCACGTGCCGCTCCCCGGCCACGTAGACCGTGACGATGCTCATCGAATGGCTGACCGAGATCACCGGGTAGCCGGTCTGGATCGCGGTGCGTTCGGCCGACCGGTGCCGGGTGCCGGATTCGTCGGTGGGGATCGACGGATCCGGGACCAGCTGCACGTTGGCCCGCACGATCCGGCTGCCGTCGCTGGACAGCACCACCGCGCCGTCCATCTTCGACAGTTCACGCAGCCGGGTCGGGGCGTAGCGGACGTCGAGTGAGAAACCGCCGTCGCAGATGGCCTCGACCCGCTCGTCGTACCCGAGCACGATCAGCGCGCCGGTGCGTCCCCGCAGGATCCGCTCCAACCCGTCGCGCAGGGCCGTACCCGGCGCCAGCCGCCCGATGGTCTCGCGCAGCGTGGGCCGGGTCCGCACGGCGCTGGCGGAGTTCCTCCTGGCTGGTGTCACGGCTGACCATTGTCCCCTGCCGGGGACCGTCCCGGTGCGCCGTCCACCAGTTTGAGACCGGGCCGCGCCGCGGGCTTGACCTCGGGCGGTTTGCTGGTGGGCTGGTGCGCGATGCGCAGCAGCGCCTTGAGCGCCTCGCCCACGGTGGCCACCTCCAAGGTGCGCAGCCCGGGCGGGGTCGTCTTGGCGCCGGGCGGGATCAGCGCCGTGGTGAACCCGAGCCGAGCGGCCTCGGCCAGCCGCCGTTCGATCCCGGTGACCCGGCGCAGATCCCCGGCCAGGCCGACCTCGCCGATGACCACGGTCGAGGCGGGCAGGCAGAGGTCGGCGAACGAGGACGCGATGGCCAGCGCGACCGCCAGGTCCGACGACGGGTCGGTCAACCGCATCCCGCCGACGGTGGACAGGTAGATGTCGCGCTGACCGAGCGGGAGGCCGGCCCGGTTCTCCAGCACCGCGGCCGTCATCGCCGCGCGGGACTGGTCCAGGCCGCTGACCGCCCGTCGCGGCGAGGGCGCGGTGGCCGTCCCGACCAGGGCCTGGATCTCGCCGATCAGCGGCCGCTTGCCGTCCATGGTGACCGTGACGGCGGTGCCTGGCACCGGCTCCGGGCGCTGGTCCATGAACAGCCCCGACGGGTCGGCGACGCACTCGATCCCGTTGTCGTGCAACATGAAACAGCCGACCTCGTCGGAGGCGCCGAAGCGGTTCTTGACGCCGCGGACCATCCGCAGCGCGGTGTTGCGGTCACCTTCGAAATGCAGCACCACGTCCACCAGATGCTCGAGCGAACGGGGTCCGGCGATGGCCCCGTCCTTGGTGACGTGACCGACCAGCACCATCGCGACCGCGGGGTTGCTGGCGGCCTTGGCGTAGCTGGTCAACGCGGTGGTGATGGCCCGCACCTGGGTGACCCCGCCGGTGACGCCGTCGGTGTCGGTGGTGGACAGCGTCTGCACCGAGTCGACGACGACGAGCGTGGGTTTGACCGCCTCCAGATGCGCGAACACGGTGTCCAGATCGGACTCGGCCGCCAGGAAGACGTCGGAATGCGTACACCCCGTGCGTTCGGCGCGCATCCGGATCTGGCCGGCGGATTCCTCGCCGGAGATGTAGAGCGCGCGACGCCCGGTCTCCGCCCAGCGATGCACGACCTCGAGCAGCAGGGTCGATTTTCCGACCCCGGGCTCACCGGCCAGCAGCGTGACCGAACCGGGCACGATGCCGCCGCCGAGCACCCGGTCGAGTTCGCTGACACCGGTGGGGAAGTGCCGCGTGTTGTCGGCCGCCACGGCGCTGATGGAGACCGCGGCCGACGCCGGCGCCACCGCGCGGTGGCTGCGGCCGCCCGCCGCGGTCAGGACCGGTGCCTGCTCGACGGTGCCCCAGGTCCCGCATTCCGGGCAGCGACCGACCCACTTGGCGGTGACGTGATCGCACTCGGTGCAGCGGTACTGCACCCGAGTTTTCGACGAAGACCTGCTCACACCGTGACGGTAGCGGCAGGCAGTGACAGCCCGCTGGTCGGGCGACCTAGTGGGCTTCGCGGCGCGGCGCAAGGCCCGCCGAGATCGGCACGGACACGGTGGCTTCGCCGGCCCGCTCGAACTCGAAGGTGAACGCGTAGGTCAGCCCGTTGCGGATCGGCTGGGTCAGCGCGACCGTGGCCTCGGCGGTGTCGGCGGGCTCGATCTGCTCGAGGGCCTCCACGCCGTCGGGGGTGCCGACGACCAGCACGCCGCCCGCGGGCAGCTCGCCGTCGCCGGTGAAGGTGACCTCGCCGATCTCGGAGGTGATGTTGACCAGCCGGTCGCCGTGCTCGGGGGACTGGTTGCTGGCGGTGAAGATCAGGTCGACGTCCTCGCCGGGCTGCAGCGCGTCGCCGGTTTCCACGGCCTGGATGTGGATGTTGCGCACCGCGATGTTGTCGAGGGTGACCAGCGTGCCGTTGACGGCCGGTTCCTGGGTGGCGGTGTCGGTGATCTGACCGGCCCCGCACCCGGCGATTGCCAGGGCGCCCAGCGCCGCGCAGGTTGCGACGCCGATCCGTCGCCCGGCCCGCGCACGGAAAGCCCGGCTGGCATCAAAAGAGATCACGGAAAGCCTCCTGCTCGCGACCGGCACAAGTTCGACTATGCACAGTAGTAGGTGGTGGGTTTGGGCGGTAGCCGAGGTCGCGGAAAGGCCCTCCGGCCGTGTCACTTTGGGGCCTGCCCGTTGCACGTATTCTTAGCTGTGTCAACCCCCATGGTTCACCTGTTGTGCCCCTGACCTGCACCGTTGATCTGTGTGCTCGGCAACACCGTGCTATTGTGGAGGGGTGAAAGGGGCTCGAATCTGATGATTTTCAAAGTCGGAGACACCGTTGTCTATCCACACCACGGTGCTGCGTTGATTGAGGCGATCGAAACCCGAACCATCAAAGGCGAGCAGAAAGAATATCTCGTCTTGAAGGTTGCCCAGGGTGATCTCACCGTTCGAGTTCCCGCAGACAATGCTGAGTATGTCGGCGTCCGCGACGTCGTCGGCCAGGAGGGCCTCGACAAGGTTTTCCAGGTGTTGCGCGCGCCGCACACCGAGGAGCCGACCAACTGGTCCCGGCGCTACAAGGCCAACCTCGAGAAGTTGGCCTCCGGTGACGTGAACAAGGTCGCCGAGGTGGTTCGCGACCTGTGGCGACGCGATCAGGAACGGGGCTTGTCCGCGGGCGAGAAGCGGATGCTGGCCAAGGCGCGGCAGATTCTCGTCGGAGAACTGGCGTTGGCGGAGAACACCGACGATGCCAAGGCGGAGACCATTCTCGACGAGGTTCTGGCAGCAGCCTCCTAGTCGGCCATGAGCACTGTCGCCATCGTTCCGGCGGCCGGTTCGGGCCAGCGCCTCGGCGCCGGGATACCCAAGGCATTCGCAAAGCTGGCCGGTAAACCGATCGTCGAACACGCCATCGAGGCGCTCGCGGACTCCGAGGCCGTCGACCAGATCGTGGTGGCGGTCCCGCCGGACCGCACCGACGAGGCCCGGTTGATCCTCGGCTCCGCGGTGACTGTCGTCGCCGGCGGGTCCGATCGGGCCGAGTCGGTCCGGCTGGCCCTCGCGGCGGCCGGCGAACCCGAATTCGTGCTGGTCCACGACGCCGCCCGGCCGCTCACACCACCCGCGCTCATCGCGCGGGTGGTCGCGGCTCTGGGCGAGGGGTACGGCGCCGTCGTCCCGGCCTGCGAGGTCGCCGACACCATCAAGGTCGTCGACGCCAACGGCGCCGTGATCGCCACTCCCGAACGGTCCGGCCTGCGCGCGGTACAGACCCCGCAGGGCTTCCGCACCGATGTCCTGCTGCGCGCCTTCGAACGCGCGCAGCCGGGTGTCTTCACCGACGATTCGTCGATGGTGGAGAACATCGGCGCCCAGGTGCAGACCGTCGACGGCGACCCGCTGGCCTTCAAGATCACCACCCCGCTCGACCTGAAGCTGGCCGAGACGCTGCTGGCCGATTCCGCGTGACCGCACTGCCGCGGGTCGGGCTGGCCTCCGATGTGCACCCGATCGAACCGGGCCGCCCGTGCAACCTGCTGACGCTGCGGTTCGACGACGCCGACGGCTGCGCGGGGCATTCCGACGGTGACGTCGCCGCGCACGCGTTGTGCGATGCGCTGCTGTCCGCGGCCGGCCTGGGCGACATCGGCGGGGTCTTCGGGGTCGATGACCCCCGCTGGGCGGGAGTGACCGGCGCGGACATGCTCACCCACGTGCGGGGCCTGCTCGCCGAGGCCGGCTTCCGGATCGGCAACGCCGCGGTCCAGGTGATCGCCAACCGGCCGAAGATCGGACCGCGCCGGGCCGAGGCCCAGGAGCGGCTTTCGCACCTGCTGGGCGCGCCGGTGTCGGTCTCGGCGACCACCACCGACGGGCTGGGCCTGACCGGGCGGGGCGAGGGTCTGGCGGCGATTGCCACCGCATTGGTGGTCGCTGACCGGGCCTGAGTCGGTTTCGCCCGCTCAGGCCGGTAAGCTGGCCCGTCGTGACCGCCCACGGCGGCCCACTCGGTGGGCTGAGACTGCACGACACCATGACCGGTGCCGTGCGCGACTTCGTCCCGGTGCGCCCCGGCCACGCCACGATCTACCTGTGCGGGGCCACCGTGCAGGGGCTGCCGCACATCGGCCACGTCCGCAGCGGCGTGGCGTTCGACGTGCTGCGCCGCTGGCTGCTGGCCAAGGGCTACGACGTGGCGTTCATCCGCAACGTCACCGACATCGACGACAAGATCCTCAACAAGGCTGCCGCCGCGGGCCGACCCTGGTGGGAGTGGGCCGCCACCCACGAGCGGGCCTTCTCGGCCGCCTACGACGCGCTGGGCGTGCTGCCGCCGTCGGCCGAGCCCCGCGCCACCGGCCACATCACCCAGATCGTCGAGCTCATCGAGCGGCTCATCGACACCGGCCACGCCTACACCGGCGCCGGTGACGTGTACTTCGACGTGCTGAGCTTCCCGGAGTACGGCGCGCTGTCCGGTCACCGCATCGACGACGTGCACCAGGGCGAGGGCGTGGCCGAGGGCAAGCGCGACCAGCGCGACTTCACGCTGTGGAAGGGCGCCAAACCCGGCGAGCCGTCCTGGCCGACGCCGTGGGGCCGCGGCCGGCCCGGCTGGCACTCCGAATGCGTGGCGATGGCCCACGAGTATCTGGGTGCGACCTTCGACATCCACTGCGGTGGCATGGATCTGGTGTTCCCGCACCACGAGAACGAGATCGCGCAGGCCTGCGCCGCCGGCGACGGCTTCGCCCAGTACTGGCTGCACAACGGCTGGGTCACCATGGGCGGCGAGAAGATGAGCAAGTCGCTGGGCAACGTGCTGTCCATTCCGGCTGTGCTGCAACGGGTTCAGCCCGCGGAGCTGCGCTACTACCTGGGTAGCGCGCACTACCGGTCCATGCTGGAGTTCTCCGAGACCGCCCTGCAGGACGCGGTCAAGGCCTACGCCGGCGTGGAGGACTTCCTGCACCGCGTGCGCAGCCGGGTCGGGACGGTGACGCCGAGCACCTGGACCGACCGCTTCGCCGCCGCCCTCGACGACGACCTGGCGGTCCCGATCGCCCTGGCCGAGATCCACGCGGCCCGCGCCGACGGCAACCGCGCCCTCGACGCCGGCGACCACGAGGCCGCCATGGCGGCGGCAGCGGCGATCCGGGCGATGATGGAGATCCTGGGCTGCGACCCGCTGCACGAGCGCTGGGAGTCGCGCGACGAGACGTCGGCGGCCCTGTCCGCCGTCGACACCCTGGTGCACTGGGCGCTGGAGAACCGCACCGAGGCCCGCGCACAACGGGATTGGGAGCAGGCCGACCGGATCCGGGACCGGCTCAAGGAGGCCGGCATCGAGGTGACCGACACAGCCGACGGTCCCCAGTGGTCGCTGGCGGACAGGAACGACGCGTAATGGCCGGCAACTCCCAACGCCGCGGCGCCGTCCGCAAGGCCGGCACCAAGAAGGGCCCCACCGTCGGCTCGGGCGGCGTGCGCCGCCGCGGGCTCGAGGGCCGGGGCGCCACCCCGCCGGCACACATGCGGCCGAATCATCCAGCGGCCAAGAAGGCCAAGCGCACCGCTCGCCAGCAGCAGGGCCGCCCCAAGAAGACCGACGACACCGAGATCGTGCTGGGCCGCAACCCGGTGCTGGAGTGCCTGCGGGCCGGGGTCCCGGCCACCGCCCTCTACGTCGCGCTGGGTACGGAGAACGACGAGCGGCTCACCGAATCGGTTGCCCGGGCTGCGGATTCGGGTATCGCGATCCTCGAGGTCGCCCGCGTCGATCTCGACCGGATGAGCACCAACGGGCTGCATCAAGGCATCGCCCTGCAGGTGCCGCCCTACGACTACGCGCACCCCGACGACCTGCTGCGCGCGGCCGCCGAGGACACCCAGCCCGCGTTGTTGGTGGCGCTCGACAACATCTCCGATCCGCGCAACCTGGGCGCGATCGTGCGTTCGGTGTCGGCCTTCGGCGGTCAGGGCGTGCTGATCCCGCAGCGCCGGTCCGCCTCGGTGACCGCGGTGGCCTGGCGCACCAGCGCCGGCGCGGCGGCGCGCACGCCCGTGGCGCGGGCGACGAATCTCAATCGCACGCTGAAGGATTGGGCGAACGAGGGCCTGCAGGTGGTCGGTCTGGACGCCGAGGGCGACACCACGCTCGACGAACTGGAGGCCACCGGTCCCACCGTGGTGGTCGTCGGGTCCGAGGGCAAGGGGCTGTCCCGGCTGGTCCGGGAGAACTGCGACGCCGTCGTGTCGATCCCGATGGCCGGGCCCACCGAATCGTTGAACGCCTCGGTGGCGGCCGGGGTGGTGCTCGCCGAGATCGCCCGGCAGCGCCGGCGCTCCTAGCTGTCTTCGGACCAGGGGTCCTCGCGGCGCCACAGCGTCGGCAGGTGCAGTGCGACGCCGTCGGCGCGGGCCAACTCGCCCAGCACCCGCAGCGACACATCGAGGTCGTCGCCCGCATAGGGCAAGGCGCGCAGCGGTTTTGACAGCGGCCGGAAGAAGTCGTCCCAGTGGATCCCGATCACCGTGCGGGCGCCGACGGTGCGCACGGTCTCCCGCCAGTAGTCGACCAGGTAGGACTCGGGCTGCAGGCCGAGTTGGCCCAGCCCGAGATAGGCGACCTCCGCGCGGTGTCCGGCCAGCGCACCGTTGCGGAATCCGGCGCTGCCCTGGATCAGGCAGCACCGGCCGCTGGGACGGTGTCGCACCAGCGTCGACCAGGTCTGGCCGCAGCGGTAGGCCGACACCCGCACCGGCGGCCGCACCGGGGCGTCGATCTCACCCGGAAACCGGTCCGGCGGGCAGTGTTCCGACTCGACCAGGGTGATCTCGAAGTTGCCCAGGGTGATCGGCTCTCCGGGGGTGACCTCGAGGATTCGCTCGGCCGGCAGCCCGTGACCCCGGCCCACCTGCGCGGCCGACGATCCGCCGACGAGTAGGGCCCCGGTGCGCTCGGCGACCAGCGCCGAGTCCATCACGTGGTCGAAGTGGCTGTGCACCGGCAACACGGCCGCCAGTTGGTGCACACCGACCCGGGCCAGACAGCCGTCGACGCGGGCCTTCGACGGCGCGATGCGTCCCAGCCCGATGCGGGCCAGGCTCGGCCGGGAGAAGAAACCGTCGGTCATGATCGCGGTGGTGCCGTCGTCGATCAGCAGCGTGGAGACCCCGAGCCAGGTGAGCGACACCGCCGTGTCGGCGGTGGCGGCCGGCACGGCGAACAGGTCGGCGTAGCGGGCGAGATCGGGGCGGCCCGGCTTGAGCCGCATCAGACGAACGCCGTGACGGAGATGCCCTCGCCGAGCAGGCGTTGCCGCACCGCCCGGGCGATGTCCACCGCGCTGGGCGAATCACCGTGTACGCAAATGGATTCGACCGCGGCGGGGACCGCGGACCCGTCGGTGGCGATCACCCGGCCGGTGCGCACCATCGAGATGATGCGCTCGGCGATCTGATCGCTGTCGTGCAATACCGCGCCCGGTTCGCGGCGCGACACCAGTTGGCCGTCGGGGCGATAGGCCCGGTCGGCGAACACCTCCGAGACGGTGCGCAGGCCCAGTTTGTCGGCCTCGGCGAAGAAGGCCGACCCGGCCATCCCGAGCACCGGCAGGTGCGGATCCACCGCGTGCACGGCGCGAGCCACCGCCCGCGCCTGCGCCTCGTGGGTGACGATCGAGTTGTACAGCGCACCATGGGGTTTGACGTAGCGGACCGACGTTCCGGCGGTGTGCGCCAACGCCTGCAGGGCGCCGATCTGATAGATGACATCGGCGATCAACTCGTCGGGTTCCACGTCGATGAACCGCCGACCGAAACCGGACAGGTCCTGATAGCTGACCTGCGCGCCGATGGATACCCGGCGGTGCGCCGCCGCGGCGCACGCGTGCGCCAGCCGGGCCGGGTTGCCGGCGTGGAAGCCGCACGCCAGGTTTGCGCTGGACACGACGTCCAGCATTGCGGCATCATCACCGAGTTCCCAGATGCCGAAACCCTCGCCGAGGTCGGCGTTCAGATCAACCGAGGCCATAGGGCAAGCCTAGGCGGGTCGGCGTATCCCCCGAGTCGCGATCCTTATTGCAAACGGTTATCGTTATCGCCATGCGGATGGTGAACCCCTCGAAGCTGGGCGCGGCAGCGGCGCTGGCGCTGCTGACCCCGTGGGCCCTGGCGGCCTGCGGCTCCGAGGACACCGCCGCGACCCCGGCCCCATCGGGTGCGTGCCCGGCGGCCCCCGTCGAGGTGGTGGTGAGCGTCGACCAGTGGGGCGACATCGTCTCGCAGCTCGGCGGTGACTGCGCGCAGGTCCGCACCGTGATCGCGGGCTCCTCGGTGGACCCGCACGACTACGAACCCGCGCCGTCGGACGCGGTCGCGTTCGAGGACGCCCAGCTGGTCGTCATCAACGGCGGCCACTACGACGAGTGGGCGGCCAAGCTGGCCGCCACCTCCGCGCCCGACGCCCCGCTGATCAGCGCGGTGGACCTGGCCGGCGGGCACGACCACGGCGATCACGACCACGATCATGAGGGCCACGACCACGGCGACGATCACGAGGGCCACGATCATGATCACGAGGGCCACGATCACGGCGGCACCAATCCGCACGCGTGGTACCGGCCCGCGACGGTGCACGCGCTGGCCGACGCCGTCACCGCCGAACTCGGCAACCTCGCCCCCGACGCCCGGGAGTACTTCGAGGCGCGCCGGGCCGAATTCGCCGATCGCACGGCCGAATACGACTCCCTGATCGAGCGGCTCCGCACCGAGGTCACCGGCAAGACCTACGCCGCCACCGAGAGCGTGTTCGACGACATGGCCGCCGCCGTCGGCCTACAAGACCGGACCCCGCCCGGATATCAGGTGTCCGCGAGCAACGAGACCGACCCGTCGCCGGGTGATCTCGCGGCGTTCCTGACGCTGCTCGAGGACCGCGGCGTCGACGTGCTGATCGTCAACACCCAGACCGAAGGGTCGATGCCCGCGCAGTTGCGCGGCGCCGCCGAAGCCGCCGGCGTCCCGCTGGTCGAAGTCACCGAAACGGTGGCGCCGGGCGCCGATTCGTTCCAGGCTTGGCAGGTGGATCAGCTGAGGACCCTGGCCGAGGCGCTCGGTGTCAGCGCCTGACGCCGAGGCGCCGCAGGGCCCGTGGGCGCTGTCGTTCGACGACGTCAGCGTGGTCCGCGGGGGTCGACTGATCTGGTCGGAGGGCACCTTCGACGTCCCGGTCGGCAGCATCACCGCCATCATCGGCCCCAGCGGATCCGGCAAGACCACGCTGCTGCAGGCCGCGCTCGGCCTGCTGCCGGTGGCGTCGGGATCCATCGAGGTGCTCGGCAAGCCGGCCGGGCAGGCGACCCGCTCCATCGGGTACGTCCCGCAGCACTATGCCCGCGCGGCCGGCAACGCGATCCGGGCCTGCGATGCGGTGCTGCTCGGCCTGACCGGCCACCGCTGGGGATTCGGTCGCGCCAGCGCCGCCGAACGCGACCGAGTGGACGAGGTGCTCGCGGCGCTGGACGCCGAATCCTTCGCCCAGCGCCGGCTGTGCCAGCTCTCCGGCGGTCAGCGCCAGCGCATCGCGATCGCCGAAGCGCTGGTCACCGCACCGCCGCTGCTGATCCTCGACGAGCCGCTGACCTCACTGGACGTCCGTAACCAGCGTGACATCGTCGGATTGCTGGCCCGGATCCGCGAGCAGTTCGGCGTCACCATCCTGGTGGTGGCCCACGATCTCAATCCGCTGCTGGGCATCCTCGACAGCGCCATCTACCTGCTCGACGGGCACGCGCACTTCAACACCATGGACGAGGTGGTCGACGAGCATCTCCTGAGCCACCTCTACGGCACCTCCATCCAGGTGGTCCACACGCCCCAGGGCGAGCTGTACATGCGGAGCATCTGATGCATACCACCGTGATCGCACTTGGCTACCAGGAACATTGGTGGGACATCCTCACCTCGGCGTTCATGCGCAACGCCCTGATCGGCGGCACCCTGGTGGCGCTGGCCGCCGGGCTGATCGGGTACTTCACCGTAGTGCGCAACAGTGCGTTCGCCGCACATGCCCTGGCGCACATCGGTTTCCCCGGCGCCACCGGCGCGGTGCTGCTCGGGCTGCCGGTCACGCTGGGGTTGGCCGTCTTCTGCATCGGCGGTGCCCTGATCATCGGTGCGCTCGGGAAACGCGCCGACGACCGCGAGGTCGCCACCGGCACCGTGCTCGCCGCGGCGACCGGGTTGGGCCTGTTCTTTAGTTCCCTGGCCACCAAGGGCAGCAACATCGTCACCAACGTGTTGTTCGGCAACCTGCTGGCGGTGACGCAGCAACAGCTGTTGGTGTTCGCGGGCGCCGTCGTAGTGCTGGCCGCGGTGACGGCCTTCGTCTACCGCCCGCTGCTGTTCGCCTCGATCAACCCCGAGGTCGCCGAGGCCAAGGGCGTCCCGGTGCGGCTGCTCTCGGTGATCTTCATGGTGATGCTGGGCCTGGCCATCACCATGGCGGTGCAGGCGGTGGGCACGCTGCTGCTCTTCGCGCTCGTGGTCACTCCCGCCGCCACCGCGATCATGCTGACGGCCCGTCCCGGGGTGGCGATGGCGCTGTCCACGGCGCTGTCGGTGTTCTCGGTGTGGGTGGGCCTGACGCTCTCGGCGATGTTCAATCTGCCGCCGAGCTTCGTCATCGTCACCATCGTGACGGTGGTCTGGTTGCTGATCTGGGCCGTCGTGGAACGCACCGACGGCGGGCGTCGGGCCCCCGGCGCCGCGCAGGGTGTCGTCTCGGCGCACGACGAGGCGCCCATCGGCTAACGTCAGCGAACATGTCCAGAAGTCCCACGCCGAAGCGTCGGGCCACGCTGGCTTCGCTGGCCGCCGAACTCAAGGTCTCGCGCACCACCATCTCCAATGCCTACAACCGGCCGGATCAGCTCTCGGCCGAACTGCGGGAGCGGATCCTCACCGCGGCCAAGCGGCTCGGCTACGCCGGACCCGACCCGGTGGCCCGCTCGCTGCGCACCCGCAAGGCCGGGGCGGTCGGCCTGGTGATCACCGAACCGTTGACCTACTCGTTCAGCGACCCCGCCGCGCTGAACTTCGTGGCCGGCCTGGCCGAGACGTGCGAGGAGACCGGGCAGGGGCTCCTGCTGGTGGCCGTAGGCCCCAGCCGCACCGTCGAGGAGGGCTCGGCCGCGGTGCTCTCCGCGGGGGTGGACGGCTTCGTCGTCTACGCCGCGGCCGACGACGATCCGTACCTCGAGCTGGTGCTGGACCGGCAACTGCCGGTGGTCATCGTCGACCAGCCGCCGGAGGTACCCGGGGCCTCCCGGGTGGGAATCGACGACCGGGCCGCCATGCGCGAGCTGGCCGACTACGTGATTGGCCTCGGACACCGGGACATCGGCCTGCTGACCATGCGGCTGGGGCGCGAACGCCTCTCCGAGGCGGAGCGCCAAGCGGCGCTGGTGGGACCGGAGCGACTGCGCGACACGCACTTCCGGGCGCAGCGGGAACGCATTGCCGGGGTGCACGAGGCCATGGCCGCGGCCGGGCTGGACCCCGACAAGCTGACCATCGTGGAAAGCTTTGAGCACGACTCCATTTCGGGCGGTACCGCGGCCGAGCTGGCCCTGACCGCCAACCCGAGGATCACCGCGCTGATGTGCACGGCTGACGTGCTGGCCCTCTCGGCGATGGATCACCTCCGGGCCCGCGGCATCTACGTGCCCGGCCAGATCACCGTCACCGGATTCGACGGGGTGCCCGAGGCGCTGAAGCGGGGCCTGACCACTGTCGTCCAGCCGAGCTTCGAAAAGGGCAGGCGCGCAGGGAATCTGCTGCTCAACCCGCCGGGTTCCGGACTGCCGGTGCTCGACATCCTGCGCACCGAACTGGTACGCGGCCGCACCGCGGGCCCGCCCGGTTAGCTGCGCGCGCGGCGCTCGTCGAGCAGCAGACCCAAGGCCGCCGCGACGTCCTCGGGTGCCGCCACCCGGAAGCCCGCCAGCGTGTCACCCGGGCCCACCTTCACCGCGACGTCGGTGTCGCGCATGCGGCGGAACGCCTTCTCGTCGGTGACGTCGTCGCCGAAGTAGATGACCGTCGTCGACCCGGTGCGCTCGCGCAGGATGTCGATGGCCTCGCCCTTGTCGGTGGTGATCACCGCGAACTCCAGGACGGCCTTGCCCGCCGTGGCCTCGGCGTCCCAGGACTGCGCGGCGGCCTCGGCGTCGGCCAGCGCGGCCGCGCCGTCTTCAGCGCTGGCGTTGCGCACGTGCAGGGCCACGCTGGCGAGCTTGGGTTCGACCGTCACCCCGGGGTAGCGCGAGGCGATCGCCGTCAGTTCCGTCTTGATGGTGGCCAGCGCCTGCTCGTCGATGTCGCGGGTAAAGCCCGTGCTGAATTCGGCGCCATGGCTGCCGACCAGGTGCACCGTCGGTGGCATCCCGGACAGCCGCGCGAGGTCGGCCAGCGCCCGCCCGGAGATCAGGGCGGCGGTGGTGCCGGGCAGTCCGGCCAGCGCGGGCAGGGCCGCCGCGGCCGCCGGCAGGGGGCGCGCGTCGGGCGGATGGTTGACGATGGGCGCCATCGTCCCGTCGAAGTCGCAGGCCACCAGCAGGTCCGGGACCGCGGCCGCGGCTCGCAGCGCGGTCGACACCTCGTCAGGCAGCGGGCTCACCTTTTCAGACGGCCGGTTGGGCGTCGGCTTGGTCGTCACCGATGAGCAGTCGCACGGCCAGATCCAGCCGCTTGCTGACGTCGGTGGCGCTGGCCCGGCGAGTCAGCCAGGCCAGCAGGTTGGACAGCCACACATCCGAGATCACCCGGGCAATGTGGTACTGATCCTCGGTCGGGTCGCCGTCGGCCATCGCGCGGGCGAACATCGAGTCGATGATCTTCTCGACGTGGTCCACCTCGCCCGCGGCCGAGGCGTCGGCGAAGACGTAGGCGCGAGTCATGGCCTCGGTGAGCAGCGGGTTGCGCTGCATCGCCCGGTTGAGCTTGCTGACCATGAAGTTCAGCCGCTGATAGGGCGTACCGCCGGACACCGTGGTGCGGTCGGTCTTGGCGTCGATGCGCTCGAACTCGCGGGCCAGCGCGGAGACCAGCAGGTGGACCTTGGACGGAAAGTAGCGGTACAGCGTGCCCACCGCCACGTCGGCGCGGTCGGCGACCGCGCGCATCTGCACCGCCTCGTAACCGCCCTTGGAGGCGATCGCCATGGTGGCATCCAGGATGCGCTTGCGGCGCTCCCGCTGCGCGTCGGAGCCGAGTTCGGATTCGGCGAGGACGGCCACCGTCATGACCTCACGCGGTTGTGAACCCGTGGGTGCCGACTGTGAATTGGCTGCCATGCTGCCGCGTGCTCCTTACTTGGGCGTACCTGGGAAAAACGATACTCATGTGAAACGCTGATTTCCCACCTCCCCGCTCCCCGAGGTGTCTGCGGGACGCATCGACCGGCGGCTTTTGCCGCCCGGCATTCGACTTGACTCGCGGACACTGGCAATATTAGAACACGTTCTAGTGGGCCACACGGCCCGATACCCGCCGAACGAGGATTCAGGGGTCTCTGTGGCTTCCAAGACGAGTGTCTCCGAGCAGTTTGCCGCGCGTGACCTGGTGCGCAGCTGGGCGGCCGGGTCCGGCGGGATCGAGGCGGCCCGGGCCGTGGAACAGGGCAGCCCCGAGGCGTGGCGCCCGGTCTACGCGGGACTGGCGGAGCTGGGACTATTCGGCGTAGCGGTGCCGGAGGAGGCCGGCGGCGCCGGCGCGAGCGTCGTGGACCTGTGCGCCATGCTCGACGAGGCCGCGCACGGCCTGGCGCCCGGACCGGTGGCCGGCACCGCGGTCGCGACCCTGGTGCTCGACGACCCGGCTTTGCTCGAGGTCCTCATCTCCGGGCAGCGCAGTGCTGGGTTCGCGCTGGACGCGCAGCTGGATCTCGCCGGTGACCGGGTCAGCGGGGTGGCCCCCTATGTCCTCGGCGCGACGCCGGACGGCTTGTTGCTGCTGCCGGCCGGCGAGCGGTGGGTCCTGGTGGACGCTGGCGCCGACGGGGTCACCGTGGAAGCGCTTGCCGCAACGGACTTCTCCCGCCCGTTGGCCCGGGTCGAATGCGACGGGGCGCCGGCCACCGCGCTGGCGGTGCCCGCACGTCGGATCGAGGACCTGATCGCCACGGTCCTGGCCGCCGAGGCCGCCGGTGTGGCCCGCTGGGCCCTGCACACCGCCGCCGAATACGCCAAGGTGCGTGAGCAGTTCGGCAAGCCGATCGGCAGTTTCCAGGCCATCAAGCATCTGTGCGCCGAGATGCTGCTGCGTTCCGAGCAGGCCTCGGTCGCCGCGGCCGATGCTGCGGAGGCCGCGGCCACCGACACCGAGGATCGGCAACTGTCCATCGCGGCGGCGGTTGCCGTCGCCGCGGGGGTGGCGGCCGCGGAGGCCAACGCCAAGGACTGCATCCAGGTGCTCGGCGGCATCGGCATCACCTGGGAGCACGACGCGCACCTGTACCTGCGTCGGGCCTACGGGATTGCCGCCGCCCTGGGTGGGCGGCGCCGGTGGCTGCGCCGCGCGGCCGACTTGACCCTCGACGGGGTGCGTCGCGACCTGGACATCGACCTGAGTTCGGTCGAGTCGGTGCGCCCGGAGATCACCGCGGCCGTCGCCGAGATCGCGGCGCTGCCGGCCGAACAACGGCAGCGCGCGCTGGCCGAGGCCGGTCTGCAGGCGCCGCACTGGCCCAAGCCCTACGGCCGCGACTCCTCGCCGGCCGAGCAGCTGCTGATCGACCAGGTGATGGCCGAAGCCGGAGTGGACCGCCCGGATCTGGTGATCGGTTGGTGGGCGGTTCCGACGATCCTCGAGCACGGCAGCCCCGAGCAGGTCGACCGGTTCGTGCCGGCCACGCTGCGTGGCGACGTTCAGTGGTGTCAGCTGTTCAGCGAGCCGGGTGCCGGCTCGGATCTGGCCGCGCTGCGCATGAAAGCCGTTCGGGCCGAAGGCGGTTGGCGCCTGACCGGGCAGAAGGTCTGGACGTCGGCCGCGCAGAAGGCGCACTGGGGGGTCTGCCTGGCCCGCACCAATCCCGACGTGCCGAAGCACAAGGGCATCACCTACTTCCTGATCGACATGACCACACCGGGCATCGACATCCGGCCGCTGCGCGAGATCACCGGCGACGACCTGTTCAACGAGGTGTTCTTCGACGACGTCTTCGTGCCCGACGAGATGGTGGTCGGCACGGTCGACGACGGCTGGCGCCTGGCGCGCACCACGCTGGCCAACGAGCGCGTCGCGATGGCGCAGGGCACCGCGCTGGGCAACCCGATGGAGGAACTGCTGCGCACCTTCGCCGAACGCGAGGCCGACCCGGCGGATCTGGACCGACTGGCGGAGTTGATCACCTCGGCGCAGGTCGGTTCGCTGCTGGATCAGCGGATCGCGCAGTTGGCCGTCGGCGGCGGTGATCCCGGTCCGCAGGCCAGCGCCCGCAAGCTGATCGGGGTGCGCTACCGACAGGCGCTCTCCGAGTTCCGGATGGACCTCTCCGAGGGGGCCGGGGTGGTGTTCTCCCTGCGGGTGCACGAATTCCTCAACGCCCGCTGCCTGACCATCGCCGGCGGCTCGGAGCAGATCCTGCTGAACCTGGCCGGCGAGCGGTTGTTGGGGCTACCCCGCTAGCCCGCGCCCCTTGTCCGACCCCGAAGGTGCAGTTTTATCCGCGACGCGCCGCTGCGGCGAATGATTTCGCAGTCTCGGCCCACCTGTCCGGACTAGAAGCCGGTGTGCGCGCAGGCATTCGGCGAGGTGAGGTTCACCCCGCCGTAGACCACGTGGATGGTCGAGCACGCGATGAAGTCGGCCCCGGTGGCCGGTCGGCCGGTGTTCCAGTCGGTGGGTACCGAATGGCCGTCGACGCTGAACCGTTCGAGCGAGCCGCCGCCGAAGTAGGTGATGGAGATCTCGACGTTGTTCAGCGACCGGTACATCTTGGAGAGCACGTTGTCGTGATTGGCGCCCTTGGTGGTGCGCGGGGTGCCGGCCGGAGCGCTGTATTCGGCCTCCTGCCAGACGTTTCGGTCCATCGACCGCAGCGTGATCGTCTGCCGCGCCCAGGTGTCGCCCGGCAGTGCGACGGGCCCGTTCGGGGTCAGCAGGTTGGCGCGGGTGTTGAAGAAGCACTTGCCCTCGGCGGCCACGCAGTCGGCGTTGAGGTGCATCTCGAGTTGGGTGGCGCCGTCGACGGGGATCGAACTCACCGCGCCGTCGCTGCCCGCCGAAGCCGGTGCCGAGAGGCCCAGCCCGGCCAGCAGCAGCGTGCCCGCCAGGGCGGAGGTCAGTCGCATGGTCACTGAACGTAGTCCTGTCCGCTATTCGTCGTAGGTGACTTCGACCGAATCGGACTTCGGGCGAGCCTGACAGCCCAGGATCAGTCCCTCGTCGAGGTCGGACTGCTCCAGGACGTCGTTGATTTCCATGTCGACCGCGCCGTCCTTCATCAGCACTGCGCACGCGCCGCAGTGGCCCTCCCGGCAGGAGAACGGGGCGTCGAGGTCCTTGTCCAGCAGGACGTCGAGCAGCTTGGCCGACCGCGGCCAACTCAGCTCGTGGGTCACGCCGTCGAGGGTCACTATCGCCGTCGCCGGGGGTTGGTCGGCGTCGGCGCTGGTGTCGACGACGACCTTGGCGAACGGATCGCTGTCGAGCGACTTGAAGACCTCCAGGTGCACCTGATCGGCCGGTACCTCGAGGGTGTTCAACGCATCCTGGGCGGCGGCCATGAACGGTCCCGGCCCGCAGATGAACACCTGGCGCGCGGTGTACGGGGCGGCCAGCCGGGCCAGCGCCGCGGAACTGGGCAGCCCCTGCACGGATTCGAGCCAGTGCACCACCGACAGCCGGTCGGGGTACTTGGCCGCCAGCTCGCGCAGCGCGGCGGCGAAGATCACCGAGTTCTCGTCGCGGTTGGCGTAGAGCAGCGTGACCTGGCCGGAGCCCTGCGAGAGGACCGACTTGGCGATCGCCATCATCGGCGTGATGCCGCTGCCGGCGGCCAGCAGCAGGAAATCGCCGTCGAGCGACTTCGGCACGAAGGTTCCCGACGGGGCCAGCACGTGGATTCGCATGCCGGCGTGGGCGTTGTCGCACAGCCAGTTGGAGGCGTACCCGTCGGCGGTGCGCTTGACCGTGACCGTGAGCGCCTCATCGGTGTGCGGCGAACTGCACAGCGAATAGCAGCGGGCCACCGATCCGGTGCGGTCGCTGGGTACCCGCAGGGTGAGGAACTGCCCCGGCGAGTAGCTCAGCCGGTCGGCGGGGATCTCGGGTGCGTCCGGTCCCTCGGGGACGCGAAAGACCAGGGAGCGGGCGTCCTCGGTTTCGGCGATGACGTCTGCCACCTGCAGTTCGAGCACGTGGCTGCCGAGCGGCTCGTCGATCACCGGCACACCCCTTCCGTCGGGACTAACTAGAACAGGTTACAGAAATGCAGCTGTGCAGGTCCAGCCCCTGCAGGCATGGGCTACTCGACACGAATCGTAACGTGTTCTAGTCTTGACTCGTCTCGGCTAGTCGTCGAGCAATGTTCTCCGATTCAGCCCTCCTGGGAGGCAATCCAGTGACGACCATTCAACAGCGTGACGCGCAGTCGGTCCTGGCCGGCATCGATGAGCTGCTGCCCGCCCTGCGTGCGCGCGCCCAGGAAACCGAGGATCTGCGCAAGCTGCCCGACGAGAACGTCAAGGCGCTCGAGGACGTCGGCTTCTTCCGGCTGCTGCAGCCCGAGCAGTGGGGCGGCCTGCAGTGCGACCCCACGCTCTTCTACGAGGCGGTGCGCCGGCTGGCCAGCGCCTGCGGGTCCACCGGTTGGTGTGCCGGGATCATCGGCGTGCACAACTGGCACCTGGCGTTGTTCGACCAGCAGGCCCAGGAGGACGTCTGGGGCCAGGACACCAACGTACGGATCTCCTCGTCGTACGCCCCGATGGGTGCCGGCGTGGTCACCGAGACCGGCGACGGCTACCTGGTCAACGGCGCCTGGAACTGGTCCTCGGGCTGCGATCACGCGACGTGGGCCTTCCTCGGCGGGCCGGTCATCAAGGACGGCCGCCCGGTGGACTTCGGCAGCTTCCTGATCCCGCGCACCGACTACGAGATCGACGACGTGTGGCATGTGGTGGGCCTGCGGGGCACCGGCAGCAACACCGTCATCGTCAAGGATGTCTTCGTGCCGCGGCACCGGTTCCTGTCCTACAAGGCGATGAACGACGGCACCGCCGGGGGTTATCGGACCAATACCGCTCCGGTGTACAAGATGCCCTGGGGCACAGTGCATCCCACCACCATCTCGACGCCCATCGTTGGCATGGCCTACGGCGCCTACGACGCCCACGTCGAGCATCAGGGCAAGCGGGTGCGCGCGGCGTTCGCGGGGGAGAAAGCCAAGGACGACCCGTTCGCCAAGATCCGCATCGCCGAGGCGGCCAGCGACATCGACGCCGCCTGGCGCCAGCTGATCGGCAACGTCGGCGACGAGTACGCCCTGCTGGTCGAGGGCAAGGAGATCCCGTTCGAACTGCGCGCCCGCGCGCGCCGCGATCAGGTCCGGGCCACCGGCCGCTCGATCGCCTCGATCGACCGCCTCTTCGAGGCCTCCGGCGCCACCGCGCTGTCCAATGACGCTCCGGTGCAACGCTTCTGGCGGGACGCCCACGCGGGTCGGGTGCATGCGGCCAACGACCCCGAGCGCGCCTACCTGATCTTCGGCAACAACGAGTTCGGCCTGCCGCCGGCCGACACCATGGTCTGATGACTGACTTCGCCGTCGAAGCTGCCCAGCAGCAAGAGATCACCTTCGAGTCCACCTCCCGCTTCGCCCAGGTGCGCGACGACATGCGGCTGCACTATCACGAGGCCGGCGATCCGTCGGCCCCACCGGTGGTGCTGCTGCACGGTGGCGGGCCCGGCGCGTCGAGCTGGTCGAACTTCAGTCGCAACATCGCGGTGCTGGCGCAGCACTTCCGGGTGCTTGCGGTCGATCAGCCGGGCTACGGGCATTCGGACAAGCACACCGAGCACGAGCAGTACAACCGCTACAGCGCCACCGCGCTGCTGAATCTGTTCGACCACCTCGGTATCGAGCGGGCGCCGCTGGTGGGCAACTCGCTGGGCGGCGGGACCGCGGTGCGGTTCGCGCTGGACAACCCCAAGCGGGCCGGTCGGCTGGTGCTGATGGGGCCCGGTGGGCTGTCCACCAACCTGTTCGCCCCCGACCCCACCGAGGGCGTGAAGCTGCTGGGCAGGTTCACCATGGAGCCCACCCGCGAGAACCTCGAGAAGTTCCTGCGGATCATGGTCTTCGACCAGAAGCTGATCACCCCGGAACTCATCGACGAGCGGTTCGCCATCGCCAGCACGCCCGAATCCCTGGCCGCGGCCAAGGCGATGGGGAAGTCGTTCGCCGGTGCGGACTTCGAGCTCGGGATGATGTGGCGCGACATCTACAAGCTGCGCCAACCGGTGCTGCTGATCTGGGGCCGCGAGGACCGGGTGAACCCGCTCGACGGCGCGCTGGTGGCCATCAAGCAGATTCCGCGGATGCAACTGCACGTTTTCGGGCAATGTGGACACTGGGCGCAGTTGGAGAAGTTCGACGAGTTCAACAAGCTGACAGTAGATTTCCTTGGAGGTGCCTAGATGAGCATTCGTTCACTGGGGTATCTGCGGATCGAGGCCACCGACATGGCGGCTTGGCGGGAATACGGGCTCAAGGTGCTCGGCATGGTCGAGGGCTCCGGCAGCACCGAGGGTGCGCTGTACCTGCGCATGGACGAGTTCCCCGCGCGGCTGGTGATCGTGCCGGGCGAGCACGACCGGTTGCTGCAGTCCGGCTGGGAGGCCGCCAACGCCGCGGGGCTGCAGGAGATCCGGCGGCGCCTCGACGTCGAGGGCACCCCGTACAAGGAGGCCACCGCCGCCGAACTCGCCGACCGTCGCGTCTACGAGATGATCACCTTCGACGACCCGTCCGGTAACACCCTCGAGGTGTTCCACGGCGTCGCGCTCGAGCACCGTCGCGTCGTCAGCCCCTACGGCCACAAGTTCGTCACCGAGGAGCAGGGCCTGGGGCACGTCGTGCTGACCACCCGCGACGACATGGAGTCGCTGCACTTCTACCGGGATGTGTTGGGCTTCAAGCTGCGTGACTCGATGCGCCTGCCGCCGCAACTGGTGGGCCGGCCGGCCGACGGCGAACCGGCGTGGCTGCGCTTCTTCGGCGTCAACCCGCGCCATCACAGCCTGGCGTTCATGCCGGGCGAGACCCCCAGCGGCATCGTCCATCTCATGATGGAGGTGGAGAACAGCGACGACGTCGGGCTGTGCCTGGACCGGGCGCTGCGCCGCAAGGTGCCCATGTCGGCGACGCTGGGCCGGCACGTCAACGACAAGATGCTGTCCTTCTACATGAAGACCCCCGGTGGCTTCGACGTCGAATTCGGTTGTGAGGGACTCGAAGTCGACGACGACGATTGGGTGGCCCGGGAGAGCACCGCGGTCAGCCTGTGGGGTCACGACTTCAGCATCGGGTTCAAGTAGCCGATGGCCGGCGCCGAGATCGATCCGCGCGCATTCCGTAATGCGCTCGGACAGTTCTGCACCGGCATCACCATCATCACCACCGTGCACGACGACGCCCCGGTCGGGTTCGCCTGCCAGTCGTTCGCAGCGCTGTCGCTGGACCCGCCGCTGGTGCTGTTCTGCCCCACCAAGCTGTCCCGGTCGTGGGCGGCCATCGAGGCCAGCGGCCGGTTCTGCGTCAACATCCTGCACGAGAAGCAGCAACACGTCTCGGCCCGGTTCGGGTCGCGGGAGCCCGACAAGTTCGCCGGCATCGACTGGAGCCCATCGCCATTGGGCTCCCCGATGATTGACGGCTGCCTGGCGCACCTCGACTGCACGGTCGCCACGGTGCACGACGGCGGCGATCACTTCGTGGTGTTCGGCGCGGTGCAGTCGCTGGCCGAGGAGTCGAAGAAGAAGGCGCGGCCGCTGCTGTTCTACCGGGGGCAGTACACCGGCATCGAACCGGACAAGAACACCCCGGCGGATTGGCGCAACGACCTAGAGGCGTTCATCACCGCCACCACCGCCGACACCTGGCTGTAATCAGCTTCCCAGCACGGCCTTTCATGGCATTCTGGGCACGTGTTCTCCGCACGCTGCTCGGTCGCGCTCGCTGCCCTCGTCGCTGCCCTCGTTGCCGTCGTCGGATGCGGGGGTGGCCAGGCCGAGTCGGTCGGCCTGCCCGATCCCGAACCGGAGCGCACCGAGCGGGTGGTGGTGCCGAACGTGCCGACCGAAACCGGCGAGATGTTCGTCGTCTACGAGGACGCTGAGTCACCCGAGGCGGTGCGGGGCCGGGAATTGCTCACCGAGGCGAACCTGCTCGAGGAACTGGCCGACGACGTCAACGCCATGCTGTTGCTGCCTGTGGACGTGCCGGTCAACGGGCGGCAGTGCGACGAGGCCAATGCGTACTGGAGCCCCAGCGAGCAGGCGATGACCATCTGCTACGAGGACGCCGAGCTCAGCGAGCGCATCTTCGTGGAGGCCGGGGAGGAGGACCCACTGGCGGCCACCCTCGGCGCCGAGCGCGCGACGTTCTATCACGAGCTGGGGCACGCGGTGATCGACCTGTACGACCTGCCCTTCACCGGGCGCGAGGAGGACGTCGCCGATCAGCTGGCCGCGGTGCTGTTGTTGCAGGCCGGTGACGACGGGACGGCGGACCCGGAGAACGTCGAGGCCGCGCAGGCCTACGCGCTGATGTTCCAGGGCTACAGCGAGCAGGAGGGCGGCGGCGCCGAGGAGTTCCCGTTCTGGGATGTCCACGAGTATGACCTGGCGCGGATGTACAACTTCCAGTGCTGGATCTACGGGTCCGATCCCGAGAACAACGCGTTCATGGTCGACGACGGTTTGGTGCCCGACGAGCGCGCGGATTCCTGTGAGAGCGAGTTCGACCGGATGTCGAGGGCCTGGTACGAGATGCTGGAGCCGCACCTGCGCGACGAGTGACGCGCGAGGTACAGACTCAGACGCAGCCCAGCGTGCACACGTCGGCCGGCGGGGCGTGCTCGAGGTCGAGCGCACCGTCGGGCTGCTGCTGGGTGAGGTCGAGGTCGTGTTCGAGCTCCGGCATCATCGGCACCATGCTGCACACGAATCCCAAGGGTCCCTCGCAGGGTGGCGGACCGTTTGGGTCCGCGGCCGCGGGGGAACTGAGGAAGAGAGCGCCGGCCGCAGCGACGGCTCCCACAGCGATGATTTTGCCGACGGCGCGCATGAGGTTGACGATACGCAATCGCCAATCGATCCCCGGCTGCAAGCCACTAATCACACGCGTGTGATTTTATCCCCACTGTGTACAACTCCTGTGGATAACTAGCATCGGTGCAGGTCAGCCGATGAAGTCGATGACCGCGGCCGCGACCTCGCGGTGCACGGACTCGTTGAGGACGTCGTGGCGGGCGCCCGGGAACTCGCGGTATTGCAGGGCCTCGATCTGCTCGGCGTAGGCCTTGACCGCGCCGGGCGCGGCGATCGGATCGGCCCCGCCGTGCAGGGCCAGCGTCGGTACCGTCAGCGCCCCCAACTCGGCGCCCATTCGGTCCCAGGCCGCGTCGAGTTCGCGGGTCAGGGCCGCGCCGTCGGCGTCGACGAAGGCCAGCGGGTCGTGCTCGAGCGCATCGAGGTAGAACGGATCGCTGGACAGCCACGACGGATCCAGGCTCAGCGAGGTGTCCGGGTCCAGCATCGCGCGGATGGGCACCAGCGGGGCCCCGGAGATGATGCCGGCGCGGTACCGCTGCGGGTCGGCCAGCAATCGGAACAGCGTCACCAGCGAGCCGAACGAGTGTCCCTGCGCGATCAGCGGGATGCCCGGTCGGTGTTCCGCGGCGAGTTCGGTGAGGGTATCGGCGAGCTCGGAACTCAACGCCATCGAGCCGAAGTCGCCGCGTTCGCCGCCGGTCAGGCCGTGGCCGTACTGATCGACCGCCCACAGGTCGATGTCGGCGGCGTTCAACGCGAAGCCGTAGCGGTGGTAGAGGCCGGTGTGTTCGCCGAAGCCGTGCAGCAGGATCACCGCGGCTCGGGGGTTGGCCGCCGGCCAGTGCCGGTAGTAGACGGGACCGCGGTCGGTGTCGAAGACAGGCATGGCCGCGATGGTATAGAACCCGCGCGGTTGCCGCGGAAAAGGTGAATTGCGGGCTGCGTTGGGGCCCATACACTTTGTGAATGGCCGACCTCGAGGTGCAACTCGGTGGGCTGCGTGCGCTCGCGGGGCGCTCCGATGCTGCCGCCGAAACGTTGGCCGGCGGTGTGGGTTCCCGGGACGTCGGGTCTGCCCACCAGCCGAGCAGCGCGGCGGTCTCGGCGGTGCAGGCCACAGTCGATGCGATGGCCGGGCGGTTGTCCGCGCGTACTGCCGCCTCGGCGGTGAAGATCGACCATGCGGCCACGAGCTTCGGTGAACAGGAACGTGATTCGGCGGCGCGGATCGCCTCGACCCGCCCCACGACCTATCTGTAGATGGCCGGTGCCGCCACCGCGTTGCCGACCCGATCCCAGATCGAGGCCTGGGAGACCGCGCACCTGGGCGCGGCCGCACGCCGCTGGACCTCGACGGCCGAGTTGTGGGACCAGACCTTCGAAGCGCTCCATCAGGAAGCGCTGGCCCCGGGCGGCACCCAGTTCGACGGCGCGACCGCGGCTGCCACCCGGCAGCGAACCTTGTCGGACAAGCTCACCGTCATCCGAATTGCCGAAGACCTGGTGGCCGCGGCCGCCGCGGCCAGGACCGGCGCCGATTCGGTGGCCGCGGCCAAGTCCGCGGCCGTGGCGGCGATCGCCCGGGCCGAAGACGCGGGTTTCGATGTCGGTGAGGATCTGTCGCTGACCAGCCGGCGGGAGTTCACCGAAGCCGAGTTCGACGCCAAGCTTGCCGAAGCTCAGTGGCTGGCCGCCGAGATACGCACCGCCGCGGCCGGCCTGGTCACCGCCGACGCGGGTGTCGCGGCGGCGGTGACCACTGCCGTGGCCTCCTTCGCCGAGGTGAGCTTCCCCGAACCGTCGCCGCCCGCCGAGGCGCCTCGCGACCCCGCCATACGGCCGGTCAACAACGAGATCCCCAAGGACGAGCCGAAGCCCGTGGAGGGTGACGAGACTGAACCGACCAGCGGGGAGAACAGACCAGAGATCCCGCAGTCGCTGGAGGACCTGATGGTTCCCGGCGCTGCCGGCAACGCGCCTGCCGAAGAGTCCGACGGCGCTGACCCCGAGCAACCCGAGGATCTCGACGAGGCGCTGAGCACCGTCGCCGGGGCGCCTGTCGGCGCACCGCAGAGCGTGGTGGAGCGCCTCAAGGATCAGATGAAAGGCGCGGGCAAGGGCGACCCGTCGCAGGACGCTGCGACCTACACCGAATCTCCGCTGGCGGCACCGATCGTCGCGGCGGACCCCTCGGTGGTCGAGGATCAGGCGGCACGCGTCGATGCCGCGCGGCAGGCGGTGGCCGCCGCGCAGGCCGAACTCGATTCCGCCGCGGTCCAGGGGTACGTGCAGGGGCCCGGTGGTGGGCCCGGCCGCGACACCACCGATGCGCTTTCGCATGCGCTGTTCGATGCCCGGCGCAACCTGACCGAGCAGACCAGGATCCTCGAGGAACTCGGCCAGGCTCGCACGGACCTCGGCGGGCAGCCCGTCAGCATCCCGACCCTGCCCGCTAACGCCGACGTGCAAGCGTTCCCGCCGGCGCCGTCGGCCTTTGCCGAGGGCAGCCGGGCGCTGAGCGAAGGCAGCTTCGGGCTCATCCCCGACGTCGCCCACGACATCGAGGTGCTACGGAACTGGGGCGAGCACTCCGGTGCTGACCAGGCTGGGGTCCTCCTGGATCTCGCGGGCATGGTGCCGTTGCCGGGCGGCAAAGCCGTCAGCGAAGCACTGCAACAGGGACTCGACGCTCTGTCCACCGGGGCCCGCCACGTCGATGACATCCCAGGCGGTGCCCACCACAGCCTCGATACTCCTGACGGACCTGCCGTCGACGCACCGACACCACAGGCACCCGACTCCGATTACCTTGCACGACTCGGAGTCGAAGACACCGCAGCACTCCTCGAGGCCAGCGAATCCGCCGGCGGCCACCTCATTTCCAGCCACGTGGCCCAGAGCGTTGAGGATCTGTCCACCAGGTTGGACACCTATCCTCGACTCAAAGCGGTTTCGTCGTTTGAAACAGCAGACGAAGCAGCCGCAGCTGTTAGCGCCGCACTACAACACAACCAACGCGCAGTCGACCGCTGGATAGCTGAGGGAGCCATCGACAAACTTCGACTGGATGCGAAATTCAGTGGCGGAATGGTGATGGAACGTGACGCTTCCGAAGCCTTGGTGGGAACGCACGTTAAGCTAGTGCTCAAAGGTGACGGAACGGGCGGATGGTACGTGTTGACAGGATTTCCGACACGATGACCGACTCTCCTGTGTCCTGGGATTTAGATCAGTTCTTCGGCGCTTATTTTCACCAAGATTGGGTGCTGGAGGCCGATGATTGGGAAGGCGTCGTTGACAGTTACGTGAACGGCGCGTCGCGCACGCCAGAGTTATTGCGGGGCTTGGCCACGGAGATCGAGAGCTTGCGCGTAGCAAATACCGACACCGCCCTTGAACAGCTTATGGACAAGATCGGGGTCAACTACGATCCCCAACCACTGGCATATAAGGATTGGCTGCATCAGATCGCCGAACGACTGCGACAGCACGCCGCCGGAGTGGAAAGCGGTTCTGCCTCCTAGTTTGTGAGGTGAGATCTTGGACGTAATGTTCGCGCTGTCGCGCGTCACTACTGTCACAGCAGCACCGTCTCCGGACCGCTTTCCGATTGGAACGCGTCAATAGATGATGACGATTGTGTTGTTGAGTTGCTTTTAGACTGCGTGGATGGGCCCAGAAGTTGATGCGCAGACATTGGATGATGCAATTGTCCTGAGCGTCAAGGACTCCGCCATCCCGCATGTGGACCGTCAGAAACTGATCGACGCCTATGGCGCGCACAGCGGCGGAGCGATTGCAGATCGGGTCGATGCGTTCGTCCGAGCAGCGGCTTCCATGTCCATCGAATGGTGTGACAAGTCCCTGGCTGATGGCGTCGAGGACGTTCTGGCTAGATTCAGCGGATTTCATCCAGATCCATCTGGAGCGGCGCTCGCGCAGATTGGGAGATGTGTCGGATGGCAGTTGAGGTAGCCGCAGAGGGAGACCTGGAGTATGAGCGACGGCACTGATGTCGAGGCTGCTGTCCGCTTCATCGCCGGTTGTTTTCAGCAGGTGGGGCGTAACTGGGCGGATGCATTGAAGATGTTTGTCGTCGACCAGAGTCCTGCTGATCTTCGTGCGCTGGCGCAAGACATCGACGATCTGCGCCAGGACCGCTCAGAAGCCGAACTCGCGACGCTGATCAAGCAGCGTGCCCAGTGCGCCTACGACCCCCGCCCCACCACGTACCACGATTGGCTGCGCGAACTCTCTGGTCGACTGCGGTGGCACGCCAGAAGGATCGAGGTAAACCGTGTCGCTTCTCGGGATTTGCAGCAGTTCTTCGGCGGGTACTTTCACCAAGATTGGGACCTGGAGGCCGACGATTGGGAAGGGGTCGTCGACAACTATGTCGACGACATCCCGGACGTTGGACGGCTACGGGCGTTGGCTGGGGAGATCGCCGCCCTGTGCGAGAAGTACGCGGAACCGGAACTCGAGCAACTGATGAACCGCACCATCCTCCTGGACTTCCGCCCTTGGCCGCTCACGCACCACGAGTGGCTGGGTGGAGTCGCCGCACGGTTACACCGGCACGCCGACGGGATCGAGGCCGCACGCCGGACCGTCACCCAGGATCGCAGGCCCTGAACCGGCGGCAAGCCCGAGCAGAACCCGAGACTGTCAGCACTTGATGACGCGTTTCAATCGGAAGGCGGACCAGAGACGGTGCTGATGTGACGGATGTGACCCGCGACGCGGTTCAGCGCAGCCAGTCGCCGATCCGGCGCACCGCCTTGTCGAGGTCGGAGGTCGGACCGGCGAAGGACAACCTGACATAGGACCCACCGCGGACGGGGTCGAAATCGATGCCCGGGGCGATGGCCACCCCGGTGTCGGCCAGCAGTTTCTCGCAGAATCCCAGGGAATCCGTGGTGAACTCGGAGACATCGGCGTAAACGTAGAACGCACCGTCGGTCGGCGCCAGCCGGTCGATGCCGATGGCGCGCAAACCTTCCAGCAGCCCAATTCGGTTGGCGCCGTAGTGCACCAGATGGCCCTCGGACTCCGCGATCGAATCCGCCTCGAACGCCGCGACGGCCGCGAGCTGGGACAGCACGGGCGGGCAGATGGTGAAGTTGCCGGTCAGACGGTCCACCGCCCGCTGCAGCGACTGCGGCACCAGCAGCCAGCCCAACCGCCAGCCCGTCATCGCGAAGTACTTCGAAAAGCTGTTGACCACCACGGCATTCCGCGAGGTGCTCCACGCGCATGAAGTCTCCGGGGCCCCGGGGTACACCAGACCGTGGTAAACCTCGTCGCTGATCAGCCGAACCCCGGTCTCCTCGCACCAGACGGCGATCGCGGCCAACTCGGCGGGCGGGATGACGGTCCCGGTCGGGTTGGCAGGGCTGGCCACCACCACCCCGGCCAGCGGCCGTTCGGCGTGCGCCGCGGCCAGCATCGCCACCGTGGGCTGGAACCTGGTGTCCGGGCCGCAGGCGATGTCGACGACCTCGCAACCCAGCGCCGACAGGATGTTGCGGTAACAGGGATAGCCGGGGCTGGTCACCACCACCCGATCACCGACGTCGAAGCAGGCCAGGAACGCCAGCAGGAACCCGCCCGAGGATCCGGTGGTGATCACCACGTCGGCGGGGTCGACCGCCACGCCGTGCTTGGTGTCGTAGGACTGCGCTATCGCCTCGCGCAGTTCCGGGATCCCCAGCGCCACGGTGTATCCGAGCTGGTTGCCCTCCAACGCGGCGGCCGCCGCCTCGCGGACCGGCCCCGGGGCGCCCACACTCGGCTGCCCGGCCGACAGATTCACCAGGTCGCCGTGGCTGCGCTGCCGCTCGGCCGCGGCCAGCCAGACGTCCATGACATAGAACGGCGGGATACCCGCTCTCAGCGCGGTCTTCACCCCTACGAGGTTACGGGGGACCCCAGTGCCTCGGCTTCCAGGCCGCGCAGGAACTCGACCGGCTGGCCCAGCAGCTGGGCGTTGGCGTGCGCGCGCTTGAAGTACAGCTGGATGTCGTGCTCCCAGGTGATCGCGATGCCGCCGTGCATCTGCACCGCCTCGGCGGCCACATCGCGGAACGCCTCGGTGGCGGTGACGTGGGCCAACGCGGCCGTGGTCGACGACGGGCCGGCGACAGCCTCCTCGACCACGGCCCCGGCGGTCTGCACCTTCACGTACAGATCCGCCATGCGGTGCTTGAGCGCCTGGAAGCTGCCGATCGGCCGACCGAACTGTACCCGCTCCTTGGTGTACTCGACCGTGAGATCCAGGCACCGCGCGGCCGCACCCACCGACTCGGCGGCCAGCAGGATGGCGGCGACCTCCGCCAGGCCCGGGTCGGCGCCCAAGGCTTCGGTCGCCGACGGCTGCACCCTCGCCAACCGACGGGTCAGGTCCATCGTCGGATGCGCCGACGCGGTGAACTCGGTCCAGCGGCTCAGCGTGCCGTCGGCGACGCCCACCACCACATCGGCCACATCGCCGTGCATCACGTAGTCGGGGTCCAGGGCCGCCGCACCAACCAGCGCCCCGGCGGCCAACTGCTCGAGCGTCTCGGCGTCCGGGGTTTCGGCGGTCAGCAGCGCCAGCTCGGTCAGCGTCGTGCCCAGCAGCGGCGAGGGCACCAGCGCCCGGCCCAGTTCGGTGACGACGGCCGCGGCGTCGGCGAGCTCTCCGCCGGCCCCGCCGAACTCCTCGGGCACCACCAGCGCGGCGACGCCCACCTGCTCGCACAGCAGCGTCCACAGCTTCCGGTCGTAGCCGGATTCGGATTCCATCGCGGCGCGAACCTGTTCGGGCCCAGCGTGTTTGGTGACCAGATCCCGGACGGTCTGGACCAGGAGCGTGCGTTCCTCGGTGCTGGTCACAACGCCTCCAATACGCGTCGCCGGTGATAGGTCGGATCGCCCCAGGCAGAGCGCAGCGCCTGGGCGCGCAGGAGCAGCAGGCCCAGGTCGTGTTCCTGGGTGAAGCCGATCGCGCCGTGGGTCTGCAGGGCCGAACGCGCGGCCAGCAGGCCGGCCTCGGCGGCCGCCACCTTGGCCGCGCTGATGTCGCGGGCTGCGTCCGGGCTCTGCTCACCCAGCGACAGCGCGGCGCCGAACACCAACGGCCGGGCCAACTCCAGGGCGATGTGCACATCGGCGAGCTTGTGCTTGATCGCCTGATACGAGCCGATCACCCGGCCGAACTGGGTGCGCTGCTTGGCGTAGTCGACCGAGGCATCCAGCATGGCCTGGCCCGCGCCGATCAGTTGCGCCGCGGTGAGCAGCGAGCCGAACTGCGCGGCCCGCTCGATGTCGGCGTCCCAGCCGGCGCCCTCGGCGGTGACGTCGAAGAGTCGCCGGCTCGGGTCCACCGAGTCGTGGCCGTCGCCGACGGCGCCCTCGTGCACTCGCTGATCGGCGAGCAGCGTCAGGCCGGCGAAGTCGGCGCTGACCGCGCGCGGCTGCAGCGGTGCGGCCACCGTGGCGATCAGCTCGCCGGCGGCCAGCGCGGCGCTGCGCTGCGCCGCGGCCTCGCTGCCGGCCAACAGCACTGGCGCCACCGCGATCGATTCGGTGACCGGCCCGGGCACACACCAGTAGCCCAGCCGCTCGCCGGCGACCACCAGGTCCACCGGGTGCGTGCCGATCCCGTCGTGTTCCTCGGCCACATTCAGCGCGGTGACGCCGAGGTCGGCCAGGGTGGACCACACCTTGCGGGCCGGGGCGGTGTCCCCGGCCGACCAGGCGCGCACCGCGGCCGGCAGGTCGGCGGATCCCAGTGCCGCATCGATGCTCGCGGCGAAGTCGCGCTGCTGTTCGTCGAGTTCGAAGTTCATTTGGCTTTGGCCTCCCGGGGCAGCCCCAGCAGCCGCTCGGCGATGATGTTGCGCTGAATCTCGTTGGTGCCGGCGTAGATCGGGCCGCCGAGGGCGAACAGATAGCCCTCGGCCCAGCCGTCGGCGAGTTCCCCGTCGGCGCCGCCCAGGTCCAGCGCGGTCTGGTGCAGGTCGACGTCGAGTTCGGACCAGAACACCTTGGTCACCGAGGATTCCGCCCCCAGCTCCCCGCCGCCGACCAACCGGGTCACGGTGCCGAAGGTCTGTAGGCGGTAGGCCTGCGCCTTGATCCAGGCGTCGGCGACGCGGCCGCCGAACTCCACCCGGGTGGCGTCGTCGGACTGCGACTTCCACAGCTGCACCAGCCGATCGGCGGCCGCGGTGAAGCGGGCCGGGCTGCGCAGCGACATGCCGCGCTCGTTGCTCGACGTGCTCATCGCGGCCCGCCAGCCCTCGTTCGGCGCGCCGATGACGTCCTCGTCGGGCACGAACACGTCGTCGAGGAAGATCTCGCCGAACCCGGTGTCCCCGCCGAGTTGTGCGATGGGCCGCACCGTGATGCCGTCGGCCTTCAGGTCGAACATGAAGTAGGTCAGGCCGTGGTGGCGCTGGGCTTCCGGATCGGACCGGAACAGCCCGAAGGCCATGTCGCCGAACGGAGCTCGCGAACTCCAGATCTTCTGACCGTTGAGCTTCCAGCCGCCGTCGGTCTTGGTGGCGGTGGCGCGCAGCGAGGCCAGGTCGCTGCCCGACTCGGGCTCCGACCAGGCCTGGGCCCAGATCTGCTCGCCGCTGGCCATCTTCGGCAGGATGCGCTCGAGTTGTTCCTCGGTGCCGTGCGCGAACAGCGTCGGCGCCAGCATCGAGGTGCCGTTGGCGCTCGCGCGCCCCGGCGCGCCGGCGTGGAAGTACTCCTCCTCGTAGGCCACCCACTCCAGCAGCGACGCGTCGCGGCCGCCGTAGCGCTGCGGCCAGGTGATCACCGAAAGTCCGGCGTCGTACAGGATCTTGTCCCAGCGCCGGTGCTGCTCGAAGCCCTCGGCGGTGTCGTAGGACTTGGTCGGGAAGTCGTCGCGATGGGCGGTCAGGAAGTCGCGGACCTCGGCGCGCAGCGCGTCGGCCTCCTCGGTGAAGTGGAGATCCATCAGACCCTTTCCCTCAGCTGCGGTTTGACCACCTTGCCGCCGGGGTTGCGCGGCAGGGCGGCAAGGAATTCCACCGATCGGGGCACCTTGAAGTTGGCCAGATGTGCCCGGGTGTGGGCGATCACCGCCTGATCGTCGAGGTCGGCGTCGGGCAGTCGGACGACGAACGCCTTGCCCACCTCGCCGAGACGTTCGTCGGGCACGCCGATGACGGCGGCCTCGGCGACCCCGGGCAGCCGGGCCAGCACCTGCTCGATCTCGGCGGGGTAGACGTTGAACCCGCCGCAGATGTACATGTCCTTCAGCCGGTCGGTGATGCGCAGATTGCCTGCGGCATCGAGGGTTCCGACGTCGCCGGTGTGCAGCCAGCCGTCGGCGTCGATGGCCGCGGCGGTGGCGTCCGGGTCGTCGAGGTAGCCGAGCATCACGTTCGGACCGCGCAACAGCACCTCCCCGGCGTCGGCCCCGTCCGAGGCGTCGATGCGCAGTTCGAAGTCGGCGATGGGCCGCCCGCAGGTGGTGGCGACGGTGACGGCGTCGTCGGTGGCGCGGCACATGGTGCCGAAGCCGGCGGCCTCGGTCAGCCCGTAGGCCGTGAGCACGATGTCGATGTCGAGTTCGGACTGCATCCGTTCGATCAGCACGACCGGCACGACGGCCGCGCCGGTCACGGCGAACCGCAGCGAACTCAGGTCGTAGTCGGCGCGGCGGGGGTGGTCGAGCAGCGTCTGGTAGATGGTCGGCGGGCCCGGCAGCACCGTGGCGCGGTGTTCGGCGACCGCGCGCATGGTCTCTTCGGGGTCGAAGGTCAGCTGCGGGATCAGCGTCGCGCCGGTCTGCAGGCACGCCAGAATGCCGGCCTTGTAGCCGAAGTTGTGGAAGAACGGGTTGATGCACAGGTAGCGGTCGCTGCTGATGATCTCACCGCACGCGGCCCACGCCGCCGGCCCGGCCAGCGACTGCCGGTGCGCGCACAGCACACCTTTGCTGCGGCCGGTGGTGCCGGAGGTGAACAGGACGTCGGCGACGTCGTCGGGGCGCACCGCGGCGGCCCGCGCGTCGGCGGTCTCGACGAGTGCGGGATCCGCGCCGCGGGCCGTGAACTCGTCCCAGGTCCCGTCGGCGGCCTCGATCGGCACCCGCACGATGTGGCGCAGCGCGGGCAGTGCGGCGGTGTCGAGTTCGGCGACCCGGTCGGCGCCGAGGAACTCACCCATAGCGATCAAGACCGGTGCGGCGGTGCGCGCGAGGATGTCGGCGGCCTCGGAGGCGGTGTAGCGGGTGTTCAGCGGGACGACGACGGCGCCGGCCCAGTGGGTGGCCAGGCAGGCCACCACCCAGTGCCAGGTGTTCGGCGACCAGAGCGCGACCCGGTCGCCCGGTTGGACCCCGAGGGCGACCAGCGCCGCGGCGGCCCGGCGGACCTCCTGGCGAAGCTCGGAGTAGGTGAGCGTCCGCTCGGCGGTGACGACGGCCGGGTGGTCGGGCAGCGCGCGCGAGATGTGGTCCAGCACCGCGGGGGTGGTCTGCGCAACGGGGTTCCCCGCGCTGCCGCCCTCCTGCCCGCCGGATCGCGTCATTGATGCTCCTCTGGGTTGATTGCCCGGCTCCTCATCGGCAATTCCGCTGCGTACATCGTCGACCGGTCAACAAAGCAAGTGCTTGGTAGGTTAGCCTACAGGGATGGCGGAGGTCCAGAAGTTCCGGGCGGAGGTCCGCGAGTGGCTGGCCGACAACCTCGTCGGCGAATTTGCAGCGCTCAAAGGCCTCGGTGGTCCCGGCCGTGAGCACGAGGCGTTCGAGGAACGGCGCGCCTGGAACCAGCATCTGGCGGCGGCCGGGCTGACGTGTCTGGGGTGGCCGACCGAGCACGGCGGCCGCGGGCTGTCGGTCGCGCACCGGGTGGCGTTCTACGAGGAGTACGCCCGCGCGAACGCCCCGGACAAGGTCAACCACTTCGGCGAGGAACTGCTGGGCCCCACGCTGATCGCGTTCGGCACCCCCGAACAGCAGCAGCGCTTCCTGCCGCGCATTCTCGACGTCACCGAGCTGTGGTCGCAGGGGTATTCCGAACCCGGCGCGGGCAGTGACCTGGCCAATGTGTCGACCACCGCGGTCCTCGACGGCGACCAGTGGGTGATCAACGGCCAGAAGGTGTGGACCTCGCTGGCGCACTGGGCGCAGTGGTGCTTCGTGGTGGCCCGTAGCGAGAAGGGATCCAAGCGGCACGCCGGCCTGTCCTATCTGCTGGTGCCGCTGGACCAGCCCGGGGTGCAGATCCGCCCGATCGTGCAGCTGACCGGCGATTCGGAGTTCAACGAGGTGTTCTTCGACGACGCCCGCACCGACGCCTCGCTGGTGGTCGGGGAGCCCGGCGACGGGTGGCGCATCGCGATGGGCACGCTCACCTTCGAACGCGGGGTTTCTACCCTGGGTCAGCAGATCCGTTACGCGCGTGAGCTTTCCGGCATCGTGGCCCTGGCTCAGAGCAACGGCACCATCGACGATCCGCTGATCCGGGAACGGTTGACCCGCGCCTGGGTGGGGCTGCGCGGCATGCGTTCGTATGCGCTGGCCACCATGGACGTCGAGCGTCCGGGCCAAGATAACGTGTCGAAGTTGTTGTGGGCCAACTGGCATCGCGGCCTGGGTGAGCTGGCGATGGACATCGCCGGTAAGGCCGGGTTGGTGCTCGCCGATCAGGGCGGCACCCCGGACTTCGACGAGTGGCAGCGGCTGTTCCTGTTCTCCCGCTCCGACACCATCTACGGTGGCTCCAACGAAATCCAGCGCAACATCATCGCCGAGCGCGTCCTCGGCCTGCCCCGAGAGGTGAAGGGTTGATGAGTCTCTCCAGCGTTCCGGAAGAGATTGCCGGACATGGACTTCTGACCGGCAAGGTGGTGGTGGTCACCGCGGCGGCCGGCACCGGGATCGGTGCGGCCACCGCCCGCCGTGCCCTGGCCGAGGGGGCGGATGTGGTGGTCTCCGACCATCACGAGCGTCGGCTCGGCGAGACCAAGGAGCAGTTGGAAGCCCTGGGGTTGGGCCGGGTGGAGAGCGTGGTCTGCGACGTCACCTCCACCGCGCAGGTGGACGCCCTGATCGCGTCGACCACCGCGCGCCTGGGCCGGCTGGACGTCCTGGTCAACAACGCGGGACTGGGCGGTCAGACCCCCGTCGTCGACATGACCGACGAGGAATGGGACCGGGTCCTCAACGTCACGCTCACCTCGGTGCTGCGGGCCACCCGCGCCGCGCTGCGGTACTTCCGGGAGGCCGAGCACGGCGGCGTCATCGTCAACAACGCCAGCGTATTGGGTTGGCGCGCACAGCATTCCCAGTCCCACTACGCGGCGGCCAAGGCCGGCGTCATGGCGCTCACCCGCTGCAGCGCCATCGAAGCGGTCGAGCACGGGGTGCGGATCAACGCCGTCTCCCCGAGCATCGCCCGGCACAAGTTTCTGGAGAAGACCAGCTCGGCCGACCTGCTGGACCGGCTGTCGTCCGACGAGGCGTTCGGCCGCGCGGCCGAGCCCTGGGAGGTCGCGGCCACCATCGCGTTTCTGGCCAGTGACTACTCGAGCTATCTGACCGGCGAGGTCATCTCGGTCTCCAGCCAGCATCCCTGACATTTTCGCGGCGGTCGGCCGCAGCAGGTTTCACCCCCAACTTTCCGGGTAGTCGGCTCAGCAGGGCAGCCCAGCGGAAGGAATTGCCATGCGAGCCGTGACCTGGCAGGGGAAGCGCAAGGTGCAGGTGGACACCGTGCCGGACCCCAAGATCGAGGAGCCGACCGACGCCATCATCGAGGTGACCTCCACCAACATCTGCGGCTCCGACCTGCATCTCTACGAGGTGCTCGGGGCCTTCATGAACTCCGGCGATGTCCTGGGCCACGAGCCCATGGGCGTCGTCCGTGAGGTCGGCAGCGCCGTGACCAACCTGGCGCCGGGGGACCGGGTGGTCATCCCGTTTCAGATCTCCTGCGGGCACTGCTTCATGTGCGATCAGAAGCTCTACACGCAGTGCGAAACCACCCAGGTTCGGCAGCAGGGGATGGGTGCGGCGCTGTTCGGCTACTCGGAGCTCTACGGCAGCGTGCCGGGCGGGCAGGCCGAGTACCTGCGCGTCCCGCAGGCGCAGTTCACCCATATCAAGGTGCCGGACGGGCCGGCGGATTCCCGGTTCGTCTACCTGTCGGACGTGTTGCCCACCGCGTGGCAGTCCGTCGCCTATGCCGACATCCCCGACGGCGGGACGGTGACGGTACTGGGGCTCGGCGCCATCGGCGACATGGCCGCCCGCATCGCACACCACCTGGGCTACCGGGTGATCGGCGTGGACCTCGTCCCGGAGCGGCTGGCCCGCCTCGAGGCGCGCGGCATCGAAACCGTGGGCCTCAACGAGCCCGACGGAACGCTGGGCGACGCGATCCGCGCCCTGACCGACGGTCGCGGTCCCGATTCGGTGATCGACGCCGTCGGCATGGAGGCGCACGGCTCGCCGGTGGCCCACGCGGCCCAGCAACTCACCGGCCTGCTGCCGGACGCACTGGCCAAGCCGCTGCTGCAGAAGGCCGGGGTGGACCGGCTCGACGCGCTGTACTCCGCGATCGACATCGTGCGGCGCGGCGGCACCGTGTCGCTGATCGGCGTCTACGGCGGAATGGCCGACCCGATCCCGATGCTGTCGCTGTTCGACAAGCAGGTCACGCTGCGGATGGGGCAGGCCAACGTCAAGCGCTGGGTGGACGACATCATGCCGCTGCTCACCGATGACGATCCGCTGGGTGTCGACAGCTTCGCCACCCACGTGCTGCCCCTGGAAGAGGCCCCGCACGCCTACGAGATCTTCCAGAAGAAACAGGACGGCGCGGTGAAGGTCGTCCTGCAGCCGTGAACGCGCCTACCGCGGAACCGTCGACAAGGCCGGGGTGACCCAGCGTCGCAAGAACACCCGCAACTCGGTGGGCGTGCGGGGCGGATCGCGCGGGGCGACGATCATCGACTGGATGATCCGCAGCAGGAACTCGATCAGATCGTCGATCAGCTGGTCGTCGTATCCCAGTGCGGCCCAGTCGATGTCGTTGCGAAGCAGAATTTCTCGGCAGCGCTGGATGACGTCCGGGCCCAGCATGCGGCGACTGAACTGGTGGGAGTGGTCGTTGGCCACCAGTAGGGTCAACTCGCTCTGGTGCGGAAGCCGCTCGATGATGTGGGCCACCACCTCGACGAGTTGGTCGGTGGCGGCCAGATGTGCGATCCGGTCGGCGATCTCGTCGACGAATCCGCGCAGCGCGACGTCCGCCACCTCGGACAGCAGTTCCTCGGTGCTCGCGAAGTAGCGGTACACCGTCCGGCGGGTGATCCCCAGCGTCTCGGCGACCTCCGAGAGCGTGGGCTGGGCTTGGCCGCCGCTGCGCTGCAGGCAATGTCGGGCCGCGTCGATGATCCGCTGCCGGGCCTCCGCATCGTCGCTCGGCGGTGCGCCGGCCCAGCCCTTTCGGCCCATGTCATTGACTCTTTTCCGGTCCCGGTCAACAATGACACATGATACACCTGATGTCACAGTGTGAAATGAGTCTGCGGTCGTGACTGGCCTGCAAGTGCGGCGGCCCCGGTTCAACTTCGGCGACGCCGACGTGCCCTTCGCCTGGAACCCGCAGAATCCGCAGTTCTCGTTCTTCATGAACGCGACCTCGATGATCGCGATCGGCTTCGAGCAGATGATCGTGGCCGCAGTGCAGGAGGCCAGGCCGCTGATCACGGACCCCGCGGTGCTCGCGGAGGCCACCGCATTCCTGAAACAAGAGGCGCAGCATTCGAGTTCGCACCGCAAGCACGTCGCGGCGCTGATCGCGCACTACCCCGGTCTGCAGGAGACCTTCGACGCGGTCAACGCCGCGTTCGACGAGGTCACCGCGACCACCCCGCTGAACTTCCGCCTCGCCTACATCGCCGATCTCGAGGCCACCTTCACCCCCGCGTTCAAGCTCATGCTGGACAACGAGCGCACGCTGTTCCGCCCCGGCGACGACCGGGTCGCGTCGTTGTTCCTGTGGCACTTCGTCGAGGAGGTGGAGCACCGCAGCTCGGCGTTGGTCATCTACGACGCCGTGGTGGGCGACCGCTGGTACCGCATGCGGGCGCTGCCCGCCACGCTGCGTCATCTGGTGCAGGTCAGCCGGATCCTCACTGAAGGGGTGAACAGGCATGTGCCGCTGCAGGATCGGGGCGTCGATGCCCGCACCTTTGTCCCGGCGGACCGAGTGCGACTGGCGCTCCGGCAGCGCTTCTCCCCGGATCCGGAACCCATTCCGAGATCGGTGCCGGCGTTCCACAGCGTGCCCTGGCGGGAGAAGCTGACCTCGGTCGGGCGAGTTCTGCTGAGCCAGACCCCATTTCACGACCCGAATCATCAGCCGCTACCGCGGTTCGCCGATCGTTGGTTCCGGCGCTACGACGAGGGGGCCGACGTGACGCGCTGGTATGCCGCCGAGCGGGCGGGGTAGGGCGCCGGCGTGACGCAATGTACCGAGGCGTTCGATCGCATCGCGATTCCGTTGGGGGAGTTCAGCTGCCGGGACGCGCCGGCGGTGCTGCACCTGCGCGACCCGCTGGGCCTGGCCGGCCCGACGCTGCCGATCATCGAGCTGATGATGGTCTTCGGCGCGGTGCTGGCCCTGTGGTGGTCGATCCGTCGGCTGCGCCGTGACGGCGATCCCGTCAACCTCGTCCTGTGGTGCGCGACGGTGGTCTACCTGTTCGTCATCGAGATCCCGCTGTACTTCCCGAACGTCTTCGGGATCCAGGACTTTCTCGGTGTCGTGTTCGTGCACAACGCCTTCACCGTGCAGTTCCTCTTCGACCGGCTGCCGCTGTACATCGTGGCGCTCTATCCCGCGCTGATCACGCTGTCCTACGAGATCGTCCGCGTCCTGGGGGTGTTCCGGCGCCGACACGGCGCCGTGGTCGGCGCGGCCTGCGTCGGCGTGGTCCATCACGTCTTCTACGAGATCTTCGACCAGCTCGGCCCGCAGCTGCGCTGGTGGGCCTGGGACACCGAGAACCCGATGAACCGGCCGATGTTCGCCTCGGTGCCGTTGACCAGCGTGGTGATCTTCGCGGCGCTGGGGCCGTTCGTCGTCACCCTGCTCACCCAATTTCTGGTCGCCCGGCGCGTGGCCGACCGGCCGCTCGGCGGGGCCGCGCTGTGGGGGTGGACCGTGCTGATCGGGGCCCTGGTGCCGGTCGGTCTGGCGGTTCTGGGCGCGCCGTTCTCGGCGTTGTCGGCCCTCGGTCCGGACAACGTCAGGGCCCAGGCCGTCGTCCTGACCGCCGAATTGGTGGTGCTGGCGGCGATCGCGGTGCCCGCGCTGGTCACCCAGTACCGGCGCGGGCAGCCGGTCGACGACGCCGAGCCCAACGCGTTCCTGCGGATCTTCGGCCCGGTCTATCTGCTGACCCTGGGGGCGCTGTGGCTGGTGGCGCTGCCGGCCTACTTCGGCGCCCAGAACGGGATCACCGCCGATGGCACGCCGACCGGCAGCCTCGCCTACGCCGCGCTGTGCTTCGTGGCCGGGGCCGTGGTGTTGGCGGCCGCGCTGAAGGTGCGCGCCGGGGCGGCCCCGCTTCGCGACTTCGGGACGAGGGTCGAACTCGGGTAGGTTTGAGGTCGATCAGGCACAGATGGCCTGGTCGGTGGGGGCTCACGGGAGCTCGAACCGCCCGGGTCGTCAGCGTTCGCAACAGTTCTGAGAGGACCGATTCGGTGACGAAGTTGACCCTGTGGATCGGCGGCCTGCTGGTCGCCACCGGCGTGATCGCCTACATCGTGACTGCCGCGGCCAGCGTCACCGCGCTCATTCCCGCCTTCGTCGGGATCCTCCTGGTGGTGGCCGGTTTGATCGCGCGCAAACCCGACCTGCACCGGCACGCGATCCACGCTGCGCTGGTCATCGCGCTGCTGGGCGCGCTGGGTTCGCTGTCGCGGGTGGTCAAGCTGGGCGAGGTGTTCGACGGCACGTCCGAGGTTCCGGCCGCCATCATCGTCAGCACCATCATGTTCGTGCTGCTGGTGATCTACGTCGTCGCCGGGGTGCGGTCGTTCATCGCCGCGCGCCGTGCGCGTGAGGGCAGCAGCGGCACCGCCGCCTGACCCTCGTCCCGTTTTGCGGTAGTGGGCTGGCGATCCGCGCGGCCTGCCGCCACCTAGCAAGCGCTTGGTTGATAGGATGGCCGCCATGGCGTCCGATCCGCCCAGTCAGCCCGCCAGCCGGCGCGAGGAGTTACTCGCGCTGGCTGCCTCGATGATGGCCGAGCGCGGCCTGCGGGCCACGACCGTGCGCGACATCGCCGACGCGGCGGGCATCCTGTCCGGCAGCCTCTACCACCACTTCGCCTCGAAAGAGGAGATGGTCGACGAGGTGTTGCGCAGCTTCCTGGACTGGCTGTTCGGCCGCTACCAGGAGATCATCGACACCGAGCCCAACCCGTTGGAGCGGCTCAAGGGACTGTTCCTCGCGTCGTTCGAGGCGATCGAACACCGCCACGCCCAAGTGGTCATCTACCAGGACGAGGCCAAGCGGTTGTCGTCGCAGCCGCGCTTCTCCTATGTCGAGGAACGCAACCGCGAGCAACGCAAGATGTGGCTCGACGTCCTCAACCAGGGGGTCAAGGAGGGCTACTTCCGGCCCGACCTCGACGTCGACCTGGTGTATCGGTTCATCCGCGACACCACCTGGGTGTCGGTGCGGTGGTATCAGCCGGGCGGCGAACTGACCGCCGAGCAGGTGGGCTTCCAGTACCTGGCCATCGTGCTCGGTGGCATCACCAAAGACGCTGTCGAAGAGAAGAACTCGTAAGGAGACGAAATGGCTGAGGCGTACGTTGTCGACGCGGTGCGCACCGCGGTCGGAAAGCGCGGCGGAGCCCTGGCCGGGGTGCACCCGGTCGATCTCGGCGCGCTGGCCTGGCGCGGTCTGCTCGACCGGGTCGACGTCGACCCCGCCGCGGTGGACGACGTGATCGCCGGCTGCGTGGACGCCATCGGCGGGCAGGCCGGCAACATCGCCCGGCTGTCCTGGCTGGCGGCGGGCTACCCCGAGGAGGTCCCCGGCGTCACCGTGGACCGCCAGTGCGGTTCCAGCCAGCAGGCCATTTCCTTTGGCGCACAAGCGATCATGTCCGGCACCGCCGACCTGATCGTGGCCGGCGGCATGCAGAACATGAGCCAGATCCCGATCAGCTCGGCGATGGCCGTCGGTGAGCAGTTCGGCTTCACCTCGCCCACCAACGAATCGAAGTCCTGGCTGCACCGCTACGGCGACCAGGAGATCTCGCAGTTCCGCGGTTCGGAACTGATCGCCGAGAAGTGGGACCTGTCGCGCGAGGACATGGAGAAGTTCTCGCTGAACAGCCACCAGAAGGCGTTCGAGGCGATCCGCGGCGGCAACTTCGACAACGAGATCCTCACCGTGGACACCGAGAGCGGTCCGTTCCGGGTCGACGAGGGACCGCGCGAATCCTCGCTGGAGAAGATGGCGGGCCTGAAGACCCTCGTCGACGGTGGACGGCTGACGGCGGCCATGGCCAGCCAGATCTCCGACGGTGCCAGCGCGGTGCTGCTGGCCTCCGAGCAGGCCGTCAAGGACCACGGGCTGAAGCCGCGCGCGCGGATCCACCACATCAGCACCCGCGGCGCCGATCCGGTGTTCATGCTCACCGGGCCCATCCCGGCCACGCGCTACGCGCTGGAGAAGACCGGGCTGTCGATCGACGACATCGACACCGTCGAGATCAACGAGGCGTTCGCGCCCGTGGTGATGGCCTGGCTCAAGGAGACCAACGCCGACCCGGCGAAGGTCAACCCCAACGGCGGCGCGATCGCGCTGGGCCACCCGCTGGGCGCCACCGGTGCCAAGCTGTTCGCCACCATGCTGAACACCTTGGAGCGCACCGGCGGTCGCTACGGACTGCAGACGATGTGCGAGGGCGGCGGCACCGCCAACGTCACCATCATCGAGCGCCTCTGATCAGTGGTCGTGTAGCACTCAGTGATCGTGTAGCACCACGCCGCGGACGTTGCGGCCCTGCCGCATGTCCTCGTAGCCCTCGTTGACCTCGGCGAGTTTGTACTCGTGGGTGACGGTCTCGTCGAGCAGCAGCTGACCCTGTCGATAAAGGTTGAGCAGCCGCGGGATGTCGGCGCGCGGGTTGGCCTCGCCGTAGAGGCTGCCCAGCAGCCGCTTCTGGAACAGGGTGAACATCATCATCGACAGGGTCGGCGCCGTGTCGGCCATGGTCGCGAGGGCGGTCATCACCACCGCGCCGCCCTTGCGGATGATGTTGGCGGCCTCCTCGACCTGAGCGCCCTCGAGCAGACCCATCGTGAGAATGGCCGAGTCGGCCATGACCCCGCGGGTCAGCTCGGCGACCAGCGCGGTGGCCTCCGTCATCGACGTGACGAAGTGCGTGGCGCCGAACTGCAGGGCCTGCTCGCGCTTGGTCTCGACGGGTTCGACAACGACGATCTTCTCGGCGCCGGCGAGCCGGGCGCCCTGGACCGCGCCGCTGCCGATCCCGCCGAAGCCGATCACCACGACGGTGTCACCGGGCCGGACGTTGGCGGTGTTGACCGCCGAACCCCAACCGGTGGTGACGCCGCAGCCCAGCAGGCAGGCCCGGGACAGCGGGATGTCGTCGTCGATCTTGACGATCGAGGCCTCCGGCACGGTGCCGTACTGGGAGAAGGTGCCCACCAGCGCCATCACGCCGATGTCCTTGCCGTCGACGTGGCGGCGGTAGGTGCCGTCGAGTTGGGTGCCGGCCATGATCATCGCGCCGAGATCGCACAGGTTCTGGTGACCCGTCGAACAGAACCGGCAGCGGCCGCACGCCGGCAGGAACGAGGCCACCACGTGGTCGCCGGGCTGCAGGCCGATGACCCCGGGACCGACCTCCCGCACGATGCCCGCACCCTCGTGCCCGCCGATCAGCGGGAGCGGCGCGGGCAGATCGCCGGTGCGGATGTGCTCGTCGGAGTGGCACAGGCCGGTGGCCTCCCACGAGACCAGCACTTCCCCGTCCTTCGGGGGATCGAGATCGATCTCCTCGACGGTCCAGTCGCCGCCGTACTCCCAGAGAATCGCCGCGTTCGTTTTCATGTTGCCTCCGAGAGCCGTCGGGAGTGTGTTGGCCCGAGTCTAGGAAGCCCGACGATCGCTTTGCGGGGTTTCGACGGGCTCAGTTCAGTGCCAGCACCAGACCGGCCATCGCGATCAGCCAACTGGCGAAGCTGCCCACCAGGAAGTACTCGGTGACCTCGTCGATCCCGGCGCCGTTGTTCTCCTTGCGCTGGGCGTTGAGTTCGGGGAAGCGGATGATGCCCTTGGCCGCGACCACCGCCGAGGCGGCGCCGATCTGGCCGCCCAATCCCAACCCGACGATGAGCAGCCGTTCCATGGGGCCCAGCAGCCGGCCGCCCTTCAGCCGATCGGAGGGCTGCGGTTCCCCGGCCGGGCGGACCGCGCCCACGGCGCCAAGAATCAACCGCACCAACTGATTTGCGGTCACCAGCTGCAGCAGCACCACGGCGAAGATCATCACCGCGCGGTCCGGTCCGAGGTCGCCGAGGCCGACCCAGTGCAGCCAGTCCGCGACCGGGCCGCCGACCGGGGACGTCCAGCCGGCCAGCACCAGCAGCAGCGCGACGGTGCCGCCGAACACCGTCAGCGCCCGGCCCTCGCGGGTACCGGTCCGCTCGGCGACGGCGCTCAGGTGTACCCACAGCACCGCGGCCACCGCGGCGAGGATCAGCAGCACGATGTCGCCGAAGTGCCAGAGCCCGGCCAGCAGGGCGCCGGCGAGGACCAAGACGGGCCCCGCGACCAGCGCCGCCCACTGGCGTCCGGCGAGCTTGCGGCAGATGTCGGCGAGCCCGACCGCCGACAGGAAGACCGCGAGCGCGCTCACCGGAGTTGTCGCAGTTCGTCGGCGGCCGCGACGATGAGGTCCAGGCCCGCCCGGCCGGCGCGCTGCGACACCGCCGAGGCGCTGATCCGCTCCACCATGGCCAACTCCTTCTTCGACCGCCCCGCACGCAGGCCCGCGAGTAGCCGCAGTGATCGTTCGTCCAGCGATCCAAGCAGATGGTCCCGACACATCAGGGCGGCGTTGACGGCGTGTGGATCGGCGCCGTCGTCGGTGCCGGCGCGGAAGGCCGTGCGTAGCTGCGTGAATCCCGGCTGCTCCTGCTGGGCCGACACCCATTCGATGGCCTCGCGGGCGGCCCACCAGCCCGGGCCGTCCTGGATGCCCGAATCCGCGTCGAGCAAGGTGATCGCCCCCCACCCGATACCGAACCGGATGTCGATGTCCGGGGTCAGCAGCAGGCGCAGCGTGAACGCGGCGTCGATCGCGTGGCCGACGGTGCCGAAGGTGCCTTGGAACTCGTCGCCGACGGTGAGTGCGGGCGGGTCCGTCGCGTCGTCGCCGAGCGTGCGTAACGCGGAGGTCAGCCGGTTGTGCAGGGCGCGGCGATCCGGGAACGCCCGCGATCCCACCACGTCGCCGATCAGTGTGGCGACGACGGATGAAGCCCTGCGCTTCGCAGCCGACATGTGAAGATCATAGCTTCATAATCAAAAAATGAAGCTAATTGCTTCAATCTGTAATCAGGGTGGCGGCACCGCGGAGGTGCTCGACGGCCTGATCGACGATCGAGTCGATGAGCTCCGCGCACGACGGCAGATCCTCGAGAATGCCGGCGACCTGCCCGGAGGCCAGCACACCCGCGCCGGTGTTGCCCTCGACCAGACCGGCCTTGAGCAGCATCGGGGTGTTGGCCGCCATCACCACCTGCGACCAGGTCAGATCCTTGCCGCGCCGCATGGCCAGCCCGTCCTTGACGATCGAGGCCCAGGTCATGCCGGTCATCTTCTTGAACTTCTGGGCGTTGCCCACCGCCGCGGTGAAGCCCCGCACCGGGGAACCACTCTCGAGCTTCTCGACCAGCCCGGTCCGCAGCACGCGGTGCGGCATCCCGTCGACCCGCGTCGACACCACGGTGCCGTCGAGGCCTGCCTGCAGGTAGCGCTGCTTGACCTCGTCGGGCACCGTCGAGTCCGACGTGAGCAGGAACCGGGTGCCCATCGCGACGCCGGCCGCGCCGTAGGACAGCGCCGCCGCCAGGCCGCGGCCGTCGAAGAAGCCGCCGGCGGCCACCACCGGCATCCCGGTGTCGGCCACGGCGTCGAGCACCGACGGCAGCAGCAGCGTGGTCGCCACCGGCCCGGTGTGCCCGCCACCCTCGCCGCCCTGCACGATCACCGCGTCGGCGCCCCACCCGGCGACCTTCTTGGCGTGCTTGGCCGCCCCGACGGACGGGATCACCACGACGCCGGCGTCCTTGAGCTTGGCGATCAGGTCGGGTTTGGGGGCCAACGCGAACGAGGCGACCTTGACGCCCTCGTGGATGAGCAGGTCCACCCGGTCGTTGGCGTCCCCGGCGTCGGCGCGGATGTTGATGCCGAACGGCTTGTCGGTGGCCGCCTTGACCTTGGTCACCGCGGTCTCGAGTTCCGCGAGGGTCATGGTCGCCGAGGCCAGGATGCCGAGGCCACCGGCGTTGGAGGTGGCGGCCACCAGCCGGGCCCCGGCCACCCAGCCCATGCCGGTCTGGACGACGGGGTGTTCGATGCCGACCAGCTCGGTCAGCGGTGTCGTGAGCTTGCCCATGATCTAGGCCTTGACTTCCTTGTCCCGCAGCGACTTCGGATCGATCACCTCGCGCAGCAGCTCGAGCTCCTCCACCTCGGGCAGCCGAGTGACCTCGGCGGTATCGAGGCCGTGCACCTCGAACGAGGTGTTCTCGGCGACCTGATCGGCCTCCACCCCGGGGTGCAGCGACAGCGCCCGCATGGTGCGCTCCGGACCGCCGAAGTCGAACACGCCGAGGTTGGTGACCACCCGGTAGATGTTGGCGAACCGATAGGCAGGATTGTCGGGATCGATCTTGTCCCAGCCGATTCCGGACACGATGTCCACGGACTCGCAGAACACGCGCCGCGAGTGGTTACCCACCCAGTAGCTGGTGGCGTGGTTGATGGTGTTGCCGGGGGCCCCGCGCACCCCGAACATCTGCCGGGTGGGGTGCTGGATCGGCCCGAACGCCGACAGGTTCTGATTGCCGTACCGGTCAATCTGATTGGCGCCCATCACCACGTGCCGTCGGCCCCAGGACAGGGTCTCGAAGACCCGCCCGAACGGCATCCAGCCCTCGATCTCGGCGGGGGCGCCGATGGCGGGGGTGTTGGCGATCAGCCGGGCCTCACCGTCGGTCAGCAGGATGTCCGGCGCGAAGGTAAGCCGGGCCAGCCGGGCGCCGATCGACACGACCGTCGTCATGGGGCTGACCATGATCTCGCCCGCATCGCGGAACAGTTCGGCGCACGCCACCGCGCAGACTTCGGCGCGACTCACGCTGATCATGCCTGGACTCCCTCGGTGAACTTCTGCACGGCGGCCTGGTAGTCGGCCTCGCTGCCGGACAGGTAGGTGGCGACGAACTGCTGCCAGGCCTCGTCGGACCCGGCGGCCTCGGCGTAGTGCCGCTGGAACTTCTCGTCGCGGCGGTAGTCCGGTTCGGCGGTGGTGAAGTGGGCACCGCCCGGGGCCTCCACCACGGCGTCGACCATCATCCGGTTGACCAGGAGTGCCTGCGGCGGCACGGCTTTCACCAGTTCCTCGGTCGACACGATCTTCTCGACCGACAGCAGGCGCCGCTCGGCGGCCATCAGGAACAGGTCGTCGAAGTAGGGGTCGATCCCGGTGTAGGCCGCATTGCCCCGGGAATCCCCGAGGTTCAGGTGCACGAACGCCGCGTCGAGGTTCAGGGCCGGCATGGCGATCAGCTCCTCGTGGCCGTCGCCGGTGGGGTAGGGCGAGCGGACGGTCTTGAGCTCGTCGCCCCAGAACCGCCGCACGTCGCTGCCCAACCCCGCGCGGATCGGCAGGAACGGCAGCCGCTGGGCGGCGGCCTGCAGCCCGCAGCGGACCATGCCCTCGTCCATCTCGCGGGCCTCGATGGCGCCGGAGGTGCGGGCCTTGGCGAACCACGGGTCGTAGAACGGCGGCGAGTCCAGGGACACGAAGCCGTAGTAGACCCGCTTGACCTTGCCGGCCGAGCAGAGCAGACCGAGATCGGGGCCGCCGTAGGTGACGACGGTCAGGTCGGTGACGTCGGTGCGAAGCAGTGCGCGGACGAACGCCATCGGCTTGCGCCGCGAACCCCAGCCGCCGATGCCGATCGTCATGCCGCTCTCGATCGACGCGACGGCGTCATCCAGAGTTGTTCTCTTATCGCTCACTTGGATCCCTTGTCAGTCCCGGCGAAGGCGTCGCGGTGCTCGTCGGAGACGCCGGACAGGTTGAGTTCGAAGGTGAAGCCCTGCTCCATGCGGTATCTCGCGTTGACGGGCTGTACGTCGATGAAGTTCAGTGCCTCCTTGGCGGCCCGGATCACGCGGGTGTCCTTGCTCGCGATGTCGCGGGCGACGCGCAGCGCGGACTCGTCGAGTTCGGCGCGGGGCACCACCTCGTGCACCGACCCGAAGTGGTGCAGGGTCTCGGCGTCCACGGTGGCCGCAGTGAAGAACAGCCGACGCATCAGATGCTGGGGCACCAGCCGGGACAGGTGGGTGGCCGCGCCGAGCGCGCCGCGTTCCACCTCCGGGAGGCCGAACTTGGCGTCGGCGGAGGCGACGATGACGTCGGCGTTGCCGACCAGGCCGATGCCGCCGCCGACGCAGAAGCCGTTGACCGCGGCGATCACCGGGACCTCGCATTCGTAGACCGCCTTGAACGCCGCGTAGCAACCGCGGTTAGCGTCGATCAGCGCGGTGAAGCCCTCGGTGTTTTGCATCTCCTTGATGTCCACGCCGGCGTTGAAGCCGCGGCCCTCGGCGCGCAGGATCACCACGTGGGTGCTGCGGTCCCGCCCGGCCGCGGTGATGGCATCGGCGAGTTCGAACCAGCCGGCCGACGGGATGGCGTTGACCGGCGGGTAGTTGACGGTGACCGAGACGATGCCCGGTTCGACTGTCTGGGTGGTGATCGTCATCGAGTCACTTCCTGAAGGGGTCGCTACCTAAGCAAGCACTTGCTTGGTACGCTAGCACAGTGACTGACGCGGCTGGAATCAATCTGCAACTGGACGGTCGGGTGGTTCTGGTCACCGGCGGCGTCCGCGGCGTCGGGGCCGGCATCAGCGCCGTCTTCGCCGGTCAGGGCGCCACGGTGGTGACGTGCGCGCGCCGCCCGGTGGAGGGTTCGCCATACGAGTTCCATCCTTGCGACGTGCGCGACGACGAGTCAGTGGCCGCCCTGATCGCCGCCATCGTCGAACGCCACGGCCGGCTCGACGTGGTGGTCAACAACGCCGGCGGCTCGCCGTACGTCCCGGCGGCCGATGCCTCGGCCAAGTTCAGCACCAAGATCATCGAACTGAATCTCCTTGGCCCGCTGTCGGTTTCGCAGCACGCCAACGCGGTCATGCAGACCCAGGACGGCGGCGGCTCGATCGTCAACATCGCCAGCGTGAGCGGGCGGCGCCCGACGCCGGGGACGGCCGCCTACGGCGCCGCCAAAGCCGGCATGGAAAGCATCACCAGCACGCTCGCCGTCGAGTGGGCCCCCAAGGTTAGGGTGAACTCCGTGGTGGTCGGCATGGTGGAGACCGAGCAGGCCGACCTGTTCTACGGCGACGCGGAATCCATCGCCGCGATCTCGGCCAACGTGCCGCTGCGGCGGCTGGCCACGCCCGCGGACGTCGGCTGGGCCGCAGCGTTTTTGGCCTCCGATGCGGCCGCCTACATCAGCGGCGCCTCGCTGGAGGTGCATGGCGGCGGCGAGCCGCCGCACTACCTGTCGACCACCACCGCAGACCTCAAGTAGAAGGAGACAGACAGCATGGGAGTTCTCGACGGCCGCGTCGTCATCGTCACCGGAGCCGGCGGCGGACTGGGCCGCGCACACGCGCTGGCCGCCGCCGCGGAAGGCGCCCGGGTGGTGGTCAACGACATCGGCGTGGGCCTCGACGGCTCACCCGCCGGTGGCGGTAGTGCCGCCCAGGGCGTGGTCGACGAAATCGTCGCCGCCGGAGGCGAAGCCGTGGCCAACGGCTCCAACGTCGCGGACTGGGCTCAGGCCGAAGCGCTGATCCAGACCGCCTTGGATAGTTTTGGCTCGTTCGACGTTTTGGTCAACAACGCCGGCATCGTGCGCGACCGGATGTTCGCCAACACCTCCGAGGAAGAGTTCGACGCGGTCACCGCGGTGCACCTGAAGGGGCACTTCGCCACCATGAAGCATGCGGCGGCCTACTGGCGCGCGCAGTCCAAGGCGGGCAACACCGTGGATGCCCGGATCATCAACACCAGCTCCGGCGCGGGCCTGCAGGGCAGCGTCGGGCAGGCGAATTACAGTGCGGCCAAGGCGGGTATCGCCGCGCTGACACTGGTCGCCGCCGCCGAGATGGGCCGCTACGGGGTGACGGTGAACGCCATCGCACCCTCGGCGCGCACCCGGATGACCGAGACCGTCTTCGCCGACATGATGGCGACCCAGGGCGACGACTTCGACGCGATGGCGCCGGAAAACGTTTCGCCCCTGGTGGTGTGGCTAGCCAGCGTGGCGTCCCGCGACGTCACCGGCCAGGTGTTCGAGCTCGAGGGCGGCAAGATCCGGGTCGCCGAGGGGTGGGCGCACGGGCCGCAGGTCGACAAGGGTGCGCGCTGGGAGCCGGCCGAACTCGGCCCGGTGGTCTCCGATCTGCTGGCCAAGTCGCGGCCGGCGGTGCCCGTCTACGGCGCCTGACAAGACTGTCCGACAAGGCAATCGGCCCCCTCGAATCCGAGGGGGCCGACGCTCTTGGTGATGGCTTATGCGGTCACGCGGCGGACTTGTCCGACGAATCGCCCGCCGAGCCGGAGTTCGACTCGGAGCCCTTCCTCGTGTCCTTCTTGTCCTTGCCGGACACCGCCTTGCGGACGGTGTCGGCGGCGTCGCTGACCGTGCCGCGGACCCGCTCGCGCAGCTCACCGCGGGCCTTGGTCAGCTCGGAGCGGGTGCTTCGAGCGGCGTCCCGCACCGCGTTGCCGGTGGCCTCGACCCGCGCCGAGCGTTCCGCGCGGGCGTCCCTCAGCTGACGGATCAGGGCGCGGTCGCTCTCCGGTTCGGTCTCGGTCGCGACCTCGACAGCGGTGGTCTTGACATCGCTGACCGTGACATCGGTGGTCTCCGCGGGTGCGGTTTGCTCGCTCCGAATTGCCCGGGGCCGCACCAGGTCCCGGATCGCGTCGACGGTATCGGTGACCGAATCGCCGACGAACTTGACGGTGGCGCCGCCGACGTCGCGCACCCCTTGCACCGCGGTCTGGCCGACGGCCTCGAGGTCGGCGTCGAAAACCGGCTGCCGCAAGTTGTACAGCGCGGTCTGCGGGGCCACGATCAGATCGCGGACGTTGACCAGCATCTTCACCGGGTAGGTCGCCGGAGCCACGTCCTGGCCGGCCCAGCTCTTCAGCGTGTAGCTGCCGTCGTCGTTCTTGTCGACGACCACTACATCGGTGTTCTCCAACGGATGCTGCAGCATCAGCAGCAGATTGGGGTTGTCGACGGTCATCATCGTCCAGAACATCATCGTCCCGCCGTGCGAGAACGCCACGGCATTGGTGCTGCCATCGGCCTCCATCTGCGCAATGGCGGCCTCCATCCGGGCGGCGAACTCGTTGCCGTCCTCAGAGCCGGGGATGCGCACAGAGCGCAGTCCCAGCGCCCATGTCATCGGGATCAGGCCGTAGCCGAGCCGGCCCAGGCCGTCCTCCTGCGAGGAACCCTCGAAGATGCCGCCGCTGATCTCCTGGATCCCGGCGACGGATTGCCGTTCGTGCTGCTCGGCCAATTCGGGATCGAACGCGCCGATGACGACCAGGTCGCTCTCGGGGCGTCCCAGCTCCGCCAGCAGCGGCTGGGCGGTCTGCTGGGTGCGGATCATCGTCGAGGCGTAGATGCCGTCGAAGGCGGCGGCGTCGATGCCCGCTTGGGCCAGTTTCTCGGGCAGTGCGTCAGCCTCGCCCCAGCCCTTCTCGGTCAACCCCGGGCCCGGCACCTTGGTGTCGATGTAACCGGAGGCATTGCCCTGCGATTCGGCGTGCCGGATGAAGGTGATGGTCATTGCCCCGGCGGGGATGGCGGCGAGCACCACGAGCACCAGCGCCGACAACGTCGCCACCAGCACGCGCAGCGCCGCCGGCGGCCGTCGTCGTTCCGGTGTTTCGAGCCAAACCAAGTTTTCGCGCATCAACGCTCCGTCCTGTGAACCCCCGTATGGGCTGGCTCACACCCTCGACCCCATGTGGGCGTGCACACATTAACAAAAGTGTGCACTGGGTCAACGCGGATGACCGATGAGTGGGACTAGCTGTACTGACCACGGACGTTGGTGACGGCGTGGTGAGGTGACAAGACGAAGACCTCCGAGTGGAGTGCGAGCTGTCTAAGGAACGCTCACCAATCTCGGAGGTCTTCGTGGTTCACCGTAATGCCCCCTTGTCCGAAACCGGTCGTCTGCGGCGGTCAAGCCCCGGGAAGTGGTGTAGTGCTGCGTGATCCGGCGGGTTAGGCGGTGAGTGCGGGCATGTTCTCAGCTCCTATCTCGGGGTTGTCGTTGGTGATGGTGGTTAGGCGGCAGCGGGCCAGGACGTCGAGGCCGAGGTAGCGGCGGCCTTCGGCCCATTCGTCGTTCTGTTCGGCCAGGACTGCCCCGACCAGGCGGACGATGGCGTCGCGGTTGGGGAAGATGCCGACCGCATCAGTGCGGCGGCGGATCTCTTTGTTGAGTCGTTCGGCGGGGTTGTTGGACCAGATCTGGGTCCAGATGTCTTTGGGGAATGCGGTGAAGGCCAGGATGTCTTCGCGTGCAGCGGCCAGGTGTTCGGCCACGGCGGGCAGTTTGTCGGTGACGTAGTCGATGAGCCGGTCGAACTGGGCAGCCACCGCGGGTGCGTCCGGTTGGTCATAGACGCTGTGCAGCATGGCTTTGACCGCTGGCCACATGCTCTTGGGGCAGATGCTCATCAGGTTGGCCGCGTAGTGGGTGCGACACCGCTGCCAGGCTGCGCCGGGCAGGTTGGCCGCGATGGCCTCGCGTAGCCCGGCGTGGGCGTCGCTGGTGACCAGCCGCACCCCGGCCAGCCCGCGGGCGACCAGGTCGGCGAAGAACTCGTTCCAGGCTGGACCGGTCTCGCTGGTGACCACGCGCATGCCCAGGACTTCGCGGTGTCCGTCACCGTTGACGCCGGTGGCCAAAAGCACAACCCCGTTGACGACCCGGCCGCCTTCGCGGACCTTCATCGTCAACGCATCAGCGGCGACGAAGGTGAACGGGCCGGCAGAATCGAGTGGTCGGTGGCGGAACTGTTCGACGTGGTCGTCGAGGTCGGTGGCCATGCGGCTGACCTGCGATTTGCTCAGCGAATCGATGCCCAGCGTCTTGACCAGTTTGTCCATCCGCCGCGTGCTCACCCCGGCCAGGTAGCAGTCGGCGACCACGGTGATCAAGGCGGATTCGGCCCGCTTGCGTCGCTCCAGCAGCCAGTCGGGAAAGTAGGTTCCCTTGCGCAGCTTGGGAACCGCGACATCGATGGTCCCGACCCGGGTGTCCAGTCCGCGGTGGCGGTACCCGTTGCGCTGGGCACGGCGTCCCGGTGTGGGCTGGCCCCATTCAGCGCCCACCACGGCATCAGCATCCGCCGACAGCAGGGCGTTGATCACGGTCTGCAACAGCGAGCGCATCAGATCCGGTGACGCTTCTGACAGGGCCTCGCCAAGAAGGCCGGCAGGGTCGACAATGTGGGGTGCGGTCATCGTGATGCTCCTCGAGGATTCTGTGGAAGGTTGACTCGAAGGATCACGCGGTGGCCGCTTCACGTCCATCACCAACACGATGACGAACCCAGCAACCGCGCTACACCACTATGCGGGACTCAACTGCACTTTTCGCGGCGATCGCATCCCGATACCCACCCGGGCCGATCACGTCCAGATGGCGCTGGATGGTCCGATACGACACCGTCGTAGCGCCCAAGTCTTCGAGCACCCGGATCGAGTCGAGCTTG
>Ga0265293_10001360_pt1 | contig 53366 bp, 34 predicted proteins | sample Munlanlewell138R_FD_192505 | JGI IMG/M metagenome (GOLD analysis project Ga0265293, IMG submission 192505) | Leachate microbial communities from a municipal landfill in Southern Ontario, Canada - Leachate well 138R | ecosystem: Engineered > Solid waste > Landfill > Unclassified | place: Canada... | reverse complement strand
AGATACAAATTAGCGTATTGAGTATTTGAGATTACCTCATAGCTAGTAAGCAGTCTAGAGTATGCTCTAAGGGTGTCAATGTATCCATACATGGCTGATTGTCCTCCAAGGGTTATTGATGCCAATGTATTACTAGATCCATAGCTAAATGATATTTTTTCCTCTTTTCCATCTAGATAGAAGGTAAGGGATTGATCAGTGATATCCAATACTAAAGCAATATGTTTCCACTGGTTATAGCTTAGCTTTGTGAGTAATTGATACTCAACACCTTGGTTATCGAGCAATACATATGTACCATCTTTTACTATTAATGATACTAAGTTAGAGCTAAATATCTTCTCTTCTATAACTTGAGACCTATATCTATTATAAACCCAAAACTCTACTGAGAAGTATGTTGATTGAGTAGAGTTAATGTTAAAGCTTTTACTTGTATTACTACCATTTAACTCCAATACTCCCTCTCCCCACTTCTTTACATTAGAGAGTGTGTCATTAAAATTCTCTTCCAAAAGTAAACCAATATTAGAGTATGGAATTTCACCATTACCTGTTGCAGAACCGAAAGCACTCCAAGTAATACTATCTAATACTGCACTATCTCCTAACGGTAGTATTGCAGATGTATATTCACCACTTAGAAACTCTCCTAATCTAACTGTAGAGGTTTGGTCTTGTATAGTTCTTTCATAGCTACCAATATCAAAACTAAGGCTACTGTCATGTACAATGCTTGGATCTATTCTAATTGGGAATACTCTTTCCTCACTTAGTAGCCATTTAGAGTCTAAAACTAATTCATATATATATTCATTCTTACTCTTTGTATTTGTAATGGATATATATACCTCGCTAGTTTTATTACCTACTGCATCTACTGCAAACTCTGGTAAGAAATGAGCAAAGTAATTACCTTTCTCATCTGTTATATACTGAGTACCTGAAGAGAATCCTGGTAAGCTGGTAATACTTCTTTTAAGCTGTAATCCTTCATCAAGAGAGATCTTAAATACATACCTATTAGCTGGTAGTATACACTCTCCTGTATCACAGCTCACAGAGTACTCTGGTAGTTCCTCCAGTACAATCTCTTCCTTTAATCCTTTGCCCTCTACTATCTGATACTCTATATTTACTCCTTTATATACATTCCTCGACACTACTGTATCCTTAGAGGCAGCGCCACTATCAGAATCTGCTATTTCCCTACCACTTTGTATTAATTCAAATGTTTTGTTTAATGAAAGCTCTTTACTTTGTTCTTTTGTTAATTTTGATATTTCATCATCGTATGAGATCTCTTCTAGAGTGAGTTGTAGACCTAGTTTCTTCTTCTCAAGGCCTAAATAGTATTTAATCTTTTCCCAGAGGTTTACTTCCGTTTCTTCAAAAGGGTTTCTGTATGATTTAATACTTTCAAATCTAATATACTCTCCATTTACAAAGTCTACTGAGAATTTTGGATTACTGTTTTTAAAGTATGTATCACTGTCTTGGGCTTTAACAATACTTCCATTCTCTCTACTAGAGGACTTCTGTATTAATATTGTAATAGAGGCTAGGAGGAAGATAGCGATTAGTACATACCCTATACATGAGAGTATTTTTTTAATAGCTGATTTCTTTTTCATCACTATAGCCCCCTGTTATAGTTTAGAGAGATATCTCCAACTCTTACAAAGTAGTTTTCTCTTGAGTGCATAGATAGCCTTACAGTACAGGAGTCTCCTGCCTTCTTACATTGAGTAATGTTAGTAGATTTAATACTTACTCTTTCCCAACTACCTGGTAATTTACTTATACCATCTTTTACTTCACCATCTATACCACTGTTACCCATGAGAGCTATATCTACTTTATTATTAGCTACAGATGCTGAGTTTTCTGTCATAAAGTCTAGTGATATTGCATCATCTTTCCAACTTACAAAGTCTGTAGGTAAGGTAATTCTGACTAAGATATCGTAATCTTGGAGTGTTTCTCTATCTGATTTCCATTCATAGTAGTTTTTAAATACTCCTCCTGTTTCTATAGCGTCAGAGGTCATTCTTCCGTAGTTATCAGTACCATCTGCATACAGTATTGCTCCACTATACTCTGGTGATATTACAACACTTGAGGTTAAGTCTCCCATCTCTACCCATATTGCACCATCATTGGAGAACTCTAATCTCTTCTTCTCAACGTTATACCTTATTCCTCCTTCACTATTACCGCTTCCTAATCTAATAGTTCCTTTTGTATATATATCATTCCACCTATTACTACTGTTACCGATATTTGATGTTAAACTACTGGTTAAGAGTGTTCCGGAGGTTGTAATACTATCTTTCTTTACACTAAATGCATCACTTACTCCAAAGAGTACTCCGTTAAATGCATATTCTACTATTCCAATTCCATCCTCTACTTTAACTATATTTGTAGCTATCCAATTAGTTTTTTCTCCTTGAATACTTACCTTTATACTATTATTATTTACATTACCTAGATATACCTCTAGGTATTTAATTCCATCCACTTCATTTATTCTTGCTTTATTAATATCGTATCCTCCTGTAGTGAAGTTAGAGATTACATTTACGTTATTATTATCTCCTACTGTATCTACACTTAATATTAGGTTTTGTGATGACCCTAATGTACTATTATTTACCTTTATCTTAGCGTAATCATCATTATTATTTAATTGTGATATACGGTACCAACCACTTTCAGTTAAAGTTTCTGTTTTATCTGCTTGGTTTAATTCTAATATACTTGCTATATTGTAGTTTTCTTCTTCAGCGTTATATATTTTTTCTAATTCTCCTTCTATGTAAGTTATCCTAGAACCAAAATCTGAATACATCTCTTGAATTGCTCCCGCTAGATATGGTGTGAATTTACCATAATCTATCGACTTAATTCCATCACCTCCTGTAGAAACTAGCTCTGGAGTTATTGGTTCAACCCATTGTGCAACAAATCCCGAATCCATATTTTCTGTTCCCACCCAATTATAAGTCACAGGTTTTAAAGCCAATACCTTATCTAACGGACTCTTAATCACTTCAATGTTTTCTTTAAGTGTAATATCTGAATATGTTGTCCACTGATTCGCCCTTCCACGCCCTCCAATATCTCCGGTGTTTGGAAGTTCCAATCTGTAATAAGGGCCTTGTACACCAATACCTACATATCCAGTATTTCCAGCAATTCTAATACCTCCTGCAGAAGATCCGTGAGGAGCAATAACAAAACCTCCTGTATTTTGAGAACCGAGAGAAAAGAATATTCCTGCATCTTGAGTATAAGCAATTTGATTGTAAGCACCTCCCCAGTTCGTCCCTGCTAAGATTTTTACCCAACCATTTCCATTTATCTGAACTCCATCTACACCACAAGTAGTATCATAACAGCTATTAGTATAGAAATTTGCAGAATAACCTCCTAGGGTAAAACCCGAGAGGGCGGAGGCTCTAAGTTTCAACTTCGACTCACTATTCGTTTTTATATCAATATTGCCATCACTTACCCAATTTAAGCCCGTATCAGTATCTCCAATAGCCAAATGTATTGCTGGCCCAGTAGTTCTTATCCCAACATTCCCATTACTTGCTATTCTCATTCTTTCAGATCCAGCAGTAACAAAGTTTATATTATCATCAGCAGGAAAACCCAAATATGTATTGGTATCATTATTGTGATAAAGATAGCTCCCCATTGTCAAAGATCCAGAAGTCCAGATACCTGTACCCAAGGCAGCTGTTCCCGTACCATTTACAACCCATACCATTTGATGCCCACCGGCCATAGTTCCACCAGTCGTATTATTAGTATGTTTATATGCCAATCCATGCAAATTGCCAAAAGTAGCTCCATTAGCAGCATTTCTGTATGCGACTCCCATACTCCAAATATGCTGGGTTTTAGTTGAATCATATGTTCCGAACATTCCCTCATCCCTATTAGCAGTAGGAACAATTATTGCTGCAGTAAGGTTATCATCAACATCACTTCTTAGGAAATTATCAGCAGTAAGACCGTCAAGTAAATCTGCATTTAAATTTGAAACTACCGTCGTAGATGTTACTACAAAAGGAGATGTACCAGTAGCCTGTGTAGCTGTTATCCTACTTCCACTGATAGCCCCTGCAGTGAGACTAGTTCCAGCAAAGGTAACGGCACTGCCATTTGAATATATTTTTAATGTACCATCACTATCGAGGGCCTGTAATCCTACACGGAAAGTCTCATCACTAGTACCTGATATTAACCATGTTGCACCAGTAGATGTACCCATTGTTACATTCACTCCCCCTGTGTTTACTCCATCAGAGGATCCCCAGCTAGATGATCTACCAGTAACAAAGGCTCTGTTCATTAGAGCATCTCCATTAACCTCAAGTGTGTACGAAGGATTTGTAACCCCTATCCCTACATTTCCTCCAGTAAAAATACCAGAATAGCCTAAACCTGAACCATCTCCCCAAATTGCTGTATTAAAATCGAAAGATGGAATTGATAATGTCGTGCTAAGTGATCCAACAACACCTATACTCCTAAATGTATTAGCCTTATTACTGTGACCCCAGACACCAATACTTCTTCCCCAGGTACTATTAGCACCAGAAGCCAACCCTTCGATACCAATGTTAAGATAATCTGTAGAGGTTGAACTTTGGGCAGCATAACCATATATTGTGGTATGGTGTTGATTTAAGGTTTCTGAAACATGTAATTTATAATTTGGAGTGGGTGCTCCTATCCCTACTCTCCCGCTACTAACTATTAGATTGGCTGCGGGAGTTATTGTAATATCCCCACTAGTATTCGCTATTTCAGATGTAGCACCTGCAATATCTAAAGATGCCTGAGGTGAGCTTGTACCTATACCTAATCTTTGATTTGCATTATCCCACCAAAAGTTATTACTCCCTGTTATTGATGACGTACCACTCCAGAATGTAATCTGACCTGCAGTACCACTACCAGTACCAGTGCCTGTAACACCCCCTAGAGAAGATAGTGTAGCCCAAGAGAGTACTCCACTACCATTGTTAGCAAGTATGCCTGTAGTAGATGTTGTAGGTAATGTATATGTTATATTCCCATTTTGATCACCTCCTTGAAAGATTGTGTAATATGTAGGAGAAGCTCCTGTCTCTATTATTCCAAAAGTTCCTGCTACAGAGAGTTTCTGATTTGGTGTTGCAGTACCTACTCCAAAGTTTCCAGATCCTAATATTAGGTTCTGGTTAGGTGTAATAGTTATATTTCCTGTTGAGTTTGTAATATTTGAATTAGCACCTCCAATATCTAATTTTGAACCAGGTGTTGCAGTACCTATTCCAACATTACCACTGCTATCTATTGTAAAAAGTCTCTGTGTATTAGCAGCGTTATTTATTGCTAAATAGTTACCACTAGAAGCATCTACATCAAAGAAGAATGTAGCAGTAGCAGTACTGTTCCCTCCAAAAAGAATATCATCTGTAGTAGATGTAAGGTATGTAAATGATCCTGCATCTGTCCATTTAGAAGAGGATCCTGTATTTATTGGTACTCCACTGTAATTACATGCCCCATCCCAATATAAAGTACCTGCTACATTGTAAAGACATCCCTCTCCACTACCTGGAAATAAATCTCCAGTTGTGGGGGGAGTTGGGAATCGTCCAAAGTAATTTACACCGTTATTTGAGAGATGTAAGTCACCCCTTTTGTCAAAGTTAAAGACTGGTGTACTACCGCTTAATCCCTCCAATATATTCCCAGTACCATCTTGTGTTAATTGTAATATTGAATTACCAAAATTACTCGCATCTGCTTTAAATGTTACCAATGGCCAATCTGTTGCACCACTATAGTTTGAATATACAGAAAAACCTGTTCTAGAGGATGCTCCATGTACCCATGCTCTGTTTACTGTAGCATCTACACCAAAGTTTGAAAGTGTCGCTATACCACTAGTTTCCATAAATTGAGAAGGATAGTGGGAATATGAAGATATACTGTTACTTCCCCATATAGAGGATCCTCCTGTAGCAAGATTTTGCCATACACCCCCACTGTAAAGTTTTAATACACCAGCAGTTGTATCGTAGTAAACCATACCATTACTAGCAGGAGTCGTTAATCCTCGTGTAGTAGACGCATAATCCTCTGCATTTTCAAACTCAAAAGCTCCTGATGCCATTTTGGCATACTCTGATCTAATAGCGTATGCAGAGGCTTGAAGTGGCATTCTAGAGAATGTCTCTGTAAAACTACTAGTACCTGCCGGAGAGAAAAGTATTTCTACATAAACAGAATCTTGTGCCTTTATCATTGCATCTAAAGAGGAGTATGCTCCTGTAGTTGGTGTTCCTGCACCTAATGAGAGATTAAAGATACCTCCGTACTGCCCTATCTCTACGTCTGTATATGTTTCTGTAAAATAGAGAGTTCCTGATGTAGATGCAGAGTAGTATTTAACTTGGAAATCACATTCATCAGGACCAGATTTCACACATGCTGGACTTCCTGTAGTAACATTTAATCCTTCATAGCCTGTATCGTTTCTTACAATCTTTCCTTGGAAATTAATAGTGGATGATGTCTGTGCATATGCTTTTTGGAGTGTAAAATGGGCAACAAAAACAAGAGGGGCTACTAGCAGAATGAGTACAAATTTTGCTACTTTCGAGCAGTTACTTTTTAGCATAATTCTCGAGCAGTGTATTATACTGACGCACAATGGTTTTTAGCCTATGTGTATCGATAGCAAAATGATAGTAGAAATGTATACAGTTGTCAAAGGGAAAAGCTTGATAAATTACTACAAAATAATACTTACAATCCTGTTTGGAATGTATATTATTTTTTTAATTTCAGAATTTGATAACCAAGTACTTAGAGTATTGTCTTTTAATATCTTTTCTTTTATATCCTCTTCTGTTTCTGCCTTAGATATTAATACTCTACCTCTAATCTTTCCCTCTATTTGTACAGGAATCTCTATCATATCATCTACTAATGTACTTTGATCTATCTTTGGCCATATTTGATCATGAACTGAAGAGTTCTGCCCTATAGTTTTGGACCATATTTCTTCTGTAAGATGAGGTAGCACTGGGGCGCTTACTATAAGTAGTTTGGTTATATCTTCTATATCTAATTTCTCCTTTGAATACTCATTATAAAATTGCATGAGTGAAGCTATAGCGGTATTGAATTTAAAATCTGTAATATCTCCCTCTATCTTATTTACTAACCTATTTATCCCAACCTTTACCTTTTCATCACTCTTCTTAACTTTCTCATCCCAACTTGATAGTAAGAATGAGTAATACTTAAATACAAATCTCTTAACACCTTCAATTGTACGAGTACTCCACTCTACATTACCCTCATATGGACCCATAAACATCATATATGCACGAACAATATCTGCACCATACTTTTCTACTAATTCATCAGGCCCTATTACATTACCTAGAGACTTAGACATTTTTACTCCTCCCTCTCCTAATACAACACCGTGTATAGATCTTGATGAGTATGGCTCTTTATCTCTTACATATCCAAGATCAAAAAGTACCTTCTGCCAGAATCTAGAGTAAAGAAGATGCAGAGTTATATGTTCTTGGCCTCCTTCATAGTGATCAACTGGCATCCAGTAATCTGTTTTCTCCTTACTTGCGAACTCTTCACTGTTTTCAGGATCACAGTATCTTAAAAAATACCAACTTGAACCTGCCCAGTTGGGCATAGTGTCTGTTTCTCTCTTAGAAGGGCCTCCACATTTCGGACACTCTGTGTTTACCCACTCCTCTATCTTTGCTAATGGTGATTCTCCTGTATCTGTTGGTTCATACTGCTTTACAATTGGTAACTCTAGTGGTAAATCTTGCTCTGGTAGTGCTACCATACCACATTTCTCACAATTAACTATTGGTATTGGCTCTCCCCAGTAGTGCTGTCTTGAAAATATCCAATCTCTAAGATGATATCTTACTACTACATCTCCTATTCCCCTCTCTTTTATGTACTCTCCTACCTTCTCTCTTGCGTTTTCACTACTTAAACCATCTAAGAAGTCAGAATTAAATACTTTTCCCTCTCCTTCATATACTTGTTCTAGTGTAGATATCTCTGATCTGTCACCATCCTCTCCCTCTATTACTCTTTTTACAGGTAATCCAAACTTTTGAGAAAATTCAAAGTCTCTTTCATCATGCGCAGGTACTCCTACTACCATACCAGTACCAACTGTTGTTAGTACAAAGTCTGCGACGTATATTGGCAATCGAGCATTAGTTATGCTATTTATACAGTAAAGTCCAGTTGGGACGCCAGTTTTCTCTTTACCTTCAGTTAACCTCTCTACTTCACTTTTCTTTAAACTCTTCGATATGTACTCCTGTACGCTTTTTCTATTCTCAGTAGTCATCTTATCCAAAAGTTTATTTAATATCTCATGCTCTGGAGCTATTACAACAAAACTTGAACCAAACTGAGTATCTGGTCTTGTTGTAGAGACCTTAATGACTTCATCACTATCTTCAACCTTATACTCAATGTCATACCATACCTTCTTCCCTATCCAGTTCCTTTGAAGTGCTTTTACACTATCTGGGAAGTCTACTAAGTCTAGATCTTCATCTAACCTATCTGCATATTCCGTTATTTTTAATACCCATTGGCTAATATTTCTTTTTTCTACCTCGGTACCACATCTTTCATGCCTTGAGTCAATTACTTCCTCATTGGCACATCCTACTTTACATTTCGGACACCAATTTATTGGCATTTCGGACTTGTATGCTAACCCTTTTTCAAAAAGCTTTAAGAATATCCACTGTGTCCATTTATAGTATGAAGGATCTGTAGTATTTACCTCTCTATCCCAATCAAAAGAAAGACCTAAGCTCTTAAGCTGTCTTCTAAAGTGCTCAACATTCTCTCTAGTGATATCTTGTGGGGCTCTTTTCATTTTAATAGCGTAGTTTTCTGTAGGTAAGCCAAATGCATCCCACCCTATTGGATACATTACATTAAAGCCTTTCATTCTTTTCAATCTTGCTACTGCATCCATCATGGAGTAGTTTCTAGCATGCCCTATATGCATACCAGGCCCTGATGGGTATGGGAATTCTACAAGTAGGTAGTACTTTGGCTTCTCTAAGAGAAGATCTTTAGCACTGTATTTCAACTCGCTAAACCACTTCTCTTGCCACTTACTTTCAAACTCTTTTGGGTTGTAACTGTATGCCATATCAATGCTATTTTATATTACCTATTGAAGTATTTTACTTCAAAACAGAAGTTTTGCAAAGTCTTTTAAACAAAGCGTTTTACATTAGTGTGGAAATGGTGAGTATGGCTATGAGTAAATTCAAAATATGTATACACTTTGGATGTGTAAGATTTAAGGTTCAGATTTTGCTATTAGCTATTCACTGCTATCTACGATTTGGATATATACTGAAATCCATAAAGCCTGTCTTCGATTTTTGCTTTACTGAAAGCATAAATCTCATATTTAAACAGCTATAGGGTTGGTAAGCCTGGCTTTATGGACCTGAGGGGGTTCGAACCCCTGACCCCATCGCTGCCAGCGATGTGCTCTAGCCAACTGAGCTACAGGCCCATATATTAGACTCATGGACTCAGCCGGATTTGAACCGGCGACCTTCGCAATGCGAATGCGACGTTCTCCCAACTGAACTATGAGCCCAAAGCTATGGGAGAATTATATCATACTTACCAATTAGCGTAAGAGAGAGGATTTACTTGACCACCAGAGCCAGAGCCTCTTCTTAGCTCGAAGTGAACATGAGGACCTGTAGATCTACCAGTAGAACCCATTTGAGCAACTGCTTGACCCTTTGATACTGATTCTCCTGTTCTTACATATATATTCTTTAAGTGAGCATACCATGTTGAATATCCATTACCGTGATCAATCTGTACTGACCATGCATATCCACTACCACCCCATGTAGAGCCTAGTGGTGGACAGTAACCAGCACATCCTGCAAATATTACAGTACCACCAGCTGCTGCCAAAACACTTGGTAAGTTACGATCTGCAATATCTACCCCCTTATGATATACCCCTTTATATGTTTGAGATATCTTACCCCCTGCAACTGGCCATCCAAGGAATCTGCCTACGCTAGGATCTACAGGGGAGCTAGATCCTCCTCCAGAGTATGATCCAGAGGTATATGTCTTAGGAGCACTTGCATATGTTGGCTTTGGAGGAGCAACATATGGCATTCTACCATCAGGTATGAAAAGCTCTTGACCTTCTGCTAATGTAAATGGGTAATCTAACCAGTTAAAATCTGCTACCGCCTGTTCATTACCGTTATATTTTTTTGATACAGAAGCAAGAGTCTCATTCTTCGCAACCTTAATTAGTACACCATCTGCAGGTGGTATATCTAACTCTTGACCCGGTTTTACAAGATCAGAGGTTAGATTGTTAGCCCATTTGATTGTTTCTACAGAGATATCATAGTTAGTCGCTATTATACTTAATGTATCTCCATTCATTACCATATATTTCTCAACCCCTCTTCTCTCCCTATCCTTTGGAACAAGGGTGTTAATAGTGGCATTCATTGCAAGTAAGTCTCCCTCTGCAACAGCTATATAGTCGAGATCTTCATCATTAGCACTAGTTATTGCTGGTGCTCTATATACATATGAGATACCAAGTATGAAAGCAAAAATAACGGTGGCTGTTTGTACTACATATTTAAGGAATGAACCTCTACCCCAAAACATTCTCTTAACAATACTATCCTTTACAGTATTAAACTGCTTATACAGAATATCAAAAACTACAGATGTTAATATCCAAAATACTCTTAACCTAGAAACGATGTATTCGAAAAAATCTATAAAGAAGGCTAGTACACCCCTTCTTGTATTAAAACGGTTAGCAAGAAAAGCACCTACTCTATTAATCCATGTAAGATCTTTCTCAGAGTAAATATCTTCGTCTAGGAATATGTAGTTCTCACTCTCTGTTTTAGAGAAATCAGAATCCTTAGCAAGATCCCTAAAGCTTAAACCTGAGATATTTTGTTCACGCACCTTATCTTCTGACATTAGTATAGTCAAAAATTTACTCTACTATTATACCAGAATTACGCTTCGTGCAATGTTGCAAGAAACTCTTCGTTAGATTTAGTTCTCCTAAGCTGACTTACGAGTACTTCTGTAGGATTCTCATTTTGATCAAGTATCTCAAGCATTCTCCTTATCCTCCATGATTGATTCAAAACTTCTTTACCTAAGAGTAGCTCTTCATTTCTTGTACCTGATTTGTTTACATCAATAGATGGATATATTCTCTTGTTAGCAAGCTGCCTATCAAGATGTAATTCCATATTTCCTGTACCTTTAAACTCTTCATATACCAGATCATCCATTCTACTTCCTGTTTCTACTAATGCGGTTGCAATGATGGTAAGACTTCCACCCTCTTCGAAGTTTCTAGCAGCACCAAAGAATCTCTTAGGTGGATACAGTGCTACAGGATCGAATCCTCCTGAGAGTGTTTTTCCTGATGTAGGCATAGTTATATTGTAAGCACGAGCAAGTCTTGTAATACTATCCATCAGTATTATTACATCCTCTCCCCACTCTACCATACGCATAGCTTTTTGTAGTGCCATTTCAGCTACCTTACAGTTATGCTCTGGTAATTCATCAAAGTTAGATGCATATACCTCTCCTTTTACAAATCTTTTCATATCAGTTACCTCTTCTGGTCTTTCACCTACAAGTACAACCATTAACTTTGCTTTAGGATGATTAGTTGCAATACCTGCAGCAATATCTTTAAGTAAGAATGTCTTACCTGCCTTAGGAGGAGATACTAACATTGATCTCTGACCGAAGCCAACTGGGGAAAGTAAATCGATTACCCTAGTTGAAATAACCTCTGGGGTAGTCTCTAATTTGATTTGTTTGTTTGGAAATACCGGAGTTAGTTTCATGAACTGAGGTCTCTCTGCTGCCTCTGCAGCTGGCTTACCGTATACTGTGTCTACTCTAAGTAGACTTAAGTATTTTTCTTTCTCTTTCGGTAATCTTGCAGGACCTGCAACTACATCTCCAGTCCTTAGACTAAATTTCTTTATCTGAGATCCAGAAACATATACATCATTATCACCTGCTAAAAGACCGTCTGTTCTAAGTACACCATGTGATTCATCTTTCTGAACCTCTAATATACCATCTACAAATACGAATCCTTCATTTGCAGTAGACTTCTTTAATATTTCAAATATTAATTCTCTTTTTTGGAGCTCCATAAAATTATCAAGCTCAATCTTTTTTGCCTCACTACGAAGCTGAGCAAGAGTCATGGACTCATACTCTCTTATACTCTTTGTTCTGTTTACCATATAAATTGATAGGGAAATTACATAAAATGGGCATATATACCCATATGACAATTCAGTATATTCAAAGATTTACTTTAAGTCAAATATGAGAAATTTAAGAAAAAAGGGATCGGTACTGCCCCAACCGACCCCGGTGTTATGTCTCTATATAAATAATATATAGAGAGATAATATCGGAGAGCATATTTAGTATGCTTTCCCAAATCTTCCTTTCCTTAGGTTCAGAGTAGTACCAAACCAAACCCAGGGAAAGAAAGATTCAGATATCTTACCCTTTTCCTTTTGTCCAGATGTGTTCGTGGCACCCCAGACAAAGGGAGAAATTTAAGATATCCACATAGTATGCTAATGAACGTTATATTATATCTCCCACTAGGCAACTATGTCAAGCCTATAATTGCTATGCACTTGGGTGGATAATTTATTTGTTTAGCTTTATCCCCTATACTACAGCCTATCTATACTCCCTGCCTCCTGTATGTTACGAATAGTTGTACGTGCAAGTGTTCGTTACGTAATTTGTTGATATCTTTATGCAAAATTTTATATATTCTTGATAAGCTTTACAACAGATACCTGTAACCCCTCTTTCCCTTTAAATGTAGTGTTCCCTATATGTACTGACTTGTATCCAACCCTTGATGCCTCTGAAAGAACAGACTGTAAGCCCCATGTTCCCCTTACTTCTCCTGTTAGACCTACCTCTCCAAAGTATATAGAGTCTTTGTCTAAAATAGAGTCTTTAACTGCTGATTTAATAGCTGCACATACGGCTAAGTCTACTGCAGGATCTGAAACTGTAATACCTCCTACCACGTTAACAAACACATCTTTATCTCCTAGAAATACTCCTCCTCTTCTAGAAAGAACTGCACAAAGCATATCTAAACGAGGCTTCCTTATACCATTAGCTACTCTTCTAAGAGGACCTGGTTCACCTGCTCTCTCTACTACTAGGGCTTGTACTTCAACAAATACGACCCTAGAGCCTTGAAGTATTGCCCCTATTGCACTGCCTGATACTGCGGATTTACTATCTAGAAATACTAAAGATGGATTACCTACTTCATTTAGACCGTTAGAGCTCATTTCAAATACCCCTATTTCATTTGTAGATCCAAACCTATTTTTCATACCTCTAAGTATTCTGTACTGATTAAACTCTCCTCCCTCTATATATAGGACACAATCTACGATGTGTTCTAATATCTTCGGTCCTGCGATATCTCCCCCTTTATTTATTTGTCCTACAAGTATAGTTGGTACACCAGTTATTTTAGAAAGCCTTGTTAGAATCGATCCTGAAGCCCTAACCTGACTAATGCTTCCGGGATATCCTTTAGATGTTTGTGAGGTTACACTTTGTATTGAGTCTACTATTAAAAGATCAAACTTCTTTTCACTTACAAGGTTATATATATTCTCAACTAAGATATCGTTAGTAACAAAGATATTCTCTGGTTTACTACCCTTTACTGCTAATCTTTCTAATCTAGAATATAGCTGGGAGGGAGATTCCTCACCGCATACATAAAGGATCTTCTTGTTTGGGGAGAGATTTAGTGCAACCTGAAGAAGCATTGTTGATTTACCTACACCCGGCTCTCCACTTATGAGTACGACCTCACCCTGTACAAAACCACCTCCTAGTACTCTATCAAACTCTTTAAAGCCTGTACTGGTACGACCGGATGACTCCTGCTTACTAGAGGCTTTTGTCTTATACTTTGTAATAGCCTTATAGTCGGCTTTGATATTTGATTTATTAGAGTCCGGCATTACAATACTTTCTTCTACCTCCTCTAATGTTCCCCATTCGTTACATACACTACATTTACCTGACCATCTAAGTGATTCTGCACCACAAGAGCTACACAAATATTTCATATTTCAGTGATATACTAAATTAGTTATTTTATAACTACCTTACCCTTTTTAAGATCTAAAACAATCTCTCCAGACTTTCCATTCTTAAGTATGTAATCTGCTACTTGGCTTTCTACTGTATCTTGGAGTACTCTTCGAAGTGGTCTCGCACCGTACTCATCACTAAATCCCTCTTTTACAATATATGATATTAATGGTTTGGTTAAAGATACTGTAATGTCATGCTCTTGTAATCTTTCATTTAATTCTGTAAGCAGTATATCTAAAATCTTTCTTACATCTCTTGTATTTAATGCTCTAAAGATTACGGTATCATCTAATCTGTTAAGTAATTCAGGTCTTAATGTCTTTCTTAACTCTCCCATTAACTCTGATTTCATAGCGCTATATGCCTGCTCTGCATTAGTCTTACTTCTAACGGTTTTCTCCTCCTTAGAGAAGCCCAATACCCTATCTCTCCCTATCTCTTCTGCACCGATATTTGAAGTAAGTATGACTATGGTATTTTTAAAGTTTACTCTCCTGCCTCTTCCATCTGTTAAATGACCGTACTCTAATATCTGAAGTAATATGTTTAAGACATCTGGGTGTGCTTTCTCTATTTCATCGAAAAGTATTACACTGTGAGGATTTCTTCTTACTTTCTCTGTTAACCATCCTCCCTCTTGATATCCTACATAGCCTGGTGGGGAGCCTATTAATTTAGAAACGCTATGCATTTCCATCATTTCACTCATATCTATCTGTACCAACTTATCATCTGTACCGAAGAGTTTTCTAGCTAATACCTTAGCTAACTCTGTTTTACCTACACCTGTTGGACCAAGAAAAAGGAATGATGCCCAAGGCCTATTTACATCAGATATTCCTGTTCTAGCTCTTTTAATTGCAGATACTACACCCTTTACTGCTTCTTTCTGCCCTATTACAGATGCATTTAACTTCTCTTCTAGCTTTAGTAAAGAGCTTTTCTCTTTAACACCTAATGTGTTAAGCGGTATCCCTGTCCAATTTGATACTACTTTTCTAATATCATCACTGTTTACCACACTACTCTTTCTTCTCTTTCTTTGTTCTCTCTCTTCTTCTAATCCTGATATTTTTCTTCTAAGGGATGCTTCTTCTTTCCTTAGGTTTACTGCAGATTCCATTCTTCCTTTAAGAATATATTCCTCTTTTGCATTCTGAACACCTCTTAGTTTGGAAATCATAGAGGAGAGCACTTCATATTCTCCTTCTATACTAAGACGTTTTGTTGCACTTGCTTCATCTAGTAAATCTATTGCCTTATCTGGTAGATATCTATCACTTATATACCTATCTGAGAGGGTTGCAGAAAGAAGTAATGCTTCATCACTGATATTTATACTGTGATGGGCTTCTAATATTGGTTTAAGATTTTTTAATATCTGTACAGTTTCACTTATAGAGGGCTCTGTGAGAAATATTGGTTGGAATCTTCTTGCAAGTGCGTTATCACTTTCAAAATATGCAGAGTATTCATCTGTAGTAGTTGCCCCTATACATCTAAAATCATCTCTTAGAAGTGCAGGCTTAAGTATTGATACAATCTCAGGAGAGCCACCAGATATACCTGAGGTTAGAATGGTGTGAATTTCATCTATGAAGAGTATTGTATTGTTTGATTCTACTACCTCATTTACTATACCTAAGACCTTCTCCTCTACATCTCCTCTCATCTTACTTCCTGCCATTATACTTGCTACATCTAAGGACACTATTTTCATATCTCTAAGAGCTGGAGGTACTTTACCATCCGCTATCTTCTGGGCTAACCCTTCTACAAGCACTGTCTTTCCTACACCTGCATCACCTACTACAATTGGATTGTTCTTTCTTCTTCTACTAAGTATTTTTACAATATCGTTTAGTTCATTCTCTCTACCTACCAATGGATCTAACTTCCCCTCTCTTGCTAGGTCTACTAAGTTTCTCCCAATTATCTCTAACAGACCCTCATCTCTAGAATCTAATGGTGTATATTCTGGTTTTGAGAGGACACCTAATGGGTATGTTGCATACTCTGAGAGTTGTTTTTGGAACTTTTTAATATCTAATCCGTACTTAGAGAGATCTTTTATAAAGATATCTGAAGATTCGAGTATGGCAAGCATTAGATGTTCTGTTCCTACATATACATGAGAGTATCTTTGAGACCAATCGAATGCTTTTCTTAATACAACCTGAGAGCTTTTAGAGAACTTAATCTCTCTGGGTGAATTAACGTTAGAGATTAAATCTATCTTAGCTACTCCTAATACTTTACTAAGTGTATCTTTTGTATTAAAACCCATCGCTAGTACTGCTTTAGTAGCCAAAGCTTTATCATTGAAAAAGATACCTACCAGAAGATGCTCTGGTTCTACTGCTTTACTCTTAAGATGCTCTGCTATTATAGAGGCATTCCTAATTGAGATTTTTGCATTTTTACTTAGTCTTGAGAATATATGTCTCCTTGCTATTCTTTTCATACTTGATTATACCAAAAAAAGGGGGCCTTTAAGCCCCCTTTGTAAAATATATATCTATTTTATCTCTGCATCTATTGCTGCATCTACTGCCTCTGAGAGCTCTTCCTCATTTAGCTCTACTGTCTTAGCAGTACTATCTGTAGCTTTTAAACTTAAACCTAAATGTCTTTCTGTAGAAGAAATGGAAAGTATTTTTACCTTTACTGGTTGCCCTATCTTAACAATATCTTCTGGATTCTTAACAAGCTTATCTGAAAGTTCTGAGATATGTATTAAGCCATTTAATCCTTCCCCTATTCTTACAAATGCACCGTAAGGAACTACCTTTTGAACCTCTCCATCTACAATATCTCCTACCTTAAATTGAGATATTGCTTGTGACCATGGATCTTGTTGCAATCTCTTTACACTGTAAGCTACTCTCTTACCACCATCTGTTAGGCCGATAACCATGACATTTACTTTCTGTCCTACAGAGTATATTGCACCAATGTCTTCAACTTTGTCCCATGAAAGCTCAGAGAGATGAACAAGTCCTTCAAGACCTTGAGCATTAACAAAGATACCAAATGGTGTAATACCACTTACTGTACCCTCTAATACATCACTTTCTTTTACTTTCTTTAGTGTCTTTGCTCTCTTCTCTAAATCTCTTGCTTGGGTTACCATCTTCTCAGAGAGTATTATTCTGTTCTTCTCTCTATCTAATTCAATGATTCTTGTTTTAATACCCTCTCCTATTAATGAGTTAAGTCTCTTTTGAACTCTAGAGGAGATATCTTTACCAACCTGTCTTACACCGTTAGCATATACCCTAGTAGCATCAAGTTGAGATGTTGGGATGAATCCTCTAATACCTTTACCAATCTCTACTATTAATCCTCCGTTATTGGATTCTACAACTACAGCTTCTACTACTTCGTTATTCTTTCTTGCATTCTCTAATGCTAACCATGCACTAGCCTGCTGTGTTCTTCTAATGGAGAGTACTAACTGTCCTTTATCATCTTCAGGTTTAACAACATATACAAGGATTTTGTCTCCTACCTCTAATGTTGTCCAATCAAGGGTATCACTCTTAAGCTCTTTACCTGCAATTACTCCCTCTGATTTGAAACCTACATCAACGATTATTACACCGTTATTGATGTCAACGATTTCTCCTTCTACGATTTCTCCTTTTGTGAGCTGTTTAATCTTTTGGGAACTGTCTGCTAGAAATTGATCTAGCTGTGAATACAAAGATGTGTCTTTAGCATCTGTACTCTTTGTTTTTGTATTAACCATATATATTCCTTATGGCGATGTATGAATTAGCAGAATTACATACATACAACTAAAATATTTACTCTGCGACGCAATTATATCACCAAATACTCCTTTAAAACAACCCTTTCCATATCTGGTTTCTTTGCTTTAAGAATGTATCTACCGTAGAGGACAAAAGTAGAATTAACTTTGTACCAATCCTCTCTCTTAAAGAGTTTCTCTAAATCATGTGATATCTTTGTAGGGTCTGTATGTTTAGTTAATCCGTATGCTCTTGCCACTCTTAAGACATGGGTATCTACTGCAATGCCTTGATTTGATTTGTACAGATCATTAAGGAATACATTTGCACTCTTGTAACCTACACCTGGTAATTTTAAGAGCTTAGAGAGCAGTACAGGAGGCTGTCCTTTGTACTCCCTATGTAATATCTTAGACATTTCTAATATATGCTTAGATTTTGTTTTGTAGTAGTTAATACCCCCTAGGGTATGTTGTAATTCCTCTGGGTTAGCTAAAGAGAGGGCATGTGCATCTGGATATTTGGAGAAGAGTTTCTTCGTTACCTTGTTTACCTGTATATCAGTAGTCTGTGCAGAAAGTACTATACATACAAGAAATTGAAAAGGTGTAGACCAATTAGAAAGCTCTGTTTGAGCTAATGGGAATATTTTTTGGACTTCAAGAAGTAGTCTATTAGCTAAATCTTTCTTCCTCATCTATTTACAGATTTAAGAAATTTAATTACAAAATCCTCTCCATATAGATCTTCTAGAAGGAAAAGTAACTCTGGGATATCATCTAACATATCTTTTACTACTCCCTCTATCTCTTCATTGTACCACGCTATATCTTTAACAGAGTTTACTGCTTGCTTAGATATTATTTCTGAGATTTCATACATCAACTGTTTGTTGTTACTACCTACACTACTCATGAACAAATCCAAGGCCCTAGAATCCACTGTAGAGCCTCTGTACAGATTTTGTAATGTCTGAACAACTGAAAAGTAATTTGGCCTCTTAGAAGTCTCTACAGAGGATATATTGTACTTTTTCTTTACAAATTCCAAACACTCTTTAGTAATCTCACCCCTATCCCTCCAACCATCCCTATTTTTACTTGGGATATCTATCCAACTATCACCTAGCATGTTTGAAAATATTGAATATATTGAATCACTTCTCTCTTGAACATCCCTAGATTCATGCAAATCTGCATCCTCTTCTCTCTCTTTAGACCAAGAGGAATCCCTATTACACAACCTTATCACACACCTATCTATACCTAAAGACCCTCTAAAGTAGGAATCTAAAGAGAGAGCTTTTAAAGCAAGCCCCTCTTGATACTGTGGAGAAAGACCGGTAGATATTGCGTAAGCTATTGTAAGTGCATTACTAAAAGGTCCTCTATCAAACAGATATATGTCACTCTTTTCACTAGAAAGGATTGAGTTTAATACCTCAAGCCTATTTAGAGAAAAAAGAGCCATTTTAGCAGTAGTAGTCTCTTTTAAGTCCATATCGTATCTACTTAGAAGATCCTCTTTAAGGACTTTTCTAACAGCAAATCCTACAGCTGTTGCGTAGCAAGGAAAAGAAACAACTGTTACATCCAAACCTTCATTGGCAAGTTCCAAAGAGAGATTCCTAACAGCATCTCCTTTTCCAACTTGATCTCCACCTTCAAAATCTACTGAGAGATATTCTGACATGGTTTTAGATATAAATTTAGGTAACCTATAGCTGAGAGGGGTGCTTTAATATATCATATGTCGTTTTAATTCAAAACTGTTTCTGTTTTAACAAGTTAGTTTGATATGGTGAGTAAATATTTCCCACTAGGAGTATTGCCCTTACTTAAAGGGTATCCTTTAGTATGAGGACCCTTTCCAAATGAGAAGACTAAATCATGTTCACTGTTTAGCCATCTGAGAAAGAACTCGAGATTCTTAAATGTTACGAGTATGAGGGGATGTTAAAAAGTGGAGGTACTAAGAGGATAGAAACGTTACATCGTAAATTTGAGATGTTTCTCCTAGAAGGCCTATATAAGTAAGAACCCCACTCTTTCAAGTGGGGTTATCGAATTCTAAAATCCTGGCAATGACCTATTTTCCCGGGACCAAAGGTCCGAGTATTTTCGGCGCTGGAACGTTTTACTTCTGAGTTCGGGATGGAGATCAGGTAGTTCCGCTCCGCTACAATCGCCAGGCGACAAAAATCTAACATTTAAATATCTGTCGCCTGACGAATACCACTATTACTAGTAGTAATCTTCAGGACTTTAAATTCTAAAGAGCTAGAGAGTGTTTGTACACTCAAAACTGAATAGTTATAGTAAAAATATATGAAGCTTTTGGTCTATTAGTACTCCTCGGCTAAACATATTACTATGCTTACACCTAGAGCCTATCAACGTGGTAGTCTCCCACGGACCTTCCGCATAGCCAAGCTATGCAAGTATATCTAATCTTGGGAAAGGTTTCGTACTTATATGCTTTCAGTACTTATCCTAAAATAACTTAGCTACCCAGCCATGCACTTGGTAGTACAACTGGTACACTAGAGGTTACCGCACCCTGATCCTTTCGTACTAAGGGTCAAATCCCTCAAATATACAACGCCCATACCGGATAGAGACCGACCTGGCTCACGACGGTCTGAACCCAGCTCACGTGCCACTTTAATCGACGAACAGTCGAACCCTTGGGGCCTTCTCCAGCCCCAGGATGTGACGAGCCGACATCGAGGTGCCGAACGGTGCCGTCAATATGAACTATCGGGCACCACCAGCCTGTTATCCCCGGGGTAGCTTATCTCCGTTAAACAATCGCGATTCCACATTCTGCGAAAGGGTCACTTGAACCTACTTTCGTAACTGATCGGGATGTCTCCCTCACAGTAAAGCCTCCTTATGCTCATGCACTCTTCACCCGATTTCCATCCGGGTTGAGGAGACCTTTGTGCGCTTGCGGTACTTTTTAGCAAGCAACCGCCCCAGTCAAACTGCCCACCATGCACTGTCCATCTTCCGGATAACGGAAGGGGTTAGAAATAAAACGTTGAAAAAGTGGTATTCCATATTGTGACTCCACCATCCCTGACGAGACGGCTTCAAAGTCTCCCACCTATTCTCTATATCCAAAGCCATATTTCAATGCAAAGCTGCAGTAAAGCTCCACGGGGTCTTTTTGTCCTGGTATGGGTAGGCCGCATCTTCACAGCCATTTCAATTTCACCGAGCGCGTTGTCGAGACAGTGGAGGAGTCGTTACACCTTTCATGCAAGTCACTAATTAAGTGACAAGGTATTACGCTACCTTAGGACCGTTCATTTATGTTACTAATCTATTTGCATAGATTTTGGATACATATTTCTATATATCTCTGTATGTCGCCATACAGATCGGACTATATCATCCCACCCTATTCTTTTAATAGAGGGGTCTGGCGTGTAGTCTCTGAGGATTTCCAAAATTTCTCTAAATCTTCTAAAGAGTATTTCCTCTTTCTACCTACTACTATTTCTTCTCTTAAATTAAAGATATCTTTAATATCTTCCCATTCAAGTTTCTTAGAAGAGAGTCTTTCAATAGTTTTAGAAAATATCTCAAACGCTTCTTTTTTCTTAGTTTTTAATTTGTATTTCTTAAAGAAAGGTATAATCTCATTTTTCAAATTGCTCAGATTATGCACTTCATAGTAATAAACATCATCTCCTCGATTACGGATAGTACCGCATCTTAGCTGACTCTGAATCCAGACTAGAATATTTTTCTCCTTTTGAGATATATTAAAGCTTGGATATACTTGTATTCTATTAGTGTAATCTTTGCGAATTTTAAACGAGATGTTAAAGCTACCTTCTCCATCTACAAATCCAACTATGTATGAAGCATCATCTAAAGATATAGGTTTTGGATCTTTCCTGCTGATTGTCTGCATTTTAATATTTTCACTGAAAAAGATTAAATAATCTTTAACGAGTAATTAAAAATACTCAGATATTCCAGCATATAGCCAAATTTTACAACTACAAGATACCGGAAAACTCCGATATTGGTTCATAGTTACAGCCGCCATTGACCAGGGCTTCAGTCGTCCGCTTCCTCACCATCAGAGCACCGAAGTGCATCTGACAGACGATTGACAAACTTCCTTAACCTTCTGGCATTGGGCAGGTGTCAGCACTTATACATCTTCTTACGAATTTGCAAGCGCCTGTAGTTTTGGTAACTAGTCGCTCCTCCCTATTCTGTGCCGCCTTCATCACCACAAATATAAATATCTATAATGGAAGGCCCCCCTTCTTGCGAACGTACGGGGTTAATTTGCCGAGTTCCTTAACAACGCATCACTCGTACGCCTTGGTACTTTTATACCAGTCCACCAGTGTCGGTTTGCGGTACGGTTACAAATATCATTTAGTCCACCCGAAGGTAGACACGCTAGAAGTTTTTCCTGGAGAATTAATACAACAAATCGGCTTCCCGAAGGTCACCTTTGCATCGTAACTCGTTTGCATCTACCGAAGTAGAAACATTTCTCCGGATTTACCTGAAGAAACTAACTTGTTACTTACACCCCAAACCAATGAGGGGCTTGCTTTCTCAATTCCCAATCTCCGTTGCAGATATTAGTAGTACAGGAATATTAACCTGTTGTCCATCGATTACGCCTTTCGGCCTGATCTTAGGACCGACTAACCCATGGATGACTGCCATAGCCATGGAAACCTTAGACATTCGGCGAGCAGGGTTTTCACCTGCTTTACGTTACTCATCCCGGCATTCTCACTTCTATACGCTCCAGCAACTCTTTACAGGTCACCTTCACCGCGATGTATCTACTGCTAAGTAGATCATGTATAGAACGCTCCCCTACCACTCATCAAATCACAAGTGATAGATAAATTTGCAGCTTCGGAATACATCTTCAGCCCCGTTGAATCTTCGGTGCAGAATCTCTTGACTAGTAAGCTTTTACGCACTTTTTAAAGGATGGCTGCCTCTGAGCCAACCTCCTAGCTGTCTGAGAAACTCCACTTCCTTTCCCACTAAGATGTAATTTAGGGTCCTTATCTGACAATCTGGGCTGTTTCCCTCTTGAACGTAGGAACTTAGCTCCCTAGTTCTGACTGCTGTAATATTCACACTGGTATTCGGAGTTTGAGTGGATTGGGTACTCTTTCGAGCCCCAAACCCAATCAGTGCTCTACCCCCAATGATTAAATTACAACGCTAGCCCTAAAGCTATTTCGGGGAGAACCAGCTATTACCAGGTTCGTTTGGCATGTTACCGCTAACCACAAGTCATCTCATAATTTTGTAACATTAAAGAGTTCGGGCCTTCAAAATGATTTCTCATTCCTTCACCCTGCTCATGGTTAGATCACCTGGTTTCGGGTCTAGTGCATGCGACTAAATTCGCCCTATTAGGACTCGCTTTCGCTTCGGCTCCCCAATAAACATGGTTAACCTTGCCGCACACAACTAACTCACCGGGTCATTCTTCAATAGGCACGCCGTCACCGGATATACCGGCTCCGACTGTTTGTAAGCACACGGTTTCAGTTCTATTTCACTCCCCTAACAGGGGTACTTTTCACCTTTCCCTCACGGAACTAATCCACTATCGGTCGCAAAAGATATTTAGCCTTGCCAAGTGGTCTTGGCTGATTCCCACAAGATTTCACGTGTCCCGTGGTACTCAAGAAATTAGAAAGAAGTTTCAACCTTTTAAAATACGAGACTTTCACTCTCTATGGTCTACCTTTCCAGATATGTTCTAATAAAGTTGAATTTTGTAACTTCTCGACTAGACTGCCGTCTAATCAACTAACTCTTACTACGCCTATGCTGCACGATCGGCAGACTACGAATTCACCTCTTCAATTGTCGCTACGCGACTCATGATTTGGATCCTCCTTACACAACATAGGTTTGGGCTCTTTCCTTTTCGCTCGCCACTACTCAGGAAATAAACTATTGTTCTCTTTTCTCGCAGGTACTGAGAGGTTTCACTTCCCTGCATCTCCTCCAATACAGCTATGAATTCACTGTATGGTATCTAGGTTTAAGCCTAGATGGGTTACCCCATTCGGAAATCCCCGGATCAAAGCTTGTTAGACAGCTCCCCGAGGCTTATCGCAGCCTACCACGTCCTTCTTCGGTCTTTTGCGCCAAGGCATTCACCGTATGCTCTTAATTGGCTTCATTGAAATTACTATACTATTCAGTTTTAAATGTGCAACACTGAGTTTGTTGACATAGTTACTTAAAAACAATTGGACCTACCCCAATAACTATATACGAACAGAACTCTGTCTCTATATCTACGGATATTAAAGATTTCTCTTCTCTTTCCGATATCTTTTTGGACCTGAGGAGAATCGAACTCCTGACCTCCTCATTGCAAATGAGGCGTTCTAGCCAACTGAACTACAGGCCCGAATTAGACTGGTGGGCGTACTAAGTCTCGAACTTAGGACCTCAGTCTTATCAGGACTGTGCTCTAACCAACTGAGCTATACGCCCACATTGTTTTAATTTAAAGAGCTATATTCTCCTTAAGAGCTAAAAAGTGACAGGAAAGTCGGGTATCTCCTTGAAAGGAGGTAATTCAGCCGCAGATTCCCCTACGGCTACCTTGTTACGACTTAACCCCAGTTATAAGCGTTACCTTCGTCACCCCATTATAAATAACAGAGCACCTTCGGGTATCACCTACTTCCATGGCTTGACGGGCGGTGTGTGCAAGACCCGAGAACGTATTCACCGCGACATGGCTGATCCACGATTACTAGCGAATCCAACTTCATGTGGGCGAGTTTCAGCCCACAATCCGAACTGAGATCGGTTTTTTAGGATTAGCTCCGCCTTACGGCTTGGCTGCCCGTTGTACCGACCATTGTAGCGCGTGTGTAGCCCAGGACATAAGGGCTATGCGGACCAGACGTCATCCCCACCCTCCTCCCCGTTTTACCGAGGCGGTTTCTCAAGACACTTATAACATGAGATAGGGGTTGCGCTCGTTTCGGGACTTAACCCTACATCTCACGACACGAGCTGACGACGGCCATGCAGCACCTGTGTACCACCCTCGAAGGCTATTCCCTTTTCTGGGAATATGCAGGTACATGTCAAACCCTGGTAAGGTTCTTCGATTGCCATCGAATTAAACCACGCGCTCCTCCGCTTGTGCGGGTCCCCGCCAATTCATTTGAGTTTTAGCCTTGCGGCCGTACTTCCCAGGTGGGATGCTTAACGCGTTAGCTGCGGCACTCAGTACTTCTACTTAAAACCCGAAGGTTAAATGTAGTTGTACCAAACACCTAGCATCCATAGTTTACGGCGTGGACTACACGGGTATCTAATCCGTTTTGCTACCCACGCTTTCGAGCCTGAGCGTCAGGCAATAGCCAGTGAACCGCCTTCGCCACTGATGTTCTTCCGAATATCAACGTATTTCACCACTCCACTCGGAGTTCCGTTCACCCCTCTATGCCTCAAGTCTGATAGTATCGAAAGCTTTCCCTCGGTTGAGCCGAGGTCTTTAACTCAAGACTTATCAAACCGCCTACGCATCTCTATACACCCAATAAATCCGGATAACGTTCGGACCCTACGCATCACCGATGCTTCTGGCACGTAGTTAGCAGGTCCTTATTCATATGGTACAGTCATCTATTCTTCCCATATAAAAGGAGTTTACAATCCGAAGACCTTCATCCTCCACGCTGTGTCGCTGCGTCAGGGTTGCCCCCATTGCGCAAGATTCCTAATTGCTGCCTCCCGTAGGAGTATGGACCGTGTCTCAGTTCCATGGTGGCTGACCGTGCTCTCACACCAGCTACCCGTCTTAGCCTTGGTAAGCCATTACCTTACCAACTAGCTGATAGGACGCAGACCTCTCTCGAAGCACAAAAGCTTTACTCTAAAATACTTAATGTAAATAGAGACTATCGGATATTATCCCGTCTTTCGACGAGCTATCCCCGACTTCGAGGCAAGTTATCTACGTGTTACTCACCCGTTTGCCACTATCCCAGATAGAAAGCTAAAAACCGAAGTTTCTAGAAATCAGAAAGGGATCGTTCGACTTGCATACCTTAGGCACACAGCCAACGTTCATCCTGAGCTATGATCAAACTCTCATTGAAAAACGTTTAACTTTACAATATATAACAGCAAGCTGTTAAATACAGACCAACCAACGCTGGATTGGATTTATATCTAGACTTAAATGAATTGTGTGACCAAAAAATCACACACACTAATAGAAAGTCATTAAATGAATATTTTTTTGACTTCCTGTCACTCTTCAACTTTTAAGGAGCTGAGTTGGACTCAATCAATACACACTAAATGGTATTCTTTAGAGGAAATCTCTAAGAGGAAACCTAATACTCGTTTATCCCAAACTCGTGGGTGATTTTAACACACAGATACCTTCTATGCAATACCTATTTTTTACTATTTCTCATCTCATACATAGACTCTAATTCAGCAACAGTAGTAATGTCCTCTACTAGCTTGTCTCTATCAAACTCAATGAGCCTAGGAAAGCGTAAAGAGAGACCTGCCCCTACAAGAGCTTTCCCTTTATTAGAGATGGTTTTAGTTATCTCATCTGCATCAACTGTAACTACATATTTAGGCTCTACCCATACATCAGGAACAAGAGAATCTAGAATACGAACATTTTTCGGTATAGATTTAAGCTTTAATTCCCCCAACTTCTTACTCATATCTTTAAGTAATTCATCTCCCATTCCTGTGCCTACCTTGCATATTGCATCATACGTACCTTTCTTTTTATTCAAAACAGCTGCTAGAATTGCACCTAAACCCAAGTCTGCTCTTCTTCCAGAACCGTAGAAATATCCAACAATAGCCATATCTACACTATCTATAAGGTCTCTTTCCATAGATTTCTTTAATTTAACCCATTCGTAGTTTCTTACCCCCGGTTTATATCCTCCCTTTCCCTGCTTAACTATGACTCCCTCTAACCCCTTCTCTACAGATTTATCAAAATAATCTTTAACTTCTTTCTCTGTAGAAACCTCCTTACTCTCCGCCAATTCTATACCCCCTTTAGTATCATCTAAGAGCTTCTTTAATATCTTTAATCTTTCTACTGTATCTTTCCTAATTAAAGATTTACCATCTAATGAAAGAATATCAAATGTAAATGCTTTTACAGGAATCTCTACCATCTTATCTGCAACAGAGTATCTCCTTCTTCTTTGCATAGTCTCTTGATATGACATAAAGTGATCTTTTTGGTAATCCCAACCAACAATTTCTGAATCTAGTATAAAAGAGTCCTCAGGTAGATCCCTTGCTGCATCTACTATTTCAGGAAACATTTCTGTAACATCCTCTAAATTACGAGTAAAAAGTCTAACCTCACTACTAAACTCCCCCTTAGAAGAAAATAGTCCGACTACAGCTTCTTCTTTCTGGATATAGGTTCTCCATACCGAAAGTTCCTCTTTCTCCTTTTGACTCCCTTTAGGCCACTTATGTATCTGACACCTTATACCATCAAACTTAGGCTGTAAGATAATCTTACCTTGAAACCTCTCTATAACCTCATTAAAGCTCCCTACTCTTTCTACCAACCTTGATTGAATTGGAGTACCTAATACAATATCTATTTTACTAAGTGCATCCTTTGGATTACTAGAATCAAAACCACTCCTTGCTATATATCCAACATCTGCACACACACCGTATGCATGTTCTAATATCTTCTTCAATCCTTTATCTCCAACCAAAGCAATGGAGTAGACATCTAAGAGAGAGCGTACATTCATACCGAGACGAAGCTGTCCACATATAATACGAGCAAAATATTTAGACTCCAAAGGGGTGAACTTTTGTAAACACTCTAGTATAATCTTATTTTTAACCTGTATAGAGCCTGTACCACTGCTATTAACTATCTTCCATAATATCTCATACAGCTCTTTTATACTTACAGAAGAGCCTTTAGATGTATGTTTAGATAATACTTTTGCAACAGTATCCCCTATATCTCCTAATTCATTCCTCTCTTTTTGAATATCTTGTTTTGTATACTCTGTTAGAAGATTAATAAGGCTCTTTTCAGAGTAGTTAAACTCTGCTTTAACAAACATAGGTGCTAAACGGCCAAGAATCATATATGAAATGATCTGAATCTCTTGGGTATTGCACTTCTTAAGAAACTCAGCTAAAACAGCAGACATCTCATTTCGAGAGCTAATACCCTCTATCTTTTCAAAAAGTTTTGCAAGTTGAAAATATTTCATATTACTTTTTTAATATATAACGGGTATCTTTTGTACTACCCTCTTGTATTACCATACCTAAGCTAACAAGATGAGTCATATCTCTTCTAAAGGTTCTAGTTGATAAAGAAGGGTCAATAGCGTAGATATCTGAGGGTAAAAGTATAAATCTTTTCCTATACAGCTTTAATATCTCTTCCTGTCTTTTATTTAAGACCTTACTATTTTCCTTTATTAAAGCTTCAATAGTATCACTCTGCTTATCCTTAATATCCTCCCTTTCTGTTTCTAATGTTGTAACTCTCTCTTTCTTAGTTATATATCGAAGGAGAAGAAGAATACCTATAAAGGAGAATATAAAACCGACAATTTTTTTAAACATATCTATACTCACTTATTTTAAATCCGAAAGCCTATCTCCTATGGACAAATGAACATCCAATGGTACCTGAAGCTCTACTGTTGTTAACATAATGTCTTTAACATCCTGAGAGAACTCTTCGATGATATCTTCTTTAACCTCCATAACTATCTCATCATGTATTTGAAGAATGATAAAAGCCTCTTCTTTATGTCTCTCTTCTATATATTCCGCTATTCTCACCATTACAAATTTCATAATATCTGCCTCACTGCCCTGTATAGGCATATTTATAGCCTCTCTTGCTGCTGCTGCTCTTGTTCTTTGATTTCTAGATCTAATAGCGGAAATATTTCTTGTTGTTCCAAATATTGTCTGCACATAGCCTCTTTCAAATGCCTCAAACTCTATCTTTCTCATATACTCCTCTACTCCTTTATAGTTTTCAAAGTATGCATTTATATATTTACCCGCTAATTCTCTATCTATACCTAGAAGAGATGCCAAACCAAAGGGTGTCTGTCCAAAGATCATTCCGAAGTTAACTGTTTTACCTAAACTTCTCTCTTTATGAGTAATATCCACTAGTTTCTTATCTAATACTCTCGCTGCTGTTGCAGAGTGAATATCTAAACCATTAATAAAGTCTTGGATAAGGAGTTTATCATTAGCAAGATCTGCCATAATTCTAAGCTCCATTTGAGAGTAATCCATAGCAAGTAGTTTAAAACCATCTCTTGCTACAAAACACTCTCTAACTCTTCTAGCCCACTCTCCTTCTAAAGGTAAATTTTGCATATTAGGATTTACAGATGAGAATCTACCAGAGGTAGTACCTGTTTGTTTATAATCAGTATGTACAGAGTATTTACCATTACTATCTGCTTCACTATTCATATATAAAGGTTCAACATATGTACTCTGTATTTTAGTAATCTCTCTGTAGTAAAGAAGATGTTCAATTATTGGATGCAATCCTAACATTCCTCTTAATACCGACTCTTTTGTACTACTTTTAACCTGTTTTGGTAAGCTTAACTCTTGGTACAGTACATCAGAGAGCTGTTTAGGAGAATTAATATTAAATTCATGACCTACGATATTATAAATAATCATGCTCACTTTCTCTGTCTCGCTTCTTAACTCTTCTCGGAGATTAGATACCTTCTCCCAATCTAACTGTATACCTCTTCTTTCCATACCAGAAAGAATAATAGAGGTAGGTATTTCAATCTTACTAAGGACATTTAATATTAGGCTTTCTTTCACTCCAAGATATCTCTTTATACTATCTTTAGCATACTCATACAGCTCTAAGTTATTTATCTGCTCCATCTGTGCTACATATGTATCTTCCAAAACATCCATTACTAACTCACACTGGTAAGGAGATATCTTCTCTTCTAATATTTTAGTGGAGTAATCAAAGGCAATATCTCTCATTTTAGAGTCTCTTTTCTCAGAGCTAAGAACATGCTGAGTAAGTAATACATCAAAGAAAAGAGAGTACTTTATACTTAGATCTATATTATAGAGGCTAACTAACTCTTCAAAGTTATAGAAGAGAACCTTCTTACCACTAAGTAAGGGCACTATATTAAATATTTTAGACAGGAAATACTGCTTACTCTTATCCTCATCAAGTACTTGAACAAAAAGAAAAGCCTCTTTGTTGTATGACTCCTGTTCATTAATATATACAACCTTTATATCATCAGAAGACTTTATAGCTCTCTCTATCTCCTCTTGCATATCCCATTTGTACTCACTACTAGAGGCATTAAACATATCTAATTGAGAGTAATCAGAAAGTATTTCTTCTTTACCAAAAATATCATCTAACTTCTTTATAAGGGATTTAAATGCATATTTTTTAAATGTATGAGTTAGTAACTTCCTATCTAAATTCTTTAATACACAATCTGTCATATGAATATCTATATCTACGTCTCTGTCAATTGTAGCAAGTTCTTTACTAAACTCTGCTTGCTCTATACCTTCTACTAAAAGATTCTTAAACCTTCCCTCTACCTCATTTATATTCTTGTATATACCATCTAATGTCTCAAACCTTTTTAATAGGTCAAGTGCTGTTTTATCACCCACACCTTTTACTCCAGGGATATTGTCAGAACTATCCCCTACCATAGCTTTGTAATCTACAACCTGCTCTGGGTAGTAACCAAACTTCTCATAGGTTTTATCTCTATCGTAAATAACAATATTTTTGAAATTTCCATTTGGTAAACATATATATGTTTTAGGATTGATTAACTGCAACAGATCTCTATCACCACTGAGTATGTATAAATCTATGTTCTCACTACTCCAAGTCCCTTCATATACATATTTTGAGATTGTTCCGAGAATATCATCTGCTTCATACCCCTCTTTTTTAAGTACAGGGATATTAAATGCTTTTAGAATCTCTTCTACTAAAGGAAACTGGTCTACCAAAGAAAGATCTGTTGGTTTTCTAGTAGCCTTGTAATCAGAATATATGGTGTGTCTAAAGGTAGGTTTACTTGTATCCATGGCACAAAGAACGTACTTAGGATTAAACATTTTTATAGCATCCAGAAGCATCGAAGTAAAACCGTATACAGCATTTACCTGTATACCTTCATCTGTTTGAAGTGTAGATGGATATGCATGGAATGCTCTGTGAACAATCGCATTTGCATCTATAGCCAAAAATACATCCTTATTACCATTTACTATTGTCATAACAGTATTTTACTAAAGACCTAGAAGGATATCTACTACTGTGTGAATATAGAATCAAACTCCTCTTTAATTACAACCTCTTTCTCTAAAAGAAGCTCTACTAATTTCTCTACATACACCTTATTCTCTTTTAGAACCTTCTTTGCATCTTTCATTGCATTCTCCATTAAAGATTTAACCTCTTCATCGATAAGCTCTGCATACTTCTCACTAAAGTCTTTACCACCTCCGTATGAGTATCCTAAATGCTTTGTCTCTTCTACATCCCCATACTTGACCATTCCTAACTTATCGGACATACCGTACTGTGTAACCATCTCTCTTGCAATTGATGTAGCTTGCTCTATATCACTAGATGCTCCTGTACTTATTCTTCCAATGAATATCTCCTCTGCGGCTCTACCACCTACTGCTGAGGTCAAACTTGCTATTAATTCATCTTTGTACGTATGCTTCTTATCATCCTCTGGAAGGTACACTGTAACGCCCCCTGTCATACCTCTAGGGATGATGGAGACTTGCTCTACAGGAGTAGAATGCTTTGTGAACTTTGATACTATTGCATGCCCTGCCTCATGATACGCAGTTAGCTTTATATCCTCTTCACTAATCTGACCTTTCTTCTTCCTACCTAACTTTACTTTAAGATATGATTCTAACAAATCATCCTGACCTATCTTCTTCCTATCCTCTTTTGCTGCCATAATTGCAGCTTCATTTAAAAGATTCTCTAAGTCCGCACCAGAGTAACCTATTGTTTTTTTAGCGATAATATCAAGGTCTACACCATCTTCAAATTTCTTATCTTTTGCATGAACCTTAATAATTTCCTTTCTACCACTGTAATCAGGCATATGGACAATAACTGTCCTATCAAATCTCCCTGGTCTTAATATTGCAGGATCTAATACATCAGGCCTATTAGTTGCTGCTAAAATTATCACATTCTCTCTTGGCTCTAAACCATCCATCTCAACAAGTATCTGATTTAATGTCTGCTCTCCAGCCCCAGAATGAAGTACAGTACCTCTCTTTTTAGCAACTGCATCTATTTCATCAATGAAGATTATACAAGGAGCTGCTCTTCTTGCCTTAGTAAAAAGATCTCTTACTCTAGAAGCCCCTGCTCCAACTAACATCTCTTCAAATTCAGAACCAGAGGTATGAAAGAATGGAACTCCTGCCTCACCAGAAACAGCCTTTGCTAAGAGGGTTTTACCTGTACCAGGCGCACCTGCAAGCAGTACTCCCCTTGGAATTCTTGCACCAATATTTGCATACTTTTTAGGATTCTTAAGAAAATCTACTATCTCTGTTAACTCTTCTTTTACTTCCTCTATACCAGCTACATCGTCAAATGTAGTACCACTCTTCTTACCAAAAAGTAATCTAGCCTTACTCTGACCAAAATCCATTATCTTACCACCAGACTGTTGCATATTCTTAATTAAGATATATATCAACACTAAGCCTGCACCAAGGAAAACGATAGAGACAATGTCTCCAAAAGTAATACCTAATTGAGGTTCATAGTAGTCATTCTTTAATGTTTTAATATCTACATTTGCATCTGCAAGCATAGAGTAAAAATCTACACCCTGAGGAAGTAGTGCATACTTTTTAATCTCTGTTTTATCCTTTTGATCTTTTATAGTGATGGATACCATATCATCTTTAAGAGCAACCTTTTCATACTCACCTTCTGAAATATCATTTACTATTTCACTTAAAGAAACCTCCTCTCCCCTACTTCCAATACTAAGGAAAGAATTAATACCTACTGTTAACATTATTGAAAGTACAAAGAATACGATAATGGAACTCCATGAGAGACCTTTTTTCTTAGGCTTAATCCTTATTACATTGTTAATTGATTGACTCTTACTCTTTTTCATATTTCTCGTAAAAAATTTAGAAGGGTGGTAGTGGGAAGTGGAATCGAACCACCGACCTTGGGTTTATGAGTCCCATGCTCTAACCAACTGAGCTATCCCACCTTAGTAATCCAACAATTATACCATACCAAAACTATACTTAATTTGCCTTACTACTGTATGTACCGCTTTCAGTATTAATTTTAATTTTATCTCCTTTTCTGATAAAGAGGGGGACATTTAATCTGTATCCTGTCTCTACTGTAACTTTCTTTGTTGCTGCATTAGCTGTGTTTCCCTTTACAGCCTCATCAGCCTCCGTTACCTCTAATATTACAGATGGATTCTCCTTTACACTTAATACCTTGCCTTCATATGTTAATATGAGAATTGACTCTCCCTCTTTAAGATAGTTTATATATTCACCTATTACATCTTTAGGAATAGAGATACTTTCATAACTTTCCATATCCATAAAGTAGACATTTGAATTATCGTTATAAAGATACTGAACCTCTTTTGTTTCAGGAGTTATATACTCTACCTTTGTACCTGATTTAATAGTTTTATTAATAATTTGACCATTATCTAATGCTTTCATACGCATAATAATAAGGCCTCCTTGCCTACCCTGCGTTTTAAGTTTTCTATCTTGTAAATAGAAGAATCTATTATCTTCTACAATATACATTCCTTTTACTGGCTGATCTGTTAATGGCATATCTGTGTACTTAAAATCTTATACCAAAGCTGATTTTATCATAATATCCCCTCTGTTCCAAGAAGAAATTATAGAAAAATATAAGGGAAATCTGGTTGCGGGGGTTGGATTCGAACCAACGACCTTCAGGTTATGAGCCTGACGAGCTGCCACTGCTCTACCCCGCGATATTGCAGTTGTGATTATACCTTAACTGAAGCCCTAATTCAAATTCCTCTCTCTAGAAAGCTCACCCAATCTTCTATATTTACTCTCTGTCCAGGTTCATATGTACCCTTCTCCTCTGTTATTTCTAATACTTGGATATGAGCCTGTTCAAGAACATTCTCTGGTATCACAAACAGTATTTCCCCCGTATCACCAAAATTTAATCTCTCTCTTGCCTCTTTCTCTAGATATCTATCTGTAGACATATCTTTAATACCAAGTGATAGATAAAGATTTTGAATCCTTAACTCTTGAACCTCTCTCTCTGCCTGTTTTAATATCTCTAACTTTTGAACAGTTATCTTTGCAGAATTATATACAGTGATTGTAATAAAGATAGATATTCCTATTAACAATCCCTTAAAAAAGATTGAATTAAAAATTTCAGGTAACTCAGAGTTATGCTTACTGCTATCACCTTTCCTACTCTTTTTAAATCTGATTCTTTTGCTCATATAAAAATATTACCAGAATAAGGGAAACTCATCAAAAACAATCCATAGTTTTTATTATTGATATTGCTTACCAAGGGATGCTATAATCTCATAGTTTATATACTAGGCTACTTTTAAATTGATTGTTTGATATATTGGAAAAAATTACAAACCCAGATTTTGCCAAACAACAAGAACTTTTTACAGAAGAATTAAGGAACAAAGGTAGGTCTGAAGCCACAGTCATAGCATATGCAAAAGATGTAGAACAGCTCCTAAACTATTTTTCCTCTAGAGGAATAATGAGATTGTCACAGACCTCTATAGAAGACTTAGAGGCATATAAGAAACACCTACAGGATAATAACTACACACCAAAAAGTATCTCAAGAAAAATTAACAGTACAAGAACCTTCTATAGATACCTACTTGAGAATACACATATTAAGGATAACCCTGCAGAGAAGCTTGCACATCCAAAGTTTGAAACTAAACCTCCAAGAGTACTTTCTGAAATGGAGTATAGAGCATTGCGAGATGTAAGTAGGGTTGACATAAGGCTCTACTCTATTGTTGAGCTACTACTTCAAACAGGTATTAGAATCGGAGAGTTAGCTACTCTTACTTTAGAGGATGTTAGGAATACAAAGGATGGAATCAACTATATCTATATAAAAGCATCGGGTAGTCATCCTGCTAGAAAGGTACCTATTAATAAATCCGCAAAGAAAGCTATTGACGAATACTTAGAGATTAGACCTGAGACAGAAGAGGATACTCTTTACGTTACTAAAAATGGTAGACCTCTATTAGTAAGAAATATTAGAACTACAATAGATAAAGCTTTTGAGAGAGCAGGAATTAAGAATGCAAAAGTAAATGATTTAAGAAATACATTCATTGCACACCACCTAGCAAATGGTGTTAGTTTGGTAACTGTTTCAAAGTTAGTAGGACATAAAAGACTCTCTACTACAGAGAAATATCTAGGATTAGTAGATGATAATAAGCCAGAAGCAGAGAAAAGCTTAAAAGATCTCTAAGCCTAAACACCTCTTTTTCACTATCTAAAGGATATAACTGATATTCCCAACCTTATAGGTTTGCCAAGCCTGGCTTTAAATGGGAGTAGATGGGTTTGAACCATCGACCTCGGCTTTATAAGAACCGTGCTCTAACCACCTGAGCTATACTCCCATACGAGTACATGCGATTTTACCAGAAACTTGAGGATTTGTGCAGTACCTTACTAAAAATTGATAGGAGGGAAACCTGTAGGAGATTGAGGCTCCTTTTCCTCCACTCTTTCTAAGTCAGATCTTCTGTTAATATCCATATTTACGATATTCACATCTCTACCATACTTTAGTCTAGACATCTCTTTAATAATTCTTGCAACCTCTGGATTAGCTTTCATATCAAAACCACTCTCTGGGAATTTAGGACCATATCTAGCATCAAGAGAGAAAGGCCCTGGATATGAACCTTCATTTAGCATCTTTACATAGTAATGTGCAGTACCCTGATTTATCAAATCTGTAGCTTTAACATATGATTCAAACTGTGGTTCTAAGAAGTTAGCATCCTCTGACCCACATCTTCCAACAAATAGAGAGCCTACATTACCAAATACAGCACCCTTAATATTCTCTGGAAGCTGACCAATATATTGATGTGCAAGAGTAAGATTCAATTTATACTTCCTTGCTTCAGAAAGGATTGAGGTAAATTCATCGGTTGCAAAATTTTGGAACTCATCAGCATAGAAGAAGAAGTCTCTTCTTTTATCCTCAGCCACATTCTCTCTACTTAGAGCAGCAGCTAACATCTTTTGAACTAACAGTAAGCCAAGGAATGACATATTCTCCTCCCCTAGTAAACCTTTTCCAAGATTCACAATTAATATCTTCCCATTATCCATAACCTCTCTAAAATCAAACGATGATTCAGACTGCCCTATTACATTTCTAATAGCTAAGTTTGTTGTAAATTTATCAAACTTAGAAATAAAGTAACCAAGACTCTCTGATTTAGTCTTCTGATCTGTCTTAGCAACCTGATCTATCCAATATCTTCTAACTAATTCATCTTTAACTAAAGGTAACCATTTCTCCTGTACCCATTTCTCATCTTGCAGTATTCTAACAACTTCTATTAATGTAGAACCCTTCTCACTCATAGCAGTTAGCATAGAGTTTCTAACGGCCTGTTGCATCATTGGCCCTACATATCCCTGATTATGTGGATCGAATAGACGGATTAAGAGAGCAATGAAACTATTAACAATCTGATGCATATGCTGCTCATTGTAATACTCCATAATGTTAAGACCAAAAGGTCTTTCAAAGTCCGCAGCATTAAAGTAGATTACATCCTCCACTCTCTCTGGTGGAATACGTTCTAAAATCATCTCAGCTGTTTGACCATGAGGATCTATAAAGCAGACACCATCTCCATTATATATATCCTGAACGATCATTCTTGTCATAAGCCAAGACTTACCTGAACCTGTTTGACCAAGTATATAGGAGTGTCTTCTTCTATCCTCTCTTTGAAAACATATAGCCTTTGTCTTATCTCTAAACACATTATTACCCACCCATATTGTATCTTTAGATTTAATATTAGAACTAATTGTATTATCCGCAGGTATCTCCCTTGCAAGTAACCAATTAATATTAGGTGTTGTAATCTCTTTGTTAGGAAAATGATAAAGGGTTGCTAACTCCTCTACATTTAAAATACTACCACTCTCTAAAGATGTTCTTCTATATATCACATCTAACATAAACTCCCTCTCCTTCTCCTTACCTTTAACTGCTACTTTCTTAAATCTATTTATACCAGGGTTACTAAACTGATCGAAAGCACCAATGATATTATCTAAATGCATCTTAGCTAATGATTCATCTGGAGCATTTGTAACAATTCTAATATCTACTTTAAACCCATTCTTAGAAACCTTCTTACTAATACCCTGTAACTTCTCCTGACTTACATTAATCTTCTTCTTTTCGGGATCCTGATTATTATTCTCAACCTTCTTTACAAAACTAGAACCATTCTTCTGCCATTTACTATCACTTGGGGAGATCACTATCTGTACCATAGCTCCCTCATTATCAGACATTTTACTGAGTGTACTTAATACATTCGCAAGAGGATCTCCTGTAAAATCATCAAATACCTTTATAGGGCAGTATGTCTCATCATCAAGCTCTAAGCGTGTAAATGCTACCTTAGAATCTTTATTAAAAATATTATAATCATCAACCTTCTTAACTTCAGCATCTTGGTATGAACCTAATATCTGCTTTTCAACTAGATCTGCTAAATTAAGAGGAGTATATACAAAGAACTTTATCTCTCCAGGTACAGCCATTATTTCAAAACTAATACTGTTATTTACAGTAAACCTCTCTGCTACACCCTTACCCTTACCACCAATACCTACAAGATTAGCAAACATCTTCTCTGCAACCCCTATCTCTGTCTCGTTCCCTCTTGGGACTCTTACCTCGTAAAGTACCCACTCCTTCGCTTTATCATCCCTATCTTTTTTAAGTAACTTACTTCTTACTTTGAAGAAAGCTAATGCTACAAGACCAATAAAGAAGAGAAAGAAGAAAATCCATCCCCATGGAATGGTAATACCAGAGTTATTAAACTCATCATATGAATCTTTTGGATACTCTCTTGGGTCAGCAATGATAATCTCTTGCTGAGAATTATTTGGCATTGGACCTATTTGAGCAAAAATATATGGTTTCATAAAAGAATGGACAGCTTAAACAATCTCTATAGAAAGGATATCATACTTAGAAAGTGTAATCGAGAGGTTATTGAGGAAGTTCTTCTCCTACCCTTTTTGCTTCTAATATATCTAACCATGTACTACCATCTTTAATCGGAGCATTAATATCAAAAGTCTTTACCTTGGAAGTATTTACTCTAATTGAAGATTCCTGTACTTGAGAATCTATTTCTTTTACATCAGCTCTCTCTGCCTGCACAGTAGGTTTGATTTCTTGTGTAGGAGTAACAGCTCTTGCTTCAGTTCCAACTTCAAAAGATGGACCTTCTGAAGAGTGTGGTCCCTCTACTGAAAAGCTGTTCTTTGGTTGTAATTCTTTTATCTCTGCCATAACCTATAATAATTATATCATATATTTTCTTTTTTCCAATAGTAGCTCTCTATCTAAATCTCTCTCCTTCTCTTTCAGCTTTTTCTCATACCTTTTCTTACCTCTAGCTAAGCCTACTTCTACCTTAATATTTCTTCCCTTACTGTACACACTAAGAGGAATAAGGGTAAGATTTCCTTGCTTCATCTTACTCTCAAAATACGTTAATTCTTTCTTTTTAACAAGCAATTTCCTTGATCTTGCAGAATCATAATCAGAAGAACCATCATATTTATACTTAGGTATATCCATATTAACGACCCACAGCTCATCAGAGATTATCTTAACAAAAGCATCCCCTAAATTACACCTACTATCCCTTATTGCTTTTACCTCAGAGCCAGTTAATACAATACCTGCTTCAAATCTCTCTAAGATTTCATAATTGTATAACGCTTTTTTATTAATAATTCTCATAAGCGATTATATCACCATTAAAAGGCTATAACCTAACTTTCCATATAATTGAAGAATCTAATATATACAGTGTCTTCTGATCCTTTGTAACAACCAAATCATTCACTTCAGACCATACATTCTCTCTACTACCTCTATAGATATACTGATTCTTTAGTAAAGCTTGATTCGGATGTCTAACTTCTCCCCCACCCTCTATTGGTTTCTCAAATCTCATAACTCTTCTATCCTCTTTATCAAAAAGATATAAATCGAAACTAAGCTCTCCTCTTGTATAGCCATAGGTTAGATTCTTAATCTCTCCATCTAGACCTAATATCTCTAAAGGTGAAGGTATCATTTTACTCTCAAAATAGCTATATATATACCTATGCAACCCAGTAGAACCTGATGTTAATATGTATACACTCAAGTCAGCCAATATATCATTTGCCTGTGCAAATGAATCATCCTTTATATATGCAAAAGAGAGACCATACCCAGATCCAAAGTTTGAAGATTTAAGTAATGCTTTCTCCCCTCTATCTAAAATATATACATTATCTATGTCTGTTAAAACCGCAAACTCAGCTATATCCTTAGCTCCAATATTCTCTATACCTAAACCTGTAAGTTTAACGAAAGGCTTAAACCATCCATTATCATCAAACTCCGCTTTTACGACACCAACACGAGTATCTAGCACAAAGAGTCCACTCTTACCTATATACAGCATTGCAGGTTCCTGAAGTACTGAATTGCTATCTGAGAGACGTTTAACCTCCTTATCATACAAAGAGATAGCGAAGACACCCTTCAAAGAAGGATCTGTAACAAGAAGATACTCATTACCTTTACTATCAGAATACATAGCAATATCACTTGGCTTGGAACCCTCTCCAAATGCCAGCCTTGTTTCTATATATGTCTCTATAGAGCCATCTGAATCAACTAGTCCTACTCTCTTATACAGCACATCTTGCAAAGCAAGTACCCTACTCTTAAGGTCTTCAAACTTAATAGTATCTTTCTCTCTTAAATTCTCAGGCACTTTCTTTAATTCATCTGCTGCTCTAAATATGAGAGTCTCAGAAGTAGCCCTATCAGTAGGAGCTTTCTCCTCTGCATCTTTAACAAGACCCTCTACAGTAGTAAATACCGCATTTGCCTCATTACTAATCCTTCTAGCCTCTTTCTGATCAATAGTAAATTTAACTCCACCAACAATTACAACTATTGCCAGAATGATAAAGAAGAGAATCTTAAATCTCTCTATCTTCTTATTCTTTATCATATACCCATCTACTTTAAAACCCTTAAACTGAGCCTTTTTACTACTATTAAGATCTGATTGAGAAACTTTTGCAGATATTCTCTTAAACCATCTTTTATTCTTTAAGCTATCCTTTATCTTTAGAATACTCTTAGAGAAAGGATTCTTTATTTTAACTCTCTTAAGAGAATCTTTTAGAGAAAGTAATGCTGATTTTAATTTAAGAAATAGAGGTTTAAGAAAGAGTATACTCTTACTCTTAAAGGCAATTAACAAACTTTTCAAATCTCTCTCTTTTATATCCTTCTTTACTACACTCTCTTTTTGAGTAGGAATATAGTCGGAGTCTAATTCATTCTCTACTATCTTCTCCTCAAGAACTACTTCCTCCTCTTTAGGTTTCTCCTCATCTTCTGTTAGTATGAGAAGTCCCTCATCATCTTCTAGTTTATGAGCAATACTATCTAATGCTTCTAACAAATCCTTTTTATTTGATAGCCCTGTTAATTTCTCAATATTTCTTTTAAGAAAACCCTTAGTTGAGGAAAAAAGTATATCCTCTTCCTCTATTATCAACCCAGCAGTCTTTGCACTCTTTTTACTTAACATCTCATGTATATCTACAAGCCTATCTTTTTTATAGATATATATATCACAATCACCAAGAGAGCCAACATACAATCCTTTTGAACAAGATACAAAAACAGAGAAGTTAATATTTACACCGTGAGAAGAAATATTTTTATCATTTGCAATTAACTGTTTAATTCTTCTAGTTGACTCTGTAAGTGCAACCTTAAGAGCCTCATTTATAGAGTCTGTCTTTGAATATTCAAACCCATCTACAATACCACTCCATGCGAATTTAGCAATATTAGCACCAGGGATCTCTACTTCACTCTTAACAGAGAGTAAGCCGTATATCTCTACAGCTGAATCATGCTTACCTCTAACAGGTGTTGTATAGTGGAATACTCCTGTAAAAGATTTACCTGTATTTGAATTGTTTAAATATTGAGAGGCAGCTACACTCATTTATATTATCCTAATAGAATTATAAAGGTTGCTAATATCCCTATTACTATTGATATACCTAGATTTAAATACCCTATTTTCTTTATCTTACCACTACTGCGTGTCCCTATCGTATCTATTAATACTTTAATCTTAAGCACTAACATAAAGGAGTAGAAGATATTAGCTAGTAAGATAACTACAAGAGGAATTTTCAGTATATCTCCTAAATTAAGAGAAAGGGTTAAACTGTTTGTAAAAAGCTGTTCATATATACTCTCCATACTATATATCTCCTTTCTGCTTCATCTCAAGCAGATCATTTAAAATATCTTGCATCTCTCTTGGTCTTGGTAACATCCTTAGTACAAAGTCTACTCCATGGCCTGCAGTATCTATTTCTACATCTCCTACATCAAAGAAAGTTCCAAGAAAGCCTAAATGGTGATGTGTCATATCCTCTATCTTCTCTAACTGTGTCTCTGCGTATGAATGATGGAATGCGTTATTCATTTTAATTACTACAATTCTTTGATCTGTAATAATGTTAACTGTGTAATACCACTTAAGTAGTGTAGATAGCAGTAGTGTGAATGCAACACCAATGGAGAGAATAATCATTCCAATATATAGTACTTGAGTCCCTATTAATGGATAAAATCCAGAGAGAAAAAGTAGTAGTACTGGTAAGAGAAGAACTAAGAGTATTACAAAGAGATCTGGTAAATATGCTATCCAATGGGCTCTAACAACCAATACAATATCCTCATCACTATCCTTACCATAGAAGCTAATACCTTTAGGGAATGCAGATACATTATTAAAACTACTCTTCTGCGATTCAAGATATACCCTATCTACAAATGATTTCTTAGATTTCTGAAATTTCTTAGGAATATTTCTCTTAGGTTTATCCATATAATTAGGATATCATAGAAATCCCCTATTTAACAATACATTTAATCTTTACTTCTTATGTATATTTATATGTACAAAGCTACTTTGAGGTATTCTTAAATGCCCTGGAGCTCGTAAGTTATATATTGTTTTAAACTCATTACCAGTCATACTGATTGTACCTGCATTTGTTCCAAAAATTACAGTACCAGTAGAACCATTACTACTAGTCACAATAACAGAGGAAATAGAAGTTACAGGCTTTGCAGCAAGAGATCTTGCATCTGCATGAGTATACTGCCCTTTGTTAACATGACATCCATCTATTACAGGATATACTCTTGAATCATTTCCACCACTTGCTTTCCATATTTGATATATATTAACAAGATCTGCCATCTCTGATTGAGATAGCCATGGACTTCTTCCGCATGTAGAGCTAGATTCACTGTATGTTTGCCTATACCATACTTTATAAAACCATGAGACATTGGATAGCCTATCCCATGCTCTACCCATCCAATCCCCACTACCAGAGCCATCCGTAGTATCCCAGCCAATCTGATTACCCCAACCTCCATGTACAGCTGCATACTGAGCAGAGAATGCAGAACCATTTCCATCAGTAAGTATTACTCCCCTAGTTGCTTGAACTGCAGTTTTCCAAGCACCAGTTTTTTGACCAGCACCAACTACCTGACAGCTTTCACTTGTGCAAATAGCTTTCCTACCATTTTGGGTATAGTTAATTGCATATGTTCTTGCAGCAATAGCTTGAGCTTTTAATACCTCCATAGGCCATGATTCAGGGACCTCATTAAGCCTTAATAGATAATCATCCTCAAAATTCAAAGTCCCGTATGTAGTAGTCGGTATACTGCTCATTATATTCTCACTTACTCCAGAGATTACAACAGTGTCTGTTCTAAATGCTCTACCAGGATAGTAGGCATTAAGTATCTGTTGATAGCTCTGCCCTGCATTAGCTCTAGCTCTTGCCCCCCACTGACTCATACCATTTCTGTGTGTATATGCCCCTATTGAAAATACTCCGAACGAGCCTGCAGGTGCATTCGCATTAAAACCTGCCAATGTAGAGTTATAATCTCCACTAACAGGTACAGAATCTATATTTACATAAGTACCTCCCTGTCTTGCAATTATTAACTGATACTGTAAATCTGATAGCTCTGCAGAAAGACCATTAATAGATTTAACTACATTCTTTTTAGTAGCTAAATGTGCATTTAACTCCTTCTGTATCTTCTCTTTCTCTGCTAATACTAAAGCATATGAATCATCTAAATCTTTCTTCTGTGTATCTAAATCTAATTTCTCATTCTCTAAACCCTCTTTCATATCACTTAATGATGAAAACTCCCCACTTATCTTCTCTATATCACTTCTAAGTATTGAAATAGCTGTCTTTTTAATAAAGAGATTCTGTAAAAGATTCTCTAAGTTAGTAAAAGAAAGAAGTAATTGACTACCACCATGCCTTGATTGCATATATAGTTCGGAAGAAACCATATCAGAAAGCTCTTTCTTAAGATTAAGTAACTCCTCTTTCTCTGCGATAAGTTTTAACTTTTCATCTATCTCAGTCGCTTTAACATCTATCTGTTCTTGTAATTTTGTAATCTCTGCATTTAAAAGATTAACCTTCTCTGTTAATGAGTAATTACTACCGCTAATCTCTGCAATTCTTTTTTCAATAGCGGAGAGAGTACTCTTGTTTTTGTTTAACTCCTCTGTCTTTCTATTAATCTCTGCTTCTAGATCCTCTGCAGGTCCTGAATATACAGAAGAAGAAAGGTTAGAAACAAAAAAAAGGAGAAATGAGAAAAACAGTAAAAACATTACAAATTGTTGGACAGTTTTGTACTTAGACATTAAACAAATTATAGCATGTGTAAGAAAAAGACCAAGCTATGCACCTATGAAGTCTACTATAAGTGTTAATATACCCTTAATTAGAAAGAGAAATATTAAACCTATTACTGACCAAGTAAGTGTACCCTGTGCTAACTGTTTTCTAGCAGGATCTCCTCCAGAGATGATGTATAGATAACCACCATAGATAATCATAGCTACTGCTATTAATGCCCCAATTGGAAGAAACATATCAAAGATATTCTCTATTGGACCAAAGATAAGCTCTATCTTAGGTGGAGGAGCATCATCGTTTTGAGCAAATATAGGAGATGCAAACAGTTTACTAATATTTAGTACTATCTTTTCTATCACAGTTACATTCCCAAAAAGTTATCTATGATGAATTGTATAACAGAAGGTGCTAGAAATACCAGTATCATTCCAACTAAGGAAAATATCAATGACTTGTTAGCAGCAGCTATCTTCTTTTCATCTCCCATAGAGATGATATATTGAAACCCTGCAGCTACAATCATGATTACAGCTAAAATAGCTGATAAATTAATAGCCCAATTAAGGATCTCTATAATAAAGCCTGCAAAATCTACATGACTTACCGTAGTTATGTTGTTTAAATCTATGTTCATAATAGTAAAAAAAAGGGCCCAAGCGGGCCCTAGTTTAAATTCAAAAAATTACTGTAAGAAACTTGTTAATACAAATCTTACAAGCATTACAGCAATGAAACATACAACAAGTCCAATGATTGCAAATGTTAATGTCTTTGTTGCCTTCTCTACCTTACCCTCATCACCATTAGCAGTAATAAACATAAAACCTGCTGCTACTAACATTGCTACTGCAGCTAAAGCTGCTAATCCAATAGCCCAGTTAAGCATTACTACTACCCAAGAGTCTAAGCTTGAATCTACGCCTTCAATACCACCGATCCATTCGCTTGCTTTCTTTTGTGCAAAAGCTTGACCTACTAGTCCTGTAAAACCTACATAAAGAGCAAGTGCTCCACCTGATATTTTTGCTAAAGGATTCTTCATTTTGTATATATAATATTTTATATTTAGCATTTGATTATATGATAGTACTAAGGCTAATGCAACACCTTAGACCAATATATTTTCTAATAGGAAGACTACAACTATTCTAGCTATAAATACTATGATTAATCCAATAATAGAAGCAGTTAATGCACCACTACCTTTCTGAACTTTCTCTGGATCCCCAGCTGCTGTGATAAATGTAAAACCAGAATATATAATCATAGCTACTGCAACAAGAGCTGCTAAACCTACAAGAGTATTTAATCCAAATACAACAATATCCATAACTCCCTCTACTGTAGTAAAACCCTCTTTCAATGCAGGTGCTTCAAATGAGTATCCCCCTATTGTTACACCTAAAGGTATTATATTTTTATTCTTAACTTCCACTAATATTTATTCCAAACAAATTACTTATTAAAAGAAGTATAGCAACAGACATTAGTATAAAGAGGAAACCAATAATGGCGTTCGTTATAACCTCTTTACCCTGCTTAAGCTTATCTGGGTCCCCTTTACTTGTCATAAGTTGATATGCAGCAAAGACTAAGAGTACGAAGACAGAGAATACTGCTAATGGTATAGCTAGAGAGATAATAGAGTCCATAAAGCTACCAACATCAGAAGCTTCTGAAAGATCATTTACTCCCTTAAGAGCATCACTTAGTGAATTTGCATATATATTTGTTCTAAACATGCGCAATTATACTAGAAATAAGTAATATATTAAACCCAATTATAAAATAGCATCCTCACATATGTTCCTGTAATCACAATATTTACACTTAAACATATCAGGAGTAGCACCAAACTCTTGGCTTTTAATACCTGCAATAACAGTATCTATATTCTCCAATGCCTGATCTTTTCTCTTCTGCGAGATATCTACCTCAATCTCACTACCATGTTCAACAAATACATACTTAGCAGCTTTAACTTTTACCCCAAGACTTCGCTCTGCGAATATACTGTACAAAGGTAATTGTAAATCCTTCTTTATATCACTCTTACTCTTCTCCTTACCAGTCTTGTAATCGATAATTTCAACATGAGCAACACCATCTTTCATCTCTACTAAATCCATCCTATCTATCTTACCAACAAAGGTACTATCTTTAAGGTGCACAGTGAAAGATTCCTCTAAACGATACGGAGTCTGCTTCTCATTAAATACTTTCTCATAGTACTCCTTCATCATTCTTTCACCATTCTTCTTCCTCTCCATCTCATGCTTCTTACTCTCATACCCTATCGATATCCAATTCTTCTTAAAAAGAGAAACTAAATCCTCCTTAGATGGTCCCTCTGTTAAACCTAACCCCTCCTTAGACATTCTAACTATTGTATAGAAATCCTTGAGAGCGTTATGCACTGTAGTACCAAATGAGAAGGCAGCATTCGGTCTAGAGGGTAGCTGTAAAACATATGCATATTCATACTTCTTAGGACACTCCTGGTATATATTAATTTGAGAGTAACTAACTCTCTTACCTAAGTTCATCTTTAGATCTTTAGGTAATATATTTTCCTTCTCTTCATGTATATACATATCAGTAATCTTTTCTTTTTTTAATACTTTAGGCTTATCAAACTCCTCTGTAATATCCCTATCTAAAAGTTCGTGTAGAAATATACTACCCTTTTTCTTACGCTTAGCACCACCGTAATAGTTGGCAGCAGTAAGATACAGCTTCTCCTTTGCTCTAGTAGTACCTACATAGAAGAGCCTTCTCTCCTCCTGCAAATGCTCCTCTTTCTCTTCTAGTCCAGATAGCTGCTCTTTAATTAACCCCTCTGGAATTGGGATAGTATCCTTTCTATTTTGAGATGGAAACCTATCAGATACAAGATTTGCTAAAAATACAATAGGGAATTCTAATCCTTTAGAGCTATGTACTGTAAGAATATTTACTGCATCATACTCTGCCATATCCATTAGATCTACTAATGGAGAATCTCCTACCTCTATACTGTAATCAAGGTAATCTACATATTCATATATATTGGTATCTACATTATTTTTTTCATACTCCTGCATTAAGTGAAAGAATTTCGAAATATTGGATATCTCAAAGTGTGCTTGTGAGTCACCCTTTTTAACAAGAGAATCTAAATATCCACTATCCTGTACAAAATCATAAAGTATTTCTCCTGTGCTCTTCCCATCCTTAATCTTTAATATACTTTCATTCACTATCTTAAGAAACATTCCTAGCCCCTCTTTAGCATCATCAGAAAGTATCTTGTCTAATACATTGCTAGTAGAGAGATCAAATGTCTCTATTTTCTCCTCTCCTAGCTTTATCTGTAACAATCCCTCTAACTCTTCTAATATGGATAGCTTATTCTCTCTAGCTAATCTATTTATCTCAATGAACTCTCTAGCTGAAAGATTCCATTGAGGTAATGTTAAAACTTTATATGTAGATATACCATCTTTGTAGTCAACCAATACCTTAAGAAATGAGATTAAGAACTTTATCTCATCCCTAAAATACAAACCTCTTGAACCACCAATCTTATACGGTATTCCTAAATATCTAAGATTCTTTATTATCACATCTGCATGTGCATTTGCTCTAACTAAGATAGCTATATCATTAAATTTATACTCCCTATCTGGAACTAACTCCACAAATCTAGATTGTCCCTCTTGATCAAACCTCTGTGCTCTCTCTCCTTCAATATTCTCTCCATATCCTGTCAATTCTAATATCTCTTTTGATATCCACTCTGCCTCACTATCTTCATCCTGAGCTACTACCAAATTAACAATATCATCATCCTTTTCAAAAGGTACTCTTGATATTAATCTCTTCTCTATCTTCTCTGTTATCTCTAATCTGTACGGATTGTTATGCGATATTAATGCATATGCACTATCTAATATTTCCTGTCTAGATCTGTAGTTTTCAACTAAAACCACCTCCTTTGCTTTAGGGTAGTACTGTTTAAATTGCAATATATTTGAGATAGCGGCTCCTCTAAACTTGTATATAGCCTGATCATCATCCCCTACTACAGTAAGATTTGGATTAATCTTACCTACCTTCTCAATATCATACTTAGGATCAAAACCACAGAGGATATTAACTAAAACATTTTGAGTATGATTAGTATCTTGGAATTCATCAACCAATACATATTTAAATCTCTCTTTATACCTCTTCAACACATTAGGCTTCTCTCTAAAAAGCTTAATGGTAAGGATTATTAAATCTCCAAAATCAATCTTGGAGTTCTCTATCTTTAACTCTGTATACTGCTCATATACAGTAGCTAACTCTAATGTATCCTCATACTCCTCTTTCTGTTCTTTTGTTCTCTTAGGTAACTTCTTTGCAAAAGCTATGTAATCATCAGGAGATACATCTTCATCTTGTAAACGTGAGAAATGTTTAAGTATGTCATCAATGAACTTAGTTGGATTACCATACGGTCTAAACTTCTTTAAAGAAAAATTGAAAAGATTCTTCCTAAAGAATATATAGCTTTCTGCAGAGGACATCATAGAGTAGTTTGTATCAAGACCAATATATTGGCCTTCCTGTCTTAAGATACGATCACAGAAGGAGTGAAAAGTTGAAATCCATATGTCCCCATAGCTTAGAGGAAGATTCTCATCTACCCTAGCTAACATCTCTTGTGCTGCTTTATCTGTAAATGTTAATGCTAATATCTCACTAGGCTTAGCCCACTTACTATTAATGATATGAAGAATTCTTTGTGTAATAACTGCAGTCTTACCAGTACCTGCACCTGCAATAATTAGTAGCGCACCTTTTTTATGTTGTACTGCTAACTTCTGTTTTTCATTTAGATTTACATTCATTACTTAGACAACTCTTTTAACTTTTCTATCTCCTCACCCATTGTAGTAGAACTCTTTAATGCTGGAGTTTCTAATATGAAAGGAATATCTTTAAACTCTTTCCTGTGCAATATGTCGTGTACAGTATCTTTACCCAATTTACCCTCTCCAAGATTAGCATGCCTATCCTTGTTAGAACCTAAAGCCATGAGAGAATCGTTTAGATGAATAGCCTTAACCCTATCAAACCCTAATGTCTCTCCAATCTCCTCTACCACACTATCTATATCACTAACCCAATCATATCCAGCAGCGTATGTATGCTGAGTATCTAGAACATACCCAACCCTATCCTTTCCCTTACTACCATCTCTCATACCCTTTAGCTCTGTAAAACTTCTACCCATGTTAGAGCCTGTACCCGCTGTAGACTCTATTAGTAACCACTGATCTCCTCCTACCTCATTTAATACCCAATCTATACCGTACGATATTCTCTCTAAACTGTCTTCATAGTTAAGCTCTTTTTGAGATCCCGGATGAAAACATACACCCAATATCTCAACATCTAAGTCATTCTTTTTAATTAACTCACCTACTCTATTTGCAAAATCTAAATATACGGCTAACCCCATCTTACCCATATGGAAGAGTTGTTTGTCCTTCCTAGCTAAATTGGTTAGATATATACCGTGTATTAAAATCTTCTTCACAACACTACCCTTAAGGGCCTCTACAAAAGCCTCTATACTCTCATCAGGGATCTTTTTGGTAGCCCATCTCATAGGGGCAGTAGGCATCATCTGTATACTGTTTATCTTATACTTATCCCCCTCTTTTATTGCATTTTCAATACCTCCACTGGAGGATACATGTGCTCCTAAGTACATAGTAATATTTTAGAGGAAATCCATATCTATATCCACCCGAAAATTATGATATAATTACAGCGTTTAGGAGAGGTGCCTGAGTGGTCGAAAGGAACTCACTGCTAACGAGTCGTAGGCCTTTAAAGCCTACCGCGGGTTCAAATCCCGCCCTCTCCGCCAGAAAAGAAATTTACATAAAAGGAATTAAAATGAGAGAACACTCTAAATCATCTATACTTTTAAGATTTGGACTTCTCATATCTCTCCTACTACTCTCCGGGGCATATCTTCTAGAAAACAGTCATACAAAATCTAATACAGTAACAGAGCCAACTATAAAAGAAAGTATTAAAGAGATAGAGATGCCTTCATATACTGTAACTACAGTAGGTATAGATACTGACCTGCCTAAATTCCCACAAGATTACGATTCAGTACTCAGCACTCTAAATATTTCACTTACCCAACATCAGAAAACCTCTTTACTTCTGTATGGCGAGAGTATTGTAAAGAGTGACCAAACAGATATATCTTCTGCATATGCATATCTAATAGAGAAGGATCTTCCTATCTATATTCCTCAAGAATATATAAATATATATCTAGATTCAGAATTCATAAAAGATACCAGCTATATCCCTCTACAGTATAGAGATATCTTCTCTAAGTCATTAGAAACAGGCACTCTCAGTAGTAATATATATCAAGAATATATAAAAGATGAACTTTCAATATACAAAACTCTTCCTCTTTCTGTAACTAGTAATACCATTCGTAACTTCCCTCAACTTAAAGATTTCGCTATTGATTTAGATAGCGAAAGTATAAATAGTGCATATTTTAAATTAAGGATATTAAGAAATACTCAATTAGATAAATCTCGACAGATTACACACATAACTACTCTACTTAACGACTTAGTAACATACTCAAAAGACTCCCCAGATTTAAATACCGCTAGTAGATTAAAAAATAATCTGATAGATGTAATATACAGTCCTGACTTGAATAGATCTGGAAATATATATTGGAGATTAGTAGTAAAAGAAAATAAAATATACATATCCCCTATTACAATATCTGAGGAGTTTACAATTAACGATGAAAACTTTAATGAAGGGTATGACATAGTACCTACAGAGCAAAGAGGTGGAACTGTTAGAATCCCAATAATTATGTATCATCAAATAGAAGCTATGCCTATTGATGGATCCTCTTTTCTTAAAGGTTTGTATGTTACACCAGAGATATTCGAAGAACAGTTAGCATATCTAGTAAAAAAGAATTATAAAAGTATCACACCACATGAACTGTATGATCAGCTAAACTTGGCTACTAACCCTTCTCAAAAGAGTGTAATGCTAACCTTTGATGACAGTACGAAAAGTCAGTATGAGAATGGATATAGATTACTTAAAAAATATGGATTAACAGGAGTTTTTTATGTAGTAACAGGAAGATCCTTCATTACATATGATCAACTAAGAGAGATGTCAAACAGTGGAATGATAATAGATTCACATACAAGTACACATCCAGACCTAACAAAAGTTTACAATACATCCACACTAAGTACTGAAATAGTTGGTAGTAGAAATACCTTAAGAGGTGCAACAGGGCAAGAAGTTCTCTCTATCGCCTACCCTGGCTGTGTGATAGATTCTAAGGGATATCCATATGTTAAAGAGGCAGGGTATCTTCTCGGAGTAAGCTGTGGGAGATCAATAGATCATATCCTTAAAAATCGTCTATCTCTTTCAAGAGTACATATCTTTAACAGTATGGATAACCTAAAGGGATTACTCTCTGGTAAAGAGTAAAGATGTTAAACTCTAGAACAGTAGTTAGTAATATAGTATATTGAAGATATGGATAATGAATTAGAGAAAAAGAATAGCTTCCTTACCGGTATTATCATTACATTAGCAACTATTACAATAGGGTTAGTCAGCTACGTCTTCTATACAGAAAATACCTCTCTCTTTAGAGAACCCAATAGATGTGAATATAACGGATGGGCATATGCAGATAAAGAAACATATCCCTCTACTGATGGCTGTAATACATGCTTTTGCTATGATGGTGAAACTGTATGTACAGAGAAAGCATGTACATCAGAAAATACAGAATACTGTGATGATGGTACTGTATGCCCTGTAGAGCTTTAACTCTTGTCTTTCAATTCTCTCCAATGTAATCTATTAATATATAATCTTTGGATATTAAAGATATGGAAAATAACCCTAACGATTTACAAAACAGTGTATTACAAACAGTACAACCTACTAAAAAGAAAGGTGTAAGCCAAAAAGTACTATTAATAATAATCGCTATACTCCTTTTCTTACTACTAATACTCGCCCTTTTCTTTATGTATAAGAATGGAACATTTGATACCTTATTCAATAAAAAGACTGTACTACTACAAGAGGATGAAGGAGAAGATATTACAGATCAAAATAAAGAAGAGAATAATAAACCAAAAGAGACTCCGTATGAAGGAGAGACAGTAAAAGCCCTACTCCCAGATGGTTGGAGTATTGAAGAGTACTACGATGGAGAGGGTACAGATTCATTAGTTGAAGATGCGGTATATGAAGGGTTTACAGGTTTGAAGATAAAGAAAGGTACTGAAGAGATATTCTCAGTAAGAGCAGTCTCAGGTATTGGATTTATAGGGTGCCCTATGTATGCAAAGTTCTCTGATTACAATCCTTCTCATTTAGAATTAAACCAATCTATGGCAGATGAAATAGGCGAACCTATGAATATTACAGATTACACTTCAACACAGTACTCTGAATTTAAATGGTTAGATAGAGACTTTAGAAGGATAGGGTTAACATACTTCTATGATGAAGAGCCTAATAATGATTACTTTGAAGCACCATGTGTATCAGGAGTATTAACAATTGATGGTTTAAACTTTACTGATACTGATGGGTTTACTGGAGAAGCATACTTCTATGGAGCCTCTATGAATGCATCAGAGGAAGATCTACTAGTTGTAGATAAGATACTTGATAGTATGACATTACAGAAATAATACGATATTATTTGAATTTTCTTTAAATGGTGGAGACGGTGGGAGTTGAACCCACGTCCAAAAGTTAAGAACTGCGTCATTTACAAATCTATTTAGATTTATATAGTCAAACAAAACTAAAAAATCTAACAAAAAGTTCTATTTGCTCAGTAATTATATTCAACTAATACCCCCTACCGACAAGAGATAGTAGATATACCCTAGTAATGACTATCTGAAACCCCTAACTAGGGATAAGAAATATCAGATACTAACCGAACCTAATCAGTTAGACTTAAGCAAAGTTGTAAGCATAT
>Ga0265293_10001359_pt1 | contig 53381 bp, 46 predicted proteins | sample Munlanlewell138R_FD_192505 | JGI IMG/M metagenome (GOLD analysis project Ga0265293, IMG submission 192505) | Leachate microbial communities from a municipal landfill in Southern Ontario, Canada - Leachate well 138R | ecosystem: Engineered > Solid waste > Landfill > Unclassified | place: Canada... | reverse complement strand
TATCTATTCCATTTTTTTGTAAAGCAATAAAAGAGAGCGCGCTGTTTAGTGCCTTTTTATTCCCTGCCAAAAGAGGAGTTTGGCCAGGGCCTCCCTCTTTTATTGAGTCTAATGGTTCTTTCCACTCTGGACTATTGCTATATATTTTATCTGCTATTTTTTTAAATACAGGGGCTGCCCAAGATCCTCCATAAAAGTTGGCTTTGGTTTTAACAGAGTAGAGCACAACAATTGCAGAGTATTTTGGATTTTCAGATGGGAAAAACCCTGCAAAAGATGCTTGATGTTTTCTATATCCATTAGCATCTATATATTTCCCATCGAATGCTACTCTGGCAGTTCCTGTTTTCCCAGAGATGCTGTATCTAGGGTCGTCTATAATTTTCCCAGTACCCTCTTCTACAACTCCTCTGAGTGCTTTGTGCACCTGTTCTACTGTTTTTTTAGAACAGATAGACCCACTAATAGCTTGGTTTTCAAATTTATGGTAGATTATGCCATTTTTCTGTAGATTCTCTATAAAATAGGGCTTTACCATTTTTCCTCTATTTGCAATTGCATTATAAAAAGTAAGAGTGTGTAGGGGTGTTAAAAGAGATGAATAGCCAATAGCCATTGATGGGAGTGAAACTTTAGACCACATTTGATCTCCAGGCTCATATATGACAGCACGCGCTTCTCCCATAATATCTAGGTTAAATCTTTCGGTAACCTTCATATTCATAATTCTGTCTACAAATTTTTTCTCGTTATTGGCATAGTGCTCAACAGCCAATTTTGCAAAAGCAATGTTAGAAGATTTTTCAAATGCTGTAAGCACATCTATTTGGCCGTAGCCTCCATACCCAACATCGTGATATGTGGCAGAGCTATATCTCCATTTACCCTCTTCTGCATCTATGGGTGTTTCTAATGTGACATAACCATCTTCTATAAGTGCTACTAAGGTTGCAAGTTTGAAAGTTGAACCTGGCTCTGTTGCATGCCCAATTGCATAATTATAAGATTCGTCAAACTCCCCTTTTTTGCCCTTTTTCATATTTGCTACAGCGCGTATTGCTCCGTTATTTACTTCCATTACAATTGCAGTAGCACCTTCAAACTCCTCTGAGAGTGAAAGCTGCTCTTTTAGAGCAATCTCTGTAGCTTCTTGAATATCTATATCTATAGTTGTGAGCACATCAAGCCCATCGTGTGGCTCTATTGCATCTTCTGATGTTACGGGAACCCATTCCCCCCCTAACATTCTTCTTACTGTTTGTTTACCAGGTTTCCCTTTAAGGTGAAAATCGTAACTTCTCTCTATACCCACTCCTACCTCATTGCTATTTATATAACCAATGGTGCGGTATGCCAAACGACCATAGGGGTTGTTTCGCTTGTTTCTCTGTTCGGTAATTATCCCTCCCTTCAAAGTTCCCTCTTTAAAAATGGGGAACTGTTTTACTATAAGCATTTCGGAATAGTCTACCATACGATTCCCAATAGCTTTATATCTTTTCCCTTTTTTGCGTGCAGTAATTATTTCGTTTTTGTATGCTGCCGAGCTTTTATTGCCAAAGAAGTTTGAGAGCTCTTTAGCTAAATTATCTATTTGAGAGTTGAAGAGTTCATCTGTAGGTAATACGCAGTCCATTCTAATTTGAAAATAGGGTACAGATGTAGAGAGGGCTCTACCGTCTCTGGCAAGAATGCTCCCTCTGGTTGCCTCTATCTCCTCTTTTCTAAACGATATATCTTCGTCTGTAACCTCAATGTCTGCTATAAATAGTAGAAAAAACATTCTAACTACTATTCTTATAGCTAGTATAATAAGAATAAAATAGACAATATATACACGTTTGATGAACCTGTTCATGCTTTTAGTTATCTATAGTAACCCTTGTTGGAGGGTCTACTGGTGGCTTTAATGTAGAGCCAAGTTTTTTTAATTTCTTCTCTATTTCTGTTCTTTTACTGCTGTATTGAAGCTTTGCTAGTTTACTTATATAATCAGATTTAAGATGTTTAAGTTCTCTCTGGTTTCTTCTCTCGGTAAGTAAGCTTCTCTCAATACCAAAATTTATATAGATGTAAAATATTGCTAGAACAAAAAGGAATGCGAAAAACCCAAGGTTGTTAGAAACCTCGCCTCTAAGCAGTATTCTGCCACCTAGTATTTCGCTTATCCAATTTTTTTTAGCCATTTTCTCTTAGTTGTTATTATCTATTTTTTTTCTGCCACTCTTAGTTTTGCACTTCTAGCCCTGCTATTTAGAGCAAGTTCCTCTTCGTTTGAAACTATTGGTTTTCTAGTTATTACCTTAAATGGAGTTTCGAACTGCCCATAAATATCTTTTTCTATTGTGCCAGCTGTATTCCCTGCTTTCATAAAGTTCTTTACCATTCTATCTTCTAGCGAGTGATAAGTAATTACTACTAAACGCCCTCCGCTCTTTAAAATGGTTGTTGTCCCTTCTAGAAAGAGTTCTAGAGCTCTCATTTCGCCGTTAACTTCAATTCTTAGTGCTTGGTATATTTTAGCTAGATATTTGTGATTGGCATATTTGGGTAGTAGAGGAGCCAAAGCTCTGTTTAAATCAAACGTAGTTTGAATCTTCTCGTTCTCTCTGTTGGCGCAAATTAATTTAGCTACTCTTCTGCTGTTATCTACTTCGCCATATTTGTAAAGAATATTGGCAAGGTTCTCTTGGCTGTAATTATTTATGATATAAGCTGCTGTGTTTTTAGTGAGTTGATTCATTCTCATATCTAGAGGAGCATCAAACCTAAAGGAGAAGCCTCTTTGTTCGGTATCAAATTGGTGTGACGATACTCCAAGATCTGCTAAAATGCCATCAATTTTATTAAAGCCGTGGTATTCAACATAATTATTTAAAAAACGAAAGTTGTTCTGAATAAATATTAATCTTTTATCTTGAGGTGCATTTGCAAGTGCATCTGCGTCTCTATCCATAGAGATGAGCTTAGACTCTTCTCCCATAGCTTTAAGAATAGCTCTGCTGTGACCACCTCCTCCAAATGTTACATCGGCATATATGCCGCCGTTGTGTAAAGCCAAGGCAGTTACACTTTCTTCAAGTAGTACAGGTGTGTGGTAAGTTCCCATAACAAGCTCCTTATCCTAATATTTTCTGTGCAAGTTCTGAGTAGTCGCTGCTGGGGAGGGTCTCCTCTTTATAGTTCTCCTTTGCCCAAATCTCAATTTTATGATCGTTTCCAGCAAACAGCACTTCTTTATTTACTCCTATCTCTTCTAAGAGTCTTTTAGGAATTGATATTCTTCCAAGTTTCTGATCTGGCTCTACTAAGGCACGGTCTCTCATAAACTCTCTCCAAAATAGAGCATGCTCTTTTTTGAAAAAATTAAGCCGAGATTTAACCTCTTCGGACTCTCTTATCCACTCTTGATAGGTATACATTTCAAGGCAATTGAAAAAAAGATCTTTTTTTATGACAAAACGTTGGTCGCTTTCGGGAGGGAGCATAGATTTTAACGACGAAGGAAAGACTACTCTCCCTTTATCGTCTACCTTTGCACTGTATTCTCCTATAAACTTTATCATTTAATCTTTTTTTACCCTTTTAGACTTACGCAAACTTAAAGATTTTTTTCCACTTTTTTACATTTTATTACAAATTTTTCCACAAACTTTTCAACATTTTGTTTTTTATTATCTATCTTCGGTTTTATAAATATAAAAGAGATGAAGAGACTGACTATTTTGCTTGCATTAGTTACTTTAATATCATGTACTTCTGGCAAAGGGAATAAGGGAGAAGCTTTAGAAAAAGATCTTATATTAGAAGAGGTTAGTGAATATGGTTTTAGAACAGGAGATTTTAACCTAAAAGAGGGACAAGTACAGAGGGGAGATTTTTTTGTTCCTCTACTAACTAGGTTGGGAGTTTCTATTGCAGATGCTTATAATTTAACAGAGGTTTCAAAAGGAGTTTTTGATTTAAAGACAATAAAAGTTGGAAACAGTTATAAGGCCTACTATACTAAAGAAGAAGATGCTAGACTGGCCTATTTAGTTTATGCCGATTCAAAGATAAATTATGTGGTTTTTGGGGTTGCAGACTCTATGTTTGTAAAGGTGGGAGAGAGAGAGGTTACCTCTAGGCTTCGCAGTGGAGAGGCAACTATTAATAGCTCGCTGTGGAACGATGTTTCTGCTGCGGGTATGAGCCCTTTGATTGCATTAAGACTATCTGAGATATACGCTTGGACTGTAGATTTTTTTGGACTCCAAAAAGGAGATTCTTTTAAGGTTTTGTATGAAGAGCTCTATGTTGGAGATAAGTTTTTTGATATAGGAGAGATTTATGCCGCACTTTTTACTCATGCTGGTGAAAATTTTGAAGCTTACAGATTTGTTCAAGATGATATTCCTCAATACTGGAATAGTAAAGGAGAAAATCTAAGGAAGGCTTTTCTTAAGGCCCCTTTAAGTTTTACTCGTATCTCTTCTGGTTTTTCTTATGCTCGGAGGCACCCAATCACAAGAGTTGTTAGGCCACATACAGGTGTAGATTATGCTGCTCCTAGAGGAACCCCAGTAATGAGTATAGGCGATGGTGTAGTTACTCAGAGGGTCTATACAAGAGGAGGGGGGAACCAGATTAAAATAAAGCACAATTCGGTTTATACCACAGCATATTTACATCTATCTGGTTTTGCAAAGGGGCTTTCTGTTGGTAAAAGGGTTAGACAAGGTGAGGTTATTGGGTATGTTGGAAGTACTGGTATGTCTACTGGCCCTCATCTAGATTTCCGTGTCTGGAAAAATGGGAAACCTATTAATCCGCTTAAAATGAAATCCCCTCCTGCCGACCCTCTTAAAAAGGAGAACAAAGAGCTGTTTGCATCTTCTATTGAGAGAGCCTCTTTTTTAAGAGATTCTATTAGATCTGTGCAGTATGTAGATATTCTACTAAATAGGCTAGGGGTGGGATTGGAGTTTGTTAGTGTAGAGTAGTTTTTATTTACAAATAGAATATATGATTATCTTTGCTAAAATAAATAGTTTATATGGCAGACGAAAAGATAATTTTCTCAATGAACGGCGTAGGTAAGATACTGCCGAATAGTAATAAAGCAATTCTTAAAGATATCTATCTCTCTTTTTTTTATGGAGCTAAAATTGGTATCATAGGTCTGAATGGTTCTGGAAAATCTACATTACTTAAAATTATAGCAGGGGTAGAGAGTGCATTTCAAGGTGAAATAGCATGGGCTCAAGGCTATAGTGTTGGGTTTCTTGAACAAGAACCTCATTTAGATGAGAGTAAAACTGTACTTGAAATTGTACAGGAGGGGGCACACGAAGTGGTCTCGCTTCTTAAGCAGTACGAGGAGGTAAATGCAAAGTTTATGGAGCCAATGGAAGACGATCAAATGGCTCGTTTAATAGATTTACAGGGAGATCTTACAGATAAAATAGATCAGGTAAATGGTTGGGATATAGATTCTAAGCTTGAAAAAGCCATGGATGCATTACAGTGTCCAGAACCAGATGCCATAGTAAAGCATTTGAGTGGAGGAGAAAGACGGAGAGTGGCTCTATGCCGCCTGCTTTTACAAGAGCCAGATGTTCTACTTTTAGATGAGCCTACTAACCACTTAGATACAGAGAGTATTCAATGGCTAGAGGCTCATTTGCAGCAATATAAGGGAACTGTTATAGCTGTAACTCACGACCGTTATTTCTTAGATAATGTTGCTGGCTGGATTTTAGAACTAGATAGAGGAGAAGGTATTCCATGGAAAGGAAACTACACCTCGTGGTTAGAACAGAAATCAATAAGACTCTCTCAAGAAGAGAAGCAAGAGAGTAAACGCCGTAAAACTTTAGAGAGGGAGTTAGAGTGGGTAAGAATGGCCCCTAAAGCTCGCCAAGCTAAATCTAAAGCACGTTTGGGAGCTTATGAAAAGATGCTAAACGAAGATGGGAAAGCGAAGGACGAGAAATTGGAGATATTTATTCCTAACGGACCACGGCTAGGTAATAAGGTAATTGAGGCCCATAATGTAACAAAGGCTTTTGGCGATAGGGTACTTTTCGAAAATCTGAGTTTTAAGTTGCCCCCTGCTGGAATAGTTGGAGTTATAGGACCTAATGGAGCAGGTAAAACAACTCTTTTTCGTATGATTATGGGAATAGAAGAGGCAGATTCTGGTTCATTTACAGTGGGAGAGACTGTGAAAATAGCGTATGTAGACCAGCAGCATAGAGAGATAGACCCAGATAAAACAGTTTATGAGACAATCTCTAGTAACTCTGAATTTGTGAAGTTGGGTAATAGGGAGGTTAATGCTCGTGCCTATGTTTCGCGGTTTAATTTCTCTGGAGCAGATCAAGAGAAGATGTGTGGAGTACTTTCTGGAGGTGAGAGAAATCGCTTACATTTAGCTCTTACTCTTAAAGAAGAGGCTAATGTTTTATTGTTAGACGAGCCTACAAATGATGTAGATGTTAATACAATACGTGCTTTAGAAGAGGGCCTAGATAATTTTGCAGGTTGTGCAGTTATTATCTCTCACGACCGTTGGTTCTTAGACCGTATTGCTACTCACATTCTTGCGTTTGAAGGCGATTCAAAAGCTTATTTCTTTGAGGGAAGTTACTCTGAATACGAAGAGAATAAAAAGAGACGTCTTGGAGATATTACTCCTAAGAGATTTAAATATAAAAAACTTACTCGCTAATTTCTGAAAGTTCCAACCAGCGATGCTCGAGTGTCTCTATCTCTTTAAGATATTCTGCATACTGGTTAGAGTTCTCTATTAGTTTATCGGGAGATAAAGAGCCAGAATTGAGAGCGGCCTCTAGGCTGCTCTTCTTTTTTGATAATCTTTCTAATTTTGTCTCTATTGATTCCAACTCTTTTTTCTCTTTATAACTTAGTCTCTTTTTTTCGGGAGTTTTGTTGCTTTCTAATTTATTATTGCTTTTTAATTTAGTGAGACTACTATCTTTTTCTAAGTTCAACTTCTGTTTCTCGGCCTCTTTAACCATCTCTCTATATTCAGAATACTTCCCAACATAATCTTTAATTACACCTTCTCCTTCAAATACAAAAAGGTGGTCTGCAATTTTATCTAGGAAATATCTATCGTGAGAAACAATTATTACACAACCAGGAAAGTTGCTTAAATAATCTTCTAAAACATTTAGCGTCATTAAGTCTAAGTCGTTAGTGGGCTCGTCAAGAATAAGAAAGTTGGGGTTTTGCATTAATACAGTAACTAGGTAGAGCCGTCTTTTTTCTCCTCCGCTAAGTTTTTCAATTTTAGTGTTGTGCATAGAGTGGGGGAAGAGGAACCGGGTTAGAAACTGACTCACGTTTATAACTGAGCCATCGTTCATAGTAACAACCTCGGCAATGCTCTGTACTGCATCAATTACAGTGTCGTTTAGGTTAAAGTCTATACCTTTTTGTCTGTAGTAGCCAAAGACTACAGTCTCGCCTAAATCAATCTCTCCTTTTGTGAGAGGGATAGCACCTGTAATTACCTCTAAAAAGGTGGTTTTACCAACCCCATTTGGACCAACTAGCCCAATTTTCTCTCCTTTACTAAAATTGTAGGTAAAGTCTTCTATAGTAACAAAGTTGTGGTAGTTATGAGATACGCCCTTGCAGTTAATAATTTTAGTGCCTAGCCTAGTACTTGCACTATCTATTTTTATTTTATCGCTAGAGATTTTTTGGTTGGCTTTCTCTTTTAAGTCGTAGAAAGCATTGACTCTATATTTAGCTTTTGTGGCTCTTGCTTGTGGCATTCTTCTCATCCACTCTAGCTCTGTTTTAAAGAGGTTTTTTGCTCTATCTGTTTCGCTAATGAAATTCTCTAGTCTCTCTTCTCTTTTTTCTAAAAAATAGGAGTAGTTGCCGTTATATGTGTAGAGCTCACCATTTTCTAGCTCTATAATTTTATTGCATACTCTATCTAAAAAATAGCGATCGTGAGTTACCATTAAGATTGTTACTCGGCTTCTTTTAAGGTACTCTTCTAGGTATTCTATTACTATTAAATCTAGATGGTTAGTAGGCTCGTCCATTATAATGAAGCTAGCTTCATTTATCATCATTTTAGCAAGTGCTACTCTCTTTTTTTGCCCTCCAGAAAGCTCTTTCATTTTCTGGTCTAACTCTTCTATCTGTAACGCAGAGAGTACCTGTTTTATCTTCTGCTCATATTGCCACCCCTCTACTCTCTCCATCTCTAGCATTGCCTCTTCTAGTTTTTTTTGATCTTGTGAAAGTAGAGCTCTTTCGTAGTTTGCTACAGTAGCAGCAATCTCTTCTCCTCCGCTAAAGACCTCTTCAAAAACTGTTTTTTCAAGATTGAAAGTGGGTTCTTGTTTTAGGTAGGCAATACCTCCTTCGCAGAAAATTTGCACAGTTCCACTCTCTCCATTATTATTCATATCTGGAGTGTCTTCTCCTGCTATAATTTTTAGTAGAGAGCTCTTTCCTGTGCCATTGGGGGCTATAAGTGCAACCTTCTCTCCCTCATTAATATTAAGGTCTAACTCTTCGAAAAGAATTTTTGTGCCGTATCTTTTAGATAATTTCTGTGCTTGTAGTATAGATGCCATAGTACAAAGTTAATCAAAATTAAAAAGAGGCTACTCTCATCTATTGAGAATAACCTCTTTTTACCTATTTAAAAAATTAATGTTTAAATCTCTATTTTACTTGGTTTAGTCATATGCTTAGGGTCTAGAATAGTGTCTATTTGCTCTTGTGTAAGTAGACCTTTGTCTAGAACTAGTTGGTAAACACTTGCACCAGTTTTTAGAGCCTCTTTTGCAATAATAGTACTTTGTTCGTAACCTATAAACTGTTTAAGAGCAGTAACAATACCTATTGAGTGCTCTACATATTGGCGGCAGTTATCTTCATTTGCAACTATGCCATCTACACACTCAAGACGGAGGGTGTCAAGAGCACGGATAAGCCAATCACTTGATTCAACTGTGCTTTGAAACATTACTGGCTCCATAACATTAAGCTCTAATTGAGCTGCTTCAGATGCAAGAGATACAGTAAGATCGTTTCCAATTACTTTGAAACAAACTTGGTTTACAACCTCTGGTATTACAGGGTTAACCTTTCCTGGCATAATTGAAGAACCTGGTTGTTTTGGAGGAAGGTTAATCTCTGCAAGACCTGCTCTTGGGCCCGAAGAGAGTATGCGAAGATCGTTGCTTATTTTAGAGAGTCTAATAGCAATCATTTTAAGTGCAGAGGCATAAAAAACTATGCTTGAAGTATCGTGAGTAGCTTCTACTAAATCTTCGGCTAGTTTAACATCTAAGCCAGAAATTTCACGAATATGCTTAATACATGCTTCGGCATAACCTGGCTCAGAAGTGATACCAGTACCTATAGCAGTTGCCCCCATATTAATGAATAGTAGCTCTTTAGCTGCTTTTTCAAGACGGCTTAGCTCATGCTTCATAGCAGATTTGTAGGCTCCAAAAGTTTGACCTAAGGTCATTGGAACAGCATCTTGAAGTTGGGTACGTCCCATTTTGATTACATGAGCAAATTCCTCTTCTTTCTTAGCGAAAGAGTCCATTAATTGTTGGAGAGCTTCTCTAACTTTAAAGTGGGTCATATAGAGCCCAATATGCATTGCACTGGGATATGCATCATTAGTACTTTGAGCCATATTAACGTGGTCGTTAGGGCTACAGAATTGGTATTGACCTCTCTCTTTTCCTAAAATCTCAAGAGCTCTATTGGCAATAACTTCGTTTGCATTCATGTTAACGCTTGTACCTGCACCACCTTGCACCATATCTACTGGGAAATGTTCTGTATGTTTCCCGTCTATAAGTTCTTGGCAAGCTTTAACAATTGCATCTTTAATTTCATTGTCTATAAGACCTAATTCATGGTTTGCAAGAACTGCTCCCATCTTTATTATCCCAAGGGCTCTAGTGAATTCAGGATATTCACTTAAATAATCTCTAGAGATGTCAAAGTTCTCTACGCATCTTAAAGTTTGAACACCAAATAGTGCTTCTACTGGAACCTCTTTAGTTCCTAATAGATCATGCTCTGTACGAGTCTTTCCGCTTACAGCGAAACCATATCTCTCCATATCAATTTATATTTAATTAGTTTTGCAAATCTAATAAATTGGAATGAAATAAGCCAATATTACTTATGATTTCTAAGCAAAAAACCTATTTACTTTTTTTAATGCAGAGGGTAGAGCAAAAACTACTACTCTATCGTATGGTTGTATCTCGGAATCGCCTAGAGCAATAAAGCTTTTATTTCCTCTTATTATTCCTCCAATAATTGCCTCTTTAGGGAATTTTAAATCTCTAATTTTATGACGAGTAATTGCACTATTTGGGTTGACAATAAACTCTAACACCTCGGCATCAGACCCATTGAGGCATTTTATAGATTGCACCTTATTTGAGAGAGTAAAGCGGAAAATACGGCTGGCAGTAATGAGCTTTTTATTTATTACGGCATCTACTCCCATTCCCTCGGCAAGCTTTATATAATCTATATTTTCTACCTCGGCAATTGTTTTGGCTACTCCCATCTTTTTGGCCATTACGCATGAGAGTATATTTGTTTCGGAGCTACTTGTAACTGCTATAAATGCATCAAAATCGTTTACGTCTTCTTCTATTAAAAGATCTGTATTACGAGCATCGCCATTAATTACTAGAATTTTATCTAGAGAGTCGTTTAGATAATCGCATCTTTCGCGTCTTCTTTCAATCAACTTTATATACTCTACGCTATTTTCAAGCTTTCTAGCAACCATCTCTCCAATGCGGCCTCCTCCAACAATCATTAGTTTGTTTACATCTATATTGTTTTTGCCAGAGTAGCTCATTACCTCTTGAACTCCAGATCTTTTAGAAATTACAAAAACAAGATCGTGCTCTTTAAAGCGGGTATTGCTGCGTGGTATAATTGTGGTTCCCTCTCTTGCAATAGCAACTGCGTGGTATTGGTGTTCTCCATCAACAGGGTAATCTGCCATACTTTTATCTATTAGAGGAGCTCCATCGTCTAGGCGAAAGACAATAAGTTGGAGTTTGCCCCCAGAGAAATCCATAAACTCAGAGGTGCCTGTTTGCTTTAGAAGGTCTATAATCTCGTGAGAAGCAATTTTTTCTGGGTAGAAGAGCAAATCTATTCCCATCTCTGTGAAGAGAAGTTTATTTTGGTTCTGTAGGTATTCGTCGTTGTTTATTCGTGCAGTAACTTTTGCGCTACCCATCTTTTTTGCAAGGAGTGCACTTATAAGGTTTACATCTTGCTCTTGAGCAGGGCTTACGGCTATGAACAGATCTGCTTTCTCTACTCCCGCATAGGCCAACGTTTTTATTGAGGTGGGAGGGCCAAACACAGTAATCACATCGGAGCTTTCGGCTACTCTATTGAGCCTAGCTTCGTCATTATCAATAATGGTTAGGTTGTGATACTCATTGCTTAGCATCTTGGCAAGGTGGCTACCCACCTCACCCGCACCTGCAATAACAATTCTCATTTTAAAAGGTTTTTAATACTCCTCTTCATTGAAAAAGAAGTCTTCTTTACTTGGGTAATCTGGCCATATATCCTCTATGCTATCATACACCTCTCCATCTTCCTCTAGTTCTTCTAGGTTTTCAACAACCTCAAGAGGTGCGCCAGAGCGGGTAGCATAATCTATAAGTTCTTCTTTAGTAGCTGGCCAAGGTGCATCTTCAAGTTTAGATGCTAGTTCTAGTGTCCAATACATAGCGTAAATCGTTAATATTTAGGAGTTTGCAAATAAATGCTAAAATAGTGTGCGAAGATAGTAAAATATTTTCAAAAAACATATTACTGATGCCAGAAATCGTCTGGAACTCCGCTTATTTTAGCAAGGTATCTTGCATAAACAAATAAATAGTCAGACAACCTGTTAAGATATTTTACTGGGTACTCTAACCTCTGTTCAGTCATAATAGCTACGGCACTCCTTTCTGCTCTCCGGCATACTGTTCTTGCTACATGGCATTGTGCAGCTGCCCTTGGCTTATTTGGTAAAATAAAAGCGTTTTGCTCTGGAAGCTCTTCAATCATTTTATCAATTGTCTCTTCTAGGAATTCAATTTTGGAAATCTCAAATGGTTTTAATTTCTGAGATGTTTCTGTGTCTGCTGCTAAATGAGCTGCCACAAGCATTAAGTTAGCTTGAATATCTCTAAGGTTTTTATAGTAAAGGTCGCCTTCTACCTCCTCGGCTCTAATGAGAGCTATATAGGAGATGAGCTCATCTACATTACCATAGGCATTAACTCTAATATTGTCTTTACTTACTCTTTTTCCACCTACTAGTGATGTTTGACCTTTATCTCCTGTTTTTGTATAAACTTTCATTTGAAATTTGTTTAATCTGGTTTTGTTCCTAATTATAGGTTATTGGATTTTCATTAATTGTGTCTGACTCAATTAATCCATCACGTAACCGTATAATTCTGCGAGCATGTTTTGCTATATCTTCTTCGTGGGTAACTACAATAACTGTGTTCCCTTGGTTGTGAATTTGTGAAAATAGTTTCATTATATCTATAGATGTTTTGCTGTCTAAGTTACCTGTAGGTTCATCTGCTAATATAATAGAAGGGTTGTTAATTAGGGCTCTAGCTACAGCTACTCTTTGGCGCTGCCCACCAGATAGTTCGTTTGGTTTATGGTGCATCCTGTCTGTAAGATCTACACTTGCCAATGTCTCAGATGCTCTTCTGTCGCGCTCGGCTTTTCCAACTCCCGAGTAGATAAGAGGAAGAGAGACATTATCTAGAGCAGTGTATCTTGGTAGAAGATTAAATGATTGAAAAATAAATCCAATCTCTTTGTTTCGTACCTGAGCCAACTCTCCATCATTCATTTTAGAGACATCTGTGTCATTTAGAATATATGACCCATCTGTAGGGCTGTCTAGACAACCTAAAATATTCATTATAGTAGATTTACCCGAGCCAGAGGGCCCCATTATAGCTACATATTCATTTTTGTTGATAACTATATTTACACCATTAAGGGCTTTCACCTCTTCTGTTCCTACTTTGTAGAACTTTTTAATTCCTCTGATTTTTATTATTTCTTTACTCATTATGTTCAGATATTAGTAGTCAAAAATAAATTGGGTTATTTATAAAGCTAAATAAAAAGAGTTTCTGTTGGAACAAGTTTTGGATAGATGAGTAGAGTCTCTTTATATAGTTTGTAAATAGCCTCTTCTCCCTCTTTTCCAATTCCTAGTGTATAGTTGTTTACAAACATCTCAATATGTTTATCTAATACCACTTTGTCCATCTCTTGAGCATTATTACTAACATAATTATTAGATATATTGGGATTATGGTTTGCAAATTCTATGCTTCTTTTTAGTACTCGCTCTATTTTTTGTGCAATTTTATTGTCTAGAGATTTTGAAACTGCAATTCCTCCAAGTGGAATGGGTAGTTTTGTTCTTTTTTGCCACTCTAAACCTAGGTCTGCAATAAGTTGTAGCCCTTTTTGCTCATAAGTGAACCGCCCTTCATGAATAAGAACTCCTGCTATATACTTCTCTTTTATAAGCTCGTTTTGGATATCAGAAAAAATTATTGATTCAACATTTAACAAAGAGGGGAAAGCAATTTTTAAAAGGAGATATGCAGTGGTATGCTCCCCTGGAATAGCTATAGTTTGTGTTTGCAATAGTTTAAAGTTGGGTTTTGCCGAGGATAAAAATGCTCTACTCCCTTTTTTCGCAACTAAAAGTGGACCGTTTCCGTAGCCTAAGGCGCTGCCTACTCTTAACATGCTATATCTATTGGAAAGAAGAAAAAAAGCATGATAGCTTAGTTTGCAAATGTCATACTTCTGCTTAGCAGCATCTTTGTTTAGCTGCTCTACATCTGCTAAGGAGACTTCAAATGAGAGTCCTTCGCAATCTACAAGGTTGTGAACCATTGCATGAAAAGCGTAAGTGTCATTAGGGCAGGGCGAATATGCTAGGGTTAGTCTCATTTTACCAAAGCGTGTAATAATGTTTGGGTTGCTTTTTTTAGAGACTCTAAGGCCAATGGGATGTCCCATTTTGAACGATCTCTCTCTCCAACCTTATTTGAAACAGAGCGGAGTTCAATGAATGGTAGCTCTTCAAGAATGCAAACATAGAAAAATGCAGCCCCTTCCATGCTCTCTATTTGAGGCATAAAGCCTTTAATGAGCTGTTCTGTTTTCTCTGGAAGCCCACTAACTGTTTGTACAGTAACTGCACAAGCAGGTCTATATTGTTCTAGTGCTTGCTCTACTTTATTAGTTAGTTTTGGTGCATTTAATGCTCCATTGCGAAAAGGGTGAGTATTTGCATCTAATATTTTATAATCGAAAAGAGTTTGGAACCCTGTGAAAGTTTCAAACCCTAAATCTCCAAAAAACTCTTTTTCTATACGTGCAACAGAACCTATAGGGAAACTATCTGTAAAACTACCAGCAATACCAATATTAATTGCTAGGTCAAAAGGTTCTTCTGTGCTATTGATTATTTTGGTAAGCCTATAACTTGTACTTGTTGTTCCTATTCCTGTGAGCATCCATGTTATATATAAACTCTTTTGTTCTGTAATAGGTAAAGAGTTGTATGCCTGTTTTGCAGTAATTAACTCCTCTTCTTCAGCTGCTGTAATAAGTAATCTCATGCGATATCTCAATTTTTTTTGTAATATTGCTATCCAAATTAATAGCTTACGAAAATAGATATTTATTATGGCATACACAAAAGTAGATCACTTCGACCAAGATACTACAGAGGCTTTGGCTTTTCACTATAAAGAGATACTGAAAATAATGGGAGAAGACCCAGAGAGAGAAGGACTTTTGCATACTCCAGTAAGGGTAGCACGTGCTCTACAGTTTCTTAATCAGGGTTATGAAATGGATGGTGCAGCAATTCTTAGATCGGCAAAATTTAAAGAGGAGTATAAGCAAATGGTTTTAGTGAAAGATATAGATCTATATTCTATGTGTGAACATCATATGCTCCCTTTTTATGGGAAGGCACACGTGGCCTATATTCCAAATGGCTATATAACAGGTTTAAGTAAGATAGCTAGAGTTGTAGATGCTTTTGCTAGAAGATTACAGGTGCAAGAGCGTCTTACTGTGCAAATAAGAGATTGTATCCATAATACTCTTAACCCAATGGGTGTTGCAGTGGTAATTGAGGCTTCCCATATGTGTATGCAAATACGAGGAGTACAAAAGCAAAACTCTGTTACTACAACCTCGGCCTTTACTGGTGTTTTTTTGAAAGATATGAGAACTAGAGAGGAGTTTATGCACTTGATAGGTATATCTGGCCGTTAATAGAATTTTCTATCACTCTTTATTCTTAAGTTATTATTAATAATTCCTTATTTACTTCGTAACAAATCATCTATATTTTTGCCGCTGTAAAAATATAAAAAACAAGAAGTGAATAGATTATTATTTTTAACAGCGTTGCTATTTAGCACACTATTTTATGTAGAGGAAATTACTGGCCAAAATTCTGGTAATTACTTAGTAGGACATATTATTGATAGTAATACTGGTGAGACTGTAATTGGTGCTACTGTCTATTTTCCAGATATAGATAAAGGTGCTTCAACTGATATTGAGGGTAATTACAAAGTAGAAAACTTATTTGTAGGCAAGTATGTAGCTCAAATATCGTGTATTGGTTATAAAACTATTATTATTCCTGATATGGTAGTTAGAGAGGGAAAGAATAGTTTTGACGTTGTAATGGAAGAGGCAGTAAATCTACTGGATCAGATTGTAGTTACCTCAGTAAAAAGAATGAACTCCCAAATTGCTATGGTACAGGCTACTAAAACAGCAAGTGTAGTAATGTCCGGGGTGTCTGGAAAGCAAATATCAAAATCTCAGGATAGAAATGCTGCAGAGGTAGTTAGAAGGATTCCAGGTGTTACAGTTATAAATGATAGACATATAATTGTTAGAGGTTTGCCTAGCCGTTATAACAATGTTTGGATTAATAATTCTTCTGCACCAAGTACAGAAACTGATAGTCGTTCATTTTCTTTTGACATGATGCCCTCTTCGCAATTAGAAAGTATTCAAATAATTAAATCTCAATCTGCCGATCTTCCAGCAGATTTTTCGGGTGGTTTTGTTAAGTTAACTACTGGAGGGATGCCTGATAAAAATGAAACACAAATATCTGTTGGAACCGGATTTAATACTATCACTCATTTTAATAATCAATTTGTAAATGCTGGCTCATCAACAGATTTTTTAGGTTTTGATAATGGTAAAAGAGCCCTTAGTAATTTTGTTTCTCAAAGAATGGATAATGATGATAAACAAGAGGTTTCTAAAGTTACTAAAGAGGGGTTCAACGAGAATTGGACTGTAGAGGAAAGAAATACTCTACCCGATATGCGTCTGTCACTATTATTAAATAGAGCATATAAATTAAAAAAAGGGAGTGAATTAGGTCTATTAGGGTTGATCAATTATTCTCACTCTTCTCAGTCATATATAGATATGCAAAATGCCCGCTTTGGAGTATATAATTCTGTTCAGGATAAGCCAGAGTATATTTATAATTATACAGATAATCAGTATAGTGTAAATTCAAAAACTGGAGCGATGTTAAACCTTGTTTGGATGGATGAAAATAACAAGATTGAGTTTAAAAACTTATTTAATTTGCACGGTAAGAATAGATATTCTACAAGAGAGGGGTGGCAAAATGTAAGTGCATTGTATCTTCAAGAAAAATATGAGTATCTATATACATCTCGCTCAAATTATTTAGGTCAATTTGCAGGTAGACACGATTTTGACTCTAATACTAAAACCATAGATTGGAATCTTACATATTCATATGCAAATATGTCTCAACCAGATAGAAGAATAATTAATAGAGAAGAAAATCAAATTTTTGGAGATCAGGATTATGGAAAGATGTCCATAGATCAAAATGAAATAACCAGGGATTTTATTTCACTTAAGGAATATATTGTTTCTCCTTCTTTAAATTATACTCATTCTATCTCTTCACTCAAATCTGATGTAAAAATAAAAGCAGGATTTTTATTGGAATATCGTTCTAGAAAAAATACAAATAGACAATTTTACTATAGGTTCAATAGAAGTAATGTTCCTGCTAATTTTGTTTACGGAGATGTTGTGACAGATATATTAGTTGCTCAAAATTATGATGCAGATAAGCTATATCTATATGAAGATACAGACAATAGAAATAGTTATAATGGTAAGATTTATAATAGCGCTGGCTATCTCTCTTATTCAATGAAACGTGAAAAATTTAATGTAACAGGAGGAATTCGGGTAGAAGCGGGAAGAATTTCTTTGGAAAGTTATGATAGAATTTATGAATTTACAACTATTACAAAGAATCATGATATTGTAGAGGTCTATCCATCATTAAATGCTTCTTATAATATCTCAAATAAAAATCTTATAAGGTTTGCATATGGAAGATCAACAAATAAACAAGAACTTAGAGAGCTCTCTTCTTCTGTTTATTATGATTTCAATCTCTTTTCTGATGTAAAAGGGAATCCAGATCTCAAGCATGCTATTATTAATAATATTGATCTTAGGTTTGAGCACTATCCTTCACCTGGAGAGTATGTTACTCTTGCTCTGTTTTACAAACATTTTAAAAATCCTATAGAGTGGACATATCTTGACGCAGGTGGTTCTTATACTTATACTTTTGAAAATGCTGTTGCTGCTAATAATTGGGGTATAGAAGCAGATATTCGTAAGGAGTTGAAATTTATAGGGCTAGATAATTTTACTCTTGGGCTAAATGCATCATATATTATAAGTAAAGTTGTTTTTGATAAAGACTCTTCGCTGGAACAAGATAGAGCAATGCAGGGTCAATCTCCATATATTATAAATTCATCTTTGCTTTATGATAACCAAAAATTGGGGATTAGTGCTGGGGTTCTATATAATAGAATTGGTAGAAGAATAGTTGGGGTTGGCAGAGCAGATATTGGTTCGGGAGCAAGTATTAATAATGATGTGCCTGATACTTATGAATTTCCAAGAGATATCATAGATATAACTATAAGTAAAATAATAAGTAAGAACGCAGTTTTAAAATTAAGGGCAACAGATATTTTAAATCAAAAAATAATATTCCAGCAATATCCTAAATATATAGATGATGGTGGAGTAGTTCAAAACAGAAACCAAATTTCAAAAAGCTTTTACATTGGGAGTTCTTTCTCTTTATCATTACAACTCTCTTTTTAGTATAATCAATCTTATATTATAATTTCTTCATTAAAAAAATCAATTAATTAAAATGAAAAATCTAACAACTCTATTCGTAGTATTATTTACTGCATTCCTTCTTTTGTCATGCGAAAAAGAAGAGGTAATTACAACAGAAGAAGAAACTCCATTTTTATTTAATGGAACAGAAATTGGCAACGGATCTCAAGAATTTGAGATTACAGGAATCCATACTTTAAAGAAAGGAACATATGTGTTAAAGGGGTGGGTTTATATAACAGATGGAGCTAAACTCACTATTGAACCAGGGACAATTATTAAGGGTGATAAACAGACAAAGGCAGCACTAATTGTAGAAAGAGGAGGACAACTCTTTGCTGAGGGTACAGAACAAAATCCTATTGTATTTACCTCTAACCAACCAGTAGGGCAAAGAAAACCAGGTGATTGGGGAGGAATAATTTTATGTGGGAAAGCACGTAATAACAAAACTGAAATGATTGTTGAAGGTGGCCCTCGTTCTAGTCACGGTGGAGATAACGATGCAGATAATTCGGGAGTGCTCTCTTTTCTTAGAATTGAATTCTGTGGATATCCTTTTAAAGCAGATCAAGAGATTAATGGCTTAACATTGGGCTCTGTAGGAAGTGGAACTAAAATTGAAAATGTACAAGTCTCTTACTCTAATGACGATGCTTTCGAATGGTTTGGTGGGGCTGTAAATGCTAAGAATCTAATTGCATATAATACTTGGGATGATGGCTTTGATACAGACGCGGGTTTTAGAGGTAAGGTTCAGTTTGGCTTAATAATTAATAATCCTAAAATTGCAGATATTTCTCGTTCAAACGGATTTGAATCTGACAATAATTCAGATGCCCCTAATCAGCAACCCATTACAGCTCCAGTATTTTCGAATATAACACTTATCGGACCTGTTATTCAAGATAATCAATTTATGAATACCTCTGCATATATTGATGGAGGAGGTTTAGACCCTAATAATGGATCAAAACTTGGCCAGCATCAAGCGGCTGTACAAATAAGAAGAGGTTCTAATTTATCTCTATTCAACTCAGTGGCTGTTGGATATCCAGTTGGTATTACAATAAACAATGATAAAGGATCACAAACTCAAGAAGCAGCAGCTAATAACTTGCTTCAAGTTCAAAATGTTTATTTTGCAAATATGACAATAACTGGGTCAGATAAAAATGGCTCTTATAAAGATCAATTTTCTTCAAATGCTAGTGATTTAGATGAGTCTAAAGAGTCTTTTTCTTCTACGTTTTTTAAGTTAGAATCAAATAATAATGCATTATATTCAAATTATTCAGAGTTAGGTCTTAAAAATCCTTCTCTTCCTTCTGTCGCAAGCAATTGCGCTCCAACCACTTCAAGTGTATTACTAAACAGAGAAAATCTATTTAGTCATTCAAAATTAAACGATACTTTTTTTGAAAAGGTAGATTTTATAGGAGCATTTAGGAGTGATGCCGAAGTTGATAATTGGACACTTAATTGGACTAACTTTGACCCTCAGAATACAAATTACTAATAGTGTTTATATATTATTTTAGTGCAGAGGAGGCATCTCTTTTGCACTATTTTATTTTTTTAAGACCAAGCTCTTCTGCTTTATTTTCCATAAGTTTTTGTGCATCTTCTTTGTTGTTGGCTATTACTCCATCTAAAATTGCATTTTTAATATACTCCTTAATAATGCCAACTTCTCTGCCAGGCTTTATGCCATAAATTTCCATTATTATCTCTCCTGTTATAGGATTTTTGAAGTTTCTTATAGTATCTTTCTCCTCTACCTCTATCAATTTCTTTTTTACTTGAGCAAAGTTATTTTTATGCTTTTTTACAACTCCTGTGTTTTTGGAGGTGATATCTGCTTCACAAAGGAGCATAAGATCGTCTATGTCGTCTCCAGCGTCAAAAAGCAATCTTCGTATAGCTGAGTCTGTAACCTCTTCTTGAACTAATGCAATTGGCCTTAGATGGAGTTGTACAAGTTTTTGTACATATTTCATTTTGTCGTTTAGAGGCATTTTGAGCTGTTTAAAGATTTTGGGAATCATTTTTCCCCCTATAAAGTCATGGCCATGAAATGTCCAGCCAACGCCCCTTTCGTATTTTTTTGTTGCCGGTTTTGCTATATCGTGGAGTAGTGCCGCCCACCTAAGCCACAGGTTGTCGCTCTTTTGAGCTAGATTGTCTACTACTTGTAGAGTGTGTGAAAAATTGTCTTTGTGCTTTTTCCCCTCAATGTTCTCAACGCCCTTTAGCAGTAATAGTTGTGGGATAATTAGTTCCAATAGGCCAGTTTCATCTAGTAGATATAGGCCTACAGATGGTTTGGGAGAGAGAATTATTTTATTTAGCTCTTCATTTATTCTCTCTTGAGAGAGAATTTTTATTCTATCTCTATTTTTTATTATTGATTTTAAGGAGTCTGGAGTAATTGTAAATGAGAGTTGAGATGCAAAGCGAATTGCTCTTAACATACGTAGGGGGTCGTCTTTATAGGTTGTATCTGGATCTAGGGGTGTTCTTATAATTCCGTCGTGTAAATCTTGTATCCCGTTAAAAGGGTCTGATAAATTCCCAAAATCTTCTTTTTGAAGGCTAAAGGCTAATGCATTAATTGTAAAATCTCTTCTTAACTGATCTTCTTCTAGGGAGCCATTTTCTACTATTGGTTTTCTTGAATTTGCTCTATAAGACTCTTTTCTAGCTCCTACAAACTCTATTTCAAGATCTTTCCACTTTAGCATTGCTGTGCCAAAACTTTTGAAAATAGTTACATTTGTTCCAACTGTTGTAGCAACCTTTTGAGCTAACTCTATTCCGCTCCCTTCAACAACAATATCTATATCTTTACTTTTTCTTTTGAGTAGTGAATCTCTAACATACCCTCCTATAACGTATGCCCTCACCTCTAATTCTAGAGCTTGTTCAGAAATTATTGAAAATATTTTTTTATTTAGACAGTTCATTATAGTGGGGTATTTCTGTTAGAAAAGTGTATTCTCCAGTCTCTGTTGCAACTTGTGCAAGAAAAGTTTTATACCCATTTGTAACAATTAAATATTTCACTTTAAGGGCAAGATTATATCTAAGTATTTGATCAAAACTTTTCTGGGTTATTTTTATATTTGGAGCTTTGCATTCGGCCAAAAGCAGTGGTTGCATATTTTTACCATAGAGTACTAAATCTGCTCTGTATTTAACACTATTTATAGTGAGTGAAAACTCACAACTCATTAAATGAGAAGGATATCCCTTACTTTCTGTAAGTTCTTTTATTAGCCACTGTCTTACTCCCTCTTCTGGAGTGAGCACTACTCTTTTCTTTCTTATGGGGTCAAAAATGAGTTTTTTCATTAGAGCTAGAATTGTTTTGCAAAGATATAAAATTTGCTCTGTTTACCCTTTTTGCATAATTTAGCACAATATATTATGGGCAAAAAAGAGATAACTCATTGCGTTAACTCCTTTGATAAAATAGTCAAAGAGATTCGGGTTGGTAAGTTCAGGCCTTTCTATCTATTAATGGGAGAAGAGTCTTACTATTCAGATGTTATTATTAAAGAGATAGAGAAGAGCGCACTCTCACCAGAAGAGAAAGGTTTCAATTATACAGTGTTGTATGGTGGAGATGTTACAGCTGCATCTGTTGTAGAGGTTGCAAGGAGGTTTCCTATGATGGCATCTAGGCAGTTAGTTATTCTTCGAGAAGCTCAACTATTAAATAAACTTACCGATTTGGAGTTCTATTTTAGAAATCCTATGTCTACTACAGTTTTGGTTATCTCCTTAACTGGAAAGTTTGTAGATAAGAGAACTACTTTGTATAAACTGGCAGTTGCCAACGGCTTTGTTTTAGAGTCTTTTTCTCTCTACCCAGATATGGTATATTCATGGATTGAAAGATATCTTAAAACAAAAGGGATTTCAATTGTTCCTGAGGCTGCAATGCTTATGGCAGAACATTGTGGAACAGAACTTAGAAAGCTTGTACTAGAGTTAGATAAACTAATAACCAACCTAGAAGAAGGGAGTAAACAGATAGGTCTAAAGGCAATAGAAGAGAATATTGGAATAAGCAGAGATTATAATGTTTTTGAGCTTACAAAAGCTATCTCGTTTAAAGAGCAGAAAAAGGCTCTTAAAATTGCAAAACATTTTGGCGACTCTCCAAAGCAGTTTCCATTGGTTCTTACTATGGCTGCCCTTTTTTCTCACTTTACTAGGCTACTTAAATACCATTCTCTACACCGTAGTGGGGCTAGGCCAACAAAATCTCAAATAGCTTCACATATTGGAATAAATCCGTTCTTTTTGCCTGAGTATGAATATGCTGTTAGAAATTACTCTCTAATAAAATGTATGGAGGCAATCTCATTAATACGTAAGTACGATTCAAAAAGCAAAAGTTCTAGCAGGGGTGAGGCTACAGATGGAGAGCTCTTATTTGAGATTGTACATAAGATACTCTATTAAAATTATTCAGTAATTACTTTCTCTACTCTTGCAGAGACAGAAGTGAATATTTCATAAGTAATTGTATCTAATACTTGAGCAAGAAGGGCAGGGTGTGGGTTCTCTCCGAATATGGTTACTACGTCGCCAATTTTTACATTGGCATTTGTAACATCTATCATAAAGTTATCCATACATATATTTCCTATTGTAGGAACAGCTGTATTGTTAACAACAAACTTAATGTTACCTCTACCAAGATGACGGTCTACACCATCGGCATAGCCTACTGGCACTGTTGCTATTCTCTTTACTTTGCTATCTACTACCCCGTGCCTGCCATAACCAATGCTTCCACCCTTTACCTCTTTTATGTAAATTATAGGAGCAACAAAAGAGGCTACCGGTTTTAATCTAGTATCTTTAAGGCAACTTGTCCCATAAAGCCCAATTCCAAGCCTTACCATATCCATTTGGGCATAGGTAAATCTCTCAATGCCAGCTGAATTTAAAATATGTTTCATTGGTTTATAATCTAACCAGCTGCAAATTTCTGTAGACATTTTGTTAAATAGTTCAATTTGCCCTCTAGTGAAGGAGTCGTGTTTAGGCTCGTCTGCAGCAGCAAGGTGTGAGAAAAGAGATTTTATTTCTAAATAATTATTGCTTTCTAGACTTTTCTTTAGCCCTTCTAGTCTCTCTGGTGTGAACCCTACTCTTTGCATTCCTGTATCTAGTTTAATATGGATAGGGAATTTTTTTACATTAGCTTTTTTTGCAGCTAAATGCATTGTCTCTACAGACTCTTTATTAATAATACTTGGCTCTAGGTTATATTCAATGAGCTTTTCAAAATCGTCTACACCAGGTGTTAATATAATAATTGGTATTTTTATTCCAGCTTTTCTTAATTTAATTCCTTCGCAGATATAGGCTACTCCTATATAGTTAGCACCTAGTTCTTCTGCTAGAGTGGCTATTTCAACATCGCCTAACCCGTATCCATTGGCTTTTACTAAAACTAGTAGTTTAGTAGAAGAGTGAAGTTTTGACTTGAAAAAGTTAAAGTTGTAATCAAGTTTAGCTCTGCTAATTCTAACCTGAGAGTGTTTCATGCCTATTTAGTTTTGCCTTCAAAGTTAAAAATTGTTTTTCGATAGCAAATATAAAAGTTACAAAAAAAGATTATCTGCAAAAAGTTTGTATCTTTATTTTTGAAAAAGAGATTATACTTAAAAACAACTATCAAAATGAAACTAAGACAATTACTTGCTATCCTTGTTGTAATGGTAGCAATAGCATCTTGTACGTGTAGAAAACCAACATTATCAGATAAGCTCACAGGTAAGTGGAGTGGAGATAATTTTATTGAGATTACAATGGTTAGTAATTCTGGGAATACTGTTATTCAGGAGTTTAATTCTCCTATAGAGATTGAGTATTTTGCAGATTCAACTTTTACTGCTGTCATTACGGTTAGTGAAAATAATTTTATGAAAATGGGTGGAAATGCAACTTTCACAGATTCTACTGCTCTTTTAACTGGGTCTTTATCTTGCCAAATAATGTTGAACCTTAAAGGTAAAATGAGTCTCAATGAAGATGGAACTATGAACTTTAATTATAAAGCAGAAAATCCTACCGAAGGTCTATTTCATAATGGCCAAGTTGTTGCTAATCCTGTAAAATAGTTATCTCTCTTTTTTGGTAAGAGCATTAAAGCAGTGGCGGCAAATTGGTTCGTAGCTCTCTTTTTCTCCAATAACAACAAGTTTTTCACTCTCTGTTAATCTGTGAGAGTGGTGCGCTAGGTTGCCACATCTAACACAGATTGCATGTACTTTAGTTACATACTCGGCAACAGCCATTAGATTTGGCATTTGCCCAAACGGTTTCCCTTGAAAATCCATGTCAAGCCCTGCTACAATAACTCTAATGCCTTTAGCTGCAAGTTTTTGGCAAACATCTACAATGCCTTCATCAAAAAACTGTGCTTCATCTATTCCTACAACATCTACATCTGTAGCGTAAAGAAGGATACTGGTAGATAAATCTACAGGGGTAGAGCGTATTGTATTAGAATCATGTGATATAACACTCTTTTTGGAGTAACGTACATCTATTACTGGCTTAAATATCTCTACTTTTTGATTGGCAAACTCAACTCTTTTTAATCTTCTAATGAGCTCTTCTGTTTTGCCAGAGAACATAGAACCACATATGACCTCTATCCAACCTGCTTTTTTTGCACTTTCAAGAAACATTTTACTTACTTTTGTATATGTTGCAAAGATAAAAAAGTTGAGATGCCAAACGAGAATAAAATTTCAGAAATTAAAATTATTATTGATGGTCTTTTGAAAGATATTGACTCATTAAGTGAAACAGAGATGATTTCCTATTTGAAGTGGGAAGAGATTCTAATGAGTGCTTCACTTATTACGCTTAAGCTTAATACTCTAAGAATAGAGCAAGAGCGTAATCATATGAAGAGCTATCTTTTGAAAGAAGATGCTAACAATCAGTTCGACTCTAACGACCATGAATTTAAACGCCTCGCTTATACAATATCTCAGTTAAAAAGCGAGATGGCCCAAATGCGGTCAAATATCTCAAAATCTATAATAGAAGATGGAGAGCTAAGCCATAATTTGGACATAGATAAAGAACTTTTAGAGCAGTTAAAAGCAGAACCTCTAAAGACAACCGCTCCAGAGCAACCGAGTGACTTTAACCAGCAAGATAATGACCCTATTGCTATGCCAGAGGAATTTCATAACTCTCAAACAGAGTCTCAGGTTTCTGAGACAAATTCAGAGCAGAATGAATTAGATTTCTTGCTAGACAAAAGATCTTTAATGGATATTGAGGCACCATTAAACTCTAATTCAGATTGGATGGAAGATATGCCTGGGCAACCAGTAGATGATTTGCGTATGGCAGTAACATTGAACGATAAGCTTTTCTTTATAAGAGAGTTATTTAATGGAGACGAAGGCCAGTACAGATTAAGTATGGAGAAACTCAATAACTTTAAATCTTTTAGTGAAGCTCTGCAGTATACCAGAGCAGCTTTTGAAGAGTGGGACCAGGAGTCTGAAGCTGTCTACCGCTTTTATATGATTTTAAGAAGAAGATATGATGTCTAAACTCTATATTGTACCTACTCCAATAGGTAATTTAGAAGATATAACATTTAGAGCTGTTAAGGTTTTAAACGAGGTAGATCTTATTTTGGCCGAGGATACCCGGACTAGCTCTTATTTGCTTAAGCACTACGACATTAAAGGTCATATGGAGTCTCATCATAAATATAATGAGCATAAAAGTGTTGAGCGAGTAACAGATAAAATTTTAGCAGGGATGAGCGTAGCTCTAATTAGTGATGCTGGTACCCCAGGCATTTCAGACCCAGGCTTTTTATTAGTTCGTGAGTGCAAAGAGAAAGATATTGAGGTAGAAACCCTACCAGGTGCTACTGCCTTTGTTCCTGCCTTAGTAAATTCTGGGTTCCCATGTGATAGATTTTGTTTTGAGGGTTTTTTGCCATTAAAAAAGGGGAGGCAAACTAGACTCAAAGAGCTTAGTGAAGAGAGCCGTACTCTACTTTTCTATGAATCGCCCTATAGGTTAGTAAAAAGTTTAAAGCAGTTTGTGGAGTATTTTGGTGCAGATAGAGAGGCATCTGTCTCAAGAGAGTTAACTAAGATATATGAAGAGAATAGGAGGGGAACTTTAGAGGAGTTGGTCAATTGGTACACAGCTAAGCCCCCCAAAGGTGAAATTGTTATTGTAGTTAAAGGTAAGGGTAAACATTAAGCCCCAATTTAGTTTATTTAAGTTTTTTAGGAGGAGAGAGATGAGTGTGAAAATGAAATTATCTAAAAGAGAGGCGTCGGGTGCCCTCTCTCTGGTTATATTAATACTAGTTATTCAAACAGCAATATTTATTTTTCAACCAGAGGCAGAAAAAGAGGTTGCTGTAAATGAACTAGTTGGAAAAGAGTCTATTGTAAAAAAGTCTATTATAAAAGATTCTATTGTAGAGGATTTTGCTGTTAAAGAATTTGCAACAAACCAACTAGATTCAACAACTCAAATAGAAATTCAAAAAAACGGAGTTGCTTCTACAGTTAGAGAGCCTAGTAGTTTCTATTCAAAAGTGAGTCTTGCATTTCAGTTTGACCCAAACACTATTACATTAGAAGAGCTTGTAAAGTTAGGTTTAACTCCAAAGCAGGCATCTGTTGTTATAAACTACAGATCTAAAGGAGGTGTTTTTAAAAAAAGAGAAGATTTTAAAAAGATTTATGTTTTACCTAAAGGGTTTTACGAGAGAGTAAAAGATTCAATTTATATTAAATTGCCAGAAAAGAGCAGAAACAACAAAAATAATTACAATTTAGAACAAAAAAAGCTATTGGTAGAGTTGAATAAAGTCGACTCTATTGAGCTAGTTAAACTTCCTGGGATAGGACCCTATTATGCTAAGAGAATTATTGAATTTAGAGAAAAATGCGGAGGTTTAATTACTACTAAAGAGCTAATGGAAATTAAAGGAATAGATTCTGCTAGGTTCTCTCTTTTTGCTAATATGGTATTTGTAGATACGCTTAACATTGTGAAAAAAGATTTAAATAGGGCAACACTTCATGAGCTAAGTGAGCACCCACATATAGGCCCATATTTAGCTAGATCAATAGTTAGATTCAGAGAGATTTCGGGCAATGAGGGTGTAACATTGGCACTTTTAGTACTCAATAAAATAGTTGCTCCAGAATTATTTAAGAAATTAAAGTACTTCTTTAACTGATCTGGGAGATTATTGCTCGTAACCTGCTTGTTAAGAGGTAGTTAGCTTTTAGAAATAAGCCCTTTTGGGTTCATTTAGAAAAATTAAATGCTTGGTTACTAGGTGTTTACTTGGAATCATCTCCTGGCAAAGTTTGCTCTGCTCAGCATATCGCAACATCTCTTTTTTAGTTAATGTCTGTTGAAACTTATTTTGGCTAATATCAAATTAGAGTAGTTAAAAATATGAAGAAAACTAAGTTAGAAACTTTAATAATGGTATATTTGTTGTAAATTAAAAATCTATTTTAAGATGGATATTATAACCTGCAATAATGTAGTCAAAAAGTTTAACGATTTTACAGCTTTAGACTCTGTCTCACTATCTGTTCCAAAGGGAGCTATTTATGGTCTTTTAGGCCCTAATGGAGCTGGAAAAACTACGTTAATTCGAATAATGAATCAGATTACCATGCCAGATTCTGGTGAGGTTCTCTTTAACGGGAATCCTATAAAGCAAACAGATATTGCCTACATTGGCTATCTTCCAGAAGAGAGAGGGCTCTATAAAAAAATGAAAGTGGGAGACCAAGCACTTTATTTGGCTAGACTCAAAGGGCTAAGTACTTCAGATGCTACAAGAGAGTTAAAACAGTGGTTTATAAAATTTGGTATTCAGGCTTGGTGGAACAAAAAGGTTGAGGAGCTTTCTAAAGGGATGGCTCAAAAAGTGCAATTTATTACTACAGTCCTCCATAAGCCATCGCTACTCATTCTAGATGAACCTTTCAGTGGATTCGATCCTGTAAATGTTCAGTTAGTTAGAAAAGAGATTTTAGAGATGAGAGATGCAGGCACATCTATTATTCTCTCTACACATAACATGGAATCTGTAGAGGAACTATGTGATAATATAGCTTTAATAAATAAGTCTAAACTTATTATTACTGGAGGGCTTGAAGAGATTAGACGTAATCATGGTAAGAGCGAGGTTGAGCTAATTTATAGAGCATCTGAGCCATATAGATTTGAAAATTTAGAGGCAGTTTCTACAAAAACTAATGAAGAAGATAAAAGAGGTTATAGAGCTGTATTAGAAGTTAAGAAGGAGACATGCTCTTCTGAGGTTCTTAGAGCATTAGTTTCTGAGGTAGATATACTCTCTTATAGAGAGCTTATTCCAAGAATGAACGATATATTTATTAATCTGGTAAGCTAAAGAGAAACAACATGAAAAATAGTAAGATATTTCTAATAATTGCCCGCGAATTTTCAATTCGTGTTAGAAAAAAGTCATTTATAATAATGACAATTTTAACTCCTATTCTATTTGCAGCGCTTATAGTATTACCCTCTTTTATTATGACTCTCTCTTCTGGAGAAATAGGTCAAAAAATATTAGTGGTAGACCGCTCAGAAATGTGTTCTCCCTTTTTTAATGATTCAGAAGAGATTCAATATGTTTTTGATAGCAGTGCCAATGTTGAGTCTATAAAGAAAAATTTTCCTGAAGATCTGTTTGCTTTAGTAGAAATTTCTGAGCCAGATAGTGCTCTTAATCTCATTGTTTCGGCCGTTTCGGTAAAACAATTAAATATGGATATTAAGAGGCAAATTGAGCGCTCTGTGCAGAGAGCAGTGGAGAAAGCAAAACTAGATAGGTATAATATAGAGAACTTAGATAATATTATTAAAGATATAAGAACAGATATTACAGTTAAAACTTTTACAGTAAGCGACAATGGAGACCAGAAAGTTGCTATGGTAGAGGTTTATATGGGAATCTCTTATATAGCTAGTTTTATGATCTATATGTTTATATTTATGTTTGGCTCAATGGTAATGAGGGGTGTTATAGAAGAGAAGACTACAAGAATAGTAGAAGTTATAGTTTCGTCTGTAAAGCCTTTTGAGCTTATGTTAGGCAAAATATTGGGTGTTGGTTCTGTAGCTCTTTTGCAATTTTTAATTTGGATAGTGTTAACTGTAGGGATAACCGCTGGTGTGCAAGCCTTTATTGGGGTAGATAAGATTACTGGTGGGCAAGAGATAACAGAGATGGCTTCTGCTCAAGCTGGAGGAGAGGTTGCCCAGGTTATGGCTGCAGCTCAGGGCAATGAAGGATTTGCAGGAGACTTAATGAGTGCTCTTTCGGCAGTACCTGTTGCTGGTATAGTTATCTCTTTTATTCTCTATTTTATGTTAGGTTACCTTTTGTATGCAGCTATGTTTGCAGCAGTAGGTAGTGCTGTAGATAATGAGGCCGATACTCAGCAACTAATATTCCCTGTTACGTTGCCTCTTATACTAGGGCTTTTTATAATGATTCACACTTTTCAATATCCAGATAGTGCACTCTCTTTTTGGGGCTCAATGATTCCTTTCACCTCTCCAATGGTAATGATGGCTAGGGTGCCATTTGGAGTTCCACTTTGGGAGCTTGCTCTCTCTTTGGGACTACTTGTTCTTACATTCTTCTTTATGACCTATCTCTCTGCAAAAATCTATAGAGTTGGAATACTTATGTATGGTAAGAAAGCTACATTTAAAGATCTCTTTAAATGGATTAAATATTAAAAGTAAAATTAGCAATAAAATATGCTCGCATGAAAAATAGATTAATATTAATATCTTTTGCATTTCTGTTGTTGCCTTTAGTAGGTAGTGCCCAGGAGAATAGCTTTACTTTTAAGGCATCTAGAGTGCTAATGGACTCTACATGGGACAAAAATAGTGAGCCTATAGTTTCTGGGATAATAGAGTACTATAAACCAGAGATGGATAGACTTATGCAGCAGGTAATTGGTCATACAGATTATGAGATGCGCTCTGGTAGGCCCGAGTCTTTGCTCTCTAATTTTGCTGCCGATGCCATGCTTGAGTATGCACAAAAAATAGATAATAAGAGGGTAGATTTTTCACTTACTAATTTTGGAGGGTTAAGAGCCTCTATGCCCAAAGGAGAGGTGAGAAGGTTTGATGTTTTTTCTATCTTCCCTTTTGAAAACTATCTTGTTATAGTTGACTTACCTGGAACAGCTGTAAGACAGTTGTTTGAGTCTTTTGCGCAGAATAGACCAGAGGCATTTTCTCATAATATTCAATTAGAGATAAAAGGGGGAATGTTAAAAGATGTTCTTTTAGAAGGTGAGCAGATAGATTTAACTAGAACTTACCGTGTAGCTACTATAGACTTTCTTTTAGATGGTGGAGATAATGTTAGAGCTCTTAAAGCTGCAACTAATGTTACTCAAACTGGGATTTTACTGAGAGATGCAATCTTATATATAATAGAGGGTATTACCTCTAATAATAAGAAGATTACCTCTTCTATAACTAAAAGAGTTATTATTGAAGATTAATAGCTTTTAGATACAATTGTTAATTAATGTAATGCAGTAATTATGAGAAATAGATTATTCTTAAAACTATATATAGCCGCAGCGTTTGTTCTCTTTACACCGTTTGTATATGGGCAAGACTTGGTTATTCTGCACACTAATGATGTGCATAGCCATATTGAGCCGCTTAGCAGTGGAAGAAATGAAGGGTTGGGAGGCTTCCAAAGAAGAGCAAACTATATAGAGAGCATACGTAAAAACCACCCCAATGTTCTTCTATTAGATGCTGGAGATTACAACCAGGGAGCTCCATATTACACTCTATTTAAAGGGGAAATGGAAGTTATGCTTTATAATGCTATGGGGTACGATGTTGTTTGCTTAGGAAACCATGAGTTTGACGACGGGCAGGAAGTTCTTGCCGAGCGTTTAAAAGAAGCAGATTTTGAAACAGTTTGTGCCAATTTTGACTTCTCTAAATCTCCGTTAGAAGAGATTGTGAAACCTTATACTATAGTTCATAAAGGGGGCAAAAAAATTGGGATAATAGGGGCTTTGCTGGATTTAAATGGTTTTGTTTCTCAGAAAGCTATAGTTGGTCTAAAATATAAAAATCCAATTAAGGTTGTAAACAAACTTGCCAAGCAGCTTAAAAAGAGAGAGAATTGCGATTTAGTTATTGCTCTTACTCATATAGGGTATAAAGGGAGTGGGAAAAACAGGCCAGGCGATCTTGAACTTGCACGCTATACTAAAAATGTAGATATAATAATAGGTGGTCACTCCCACACTTATTTAAATGAGCCTACTATTGTAAAAAACAGCGCCGGTAAAGATGTTATTGTTAATCAAACCGGCGCTCATGGTGTATATGTAGGAAGGATAGATATCAACTTTTAGATTAAGGTAGTTTGCTTTCTATAGTCTACTCTTTCTCTGTGTATTTGTAGCGTTTGATTTTTTGAGTGGCAGTTTTCTCAAACTGTTCTGGTTGATCTACAACAACAGATATCTTGGAGAATTTATTGACCCTAGCATTTACATATTCAGAAACATCTTTTTTAATCTGTTCTAGTTTCTGGTTAAATGCTGTGATTATCTCTTCTTTTTTCTCGTCGTAGTTATGTATGAGCTCTTCTTTTTTCTCGTCGTAGCTATGCATTAATTCCTCTTTCTTTTCGTCGTAGCTATGTAGTAACTCCTCTCTCTTTTCGTCAAAAGTAGATTTAAGTTCCTCTTTTATTTTAGAAAGCTCTTCTAGTTTCTCTTCGTAACTTTTTACAAGTTGCTCTTTTGTTTGGTAGTAAGATGCTAGAGCCTCTTCTTTAGCCTCTTTCAAAGCCTTGAGCTTATCTGGGTTAAAGTGAACTTTTGCAACGAGTTTCCCTTTGCTCTGAGTTACTATAGACTCGGCAACCATAGAGTGACCATTTATTACAGTCTCAATCTCTTCTGGGTATATATTCTCTCCACTTGGGCCAAGAATCATATTAGTTAACCTCCCTTTAATGTAGAGCCTCCCTTGTTTATCTAAAATCCCTAAATCTTTTGTTCTAAACCAACCATCTTTAGTAAAAGCTTCTTCTGTAGCTTCTGGGTTTTTGTAGTATCCTATCATAATATTTGGCCCTTTTGCAACAATTTCGCCCTCTCCTGTTTCTGGGTTAGGGTTGTCTATGCGCAAAGTAACTCCGTGAACAGCTGGCCCTGTAGATTGCCATTTAACAAACTTTGGAGTGGCTCCTGCAAGTAGGGGAGAAGACTCTGTGAGCCCGTACCCAATTGCGTAGGGAAATTTGGCCTCGTAAAGAAATCTTTCTACTTCTCCATCTAGCTTTGCTCCTCCTATTCCAAAAAATCTTATCCTTCCACCAAATGTCTCCATAAGTTTTTTTCCAGCTACCCTATGAAGCAGCTTTCTTCCTAGAGTGGTGCTATAGATTGCTTTTACTAGTTTGCTTGAGTTGAAATTGGGCTTAATCTTGCTTTTATAAATCTTTTCAATTATCATTGGAACACTTAATATGGTTGTAGGTCTTACCTCTTTAAGTGCTTTCATAAGTATAGATGGAGTTGGCGCTTTTTCAATGTAGTAGACAGATGAGCCGCTCACCATTGGTAGTAGCATACATAAGCTGCTCTCGAGTGTGTGAGATAGGGGTAGTAATGAGAGCCATATATCATGTGGATAGCCTGGTCTTAATATTGTTGCAGAATAGAGGTGGCTACATAGATTCTTTTGAGTAAGCATTACTCCTTTAGAGTTTCCAGTAGTGCCCGATGTATAGATAATTGTTGCAAGATCTTCTTCTTTAGGGAGTTCTACTCGGCCCTCTTTAATACCCTCTTTAGAGTGTATTACTTGTAATGTGTCTATCTCTATTACAAGATTTAGACCTTCAAGGATATCTTTAGGGACTTTGTAAAGTAGTCTCTTAGAAACAAAAAGCACTTTAGATTCTGAGTGCTCAATTACATTTTGTACTTCGTATTCAGAGAAATCTGGCAACATTGGTACAACTACTCTTCCAAAAGCTGTTACAGCAAAATAGGCAACAGGCCAATTGGGCATATTTTGGCTTAAAATTGCAACTTTATCTCTTGGGGTTACACCATTTTTAGTTAGCATATCTGAGACAGAGCGAACTTTATCTCCAAATTCCCCATAAGTGTAATAATCATCAGAGATGTAAGAGAAAGACTTGTTCTCTTTATATGTATTTGTGCTATAGTCAAATAGCTCTTTTAATGTTTTAAATAATGGTGCTTTCATGGTATAACTTGTTATCAATAGTGTAATTATGGCGCAAGAATCATTCCAAGTCTTTTCCTGTTGTAAAGTTGTGTGGGTGTTTCCCAATTATACCTTTTGTTTTATACCATCTTCTTATCTCTTTAAGATCTGCTCTAGCATTGTCGGTTAAATCGAATTTTTCTCCTCTTCCAACCTCTTTTTTGCCCCAATCAAAATAGCCTAGATAAACTGGAACATCTGCAGCTTTTGCAATTGTATGAAATCCTGCTTTCCATCTTTCGGTCTTTTTTCTTGTTCCTTCAGGAGCAATAGCTAAGTGGAGCACCTCTCTTTTTTTAAACTCCTCAATAATTTGAAGAGTAATAGATGCTCCCCTTTTTCTATCTACAGGTATGCCCCCCATACCCCTAACGATAGGTGCTAATGGTCCTTTAAAAAAACTCTTTTTAACCATTACGCTTGCTGTTCTGCCCATTGAACGGTAGTAGAGGTAAGAGATTATAAAATCCCAACCAGAAGTGTGTGGTGCTCCTAAAATAATACATTTAGGTTCTGGAACAGGTGGTTCCATCACCTTCCAACCAAGAATCCATAACAAGAACTTAGAAATATGTTTCATTATTTTGTTTTTCTAGTTGGGCAAATATAACCTTTTTTACCTTTAATTAAATAAAGAGCGACATGTTTGCCTCTTCGCTTCTCTCTAGATAGGTAGCTACTCCTGCAAAGTTCACTCCCTCCATAAGCTCTTCTTCTTTTATACCCATTACATCCATACTCATGGTGCAGGCAATAAATTCTACTCCGTTTGCTTGTGCTTGGTCTATTAGAGATTCAAGAGAGTCAATGTTTTTCTTTTTCATAATGCTTTTCATCATGGCGCTTCCCATGCCAAACATATTCATCTTTGACAACTTAAGAGCACTCGCATTCTTGGGGAGCATCATTCCAAACATAGTCCCAAGTAGATCTTTCTTTACCTTTACAGGTTCACGTCTTTTGATTACGTTTAAGCCCCAGAAAGTAAAGAAGATAGTAACTTTTTTCCCCATTGAGGCTGCTCCATTAGCTATAATAAACGAGGCTAGGGCTTTATCCATATCGTCGCTAAATACTACTATAGTTTTATTATCTCCTTTAATGATTCCACTACTTGCGTTAAACTGTAGAGGAGAAGATTCTTTTCCTTTCTCTAGTTTTGCTGTAATTATACCTTTTCGGCTCTCTACCGATATAAGTTTAGCGCCCATAATATTACACCAAGAGGCTACATCTTTGCCAAAGGCTTGGTCTGTAGCTCTTATTTCTAGCTGTTCGCCAGCTCTAATTTTATCGTAACTGCTTTTGAGTTGCATTATTGGTCCAGGGCATTGTAGCCCAGTTGCATCTACAGATAGAGCGGTCTCTTTATCTACATCTACCAAGAAATCTCCACTGCCTATTTGTCCAGCAAAGAACTCCCCAACTGTGCCAATTTCGTTAGCTATTGAGTAGGTTTTATAACCCCCAGATAGGTTGTAAATGTTTTCAAATCCATTTTGAACCAATATTCTGTATGCTACATATCCTCTAAGGCCAACAGCGCAATAGATAATTATTCTTTTATCTTTTGGAAGCTCAGATAGTCTCTCTCTAAGTGAGTCTAGGGGAATGTTAATAGAGCCAGGAATAGAACCTAATCTAAACTCATCTTCTGTACCTACATTAAGTAAGATATCCTTTTCTAGATTTGCATTAAACGCATCTCTCCAGTATACTATTTTTACTTTCCCTTTTAAAATATTGTCTGCTACAAAACCAGCCATATTTACAGGGTCTTTTGCAGATGAGAATGGTGGTGCATAGGCGTGCTCTATCTCCATAAGGTCGTAAATAGTTCCTCTTTTTTTTACAACCATGGCAAGCATCTCTATTCTTTTATCTACGCCGTCGAATCCTACTACTTGAGCTCCAAATAGTCTTCCATCTTTGGGAGAGAAGAGTATTTTTATTGATAATGGTAGTGCATTGGGGTAGTAGCCTGCATGTGAAGAGGAGTGAGTGAAGGAGGCAATATACTCTATTCCCTCTTTTTTAAGCCACTTACCGCTAGCTCCTGTAGAGGCTACAGTTAGGTCAAATACTTTAGCAATACCTGTTCCTATGCTTCCTTCGTATTTGTATTTGTTTCCATAAACAATATTGTCTGCTACAATCCTACCCTGTTTGTTTGCTGGGCCAGCAAGAGCTATAAGGGCTGGGGTGTCTAAAACGGAATGATTAACCTCTACAGCATCGCCTAATGCATAGATGTTTTCATTGGAGGTTTGCATAAACTCATTTGTTTTAATCCCTCCAGTTTTGCCAATCTCTAAACCTGCTTCACGAGCAAGTTTAGTCTCTGGACGCACACCTATACTCCAAATAACCATCTCTCCCTTAAGTGACTTGCCGCTTTTTAAGAAAACCTCAACTCCATTCTCGTATGAACCAAACTTTTCTACAGCATCGCTTAAGTGTAAATTCACCCCTTTAGTGCGAAGTTCAGATTGGACTATTGTTGCAGTAGAGTAGTCTAGGTGAGACATTACTTGATTTGCCATCTCTACTAGCTCTATTTTAATTCCAAGATCGTGCAGATTCTCTACCATTTCTAGGCCAATAAATCCTCCTCCTACAACAATTGCTCTCTCTACTTTTTTTACTGTTACAAATCGTTTAATTTTATCTGTATCGGGAACATTTCTAAGAGTAAAAATGTTTGGGTGCTCAATTCCTTCAATTTTAGGTTTGAGGGGTTCTGCACCAGGGGAAAGGATAATTTTATCGTAACTTTCTGTGTAGCCTGTTCCCTTTTCAATATTGTATATATGGGCTGTTTTAGTAGCTGGGTCTATCTTTTCTACTTGAGATTTAGGACGCACGTCTATATTAAAACGATTGCGAAATCCTTCTACTGTTTGTACAAAAAGATTATCTCGTTCCTTTATGGTACCTCCTATATAGTAGGGTAATCCACAATTAGCATAGGATACATACTCTCCTCTTTCAAAAAGAATTATTTGGGCACTTTCGTCGTTTCTTCTAAGTCTTGCGGCTACAGATGCTCCTCCAGCAACTCCACCGATTATTAAATACTTCATAAAAATAGATTAATTAATTGCCGTTGGCAAATAGTAACATAGTAAACTATTGGCAAAGGAAATTAAAATTTTATGAATATCAAAATATTTTCCAATGGAAATTTGTTTTATGTGAAATTATATTTAATTTTGCACTCAAATTAACCAATGAATACTAAATAAGATGAATATAATTAAAACTACACTCACTCTTTTATTAATAGTTTTCTCTCTCAGTTCATGTGGAGCCAAGAGTAAAGATGTAAAAGAGGGTAATGGTGTTAAAACTTATGCAATCTCTCTTACGAAAGAGGAGTTTATAAAAAAAGTTGTAGACTATAAAGCAAATCCAGAAGAGTGGCTCTTTATTGCAGATAAACCTGTAATCATTGATTTTTGGGCAGAGTGGTGTATCTACTGCCGTAGATTGGCTCCTGTTTTAGAGGAGCTTGCTCAAGAGTATGAAGGTGAGATATATGTATATAAGGTAAACACAGAAGAAGAGCGTGAAGTTGCAGCTGCTTTTGGAATCCGTTCACTACCCACCCTGCTTTTTATTTCATTAAAAGAAGATCCTCAGGTAATTCAAGGAGCAATCCCCAAAAAGGATCTTAAGAAAATTATTGATGAGCTGTTATTAAAAAAGATTAAAAAATGAAAAAGTTGTGTGCAATAAGAGATATTTGTCGTGCTCTTGGAGTGTTTGAAAGTGATTTTTTAAAAGAACATGATATCTCTTTAAATGAGGGAATGATTTTGTGTTCACTAAAAGAGAGTAGGCTCTCTTCGGGTGAAATAGCTAAGCAAATTAATCTTACTTGTTCCAATACCTCTAAGCTTATAAGGACTATAGAAGAGCGTGGATATATAGAGAGAGTATTGGGAGAAGAGGATAGAAGACAGATGTACTTCTCTCTAACCTCTTCTGGTTTAGAAAAAGTTAAAAAAATTGAAGATGATTCAACTCCTTTAACAGGACCTCTAAAAAAACTGGTTAAATAGTTTATCTTAGTGAAAAGGGGTTAGACCCACTCTTCACTAAGTATTTCGCCTTTTACAGAGATTGCAATGGCCTTTATGGGAATGTTCCTATGGGCCTTTTCTTTTGCAATATTAGCCATCTTTATTAGACCTCCACAACAAGGAACCTCCATCATAAGAACGGTTAGAGTATTTATTTTGGAATGATCTATCATTGCAGTTAGTTTCTCTATATAGCTTTCTGTATTTGAGTCTAGCTTTGGGCAGGCAATTGCAAGTACTTTGTTTTTAAGAAATTCTGTATGAAAAGAGCCATGGCTGAATGCAGAGCAGTCTGAGGCTAGTAAAACATCGGCATTTTTGAAAAATGGTGCTTGTGGGTTTAATAAGTGTAATTGAACTGGCCATTGTTGAAGTTCAGATGCTATGTTTGGAGCCTGTTCGTTGTGATTAACTGGGTTGTTGGCAGATGTAAATTTCAACTTAGCTTTTTCTGCTTTAAAATCTCTTTCAGTTGAGCCTGGGCAGCTACAAGGTGCTTCTAATGGCTTTCTATTTTCTGATTGTTGTTGCTTGGGTTTTCTTACAGCTATTTTAGTTAAGTCTAAATCAATTCCGTTTTTAGCGCACCAATCTATTCCCTCGTTAAACCACTCTAGTTGGTTGTGATCTCTTAAATGTTTGAGGTGTGCAAGAATAACTGCTTCTCCTTTTGTGTGGATTCTCTCCATAACTGCAGTTTCACTATAAGGTTCAGTCTCTTTTTCAATTAGCTCTATTGCTCCCACAGGGCACTCTCCAATACATGCACCTAAACCGTCGCAATAGAGATCGCTTATCATTACTGCTTTTCCATTTATGAGTTGTAAGGCTCCTTCGTGGCACCCCTCTACGCAAATGCCACATCCATTGCATAACTCTTCGTCAATTTTTATTACTGTTCTTTTCATTTTACAGATACTTTAAAGGATTCTAAGATTAATATTTGATTTGTTTTGCAAAAATAGGGCGATAGTTTTCTAATTCATGTAACAATTGATACACTTTATTGTGTTGATTATATCTTGGTGCTACTCAACTATTAATATTCGGTATAAATTTTGTATGTTATATTAATTTAGATTAAAAAGTTTAATAATGAAGTTTGTTTTACCTAGTATTGTAACTCTAATAATATTCTCTTGCTCTACAATTTATTTAGCTCTTGAGCCTGTAGAGGAGTTTGATATAGAAAGATATATGGGTAAATGGTATGAGATATATAGGTTGCCTAATAAGTTTGAAGAGGGGCTAGAAGATATAACTGCTAATTATGAGCTTAAAGAAGATGGTAATATAATAGTTACTAACGAGGGCCGTTTGGTAGAAGATAATAGTAGGTTAAAGCAGGCAAAAGGTAAAGCGTGGATTCCCAATAGTAGTGAGCCATCAAAATTAAAGGTTAGTTTTTTCTGGCCATTCTCTGGTGACTATTGGGTTCTTAAGATAGATCCTGAATATAGTTATGCATTAGTTGGAGACCCTTCGGGGAAATATCTTTGGATCCTTTCTCGAGAAAGGAGATTAGACCCAAAGATAGTGGCCGATCTTAAAATGTATGCCTCTTCACTAGGATTCCCTGTTGAAAACATGATTAGTAGCCAGATCTATTAATTGGTTGTCTGCTATTTCTGGGACCGTAACTTTGAGTTCTGGAGTTCTAGCCATCTCTCTTTTAATTGCAAAAATTGCCCCTTTATTTCTAGCCCAAGCTCTACGTGTTATTCCATTATTCACATCCCAGTGGAGCATGCTTTTTATACGTTTTTCTGCTTCTAGGGAGCCATCTATAACCATTCCGAATCCGCCGTTAATTACCTCTCCCCAGCCTACGCCACCTCCGTTGTGAATAGAGACCCATGTTGCTCCTCTAAATGAATCGCCAATTACATTTTGAATTGCCATGTCTGCAGTAAACTGAGAACCGTCATAGATGTTGGATGTCTCTCTATAAGGTGAGTCTGTCCCCGACACATCGTGGTGGTCTCTGCCTAAAACAATAGGTGCCTCTATTACTCCCTCTTTTATTGCTCTATTCATAGCTAAGGCTATTTTTATTCTCCCCTCGGCATCGGCATAAAGTATACGAGCTTGAGAGCCTACTACTAAACGGTTTTTTTCTGCCTCTTTTATCCAGTGAATATTATCTGACATTTGCATTCGTATCTCTTTGGGAGACTCTTTCATAATCTCTTCTAGAACTTCTGCAGCAATACGGTCTGTCTCTTGTAAATCTTTTGGATTAGAAGAGGTGCATACCCAACGGAATGGGCCAAAGCCATAATCAAAGAAAAGTGGCCCCATAATATCTTGAACATATGATGGGTAGCAGAATGTACCGTTGTCTTTAACAATTTTAGCTCCAGCTCTTGAGGCCTCTAGTAAGAATGCATTACCATAATCGAAAAAGTACATTCCTCTTTTAGCTAAGGTGTTTATTGCTCTAGCTTGCCTACGAAGAGATTCTTGAACAGCTTCTTTAAATTTATGGGGCTCTTGTGCCATCATTCTGTTAGATTCATCAAGAGTTATCCCAGCAGGGTAGTAGCCACCAGCCCATGGGTTGTGTAGTGAGGTTTGGTCGCTTCCTAAATCTATGTTTAGCTCAGTTTCAATAAATTTCTCCCATAGATCTACAATGTTTCCTTGGTATGCAATAGAGACTGCTTCTTTATTTTCTGTAGCTGTTTTAACTCTCTCTACTAATAAGTCTAGGTCTGTGAATACTTCGTCTACCCATCCTTGGGAGTGACGAGTTTTAACTGCTTTAGGGTTAATCTCGGCAATTACACCTACTGCTCCTGCAATAACAGCAGCTTTGGCTTGAGCACCAGACATCCCTCCTAAACCAGAGCTAACAAAAATCTTTCCTGCCGCATTTTTTTGCCCCTCTTCTCCTTTCATTCTAGCTGCATTTAATATTGTAATTGTTGTTCCGTGGACAATTCCCTGTGGCCCTATATACATAAAGGAGCCAGCGGTCATTTGTCCATATTGGGAAACCCCTAATGCATTAAATTTCTCCCAGTGATCTTTGGAGCTATAGTTTGGAATTACCATTCCGTTTGAAACTATAACTCTTGGAGCATCTTTATGGGAAGGGAATAGACCTGCTGGGTGTCCTGAGTTTAGGATTAATGTTTGCTGGTCTGTCATCTCTGCTAAGTATTTCATTGAAATAAGGTACTGTGCCCAATTTTGAAAAACTGCTCCATTGCCTCCATATGTGATTAATTCATGGGGATGTTGAGCTACTGCGTAGTCTAGATTGTTGCTAAGCATGAGCATAATTGCTGCAGCTTGTATAGATTTATGCGGAAATTCATCTATAGAACGTGCTGTAATTTTATATTTTGGTCTAAAGCGATACATATAGATACGCCCATACTCTTTTAACTCTTGTGCAAATTCTGATGCTAATTCTGTGTGGAACTCTTTAGGAAAATAACGGAGTGCATTTTTTATAGCAAGTTTTTTTTCTTGCAAGCTTAATATATCTTTTCTTTTTGGTGCATGGTTAATTTCTCTATTCCAAATTGCTTGATTTGGAAGTTTAGTAGGAATTCCTTCTAGAATCTGTTTTTGAAAATTGGTAAGATGCATAACAGTATTGATTTTTGGTTACTACAAATTTAAGAAAAATTGGCTAATTTATTGGTGGTTATAAAAAATATACCTAATTTTGCATCCCTAATAAGAGGAGGTGTGTAGAATATGATAATAGTACCAGTAAAAGAAGGTGAAAATATTGAAAGAGCACTTAAAAAATTTAAGCGCAAGTTTGAAAAAACCGGTACAATCCGCGAGATGAGAAAGAGAAAAGCATTTGTTAAGAAATCTGTTAAGAGGAGAGAAGAGGTTAAGAAAGCGGCTTATATCCAAGCTCTACGGTTAGAAGAAGAGTAATTGCTGTTATACAACTTACGTTGTGTAAAAAGTATAAAAAAGGCTACCTATATTTTAGGTGGCCTTTTTCTATACTCTATTCTCTAACCTTCCAGAGTAAAGCATTTTTATATTGGGTAGGGGTGATTCCCTCTTTTTTCTTAAAACATCTTACAAAGTTTCTTGTAGTGGAAAACCCAGATGCTATTGCATAATCTTCTGCTGTCATACCTGAGCTATCTATCCCAGTGTCACATTTACTAATCTTCTCTTTGATAATTTTTTTGGAGTATTCAACACGATTACTGTTTAGATATTCACAGAAAGATTGTTTTTTCACTGTTTTAATAGATGTAGATAAGTAGGTTCTATTTGTTCCTACCTCCTTCGCTAAATCTGTGAGAGATAGGTTATTGTTTAGAAAAAGTTTTTTCTCTAACATTATTTGGTCACTTTTTTTTATAATTGAAGAGTATTGCTTAGAGGGTAAAGATGATGCTTCCTTTTCCTTTTGAAAATAGCTCCTATAACCTAATAATGCCCAAAATGCTTTAACGGAATAATTTTTAGTTTTTCTCTGTTTGATTTTCATTTTGCTCCTTTATCTTCACCTCTTTGCACCACTCTGCAGGTGATTTTCCAACATTTAGGCGAAAGGCCATGGTAAATGTGGCCATTGATCCAAAACCCGAGTCATAACATAATTGCTGTATACTCATAGTGTTGTCTTTGTAGAAAAGGTCTTTTGCAAGATTAATTCTGTAAAAATTAACAAACTGGCTGAAGTTATTATTGAAATGATCATTTATAAGTCTAGAGAGGTATGTTTTATTTGAGTATAGATAAAGAGCTACCTCATTAATTTTAAGCTTAGGGTTTAAATATGGTTGTTCTGTTTCAAAATATGTTAGTAATCTATTTTTAAGATCATCATCTTTTTTCTTATTAAAAAAGTCATTTTTATATATAGAGAGAGGCGATATGAGTTGGTTTCTTTCTAAAGCCATATTATTCTCATCTCTTGAGTAATATATAACTTTTAAGAGTAAAACTATATTTACAAAGCCTAGTGTTAGTATCATAGCTTCTCTTTTATAAATCTCTAATTCTACAAATTGAGAAAATGTAAGAAGTAGTGCCATTGTAGATGATATTCCAAAAAGGAAAAGGTCTATTTTAAGAGAAAATGCATGTTCGTTGGAGCTGTTAAAGATATCTTTGTAGGCATGTCTAAGAATATAGCATTGATAAACAATTAAGGTAACTGTAAATAGTTGTAAAAAATATTGTAGGGGTGCTAATTTACTTACTCCAATAAAGAGTAACGCTGTAATAGTTGTAATGTTAAAAAGAAAAAGTAGAGAAGTAATTGTAACTGCATCTTTAAGTTTAGAGAAGAGGCAGTTGCAACGTTGTAGTGTATATATCTGTATTGGCAAATAGAGTTGTAAGATTGTACCAGCGCTTATAAAGTTAAGACTTTTTGTAAATGTTAAAAGGTTGTGTTCAAAAATGTACCGTTTTATGAGGCAGAGAAGGCATATATAAGAGGTTGAAACAATAAGAGATGTTAGAAGTAGCCTATTTTCGTCATTTATATTTTGATTATACTTTAAATAAAAGAGCAGGTATAATATAAAAATTACAATGCTAATTGAAATGAGGGATCTAAACCCTAAAAAGATCTCTTTAAAGATTTGAAGTTGTTCCATGTTGTTTAGTATTATGTTGGTATGCCAAAATTATAAATAATATTAAAGTAGGTCAATATTTAAATAACTCAACAGCAGAGATTTATTCTTTATTAGTGTAAATTTCCTTTTTTTAGATAAAAAAAGCTACCTTCTAAATGAAAGTAGCTCTTATTTGGTGAGCATTAGCTCTTTTAAAGCTGTTGTAAGTTAAAAAATATTTTGATTTTCTCTTTTTAATAGAAATTTATATTATTTTATTTTTTTATAGGGTTAAATCCTTGGCCATAAACACCAGTTACATTACTCACGCTTATAAAAGCATTTTTATCAATCTCTTTGACAGTTTTAAAAACAAAACTTGTTTCAGACTTTCTTACCATAACCATAAGTACTTTTCCCTCCTGTTTTGTGTACCATCCCATAGAATTTATTACTGTTACTCCTCTTCCAATAGAGGTGATTCTATCTGCAATGGCTTGGTGGTTTTGAGAGAAAATAAACATCTGAACAGATTGTTGCGCACCATTTATAACCAAATCTATTGTATATGCTGTTATGCCAATAAGTATATATCCATATATAATAATAGCAACTCTTTGCCCAGCACCTGCTTCGGAAGGAATCATCAAAGAGCTAGCTATTATAATAACGTCTATAATTAAGATAATACGCCCGGGTGAGATATTGCGGTATTTATTAATCATAAGGGCTATTATATCTGTCCCTCCAGTGCTCCCTCCTTGAGTAAAGTTAATTGCAATACCTGCTCCTGCAAGTGCTCCTCCAATAATTGCAGAGAGCAATTTCCCGTTATCTATGGCTATAGTTTGGATAAGATCTGGTGGTATTACATCTGGCAATATTCTCAAAAATAGCGAGCCTGCTATAATTGCAAAAACTGTTTTCATCCCGAACCCTCTTCCTAATACCTTTAGAGCAATTGCAAGAAGCAATCCATTGAGAAGGAAAAATGAGTAGCTCACAGGAAAGCCTGTTATGTAGTAGATAATTGCAGATATGCCTGTTACTCCCCCACCTACTAATTCGTTAGGGATAATAAAGAATACCCAACCGAGGGTATAGATGAGCATTCCAAATGAAATAATGAGATACTCTTTTATCTCTCTGAAGACTCTTTTGCCTTTTTTTTCCATGATATCTTACCTGCTTTAATTTGATCAAATCCTTGCCCATATACACTTGTAACAGGGGTAACTGTCATAAAAGCGTTTCTGTCTGTACTCTTTATTATTTCTGTAATTTGAGGAAGTTGTGATTTTCTTAATACAATAACTAAAACTTTACTCTCTTTCTTGGAGTACCAGCCCATAGAGGAGAGAGCTGTTACACCTCTCTGAATCTCTTTGTTTACTCTCTCTGCAATCTCTGGGAATTTAGATGAGAACACCATAACTTGCATGCTTTGCTTATTCCCTGTAAGTATCATATCAATTACGTATGAGAACGATACCATTTGTATATAGCCATAGATAACGTCTGAAAGTTCTTTGCCTGGGATAAAATAGACTGAGCCTACTATAACTAAATCGCAGTAAAGAAAAACCCTCCCCGGAGAGGTCTCTCTATATTTTGCAATAATTAATGCAATAATATCTGTCCCTCCTGTGCTACCCCCTTGCATGAATATCATTCCAATACCAATTCCACTCATAGTACCCCCAATAAGGGCATTTATAAGTTTATCTTCTATATCTGATATCCAGGGTATTAGTGGCAAGAACTCAAATAGTAAAGCTGCTACTATTATACAATAAATAGTTTTAGCACCAAATGCTTTCCCTAGGGCTAAAAATCCTATGATGAGTAATATCCCATTAATTATAAAATAGGAGTAAGCTACTTTAAAACCAGTAGCGTAGTTTATTACAGATGCAAGACCACTTACTCCGCCTCCAGCTATCTCTAGTGGGATAAGAAATTTAGTCCAACTAAAAACGAATATAAAAAGCCCTATTGTCATAATGACATAGCTCTTTACCGTTTTTAAAGCATTATTATTCATTACATATATGGTATAAATATTTCTCCTTTGGAGTAGGTAACTGCATTACCTTTTAGTATTACCCTACCTTCTTCTAATATACAGTGCATAGACCCTCCTCTTTTACTAAGCTGTTTTGCATAAAGAGTGTTTTTACCAGTTTTTGCAGCCCAAAAAGGAGCTAGGGTACAGTGAGCCGACCCAGTAACAGGATCTTCAAAAATTGTAGATTGGGGAGTAAAAAATCTTGAGACAAAATCGCAATCTTTACCAGGGGCAGTTATTATAACTCCACCTGGGTCTAGGTTTATCTCGTCAATAATTGAGCGATCTATATCTATGTTTTCAATCTCTTCTTGCTTCCTATAGAGTAGCATGTAGTCTCTCGCTTTGTATACTTCATATGGTTTGATACTTAAGCTATCATACACCTCTATAGGGAGAGTGGCTTTTTCGGCTTCTCTTTGAGGAAAATCCATAAGGTATGACTCCTCTTTGCGTTCTACTTTTAGATTGCCAGAAACTGTTTTGAAAATAATCTCGTCTTCTGAATAATCAAATTCGGTAAATAGTATATGAGCTGCAGCTAATGTAGCATGGCCACATAGATCCATCTCTATATCTGGAGTGAACCAGCGTAAGATATAGTAACCTTGCTCGGGAAGTAGGAATGCAGTTTCAGAGACTGCATTTTCTTTAGCAATCTGCAAGAGGGTATCATTGGCAAGTTTCTCTTCAAGCATAACTACTACTGCAGGATTCCCTCCAAAAACCTTTTTACTAAAGGCATCTACTTGAAAAGATTTGAGTTTTATTAGCATACTATATTTATAATTTTCTTGGGTACAACAATTACCTTTTTTATTGAAGCTCCATTAAGATACCTAAGGGTGTTTTCATTTTCCCTAATAACACTTTCTATCTCTCCTTTAGAAAGGCTATTAGAAAGGGTAAGCTTATATCTTAATTTACCATTGAATGAGACAGGATATTCAAAAGAGTCTTCTATGGTATATTCATGAATGTATTTAGGGAAAAAAGCTTTGGAAACAGAGGTATTATGTCCAAGGTTATTCCATAGCTCCTCTGCTATATGAGGTGCAAAAGGAGATAGTAAAATAACCATTGGCTCCAGTATTTCACGCTTATTGCAAGAAGTTTCATAAAGTTCATTGAGGGCTATCATAAAGGCACTTACACTTGTGTTAAAAGAGAAGTTTTCAATATCTGTCTCTACTTTCTTTATTAATTTATGGAGAGTTTTAAGTTCATTTGCTGTAGCTTTTTCTTCTGAGACTGAAAATTCACTCTCTTTATAAAAGAGTTTCCAAAATCTTTTTAGAAAGCGATGGACTCCATCTATACCATTAGTATCCCATGGTTTAGACTGTTCTAGTGGGCCTAAGAACATCTCATACATTCGTAAAGTATCTGCACCGTAAGATTTACAGATAAGATCTGGGTTTACTACGTTAAACATAGATTTGCTCATTTTTTCTACTGCCCACCCGCATATATATTCTCCGTTTTCTAGGATAAACTCGGCAGAAGAGTATTCTGGCATCCACTTTTTAAATGATTCTATGTTGAGCTTGTCGTTATGAACAATATTTACATCTACGTGAATCTCTGTGGTATGGTAGTTGTTTTTTAGCCCATAAGAGACAAATTTATTGGTCCCTTTTACTCTATATACAAAATTAGAGCGGCCTTGAATCATTCCTTGGTTAATAAGCTTTTTAAACGGCTCCTTTTCGCACACATAGCCAAGGTCGTAAAGAAATTTATTCCAAAAACGAGAGTAAATTAAGTGCCCTGTAGCGTGTTCAGTCCCTCCAATATAGAGGTCTACATTACGCCAGTAACTGTTTGCCTCTTTAGATACTAAAGCATTGGGGTTATTGGGGTCCATATATCTAAGATAGTATGCACTACTTCCTGCAAACCCAGGCATTGTGCTGGTTTCTAGTGGGTAGCCATTGTGAGTCCATTTTTTTGCTCTTGCCAATGGAGGTTCTCCACTCTCTGTGGGGAGGTATTTATCTACTTCTGGAAGTTCAATAGGTAGCTCTTTGGACTCTACTGGTGTGGCAATTCCCTCTTTGTAGTAAATTGGAAAAGGTTCTCCCCAATATCTTTGGCGTGAAAATATTGCATCTCTTAATCTAAAATTGACTCTTCTTTTTCCCAGTTCTCTCTTCTCTACTTGGTCTATTGCAGCAGGTATTGCTTGCTCTACAGATAGTCCATTCAAGAAGCCTGAATTGCACATAATTCCCTCTTTGGCATCGAAACTCTCTTGAGAGATATCGCACCCCTCTATAAGAGGAATAATAGGGAGATTAAAATGTTTTGCAAAAAGATAATCTCTGCTGTCATGAGCAGGAACAGCCATAATTGCTCCAGTTCCATACCCAGCTAAAACATATTCGGCTATCCATACAGGCATCTTCTCTTGGGTAAATGGGTTTACTGCATAGCTTCCACTGAATACACCACTTACTTTGCGAGTCTCCATCATTCTCTCTCTTTCTGTCTTGCGTTTAGCATTTTGGATATATTCTTGAACTGCCTCTTGCTGTTCAGATGTAGTTAACTTTTCTACCCATTCACTTTCAGGAGCAAGTACCATAAAAGTTGCTCCGAAAATAGTATCGGCACGAGTAGTAAAAATATCTAGATTGAACTCCTCTTTTCCGTTTGAAACTTTAAAGAGCATCTGAGCACCTTGAGAACGCCCTATCCAGTTGCGTTGCATCTCTTTAAGAGAGTCGCTCCACTCTAACTCATCTAAATCGTCTAATAATCTTTGGGCGTAGGCCGAGACTCTTAGCTGCCATTGATTCATTTTTCTCTGCTCTACAGGGTGCCCCCCTCTAATAGAGAGCCCCTCTTTAACCTCGTCATTTGCTAAGACTGTACCTAAAGCAGCACACCAGTTTACCGAGGTCTCTCCAAGATAGGCTATTCTATACTCCATTAAAGAGTTGGCCTGCTGCTTTTTAGACATAGAGTTCCACTCTTGAGCACTAAATATCTCTACTGTACCACATGCTGCATTAACATTTGTGTTTCCCTCTTTTTCAAATATCTTTACCAGAGAATCTATACTCTCTGCTTTTTGAGTTTCATTGTTATACCAGTGTGAGAACATTTTTAAAAAAGCCCACTGTGTCCATTTATAGTATTCAGGATCACAGGTTCTTACCTCTCTACTCCAATCATAAGAGAACCCTATACTATCTAGCTGTTCTCTATAGCGTTCAATGTTTTTATTTGTAGTAGCTGCAGGGTGTGTTCCTGTTTGTATAGCGTACTGCTCTGCAGGGAGCCCAAAAGCATCGTAACCCATTGGATGCAATACATTGAAGCCTTTTAATGTTTTATATCTACTATATATATCACTTGCAATATAACCTAGTGGGTGCCCTACATGCAATCCTGCGCCAGAAGGGTAGGGGAACATATCTAGAACATAGTACTTTGGTTTCGAGTTATCGGTTTCAACTTTAAATGTTTGATTTTTAGCCCAGTAAGACTGCCATTTTTTTTCAATCTCAAGAAAATTATACTCCATTTTACTACTTTTTATAATGGATACAAAAATAGTAAAAATTGCTGTGTGTGACTAATTAGCTAAAATTTTAAATTATTGGAGATAATAAAAAAATATTATTATCTATGCATAACGTTATAATAATCTCTTTGGCAATATTAGATAACATTAGAACTATTTGTTGTTAAACGTTGTTAAGTAGAAAATTAAACTAGTAATAATTAATTGACCTAAATTATGAATCTTGAATTTTTATTAGATTACAACCCAGTATTGCTTGCTTTAGGAGCAACTACTTTCACATGGCTTTTAACTGCAGCTGGTTCTGCTATGGTTTTTTTCTTCAAAACTATTAATAAAAATGTGCTAAACATTATGTTGGGTTTTGCAGCAGGTGTTATGATTGCGGCCAGCTTTTGGTCTCTCCTTCAGCCAGCTATTGATATGGCAGAAGAGAGTGGTAAACCCTCTTGGATGCCTGCAGTTATTGGTTTTTTAGCAGGAGGAGTTTTTCTTTTTGCTGTAGATAAAGTTTTACCCCACCTACATATGGGGCTCTCTGTAGATAAGGCCGAGGGGATTAAGACCCAGTGGCAAAGAAGTGTATTGCTTATACTCTCAATAACATTACATAATATCCCCGAGGGTTTAGCAGTTGGAGTAGCTTTTGGAGTACTAGCTCACAGCCCAGATGTAGGCGTGCTTGCTGGGGGGGTAGCTTTAGCTATTGGTATGGGAATTCAAAATTTCCCCGAGGGAGCTGCTGTTTCAATCCCACTTAGAAGAGAGGGCTTCTCAAGGTTTAAGGCTTTTACCTACGGGCAACTTTCTGGTATTGTAGAACCAATAGCAGGAGTTTTAGGAGCCTATTTAGTGCTCACTGTTACTCCTATATTACCTTATGCTTTGGCTTTTGCAGCAGGTGCTATGATTTTTGTTTGTATAGAGGAGTTAATTCCAGAATCTCAAAGAGGCCACGAGACAGACTACTCTACTGTAGGAGCCATGCTTGGTTTTACAGTTATGATGTTCTTAGACGTTGCATTAGGTTAACTAAAGTTTCCCACCTAGCTTTGCTTCTCATAATAATGATTATTTTATTTATGAAATTTCTTATAATGCTATTGGCTATTAGCTCTTAGCTATTTGCTGCTGGCTGTTAGCTGCCTGCTCACCAGCAGCAACGCTCTTTTTTCTAGACGCTATTCTCTTTGTGGTTTTTTGGGGCCTGCGGAGCGCCCCCTTTGGTTGTTGAACGGTCCTCGGCCTATAGCCTCAAACCACTTCATCTAATTAGCTAAAAAAGAGATGTTGCTTTATGTTGAGCAGAGCAAAGCAAACTTTGCCAGGAGATGATTACAAGTAAATATCTAGTAACCAGGTGTTTGATTTTTCTAAATGAGCCCAAAAGGGCTTATTTATAAAAGCTAACTACCACACTGTAAATAAGTTATGAGTAATCATCTCCTGGGAAATTGTCTCCCAGGGAAAATTAGGATGAATTATCAGGTAAAATGTTTGCAACAATATTATAATTGAAATTTTACCAATATATTACTTCATGCTCTGTTTATCTGCTAGTTGCAAGGTGGGAAACTTGAAAGGTTAACTATATAGCCTCTTCAATAACCAGCTCAGATCTTAGATTAGAGCGAATAAAGTTTTGTCTATCTATAGTGTTTTTGCCCATATAGAACTCTAGTAGTTCTGGTATATTATCGTTATTTCCTAGACGTACTTTTTCTAACCTAATATCTTCGCCAATAAAATGCTTAAATTCAACTGGAGAGATCTCGCCAAGTCCTTTAAACCTGGTGATTTCTGGGTTGCCCTTTAGCTTTTTAATTGCTTTGTCACGTTCAGTAGCAGAGTAGCAGTAAATAGTCTCCTTTTTATTTCTCACTCTAAAGAGAGGCGTTTGTAGTATGTATAGATGTCCTTGACGAATAAGATCTGGAAAAAATTGCAGAAAAAAGGTTAGGAGTAAGAGTCTTATATGCAACCCATCTACATCTGCATCGGTTGCCATTACAATATTGTTGTACCTTAGATTTTCTAAATCTTCTTCTATGTTTAGAGCAGATTGAAGCAAGTGAAACTCTTCGTTTTCATAGACTATTTTTTTAGATAGCCCATAGGAGTTTTTAGGTTTCCCTTTTAATGAGAAGACCGCTTGGGTTAAAACATCTCTACTCTTAGTAATTGAACCGCTTGCAGAATCGCCCTCAGTTATAAAAAGTGTACTCTCAATTGCCCTATCGTTTTTATCTCCATAGTGGATACGGCAATCGCGTAGTTTTTTGTTATGTAAATTAGCTTTTTTAGATCTTTCACGAGCCAGCTTTTGAATTCCAGAAATTGCTTTACGCTCTCTCTCTGAGTCCAATATTTTTTTAAGCATAATTTCAGACATCTCTGGGTGCCTGTGCAGGTAATTATCTAATTGCTCTTTTATAAAATCTCCAATAAAGCTTCTTATGCTCATTCCCCCTGGAGCTATCTCTTTTGAGCCAAGTTTAGTCTTTGTTTGAGATTCAAAAACAGGTTCCTGCACCTTAATGCTAATTGCTGCTATCATTCCTTGTCTAACATCGCCAGCCTCAAACTCTTTTTTATAAAAGTCTCTAACTGTTCTAGATATTGCTTCTCTAAATGCAGCCATATGGGTACCACCTTGAGTTGTAAATTGGCCATTTACAAAAGAAGAGATTGCTTCACCATAGTCGTTACCATGGGTTATTGCAATTTCAATATCTTCTCCTTTTAGGTGTATTGGTGTGTAAAGCGGCTCTTTGGTAATAGATTCATTTAGTAAATCTAGAAGCCCGTTTTTTGAAATGAACTCCTTACCATTTAGTTTTATTGAAAGGCCTGTATTTAAGTAGGAGTAGTTGCGAAGCATACTCTCTACAAACTCCATGTTATAGGCGTAATTTTCAAAGAGTTGCTCATCTGCTTTAAATTTTACCAGAGTTCCATTTTTCTCTTTACTTAATATTCGCTCTTGTTCTATTAATTCACCTCGGCTAAAGCTTGCAAATTGGCTCTCTCCATCTCTAAAAGATTGAATATAGAACAGAGAAGAGAGAGCATTCACAGCCTTTATACCTACTCCATTAAGCCCAACAGATTTTTTAAAAGCTTTACTATCATACTTTGCACCAGTGTTCATTCTCTGTGCAACATCTACTAAAGAGCCCAAGGGTATGCCTCTTCCATGGTCTCTAATGGTTACCTCTCGCTCATCTATAGTAATTGTAATAGTTTTGCCGTTGCCCATGGCATACTCATCTACAGAGTTGTCCATCACCTCTTTTATAAGCACGTATATACCATCGTCGGGAGAAGAGCCGTCTCCAAGTTTACCAATATACATACCCGGCCTTTTACGGATATGTTCATTCCATTCAAGGGTTCTTACTTCTTCTTCTGTATACTTACTCATATTAGATTAGGTGAAATTAAATACAAAGTTATAAATTTTTAAGAAATTGCTCTGCAATCTGAATTGCGTTTGTAGCAGCTCCCTTCCTTAAATTATCTGCTACTACCCACATATTAACTGAATTAGAACAAAAAAGATCTTCTCTTACTCTTCCAATGAATACATGGTCTCTCTCAAATGCATAGAGAGGCATTGGATAGGGAGGGTCCTGTTTGTTGTTAATAATAGTAGTTCCGGGAGTTCTGTGCAAAATAGATATAATTTCTTCAATTGTAAAATTTTTATGGAATTGTACGTTTATAGATTCACTGTGACCACCTTTTACAGGCACTCTTACTGTGGTAGCTGTTACAGCAATAGAGTTGTCTGAAAATATTTTATGTGTCTCATTTACCATTTTCATCTCTTCCTTTGTGTAGCCATTTTCAAGAAACGTGTCTATTTGAGGTATTACATTTAAATCTATTGGCCAGTTGTAAGCTTTTTGTTGCAACTCGCTGTTAAAATTGCCTTGAATCTCAGCTTCTCTCTCTTGATTTAATTGCGCAACTCCTTTCTGTCCACTACCTGTAACAGATTGGTATGTACTCACTATAATTTTCTTTAAGCGAAGCTCTTTGTGGAGTAAATTTAAAGCTACTACCATTTGAATAGTAGAGCAGTTTGGATTTGCAATTATCATATCACTCTCTTTAAGAGTGTGCCCATTTACTTCTGGGACAATTAATTTTACAGAGGGAGTGGTGCGCCAATAAGAGGAGTTGTCAATAACTCGGCACCCTATATGGGCAAACTTTGGAGCCCACTCACTAGATACTTTTGCCCCAGCAGAGAAAAAAGCAATCTCTGGGTTCATCTCTAGTGCTTTTTCTAGAGTTACAACGGGAAACTCTCTTTCCTTCCATTTAATTATTTGGCCTGCCGAGTTTTTTGAGGCTACAGGTATAAGCTCTGTAACTGGAAAACTTCGCTCTTGTAAAATTTCTGCTATTTTACGTCCCACCAA